>CEPX01198155.1_pt1 | contig 18881 bp, 18 predicted proteins | sample 361361 | NCBI WGS metagenome assembly CEPX01 (sample SAMEA2619974, study PRJEB7988) | marine metagenome | biome: marine biome (ENVO:00000447); feature: mesopelagic zone (ENVO:00000213) & marine oxygen minimum zone (ENVO:01000065); material: "saline water (ENVO:00002010), including plankton...
GGAGGATGAAGGAGACTGTGCATGATGTTGATGTTTTGGTTTCTACTGATAAGCCTAAGAAGGTTATCAAGTTCTTTGTAGGGATGGATGATGTTAAGAGAGTTTTGGCTAAGGGTTCTACTAAGGCTTCTGTTAAGTTAAGTGGCGGTTTACAGGTTGATATTAGGGTTGTGGAGAATGATTATTTTGGTTCTGCGTTGCAATATTTTACAGGCTCTAAGGAGCATAATATAGAGCTTAGGAAGATTGCTATAAGGAAGGGTTTCAAGCTCAGCGAGTACGGCCTGTTTAAAGGCAGGAAAGTTATTGCTGGGAAAAAAGAGGTGTATGTATATAAGAAGTTAGGCTTGCCTTTTATTGAGCCTGAGTTGAGGGAAGACAAGGGCGAGATTGAGGCAGCCGCTTCTTATAAACTGCCTAAGCTGGTTAAGGAGAAGGATGTTAAGGGAGATTTGCATGTGCATACTAAGTGGAGCGATGGCTCTGATAGAATTGAGGAAGTTGCAAGGGCTGCTAAGGAGAGAGGCTATAAGTATCTGGGGATAAGCGACCATGTGAGCAGGGTTAGGATTGTCCATCCTCTTGATAAGAGAAGGTTGCTGAAGCAGATGAAGGAGATTGAGAAGGTTAATAAGAAAAAGTTAGGGATTACTTTGCTGAAGGGAGCAGAGGTTGATATTGATAAGAATGGGAAGCTTATACTGAGCAATGATGTTCTTAAGAAGCTTGATTTTGTGATTGCTTCAATTCATTCAGGGTTTAAGAGTGATGTAAGAGAGATTACTAATAGGATTGTTAAGGCTATGGAGAATCCTTTTGTTAATGTTATAGCCCATCCTACTGGGAGGCTGATGCAGAAGAGAAAGCCTTATTCCGTTGATTTTGATAAGGTGTTTGAGGCTGCTAAGGATAATAATGTTGCACTTGAGATTAATTCCTTTCCGGATAGGCTGGATTTGAATTATGTTAATGCAAGGGCTGCTAAGGAGAAGGGTGTTAAGCTGATTATTGGGACTGATTCTCATTCTAAAGAGCATTTGGGTTTTATGGAGTTGGGTGTTGGGGTTGCAAGGAGAGGCTGGTGCGGGAAGAAAGATGTTTTGAATTGTCTGGATTATGGAAAACTAAAGAAATGGCTTAATAAATGAAAAAGCAAAAGATCCTGATATTGTTATTGGCAGTTAATGTTGCTTTAGTAATCTTTCTGGCGAATTTTGGGTTGGTTGTTTTTAATGAATCTTACTATGTTGAGCAGTTTGGGAAGAATGATGTTTATTCTAAGGTGCCTGAGGCTGAGAATGTGCTGGAGAATGTATTTGGTTTCTTTAAGGGAAAGGAAGAGCTGAATTCAGAGGTTTTCAAGGAGAATGAAATATCACATATGATGGATGTAAAGATGCTGATTAACAGGGCTTTTTATCTGCTTTATTTTCTGATTGGTTTGTTTATATTGCTGGTTATTGTTTTGGTTAAGTCAGTGAAGAGAAATAAGGCTGTAAAATATATCGGGTTTAGCTTGGTTGCTGGCGGGTCAATTGTGGTGATGGTTTCATTAATATTGTTTTTATTAAACTTTTCTAATATTTTTACTAATTTTCATCTGATCTTTTTTCCTCAGGGTAATTGGGTGTTTCCTTCTGGCTATGTGCTGATTAAGCTGTTTCCAGAGGCGTTTTTTTATGATATTAGCTTTAGGATTGTTAAGGATTCTGTGGTTTCTGCTGTTTTGTTGGTTATGGTTGGTTTCTATCTGTTTAGAAGAAAGTAAATCAATTTTGCTTTAATTCTTTAGCAGCGTCAACAATATCCTTAACATCCATGCCAAACTTTTTGTAGAGGTCTTCCGGCTTTCCTGATTCTCCAAATACGTCCCTTAAGCCAATTCTTTTGAGCTTGGCAGGATAGTTTTCTGAGATGACTTCAGCAACAGCTGATCCTAGGCCGCCTATGATAGAATGATCCTCTGCTGTGATTATTGCCTTAGTTTCTTTTGCGCATTTTATGATCAGCTTTTCATCAATGGGCTTTATTGTGTGGATGTTTACAACTCTTGCTTTGATGTTTTCTTTTTCAAGAAGTTCTGCTGCTTCCAATGCCTTGTGGAGCATGACGCCTGAGGCTATTATTGTTATGTCATTGCCTTCTTTTAGTGTAAGGCCTTTGCCAAGCTCAAATTTGTATTTTTTGTCAAAATGCTTTTGCATTTCTTCCAGATTAGTCTCACCATCAGTCTTTGAATGGTGGTGTGATAATCCGTCGAAGATAACAGGAACTTTGTGCCTGCCAAGCCTTAGGTAAACCGGGCCTTTATATTTTGAGATTGCTTCAGTTGCTTTTTCTGCTTCTATTGCATCTGCTGGCTGAACAACTGTCATGTTTGGCAGAGCTCTCATTAATGTTATGTCTTCTGTTGCCTGATGAGATGCTCCATCTTCGCCTGTTAGTAGGCCAGCATGGCTGCCTACTATCTTTACGTTTGCATTAGAATAAGCAACACTTACTCTTATCTGGTCATATACTCTTCCGGTTGCAAATACTGCAAAGCTGCATGCAAATGGTATCTTGCCTGAAGAGGCAAGCCCAGCAGCTGTTCCTATCATGTCCTGTTCTGAGACGCCCATGTTGAAGAACCTGTCAGGGTAAAGCTCTTTGAACTTTTTTGATCTTGTTGATTCTGAGAGGTCTGCATCCAGGACAACAATCTTTTTGTCTTTGCCTAATTTTGTTAACGCGTTTCCAAATCCGTCACGGGTTGCTTGTTCCATTTTATTTGATAATCCTCACAAAATATCCTTGTTCCAGCTCTTTTTTGTATTTGTCCATTTCTTCTTTGTATTTTCCATCAAGCTGGCTTAGTCTTACCAATTGGTTGTTGACCATTATCTTTGGGTCAACTATCCTTGGCTTTGGCTTGAGATGAAAATCAAAGTTTTTTTTGTCGCTTATTAGGCTTATATTTGTGTTTAATAATTTAAATCTTTCCTTGATTTCATGATTATTTGAGCTTTTGAGCTTGTTGTAGACCAGGGTATCGGTTAAGAAGAAATCGTTTTCTGTGATGATATTGTGTTTTAAGCCGATTTCCATTATGCCAGCCATAACATTGTACCAGAAGATATGCATAGTATTTGACCACATCTCTTTGTTTGCTTTTATATAGGCTGTTGCAAAGAAATGGGCAGAGTCTTTGTCATTGAAAACAATTTCATTATTAAATATTCTTAAGTTATTAAGGCTGTTGTCAACCCCTTCTTTGGTTAATAAACCATACATCAGACAGTCCCTGTAAAAGTAGTCAACCCTGTCAGCGCATAGGTCAGGGTATTCATTTTCTAGGAGAGTATATTTTTCCTGATTAAGAATGTTTTTGGAGGAGACATTATTTTTTTCAAGAATTTCAGGTATTTCTGATTCTGTTAATATCCTTTCAAAGTGCTCTTCATGGTAGTCATGGTTTTCTCTGTTGAATAGGAAGTCCTGGACATGAGACATTGCTGTTTGGGATATGTCGTGCAGCAGGCCGGCAATCTGCTCTTCATAATCTGCTCCCAGCTTTTTTAATAAAAGGTAAACACCAATACAATGCTCAAACCTTGTTATGTCCATCTTAGGCATTATGAAGGAAGAAATAGCGTGCTGGTTGATTTCTTTAAGGCGCTGGAATGCTTTTGAGTTTATTATGTCTAATACGAGCTTATCATTAAGTTCTATATCTCTGTATACCCTGTCTTTGTAAAGCATTTTGTTAGAATAATTTGCTAAGAACTCTGTTAAGAAAACCTTTCTTTTTTTCTTTGTTTAGAACTTCTGTTTCTTCTTCCTCTTCTTCAGTCTCTTTTGTTGGTTCTTTTTCTTCTTTAGGCTTGTCGATGGTTTCGTTTATTTCTCCTACCATCCTGTCAACGTCTTCATCGCTCATGCCATGGGCTTTCGCGCCTTGTTCAATGGTTTCAGTAACAGCCATGTGGCAGCCTATGCAATGCAGGCCATAGTTAAACATAATCTCTGCTGATTCTGGGTGTTTTTTTACAAGCTCTCCAAGCGTCATGTTTTTTGTTACTGGTTCTTTTGCCATGATGAATCACACCTATATCGGCTGTTTTGCGCCGCAGACTGTGCATTTTAAGAAGGTCAAGCCCCTTTCTTTGGTTAATTTTGTGTCTGGCTTGCCGCATTCTTTGCAGAGCACGAACTTGTTGACATAATTGATTATTTTTTCATTGATTCTTGATGCGCTTGTTTTTGTGCCTATTATAAGCGCTTTCTTCTTTAGTTCTCCAGGAGTTGCTAACTCTTTTGATATAACTTTCAGCATATGTTCTGGTTCTCTTCCTATAGCGCTTGCTATCTGATAGAAATTGCTTATGATTGTCTTGTTGCCCTGGATATGTCCCTTGACTTTGGGCACTTCAAACCTTTCAGCGCTTACAGCTTTTTCAGGCAGATCTTTTCTTGCTTTTTTTAATAAATCTTCATAAGTCATTTTGTAGAGTGAAATAATTAAGCATTATTTAAATAGTTATCGACAATTATTTATAATTTCAGCAGATATTTTATTTTTAGTTGGGCCAGTAGCTCAGTCTGGCAGAGTGCTCGGTTGGCAATCGGGAGGTCTCGGGTTCAAATCCCGACTGGTCCATTTTTTTAAAACATGGGCTGGTGGTATAATCTGGCTAGAATATAGCTCTCGCTAAGCTATGATCCGGGTTCAAAGCCAAGCAAGGTGAAAGTCCCGGCCAGTCCATTTGTAGTACCTACGCAACTGGCGTTGCGCAGTTACATCCTCCCCACTATCGCAACTAAAGTATCGAGGGCCCACCCCTAACAAAGGATATTTAAACATGCTACTTGCATAGATACTGATTTGGAGGTAAACATGGAGAAAAGCAGAAGAGTCGCTAGGTTAAAGGAAAAGTACAATAAATGCCTGGAGTGCGAAGTGTTGGTTAAGAATAGGACCAACATTGTGTTCGGAGTTGGGGACCCTGATACATGCAAGGTTGTTATTATCGGAGAGGCTCCCGGGATGAATGAGGATATTAAGATGGAGCCTTTTGTTGGAAGGTCAGGGCAGATTCTTGATTCGCTTCTTGCTGATATTGGGTTAAAAAGAGAAGGGGTTTATATTACTAATACAATCTTGTGCAGGCCGCCTAATAATAGGAACCCTAATAGAGGAGAGCTGAATAATTGCAGGAAAAGGCTTGATATGCAGATTAAGTTGCTTGATCCTAGGGTTGTTATCACTTTAGGGAATTTTGCTTCAAGGTATATGCTTGATACTAATGATGGGATCACAGAGATTCATGGCAAGGCGCATGAAGTAAATGGAGTGAAGATTGTTCCTATGTTTCATCCTGCTGTTTTGCTGTATTCAGGGAATAATCCTGAGAAGAGGAAAGAATTATTAGATGATTTTATGGTTGTTAAGGGGATTTTAAGTGATAGATAGAATGGCTGATAAATTAATCTTTGTAACAACAAACAAGCATAAGTTTACTGAGATAAGGGAAGTGCTTAAGGAGTTTAATGTAGAGATTGAGCAGCTTGATATGGAGTATGAGGAGAATCATGAGCTTGGTGATGTTGAGGGGATTGCCGGAGCGTCTGCTAAAGCTTTGTCCGGGAGGATAAGCAAGGCTTTCTTTTTGGAGGATACAGGATTGTATTTTGAGGCTTTTGATAATTTTCCTGGAGTTTTTCCTAAGTTTATTATGAAGACTATAGGTTATGAAGGGATTTTCAGGCTGCTTGAGGGGAAGAACAGGAATGCTTTTTTTAAGGCTGCTGTTGCATTTTGCGAGCATGGTAAGGAGCCTGTTGTTTTTACAGGGATTCTTAAGGGAAGAATCAGTGAGAAGGTAGATAATCCTGATATGGACTGCTTTTTTTATGACAGAATCTTTATCCCTGAAGGCTATGATAAGACTCTTTCCAGCATTTTGGATAAGAAGAACGAGTTTTCTCATAGGGCGAAGGCTGTTAGAGAACTAGCTAAACATTTGAAGAAGTCTTAAGCTGTTAAGATACTATTAACTTTCTCATAAACATCTTTTACAGCTATGTTCATGCATTTAGTGTCTTTGCATTCTTCATTGTAGCGCCCATATATATCATAGCAATGGGAGCATTTGACTTCATTTCTCATTATGATTGCATTCTTTGGGGCAAACCTGTTTGGGTCAGTTGGGCCGAACAAGGCTATTAAGGGAACCTTTGTTATGGATGCAATATGCATTGTTCCTGAGTCATGTGTTACAAAGGCCTTGCATTTTTTGATTAATGCTGCTGACTGTTTTATTGTTGCTTTGCCTACAAGGTTATATACTCTTATTTTGTCGGTTTCATTGAGGATGTAGTCGTTTAGCTTGAGGTCATTCTCTCCGCCAAATAAGAGCACAACAGCATCTTTCTTTTTTTCCAGTATTCTTTTGATTAGAGCTATATATTTTTCTTTTGACCATCTTTTGATATGCATTTTCTGGCCCGGGTTCTCTGCGCCGCCTGCAGCAATGCCTATCAGTGTTTTGTGTTTGAGGTTGTTGTTGAGGCAGAAATCGTCAGCAGATTTGAGGTCTTCTTCGGATAAGGATAAGAGCATGTCTTTGTCAATGATTTTTATTCCTAACATCTCAGCTATACCCAGATAATAGTCAAGTTCATATTTGCTTCCATCATATGGAACATTAAGATTGTTTGCAAAGCCTTCTTTATTTCTGTTGAATCCTATCCTGAACTTTGCTCCAGCGAGGAATGCTAATAAGCTCCATTGCCAGGATTTGTCAAGAACAAAGCAGAGCTCATATTTCCTTTTTCTCAGGCTTTTGATTAAGGAGAATACTTTGAATAGCTTTTTCTTGAAGATGATCTCATCATCAAAGGTTATGATATCATTTATGTTCTTATTTCCTTCCAGAGCTTCTTTTGACCAGTTGCCTGTTAAGTAATATATTTTTGAGTCTGGATATTTTCCCCTTATAGCTGTGGCTAAAGGAGTTGTCATTAACACATCTCCTATGCCTCCGCTTCTTATTATAAGGATGTTGTTTACCTCTTCGGGCAGTTGTTTAGCCTTAGAGCTAAATAATTTGTTTCCAATGAAATTGATGAATTTCCCCATTATAAGGTAGAATAAGCTGTTTGGGTATATAAAATTTACATTATTTTAGGCATTCCAGCCCTCAGGCAACTTCCCATTCTTCTTCAAAGCATCTAAGATATCCTTCTTCATGTCAATAGCAGCCTGCCTTGATGCAAGATGGAACTCTTCAGGCTTGAACTTATCTTTGTAAGGCTCTTTTTCATAGGCAAAGATGATGCCTCTTGATGAGTTTACTATAGCGCCATAGCCGTCTTCATTGAAGCATGGCACTACATCTTCTGCTCCTCCGCCCTGCGCTCCATAGCCTGGAACTAAGAAGATGGTTTTTGGCATTAGGTTTCTTAGTATCTTGGCTTGTTCAGGATAGGTTGCGCCAACAACTGCGCCAATAGGGGAGTAGCCTTTTTGGCCTGTTAGGTCTTTTCCTAATTTGTCTATGAGCTCTGCCATTATTTCATAAACAGTTTTCCCCTCTTCTGTTTTCTTGTCCTGTAGCTCTCCTGAGGATGGGTTGGATGTTTTGTTTAGGATAAAGATTCCTTTGCCATGCTTTTTGCAGGCTTCAATGAATGGCATTAGGCCATCGCTGCCAAGATAGCCGTTTACTGTGATAAGGTCAGCATTTAGGGAGGGCATAGAGCCTTCTATCATCTTTACTTCACCAAGATGACCATCAGCGTATGCTTCTGCTGTGCTTCCTATATCATTTCTTTTTGCGTCTCCGATTACAATCAAACCTTTTTCTTTTGCATAGTCCACTGTTTCTTTGAAAGCCCTTACGCCTTCTGGGCCATATTGCTCATAGAATGCTATCTGCGGTTTTACTGCAGGCAAGGTTTCAGATATAGCGTTAATGATAAGCTTGTTGAATTCGATGATTGCATTGGCAGCAGCTTTGAATGAGTTGCCATAGGCTTCAAGGTTTCTTTTTGTTATGAACTCAGGGATTTGGTTTATCCTGGGGTCAAGGCCAACGACTGATGGGTTTTGTTTTTTGTTAATTTCTTCTAATAGTTTGTCTGCCATGTTTTGCATTTTTTCATCTCCTTATTGTTTTTCTAGAACTTTACAACAACTCAACATCCTCTTTTCCCATGCATCTTTCGCAGTAATGGCATCTTACCTTTAATGGACTGCTGCTGGTTGAGTGAAATAGTGTGCTTACTTTATCGTTGTTGGTTATGCATCTTGGGTTGGAGCATTTGATGATATTGTTAAGAATCTGCGGGATATTAACTTTGATCTTTTCAGTGACCTCAAAGTTCTTGATTATGTTGACGCTTGCATTGGGGGCTACTAAAGCAATCTTGTCAACCTCTTCTTTTGTGAGGAACCTGCTGCCGATCTTTACAAGGCCTTTTTTTCTCATCTTTTTGCTGTAAAGGTTTGTGGCAATAGAGACAATGTTGTTTGTGTCTGTTATGCCCAGTATGTCTACCACCTTGAATGTCATGTTGTGAGGTATATGGTCTATTACTGTGCCTTCTCTTATTGCGTTTATCTTAAGTTCTTTCATTTTTTATCTTTTTTAGTAATAATGATAGAAGAGCCATCCTGACTGTTACCCCATTATGTGCCTGCTCAAAGTAAATCGCCTTTTCTGTTCCATCGCAACTGCTGCAGAGCTCATCAACTCTTGGCAGAGGATGCATGACTTTTAGGCCTTTTTTTGTGTTTTCAAGAAATGTCTTGTCAATTCTATAGCAGCCTTTTAGTTTTTGGTATTCTATAGGGTCAGGAAACCTTTCTTTTTGTATCCTTGTCATGTAGAGTATGTCAAGCTTGTTTGCAACTTTGGAGAGATCTTTTCCTTCTGTGTATTTTATTTTTTCTTTATCAAGCTGTTCAAGGTCATCTTTTGGCATCTTTAGCTGAGGAGGGGATATAAAGTACATTTTTGCTTTGAAGTGCGATAGTGCATGGGCTAGTGAATGAACTGTCCTGCCGTATTTAAGGTCGCCTACAAAGCCTATGTTAAGGTTTTCCAGTTTTCCAAAGCTTTTTTGGATTGTGTAAAGGTCCAGTAATGTTTGGGTTGGATGCTGGTTGACGCCATCGCCGGCATTTATTATGGGAATCTTTGCTGTTTCTGCTGCAAACCTTGCTGCGCCATCAATAGGATGCCTCATCACAATGATGTCTGAGTAGCCTTCTACTATCTTTATTGTGTCCAGGAGAGATTCTCCTTTGGAGACTGATGTTGAAGCAGGGTTGTCAAAGCCAATGACTTTACCGCCAAGCCTGCTCATTGCTGATGAAAAGCTCAGCCTTGTTCTTGTTGATGGCTCAAAGAATAATGTTGCAAGAATATGGCCGTTCAGAAGGTTTGAGTCATAGTCTTTTTCAAATTTCTTAGAAATGTCTAAGATGTAAAGCAAATCTTCTTTGGAGAAATCACGTATTGAGATAATGTCTTTGCTTTTGAATTCCATATTAATTCTAAAAATATGCAAAGGGCAAGGGTTATATTAAAGCTTTCTTGTGTTCTGGGATATATGTCAAAAACCACTAATCATAGCAAGGTGGTTTTTGAGAACCACAATCTTTTTAAACTATTTCCTGTCTTCTCTTTTTTTTAGTATGCAAAAAAGAGCTAAAGTTAAACTTGTTCTGGAAGATGGTTCTATCTTTCATGGCTTTTCGTTTGGCGCTGAGAAGTCTGCTGCCGGAGAGGTTGTTTTTAATACTGGCATGGTTGGTTATCCTGAGTCTATGACAGATCCTTCTTATAAAGGGCAGATACTTGTCCTTACTTATCCTCTGATTGGGAATTATGGCGTTCCTAAGGATGAAAAAGAGGATGGCTTGTTAAAATATTTTGAATCTGATAAGATACAGGCACAAGCCTTAATTGTTTCTGATTATTCAAAGGAGCATAATCATTGGAATGCTTCAAGGTCATTATCAGATTGGATGAAGGAGTTTGATGTTCCGGGGATTTATGGGATAGATACAAGAGAGTTAACAAAGAAGTTAAGGGAAAAGGGCACAATGCTTGGCAAGGTTGTTTATGATGATAATGATATTGAACTGGAGGATCCAAATAAGAGAAACCTGGTTAGCGAGGTTTCGATTAAAGAGCCAATAACGTATAATAAGGAGGGGGATAAAAGAATTGTGTTAGTGGATTGCGGAGCTAAGAATAATATTATAAGGAGCCTTGTTAAAAGGAACTGTTGTGTGATAAGAGTGCCTTGGGATTATGATTTTCATTCACTTGAGTTTGACGGTGTTCTGGTTTCCAATGGCCCTGGAGACCCTAAGATGTGCAAGGAGACAATAAATAATATTAAAAGGTGTATTGAGAAAGATATTCCAACGTTTGGCATATGCCTTGGGAACCAGTTGCTGGCATTAGCAGCAGGGGCTGATACTTATAAGCTGAAGTATGGCCATAGAAGCCAGAACCAGCCATGTGTAGAGGTTGGCACAAAGAAGTGTTATATTACTTCTCAGAATCATGGGTTTGCAGCTGATACTAAGACATTGCCTGATGAATGGGAACCCTGGTTTGTTAATCTTAATGATGACACGAATGAAGGGATAAGGCATAAGACTAAGCCTTTCTTTTCAATTCAGTTCCATCCTGAGCATTTCCCTGGTCCTGTTGATACAAATTTTTTGTTTGATAAGTTTATTGGGGTGATAAGATGACTGAAGAGTATGTTTATCATGTGGATGAGGAGGATAATGTTATTGAGAAGGTTGCAAGGAGCAGGATGAGAGCAGAGAATCTAATGCACAGAGGCACTTCAATATTTGTTTTTAATTCCAAAGGAGAAATCCTTGTTCATAAGAGAACTAAGACCAAAGATTCATTCCCTGGCTATTATGATCTTGTAAACGGGGGGACTGTGGCTTTTGGAGAAAGTTATGAAGATAATGCAGTAAGGGAAATTGAGGAAGAGATAGGAGCTAAAGATGTTGAGTTAGAAGCTTTGTTCAAATTTAAGTATGATGGAGAGATGGCCAGAGTTTTTATTCAGGCGTATAGATTAGTTTATGATGGTCCTGTTATATTCCAAAAAGAAGAGATTGAATCAGGAAGATTCATGCCTTTGGATGAACTTAAAGAGTTAATGAAAATGGAGAAATTCTGTCCTGATTCTGTTGAGATATTTAAGAAGTATTTAGAGGAGTATAGTAAATGATTAAAAACCCACTGGTCACTGGACAACCACACATAGGATTTATAAATAGTAATTCTTTAGTCTTAGATACATTTAAACCTCATTTTTATTTTGATTTATTGAAATTTATTATTCCAGAAAAAAGGGGTTTTATTATGAATAATAAACAAAGATCAAATAAAAAAGGAAATGTTAAAATGATTAGAAGACTAAGGATAAGAACAAAAGAAGAATTAATCCTTGAGATAAAAAGACTATCAAAAGAAGATAAAAGATATTTAAATTATAGTTTCCTTAGAAATATCAAGAGGAATGATCTGTTGTTCGAAGCTGTAAAACATTTTGGTGGTTGGAGAAAGACCGTAGAAGCAGCAGGTTTTAGACCAATACAAAAAGGATGGGACAAAAAAGAGATAATAAACGAACTGATAGAAATAAAGAATAACTTGGGTTTTGTACCTACTAGACAAAAATTAAGGGATTTAAAAAGAAATGATTTAGAAAAGGCAGCTACAAGGCATTTTGGAAGCTGGAACAAAGCTTTAAATGCAGCGGATCTTAAACCAAATAAAAAAACAGATTGGACAAAAGAAGAAACAATATACGAATTGAAGAAGTTTTCAAAAGAGATTGGACATACACCGAGTATTAGAGAATTAAAAGAAAATAATAAATATAATCTTTTGAATTCTGGTCTGAAGTTTTTTTCTACGTATAACAACTTCTTAAAAGCTGCTGGTCTAGAATTTATCTTAGAGATGAATAAATGGTCTCAATCAAAGATAATTGATGAACTTAAAGAGATACAGAATTATTTAGGAAGAACACCTAGGAGGACAGAACTAGCAGCAATGAAGAAATATGATTTAATAAATGCTGCTGAAACTTATTTCTCTTCTTGGTCAGAGGCTTTGATTTCAGCAGAACTTGTTCCAAATCCAGATATATTAGAGGATGATAAAACTTGGAGAGAGTGGGAAGATTTAATATTTGATTTTCTATCTAATAATAAAATAAATTATGAGAAGAAAAAATATATTAAAAAAGTGGGTTATCCTGATATTTATATCCCCTCAAATGAAAAAATAATAGAGATTAAGATTAATTGTTCAGAAAATTCTGTAAAAAAAGATATAAAAAAATATTTACCATATTGCAAAAGGTTAGAAATATGGTATTTGTTTGGGAAGCCTTTTGGGATATTATCTAATAAAGTCACTTTTGTTGGCCCAAATAAGATAAGAGATTTCATTAAAGATAATCCAGACTTACTTGTAAGATTTGATAATATTAAGAATAAATATGGAGGAAAATTGAAGTGAAGAATAAACCAAATAAAGTTCTTGTGCTTGGCAGCGGTGCAAATTAGATTAGGTTTCTAATCTAAGCAATTTCAAAATAGGCCAGGCTGGTGAGTTTGATTATTCAGGTTCACAGTGTTTAAAGGCTCTCAAAGAGGAAGGAATAAAAACTGTGTTGATTAATCCTAACATTGCAACTATCCAGACATCAGAGGGTATGGCTGATAAGATATATTTTTATCCAGTTAATGCGTTTTTTGTTGAGAAGATCATTAAGAAGGAAAAGCCTGACGGAGTTCTGCTTGCTTTTGGCGGCCAGACAGCTTTGAATGCTGGGGTAGAGCTTGAGAAAAAAGGAATTCTTGAGAAGTATAATGTAAAGGTTCTTGGAACTCAGGTAGAGACAATTGAGAACACTGAGGATAGGGACCTTTTCAAGAAAAAACTAACGGAGATTAGCTTAAAGACCCCAAAGAGTATGTCTGTGAGTTCTGTGGAAGAGTCAATAAGCGCTGCAAAGAAACTTGGTTATCCTGTGATGGTAAGGATTGCATATGCACTTGGGGGCCTTGGCTCTGGGGTTTGCTATTCAGAGGAAGAGCTTACTGATAGAGGAAGGAAAGCCTTTTCATTTGCTCCCCAGATTTTAGTGGAAGAGTATCTTGAAGGCTGGAAAGAGGTGGAGTATGAGGTTGTGAGAGATAGTTATAATAATTGCATTACAGTTTGTAACATGGAAAACTTTGATCCCATGGGGATTCATACAGGAGAGAGTATTGTCGTTGCGCCATCACAAACTTTGACAAATTCTGAGTATCATAAGCTGAGGGATATTTCTATAAGGCTGATAAGGCATTTAGGCATTGTGGGGGAATGCAATGTTCAGTTTGCGCTTGACTCTAAGTCAGAGGATTATAGGATAATTGAGGTGAATGCGAGGCTGTCAAGGTCGTCTGCTTTGGCGTCAAAGGCAACAGGCTATCCTCTTGCTTTCATTGCTGCAAAGCTTGCTTTGGGATATTCGTTAACTGAGCTACAGAACCAGATCACTAAGAAGACTATGGCATGTTTTGAGCCGGCTTTGGATTATATTGTTGTTAAGATCCCCAGATGGGATCTACAGAAGTTCAGGAGAGTCAAGAAGGAGATAGGAACGGAGATGAAGAGTGTGGGAGAGATAATGGCGATTGGGAGAAAGTTTGAGGAGGTTCTTCAGAAGGCTATAAGGATGTTAAACATTGGAATGAATGGGATTACAGTGAATGATATAAGCCTCAATAATCTTGAGAATGAGCTTAAGAACCCCACTGACCAAAGAGTGTTTGCTGTTGCTGAGGCAATTAAGAAAGGGTTTTCAATTGAGAAGATATATGAGCTTTCAAAGATAGATAAATGGTTTTTGTATAAGATTAAGAATATTGTTGAGACGGAAGAACAGGTAAAAAGCTATAAGCCCGATACAATACCTAAAGATTTAGTTCTTGAAGCAAAGCAGAATGGTTTTTCTGATGTTCAGGTTGCTAAGCTGCTTGATACTGATGAATTGTCAATAAGGTCTCTTAGGAAAGATATGGGAATTTTGCCTAGTGTTAAGCAGATAGATACATTGGCAGGGGAGTTTCCTGCTAAGACTAATTATCTTTATCTGACGTATAATGGTTCAGAGGATGATGTAAGGTTCAAACAGGAAAAACAGGTTGTTGTGTTAGGAGGGGGAGCTTATAGGATAGGTTCTTCAGTGGAATTTGACTGGTGCTGCGTTAATACTGTTATTGCTTTAAGAGAGATGGGGTATTCTACTATTATGATCAATTATAACCCGGAGACTGTGAGCACTGATTATGATACATGCGATAAGTTATATTTTGATGAGCTTACATATGAAAGGGTAACGGATATTTATGAGAAGGAGAATCCTTTGGGGATTATTATTTCTGTTGGCGGGCAGATCCCTAATAACCTTGCTATGAGGTTTCATGATACTAATATAAAGGTGCTTGGGACAAGCCCGGTTTCTATTGATAATGCAGAGGACAGGCATAAGTTTTCAAAGCTTTTGGATGAGCTGGGGATTGAGCAGCCTGAGTGGAAGGAGTTAACTAATATTGAGGAGGCAAAGCAGTTTGCGAATAAGGCGGGATATCCTATGCTGATAAGACCCAGCTATGTTTTGAGCGGGGCTGCTATGAGCGTTGTTTTTAATGAGCATGATATGGAAGAGTTTCTTCTTAAGGCTTCAGAGGTCAATAAAGAACATCCTGTTGTTATAAGCAAGTTCATAATGGGAGCGAAGGAGATAGAGGTGGATGCTGTTGCAAACAAAGGTGAAATACTTGTTTATGCAATCTCAGAGCATGTTGAGAATGCTGGTGTTCATAGCGGTGATGCAACCATGGCTTTGCCGCCTCAGAAGACATACCATGAGACAATAAGAAAGATTAAGAGGATTGCAAGAGAGGTTGCTGAGCATCTTAAGATAACAGGGCCTTTCAATATACAGTTCCTTGCTAAGGAGAATAGGGTAAAGGTGATTGAGTGCAATTTAAGGGCTTCAAGGTCTTTTCCTTTTGTTTCTAAGGTTTTTAAGACAAACTTTATTGAGCTGGCGACAAAGGCTATTATGGGAGAGAGGGTTGAGAAGGTTGATAAGTCGCATTTTGAGCTTGATTATGTTGGGGTTAAGGCGCCCCAGTTTTCTTTTTCAAGGCTGAAGGGGGCTGATCCTACGCTTTCTGTGGAGATGGCGTCCACTGGAGAGGTTGCTTGTATTGGCAATGATGTGAGAGAGGCTTTTTTGCTTTCATTGCTTTCGGTTGGTTTTAAGGTGCCTAAGAAAAGTATCTTGCTTTCAACAGGGCCTATTGAGGATAAGGCTTATTTATTAAAGAGTGTTAAGAAGCTTAAGGAGATTGGTTACAAATTGTATGCTACTAAAGGCACAGCGGATTTCTTGAAGGAGAATGATGTTGATACTGAGGTTTTGTATTGGCCTCTTGAGGAGAAGAAGCCGAATGTGGTGGATTCTATTAAAGATGGTAAGATTGATATGGTTGTTAATATCCCTAAGAGTTTTGAGAAGGAAGAGCTGACTAATGATTATCTTATTAGAAGGGCTGCAGTGGATTTTGATGTTCCTTTGCTTACCAACCTCCAGAATACAAGGCTTTTGATTAATGCGCTGAGCGAGAAGAAGCTGGAGGAGATTGAGGTTAAGAGCTGGGATGAGTTTGTTTAGTGTATTTCAATTTACCTTCTTTTTCAATAAACTTTAAGTAGCCCTATGAATTCTCATGAATCAAGATGGGTGAAAATGATAACCAGAATATTGAGGAAATAATAGGCGACCATAATGGTGGCTTTATCCAGATTGATAATGAGAATAATCTGACTTTTTCAACAGCAAGATATTATTTATTAAGCTGGATGGTTGAAGCACTTCGGAGAAGAACAAGAATACTCCCAAGAGGCATAGACTTGCGCCTAATATTGCAATTTTTTAATGGGGATGACCAAAAATCTGTATATTTTGATAGTGTGGTTACAAGAAGAAAGTCTAATCCTTTTAATTTTAGAAGAGCATATAACTTTATGATGGATATTAGCCGCCAATATGGTGCATGTAAAATTTATTGCCATCCTTTGAATGATAGGTTAGCTGAGTTTTTAAACGAACAGGGATGGGATTGGGATTTGGATTCAAGATGGCCTGATAAAGAATGTAAATTATATTTGAGAGAAAGAGCTTAAAGAGCAGAAATGGATATGGCTTTAAAGCTTTAATAATAAAACCATACTTTTCTCAACTTTTTTTCAATAAACTTTAAGTAATCCTATTAATTCTTTATTTTTGGGAGGAAAATGCCTAAAATCAATGTTCTGGATGATAACCTTATCAATAAGATAGCCGCAGGTGAAGTAGTTGAGAGGCCTGCGTCTGTTGTTAAGGAATTGGTTGAGAATAGCATAGATGCCAGTGCTGATGAAATCATTGTTGAGGTTAAGGATGGGGGTAAGAGCCTTATCAGGGTTACTGATAATGGAGAGGGCATGGAGAGAGAGGATGCGAAGCTTTGCGTTGAGAGACATGCTACAAGCAAGATAAAGAATGTTGGCGACCTTTTTTTTATAGGTTCGCTTGGGTTCAGGGGAGAGGCTTTGTCAAGCATTTCATCTGTTTCTGATTTTAGCCTTATTACTAAGACTCATAAGGATATGGAGGGTAGCATTGTTAAGGTTGAGAATGGGGAAGTTAAGGTGAATGATATAGGCTGTTCTAATGGCACAATTGTTGAGGTTAAGGATCTGTTCGGCAATATCCCTGCAAGGAAGAAGTTTATGAAGCCAATACAGACTGAGTTTGGCTATATGATGGATGTTGTGATGAGGTATGCTCTTATTAATAAGGGTGTTTTTTTTAAGCTTGTTCATAATGATAAGATTGTTTTTTCTTCGCAGAAGACTACCAGCCTTTTTGATAATATTGTTAGCATCTATGGAAAGGATATTGCGAAGAACCTTGTGAAGGTGTTTTATAAGTCAAATTATGTTAGGGTTTATGGGCATATAAGCAAGCCTGCTTTGACAAGGAATGACAGGCAGCAGCAGAATTTTTATATTAATAACAGGCCGATTAAGAGCAAGGTGGTTAGTAATGCTGTGTATGATGCATACCATACTTTATTGCATATTGACAGGCATCCTGTGGCTGTGCTTAATATCAAGCTTAATCCTGATTCTGTTGATGTTAATGTGCATCCTTCTAAGAGGATCGTTAAGGTTTTTGATGAGGAGAGGCTTTATAAGGAAATCTTTGATGCTGTGAGGGACAGCCTTTATAGCAATGAGCTGATTCCTGATGCAAGGCTTGATGACAGAGGGTATAATACTGTGAGGAAGTATCCACTGCAGACTGATAAGCAGAGCGTTCTTGCTGTTAAGGATGAGGCTGTTAAGAAGAAGGTTGCGGAGAGGGCTGCTGTGGGGGCTGCCGGTGAGGCTAAGGAGAGGATAGGGCCTTTCCTTTTGCTGGGGCAGGTCAGCAAGACATATATTCTGGCTGAGAATAATAAGGGGCTTCTTATTGTTGACCAGCATGCTGCCCAGGAAAGGATTAATTATGAAAGGTTTATGAATGAGTATAAGAAGAAGGCTGTTAGGAGCCAGAGCCTGGTTAAGCCAAGAGTTGTTAATTTTAATGCTGCTGAGGCAGAAGTGTTGAAAGGGAATCTGGAGTTTCTTAACAGGATTGGGTTTGTTGTTGAGAGTTATGGGGCAAGCTCTTTTATTTTAAGGGCAACTCCTTCTGTTTTTGGGGATGTTAATGCAGGGCTGTTGTTTGATATGGTTCATGAGCTTTCTGGTATTGGCTCTGTTATTGATGCTGAAAAGGAGAAGAAAATCATCAGGTTTGCATGCAGAAAGTCGATTAAGGCTGGGGAGGAGATGACAGTGCCTTTGATGGAGAAGCTTATTGAAGAGCTTGATAAGACTGAGCAGCCTTTCACATGCCCCCATGGAAGGCCAACTGCTATCAGCATTTCTTTGCCTGAGTTAGAGAGGAAGTTTAAGAGGGTTGTTTAGGGCTTTTTTTCAGCCTTTTCCACAGCCATCTTCCTGACAATGTCTTCCATCTTCTTCTGGTTTCTTCTTACAATTGTGTAAGTATAGAATACTGCTCCTATTAAGAACATGAAGCCAAGGATTATGAAGAGGTCCATTGTCCTGTATAGCTTTAGGTTTTGCACAAAGAAGTCCAGTAAGCCTGGGATTAGGGTTACAGTGATAAATAAGAGCCATAGTATCAGCCAGAATGAGAACTCTTTTATTGTGAATTCTTTTCTTTTATAGTTTACAAAGGATAAGTAGAGCATGAATAGACCGAACAAGATTCCGATTATTTGTATTCCGAGCAGCATTTTAATACTAACTGAATTTATCTTGTTGTTTATTATATTTTCTATTTTTTGTTAATTTTAACTGCTTCTTTTGGTTAATCTTTCAAAGGTGAAAAAGAACTTTTTTGCAAAAAGTTCTTTGGTAATGTTTTTTCTGGGAGAGGATTAAATTTTGCTTGTGGAATCTGTGAAAAGAAACCTTTAAATATAAGCTTTTCTAGGTTAGTGTTTAATAGTTAAAAAGGTGTTAATTTTGATGAATAAAAAGCTTAGTGTGCTGTTGATATTTCTGGTAGGAGGTATTATTGTCCCTTCTGCTTATGCTATTGAGGATGTTTTTGAGGAGGTTGGGAGGATTCTAGGAACTGAGATGGACCTGCCCCAGATAGGACTTAACGGAACTTTTACTGAAACACTTCCTATATGGGGTGTGATAGCTGTTTTCATGCTTCTT
>CEPX01107516.1_pt1 | contig 18833 bp, 17 predicted proteins | sample 361361 | NCBI WGS metagenome assembly CEPX01 (sample SAMEA2619974, study PRJEB7988) | marine metagenome | biome: marine biome (ENVO:00000447); feature: mesopelagic zone (ENVO:00000213) & marine oxygen minimum zone (ENVO:01000065); material: "saline water (ENVO:00002010), including plankton...
CCACTTCAGCACTGTCTCCGCGAGACGAACCAGGTACGACCCAATGTTCCATCAAATAAGTACTTTTGTCTCTTGTTTGTAATTCCGTCAAATTTTGAGGAGTACTCCACGTTCCACCGGGGCCGATCAGTAGAGGTCCTCCACCGGTTTCATTAATATCCGGAACATAACATAGTCGTAACCCCAAACTAACACTTTTAAAAAAATCCTTTAAACGTGGATCTGTTCCCGTAGCAGTGGCCACGGTTTGAGGAGCAAAATAGGTTAATCCTGATCCACAAGTGGTACCAGGCACAGGAGGGGTTTCATCCAACAATTGTAAACGCTGAGTGCCTGAAAAATCCAAACCATTTATCCACTCTTGAAATTTATCCATATTTACAACATCAGCGAGATAATCATCTCCCCCATAATGAACAACATGTCCATTATCAGTAACAGCAGTAGGATCTTGATAATCGGACGAATTGGAAATTCTCTCAATACGCAAATATTTTTCTAAAACAAGGCCACCATTTGAAAAATCAGTCATAGGAGATTTAATCATTGGGCGGCGTGGGGGTGGTAGGCCCTGAGTTTGTAACATAACTTGTTCAGCTAACTTTTTACGATCTCTAACGGCTCGATAACCATTGGCTCCGAAACCTGCATTTCCATCGGGGCGTGCAACATTTGCTGCCCATTCTTGTATCCAATTATCATATTTCGCCACAATTTCATCCTTTTGAGCAGAAGTTATGGCCTGCATAGTCGGAGGGAGCCCTCCTGCCCAATAAGCTGTAAGATATTGCTTTTCGAAGTTTAAAATATAAAAGATGGAAAGGGGATCCATATCTAATAAAGAAACATAAGGCATTGTTCCTAGCCCAGCGCCTAATGTCAAAGCTATTGCATGATTAAATAAGGCCTTGAACGCTGGTCCACGAACCCGGCGTCCTCCTACAATAGGATTTAAAACATTAAGCCACCATGAAGTCCAAGGAACTGTAATGTCACGGTCGGGGCCACTGTAAACCCAAGGATTCCGAATCCAATATTCGTGGTGATGAGATGAAGGATCATGGCCGTGGATGAAAGAGGAAGAGAATATGTGGTAAATCCCGGTTCCCCAAATAAAACCAAACGGTCCTAGACTATTATTGCCGGGAATCTCTAGATGTCGTGGCATAGGATTAACAATAAAAATAGGCTCAACCAAAAAGTGCTTTGGTCCTGCGGCGGTGTTTCGAATTAATTTTTCACCTAAAAGAATATAATTGGGATTATAGGCATTAATTAAATCTTGAGCAGCAACAGCTTGTTGGCCATATTGCATCGCGAAATAATTTCCCGCATAAGGGGACCATTCAATAACAGCATCTTCTGCCCAAGCAGCCAAATGGCCGCGTTTGGCTCGACTCATCGCCCACTTCGGGACGAAAGTAGAACGCGGAGCGCCGCGTGTATCATAATAAACCGGATTGGCATATCGATAGACTCCATAAAATTCACGATTTGACCCCATTTGGCGAGAAGTAGCATAGTCAATTTCATAAACATATTGAATACTCTCAAAATAATCCAGAATACGCTGCCGCACTTCATCACTAAGGCCACCGTTGGCTTGATTACCATTCATAACCAAAGCTGGGTCTAGAGACGTGTCGGGTGCAGGAAAAATTGAGTCTGGGGGTCCTGATCCAATATTGTTATAGCCGTCAAAAAATGCTACAGCATTTATGCCAAACCAAGGCCAATAAGGGCTGAGTTGGGCTGCACCGACCACGCCACGTATAGCAGCCAGTGAATTATCGGGAGCAGAGAAATTTGCAGCAGGTCCACCGATGCCCAGGCCTGGGAAATGCTCGTTTTCAGTGGTGCTTATATGAAACGATAAAACTGGATTATTTTCCAAATCCTCGTTTATTTTTGCGGCAAACAAAATACCTGGTGTCCAGTACATGTCGTTTCCGGTCGCGGCGGCAGAATCTTTATAAGCAACCGAATAATCCGGATATTTATCAGGTCGAGCGATGGCCGCTATAAACTTACAAATCGTTTTCATAGTGTTTTTTTCTACATCGGACACTCCATATCTAAAACGAGTATTGTCCACAAAATCCACAAAATCTTCGTATCCTTGAATTATGCCTCCAGCTGTAGTTTCGTGTCCATTCCATCCAGGACTTGTGGTGGCTGTTTCTATAAATGTATCCCAGGCTACCGGACTATCCAATAAGTTCTGTATCGTGCTCGCTGGATCGCCAGCAACTTGTGGGTTGTAAGGCACAAATCCCGATCCCAATAATATAGCTTGTTCGCGGGAACCAAAACCTTCGAGTCCAATCCAACTGCTGCCGTTACCGGGCTGGATACGCGGTGAAGACATCCAATATGGAACTCCGAAAATCGGTTGGCGACCGACCTCGCCCCATCTGGTCCCAGTCTTAGATGGACAATTTGCTGCATTTTCAGTTCCATGTAACCATGGTAAAGCTTCTTCTATAGTAGGGCTCAACGATTGAGCCGGGTTGCCGTTTTTTGTCCATATTTGATAACCCATACGACTCGGACGAGAAGGATCATCGAGCTGCGGGGGCGGTGATCCCCAAGCGGCAGAGCCACCGACGCCATGTGTGGGGCCTTGCCAATATTCTCTAAATAAATAACCAATAGGGCCTTGATAAAGAATAGGCGGCAATTCGTTAAATTTACTTGTTGAAAGTTCACCCACTCGCCTCAATATATCATCAGGATCAGGATAATTTCGAAATAACTCATATACCCCCATTGACACATAATTTTGATCATTAGATACTGTTGACAGATCCCTATGAAAGCGTGCATCCAGTGCATCAACTGGGGCACCCACAAGAGGGAGCCATTCTTCTAATAAAATAGTATCAATAGAAGTATCGCCTTCTGCACCTACTAAAATAGACAGTCTTTGTGCCACAGAATAAATTTGATACTTTACAAACCACTTAATAGCTTTATCATAATCAGTTTCTAAAATAAGATTACCCTCATTATCTTCCTGACCATGGTTACGATTATAAAAATCGAGAATTTCTCTTTCAAATTCATCAAAATAGGCTTTTTCTTGCACATCAAAAGTAATTTTACGAGCAAGGTGTAAGGTTAATAAGTCATCTACATTCTCAGGATTTTTATATCTAAACCAATAAAACGCTTGCAAAGCCTTTAATAATACTTCAAGTACATAAGTCCTCACAATTAATAAAACAGTGCCGCCTAATGTCGCCTTTGGGAAAGGATTATTTTTGTCTGTACCTAAACCTCTAACATTAGGATGCAATAAATCGTGGCACTGCACCAAAAAATATTCATCTTTAACTCTTTCTTTAACCGCATCTACATCCAACAAGTGTGGAGAACATCGATCTCCTGCTTCTCTCATAGGAGCAAAGCCCAACGCGCTTAATTTATCTAATGCAAAAAACGGAGATTTAGCTATTTGTGCTGGAATGCTACAAAAAATATCTTCCCAGATGGCACTAAAGGCACCTTTGTTATTCCCTATGACACGCCCCTGGCCGAAACCCGCGACCCCGGTGGTGGTCGGAGTTGTATAAAATTTCGTCCGAAAGTTGCTGAGAAATTGGAAAGTGGTTCGTTGAAACTCAACACCTTGCATATAATCAGGCTTGTTTATTACTTTCTCACCACCTACATATAGATTTGTGCCATTTTGTATAGTCTTTTGTATTAAAGAACCAAAAAAGCGTTCTTGTGGAGTATGATCGTCGGGTTGACTGGCAATCTCTAATTGATTATCGGTGATACTTTCCATGACAATGGGGTCAATATCTGTTATATCAGTTTGCATATTTAATGCAAAAGACGGTGAATTGCCAGCTCCCAACGCAGGAGGATTAAAAGTAACAGAAAATGCATAGGTTTCTTTTCCAAGGTCATATTGATGAGGAACAAAATAATTGAGAAAAAAATCTGAATCGTCCATTTTCTGAAGGACATTTGTTACCATAGAGAGCGATTGTCTGAGAAATTCAGGTGAAGTTTCGCTTCCGGCCATTGAACTGTTCTGAAAAATTCCTGGTGTTTCCAGCTGTGCAGAAATATTACCAATATCGATACCAGCATTAGATAGCAGTGTGTTGGGAACTTTAAAAGCATATTGGGCATGGCCTGTGACGGCACCTCCCAAAGCTGATGCAGGTTGAGCAATAATATTATTTATTTTAAATTGATCTGTTTCAGTACAAAAACGTTCAAAAGATCGTTGAAAACCAGGGGCGAACTCTTGGCCTCCTCGTTGAGTTTGAATAATAGGAACGGGAGAATAACCATATTTTACGGTATAAAAGTCCATTGGATCCCATCGACCACCTTTAGGGGCTGGTAGGCTTACACCGGGAAAAACAGCCGTTCCTGCATCACCGCCAGAACGTGCCTCGTAAAGAATTTTATTATAAGTTTGTGCAAAACGATTTTGCTGCTCATATAACCATTCCGATTCCGGGAAAGGACGTGTCATTCCACGAACGGCGTCCACATCATTAGCATCGACATCTTCAATTCCATAATTGTCCTCAAGCGCTTTTTCGTATCCCATCCACGTTACATTAACCCACCTATCTCCATCCTTATTTTCATAATTCCCCATATTTTCCATTTCAGAACCGAAGAGTCCATCAAACATAAGATCCCTTGAATGAGCGCTAGTGCCGGGTGGTAATGCTCCAAAATTATATAACCCTTTTCCTACTAAATCTAAAAATTCAGGATTAAATCGATAATTATATTTTTGATCGCCATCAATGAATACTCCGGGTACCTCTTCTCTAAAAACCCGAGGAACTTCTTTCTTTTTCATCTCAGCTGTTGTGACTGTTGGTAAATAATTTAAAATATCCCGATTAAAACTCATAGCCACCCCATCAAATAAGGTGTCTAAAGTGCCTTGCATGGTATATTCCATCACAGGGGGATGGACTGCCATTATTCCAGGCGATACATTTCCATCTTTATCCACTCCACAAAATTGTTGAGGCATTGCTGCTTGTAAAGGATTATCAGAATTTAAGATAGCCGCAAGTTGGGTTAGTCGTTCATTAGCTCGTTTCTGAGAGTTTTCAATTTGTTCTTGTAAAAGAGCAGGATCTGTGATTTTATTATGCAACAAATTTTGCCGTAAACGCGTATCGTCTGCATCACATAAACATTTAAATTCTTCGGGCATTGCTTCCGTAGCTTCTGTGACTGCTGTTAATACATTTTCATATCCTAGAAATTTACCCATATCCCCAAATAAATCTAAAATTGCTTCATTAGGGATAACACCGCTAGGTGGACGAGAAAAAATTGGATCCAACATCGGAAAATTTTTTGCCAAATTCTTTAATACATCAAGCGGTTCTTGACCAACTCCACATCCCAACATCATATTCCCTAACTCTCCCGGAGTCAAAACAGTAGAGGCAGCATTTAAAAAAGCAGGAAGTTGCAATTTTGCTTCTTCCACTTGTTTTAATAATTGCTGCTGGATGCGGTTTTCTTCTTCGCGCTCACTTGCTGTTGAAGTTGAGGATACTTGATCTGTTATTATATCACTCGCGACAGACCCGACTAACAGACCTATGGGGCCAAGCGCAGCACCTGCTAAACCAATCTTCTTTTTGCCCGATAAAAGTAAAGGATTTTGAGCAAATTTTTCGGTTTGCCCAATAGATTCTTGCATCACTTCATAAGCATTGGGGGCATTATATTTGGGATGTTGTTTAAGAAAATTAGTAAAAGTGTCACTTAGTTGAACTCCAGGATCATCGTCTCCACCGGCAAAAAAGGGCAGCTCACGATCTGCATCGGGATTGGCGATCCCACTTTGGATCGCTCCTAAAGAAGCTACCGTTAAATTACGTGACCCCAAAGCAAACATTTTCCCCAGATTTAAACCTCCATAATTAAAACCATCAAATCGTTGTTTACCATCAGCTTCATTGGCTAATGCACATTCCTTACATGCTTCTAAAATCGATTTAATCAATTCAATTAACATTTTCCATAAAGTTGACAAAAGAGCCTTTGTAACCCCTTGAATTACAAGCATCATCCGATCATACATGTAATCTTTTATAGGGAAATTAGATTTTAAAAGAATAGTTGGAATTTCATGTAATTGATACCGTAACTCAGAAGCTAATCCCTCTGCCGTATTTAAAAATGCGGTAGACACATTTAACATTTCAGTTCCGCGAAAACCCAGACACTCCATTGCAATCGTAACAAGAGATTTAATTCCAATTTTATTTAAAACGCGACCATAAGCTACAGAGAGACTTTCCACTTTATTAGAAACATCTTGTAAGCCTCCAACAATATCGTCTCCCACAAACTCAGACGACGAATTAAGTTTATCTGCCCACTCCTCTAAGAGTTCCTGCGAGCCGAATAAGCGCTCCTGGCCTTTCAATTCTTTGGTCGTTTGTACTGAAGATTTTTTAGCCTTAGAAATCTCGACGTTCGCTTGAGTGGTTTTGGGAGGAGTACTTTCAGGCTTGGGCGTGGTAAAATCAATTTGAGGAGGATTCAAAACAAACCTCTCTATAAATTCTTTTAAAGGAGGATAAGTTTTAGAAGGGATCTGCTTATAAATGGACTTTAATTTGGGAACATTGGTTAAATAATTGATAATACGAGGATCGGCAATAGCAGGGGACTTAATAAAGCTTCCAAATTGTTTTTCAAAGGGGATCGAGCATTCTCCTTCCGTTAACAATACCCACGCCACATCATAAGTGGGCGTTATTCCCATTATATATTTTTCGCCACCAGTACTTCCAAAAGTATGATCATTGTCTAGAGCTAGTTTTTTTAAGGCGGATATAAATTCATCTAATTTTTTAGCCTGTGAAGAAAATCTAAAGCCGAGGACTTTTCCTTGAAATTTTTTGGCATCTTTGCCATAGGTATTTAAAACCGTTTTTATATTGTCTACAATATCTTCAATAGTAGAAGAATCAATAAAAATTTCATAAGAGACGCTCCTTAGGCCCAGTTGAGATTCTTTGATAGAAGGAATAGCATCCACCACGCTACATGGAGCTGAAACTAAAACTTTCAATTTAGAAGTGGGACGTGTATCCAAAAACCAGCCTTCGGCTATGATATCCAGAGATGTTTGAGAATTAGGCATCCTCTCATAATGATCCAAAATGCGGCGACGGCCATCGGCGTGGGCTTCTTGGAGTTTTTGGGCTAAATCATTCTCATTTCCCACACTTTCGTAATCCGTAACTACAGTCACGGCATACCGGTCATAAGATAAGTCAAGAGTGGCACTCCCTACCTTCACGGGATCAGCAACAGCTTTCTTATAAAAAGGAGGAGAAGAATTATTATCCTTTTCCCACTCATGGGTAATAAGACCCTCAGTTTTATTAGTGTCAATTAGTGCCATAATTAATTGTTACTGTTAAGACGACTCTTAATATAATAATCTCCAGATTCCATTAAAAAATTACTCGTATAATTACCCAAACTGTCTTTAAAACTTTTTATACCTTCTAGTACAGAATTTTGAAACTCATTACTCACTCGCTTACCTTGAGCTTGAACTGGTTTACTTTCAAATGTTGGCAAATAATAAAAAGGAGAATTGTGCCAATGATTAGCTAAAGCTTCATTAAAAGCTTTTTGTTCGACTGTAAGGGTGGAAACTATACCTGCTAATTGACTTAAGTGAAAAACCATTTCATGTAAGGCGTGGGTTAAGTTCTCTCCCAAAAGCATTGGCTGTACTGAATCTATGATATTACCTGCTATAAGTTCAATGCCACCCACACTTAAAATTGGCCCGCCATGAGAATTTTGAGCATCAGTTCCTGTTACTAATTTTATCTTTTCCCTCCCAATAATACGAACATTATCAGCTTTAATGGCAATAGCAGAAGTCGGTCGCTTTGGAGCATCCGACTCGGGCTCTATGGTACTCCCTTGAGGAGCCAAAACAAAATTAGTATCTACCTCTGTTTTCTGGGAAATATAAATTCTCGCAGCGTCAAGAGCGAAATCTGGATCTATTAAAATGCGTTCTCCATCATCATCCACTACACGAGGATTCGCGCTTTGATATCCTACTACAACATCAATAGCTGATGCTTGTGTATCGCCACGACCGCCGAAACCAGATAAGACACCTCCTGGTCGGTCGCGAGTAAAAACAATACGCGCATTTTGAAAATTTGAACTATTATCTACAGATTTTTCATGAGGGAAAAGCGATAAGGCCGGTACTGCCTCACACTGACGCTGATGTGCGGTCCCATATTTTAATTTCTCTTCACTAGTTAAATTTTTAAATGCCTCGGAAGTAACTGGATCAAGACCTTTCCTGTCTGCTGCCTTTTTGAACGAACTCATACCACCTCCTTAAACCACTCTCAAAGTGCTCCTGTCCATGCAGGTCGAGTTCGTGTTGCAACTGTTACTCCAAAAAATACCCAATGCCATGGTTCATAAGAGACAGTGCGACGAAAACCATACTTGTGGGCATTCTTAGCTAGCCATTTATAAACCTCAGTTGTAGTCTTGTCAGAATTGACAATATCAATAGCTACTCCATTTTGGTGCCTACTATAGCCTGGAGTGGCTGCTAAATTAGGTTTTCTCTTTTTACACCACTGCTGTTGTTTCATAGTACGAAAACCACTACTCGCGCCTATTTCAATGCTGGGTTGTCCCGCTTTGGCCGCAGCCACCATTTCTTTAAAGGCTGTGGCTACTTGTGGTCGGACTCTTATGGGCCAACTAATTCCTGCTCCCGCTGGAATAGCTTCTAAATTAATTTTTCCTATAACCCGACCTTTTTTCCAGGCACACGAGCGACCCATTCCCTTATTTTTAAAGCACTCATCATCAGGATCTAAATTTTCTAACTGAAAAGGTACCGCTGTATTGCGGGTCGGAGGTTTAAAATAATTAGATGCCTTCCGTCCTGAGATAGGAGGCACCGCTTCCTTCTGCACCACTTCTTTCGCTAGGCCCACGGGACTCCATGGACCGAGCCCCACTTGTGAAATAATTTTAATACGATCTCCTACTTCTACAGGTCCAATATCCCCAAAAGGTTCATAAGGGTGAGCATCCATAAGAAATTGATCTAATAGAGAAGGGGTTAAAGGATTTGTGGGGCTTCCAAAAAAACCATTTTCGGGAATAATCGAATACCGGGTGGTTAATTGCGGGCAGTTAGAATCAGAATTAAGGTGATAACGAAAGCCTCCGGGGGTAGGAGCCACATTATAATTTATATCTACCACAATCCCGATTTGTTCCTCACGTGGATCTTCCGGTACAGGACCGACATCTTTTTCAGTCATTTGACGAAGACGTTGTTTAAACGTTTCGGTAGAACTAAAAAACTTCCGCAATCGTAAATCGCGGCGGTTGGGAAGAATATTATAATTCCCTTGGGCAATATTTTTTCCTCGATCTGGCATTCTATTTTTTATTTAGTTCCTCAAAAATTTCTGCTCGTTCGTCTTCAGATAAAGAGGTATCATCCAAATCATCTTTTTTCTTAAGGGCTGCTATTTTAACCAGTTGTTCGTTCGAACGTTGAAGAGTCTCAACATATTTAGCTGCTGTTATACCTACTTCTTTATGGCGCTCATCAGCACCTGCCAAATAGTGTATTAAATCCTGAAGCAATTGTGTTGTTTGCTCACGGTCGGCGCGGATATTATCAATTGCCTCGCTAGTTAAGTTATCAAAATCGTTTTTCATTGATCCCATTTCTTTTTAAACAACGCATATTCATTACGAAATCTTTTTAGATTATTCAAAATTTGCTTAGTGTTTAAATTGGTTATTTCTCTAATATACAAATAAATAGCTTTTTTATTAAAAATTTCAATATTATCCGACTCTGCAAAAAGAATTTTAATGGCTTCAAGGACTTTTTTTTCATTATCCTTTAAATTGTATTGGTGATCCCACTTATTAATTTCCTTTAAAAAATAATTCATAAATTCTTCTTTATTACGAATTTCTTCATAATCATTATACGTCGATAAATATTGAGCCTCTACCTGTTTTGATAAGTCACTATATTTAGATTCACGTTTCATTTGAATAGCATTTTTTTTCACACGCGCAATAAACCAATTTTTGGTAACTACACTAAAATATGAAAAAGCTTTTGAGCCTTTTGATTCATCAAAATTAGATAAAATGGTAATTAAATGAATTTCACATTCTTCCTTTAAAGTATCAATATTAGGTAAATTTCCAAACTTATAGGTAAAAACAATCTTATTGATCATTTCTACGAAAACAGGTCTAATGATATTACAATAAAGACTATTTTTTTCTCCTATATGGGTAGAATTTATATAAGATAAAATTGCCTTTTCGTGAACAAGAGTAAAATATTGTTTAGACTTTCTCTTTCGGGTCAACGTCTGCCCCCTCCAATTGTTCTAGCAAATCCGGTTGAGTAAATGAATAAATGGCGTCATATCTATCAAAAAATTTTACTAAATCTTTGGTGTGATCTAATAAAGATTGAAGGGTATCATCCCCATAAAACATAGGCATCTCGTAAACTGATTGGAGATGAGAACCATAAGATTCTAAACGCGTAAATATCTCTGAAGATTCTTCTGATGCTATGTATGCGACCAGTAAAACCTTTTTGATATATTTGTATAAGAAAATAATAACGCCCATAGATACCACAGAAGTTAAAAACAATATTATATGTAATAAATCAATTTTCATAAGTCCTATCTTTTAAATCGGCTTGAGAAATTTTTAAATCTTCTTTGGCTTCTTTAATTGTCTGTTTTACAAGCTCTCCAGGTTTTTGAATAGTTGTATAAAATTTGGAATGAGATAAATAAAAGGAGGATGGAACTCTCTCCTGTTCGCCTTTTTGTTTGCAAAGAATACACTGGTGATGTTCGTCGGATAACGAATGCACCCGTTCATATATCTTATCACAATGTTTACACCAATAAGAATATTTAGGCACCATTACCTTCTTCAATTTTTTGCGATTCTTCAGTAATTTTAACCACAGGAGGATTTTCAACAAGCAATCCATCTACAGATTCTACTAATGTAAAATTTTTTAAAATCTCAGTAATATCCAATTGTTCCATGATACCTTTTTGAAGGGCCATCATAATAGCCCCTAATGCTTGATTTGATAATTTCATTTTCATTTTTTAACTCCTAAATATCTAATTACTTTCTCTTGAATTGTAGTATCTACATTTTTCTTCCAAGAATCATCATTTTGACTTACTTGATTTCGTATTTGTGTAGCTGAAATAAAACCAACATCCCTAGGAGGGACATGCTCAATAATTTCATATCCTACTCCGCGACCATAATTAACAGATTCAATATCCGGAATTGCCATCACCACGACATCATCTGAAGAATAAGCCGTTTGTAGCATATCAATTGTTTGTTCTGTTGTAAAAGGGTTTTTTTCGTCCGGAGGAATATCTCGCACACAAATAAGTACCGGAATTTTCTCATTTAACTTTTGACCAATAAGCCATTTATGCCCATTATGTAAAGGTTGCCAGCGACCTATAAACATTGCGCGTTTTTTATTCATTTATTTTGTATCCTTTTCAATAAACATAAGTGTTTTTTCCCATGCATTAGGATCTTTTTTATCGAACCTAATTGCATGATCATCAATATAGTATTTAGCGGGATGTTTAGTATTAGAAATATCATCAAAATACCATAACATTTTATATTTTTCTAGCCAATTACGTATAACATCAACGGGGCGACTTGAAACAATTATAAGTCTATACCCTTTCATTTTTAATTGATCCAGAGCAGATCTTACTCCGGGCATCGGAGGATCATAAGCGCTTTCTAACCCTTGAAATCCCTTCGAATATTGATGAATAACCCCATCAAAATCAACCGCAACCGTAGCTTCTTTAAAAGCCGTCTTTACTTCTTCCATCAAACATTCTCTACAATAAAATCTTCTAGAAGTGTTTTGGCCTGTTCCACAGTAAGTTCATGGGTATCAATAACTAAATCTGGATGGATAGGTTCTTCAAAAGGATCAGAAATCCCTGTAAAGTTTTTTATCTCGCCAGAAATCGCTTTTTTGTAAAGTCCTTTGACATCACGTTGAATACACTTTTCTAAAGGACACTTTATAAAAACGGTTTTTGCTCCACAATTATTTTTTAATTCTTGGCGTATTTCTTCATAAGGGTTGATAGCCGACATTATCGTTACTACATTATTCCGCGATAATACCTTACCTACAAATCCTAAACGACGAATATTAGTGTTGCGATCTTCTTTAGAAAATCCTAAATCTTTACAAAGACCTTCTCGATATTCATCTCCATCAATGATTTCTATTTTAAATCCCTTTTTGGTGAGTCGCTTACCCACTTCTATGGCCAAAGTGGTTTTTCCAGCACCAGAAAGCCCTGTCATTTGTATAAACATTCCTTTTGTTTTCCCCCATTTAATATAATTCCACAGTCTTTCATGCACAAAAAACATAAATAACTGGACTCCATGATAACATATGGTAATCACGGAAGCTGTCTTAATACTATCAGTAGTCGTATAAGAAACTATACCCAAAAGGATAATAGCAAACATACGCCATGTAATAGCCTTCCATATACTTCTTTTTTTTGTATCTATCATCTTAATCTCATATTGGTTCGGTCAAGCAAAGCTTCCGTTTTTTTTATAACGTATTCCACCGGAGGGTGCCATTTATATTTACTGAAGAAGCTAACAGGAGACTTGTGAGGATTCCAATTAATCTCATAACGTCTTTTATTATTATCAATGCTCCATACCACTTGCGGACATTTACACAACGACGCCAAATGCATAGGACCAGATGAGGGTCCTATAATAGCTTTAGCGCTTGCTAAATAATCTGTTATTTCTTCTAAATTTTTTCCCCTAAAATCTTGTGTTCCTTCTACCCAGAAAGCTTCTTCTTGACTTCCAATACATGCTATATTATATCCTAAATTCTTGAAATATGCAGATATTTTTTTCCAATTTTCTAGACTCCAATTATCTTCGGGTCGAATTTCTCTTCGGCTTCGAGCATGAAAAATTAAATCAATATCCTTAGACTGATTTTTTCCATAAGTAATGTACTGTGGGACTACGCTACCGAGACTCGAAATGGGCGCTTTTTCTAAAAAATGAGTCAACGGAGGCCACCCTATACGACAGGGAAAAAGAAATATCAACTCCTCATTACTTTGTTTTTTATATCCTAAATCGTGGATACAAAAAGTATAATTGTGCATAAAAAAAGCGTCAGAGGGACCAGTGCGCGAAATATTATGAGAAATAAACTCATCACAAAAGTCTTTATATAATATTTCATGGCCTGCTGTACTAACACATACAATTTTATCAAACAATGGGGCTAGGGCACGCAAGTATCCTTGCCATGCAAATAGTTCCCATCCAAATTCCCCAACCCACGGACCTGCAATTAAAGTTTTCACCGGCCTATAGATCTTCCATCCACTTATCTATCATCTCATCAAGCATCATTTCAAAAGTATATTCAGGCTTCCAGTTTAAAATCTCTCTCGATTTGACTGAATCTCCTTTGAGATATTTCAGTTCTTCGGGACGAACAAACTGGGGGTTCTGAACTACATAATCTGTATAGTCCATTCCTAATTTTTCAAAAACATATTTACATAAATCTCTTACGGAGTGTGTAACGCCTGTTGCCACTATCCAATCATCAGCGGTAGAATGATTTATAATTTTATGCATTGCTTTGACATAATCTTTCGAGTGACCCCAGTCACGATAAGAATCTAAGTTTCCTAGTTCTAATTTGTCTTTCAACCCTTTTTTGATTTGTACCGCTGTTTTGACCACCTTATTTGTAACAAAATTAGAACCACGACGTGGTGATTCATGATTAAACAAAATTCCATTACATGCATGTAATTTATATGCATGTCGATAGTGACGAACTAAACTATACCCTAACAATTTAGCGCAGCCATAAGGACTCACCGGCTTCATGGGGGTCGTTAATCGTTGGCAACCATCCTCATCAATAGAATTACCAAACATTTCTGAAGAACTTGCTTGATAAAATTTAGCATTGGGAGCCAATGTTCGATAAACTTCTAAAACATTTAAAACTCCCAGGGCGTTCGTTTGAATAGTAAAAGAAGGCATATCAAAACTAATTCGAACATGGCTCATAGCCGCTAAATTATAAATTTCATCTGGCTGTACTTCTTGAAAAATTCGGGTTAAAGAAGGCACATCGAGGAGATCCCCATAATATGTTTTGATAGAGTCTTCTAAATTTTCCAAACGATATGTCTGGTTTTCAGCCACTGAATGACGACGAATGATACCATGAACTTCATATCCCAAAGATAAAAGATATTCAGCTAAATAACTTCCATCTTGACCACTAATACCCGTGATTAACGCTCTTTTTTTATTTTCTGTCATTCAATTCTCCTCTGTTATAAAACATTTATCCTTTTCAGCTCCATAGTATGGACCTGTTTTAAATTCATATAAAACCGTATTGTCCTCTAAAACTTCAAAGCTATGTCCCGCGTAAAAAACAATAGCACAATCTCCCTCTGTGAGTTCTGTTTCATAATAAAATACATCATCAATATCCCAAAATTTTGCTAAAACCTTTCCCTTCAAAAACACCCATGCCTCTTGAGTAATAGTGGTGGCACGCATAAGCTCTTTATGTCGATGTGGCCTAAATGTAGTTCCTTTGTGCAGCAACTTTGTAGAAGATTGCAAATATTCTTTTTCGGGCGCTAAGTCGGTACGACTTTCAGATATATCTGATTGTCGATTAATAACAAATAATAATTTCGTTGGCTCTACTTTTGAATAAAATTCTTTCATAAATCTTATCTACAAACAAAAACAATCTTATAATCTTGCTCAGTGGCTTGTTGACCTACTTCATAGGCCTTATAAGCAACAACACTTTTAAACCCCTCATGCTTTAACAAATCTTGAATGAGTTTCGGAGTCCATATATAATGAGTTAATGTTTGTTCAAAATTTTCTTGTGTAGTAGGATATAAAAACATAGTTTGCAGTTTCATATTCACCTGCGAGTTCATAAGATTGGCAGTAGAATTATATTCCACAGAATAGGGACCAAGTTCATTGGAATTAAAAACTCTTGTTTCATTACGAGGTAACTCTTTAAAAACACCTACTCCGTTCCAACAATCAAAAACAAAAGTCCCATTTATTTTTAATAATTCTTTCGCCTTTTTAAAAAATTTCATCAAATCAATAGCCGATGTCAGATGATTTATAACATGAAATAAACTAATAATCATATCATATTTTTTAAAAGAGTTGACTTTTAGTAAATCATTACTAAAAATATCTCCATGAATAAACTGAACATTGGAAACAGCCTCACTTTTGCGTTTAGCTCGCTCTATCATTTCTGATGCTATATCAACGCCCACAACCAAATCAGCACCCTCTTGTGATAAAAGAAGAGCATGTGTGCCCGTTCCACATCCCACATCTAAAATACTTTTTGCACCGCAGTCGGCAGCTTTTATAAATTCTATTTCTCGTTGATAATCTTTTTGAGCATACAACTGATCATAATATTCTACAAATGTATCACTATAACTCATAATATTCTTTAATTTTATCACAAATATATTCTATTTGCAAATTATTTAAAGCGGCGTAAGAAGGAAGACACACACCATGCTCGTGGGCATAAATAGAATTTACAAGAGGGCTATTTGTTTTAAAATTTATGCCCTTTTTATAACAGGGTTGGAGGTGTAAGGGGTAGAAGAAAGATCGAGTTTCAATTTCATTTTTACTCAAAAAAGCCATTAGTTTTTCTGCTCTATGTTGAGTGAGAAGCACCACTCGAAAGGGAATATAGGGATCAACTTGACAAGGAGGAGAAAATAATTTTATTTGTTCTACATTCTTCAATAAATCGCAATAAAGATTATAAACTTTTTTTTTAAGACTAATAATTTCATCAAGCTTAGACAATTGCGTTAAACCAAGAGCCATTTGAATATCTGTCATGCGAAAGTTATACCCTATTTCTGGATGTTTAAAGGAGCCTCGATTTAACCGACCTTGATTTCTTAGATAGCGCAGCTTATTATAAAGTTGTTCATCATTAGTGGTTACAAAACCTCCTTCACCTGTGGTGATAGTTTTATCTGCAAAAAAAGAAAAACAAGCTATATCTCCAAAACTCCCACATTCCTTTTGGTTCCATTTCACCCCAAGAGCTTGAGCCGCATCTTCGATTATAAAAATCTTATGTTTTTGAGCAAACATCACCACGTCGTCCATATTACATGCAGAACCATAAATATGAACTGGCATTATTGCTTTGGTTTTTTTAGTAATAAGATTATGACAAGAAGATATATCAATTTGCAATGTGTCTACATCAATATCCGCAAAAACAGGAATTGCTCCCACCATTTCTACTGCATTAGCAGAAGCAATAAATGTAAAATCAGGCACAATAACTTCATCGCCTGGGCCTATGCCCAATGCTCGCATACCAAGATAAAGTGCTAAAGTTCCATTAGGTGCAAAAACTCCATATTTTACATTTAAAGTTTCGCAAAGTTTTTTCTGAAATTCTTGAGCTTTTGGTCCTTCGGTGATCCAATTATTTTCAAAACAATCTCCAATTGCTCTATATTCCTCGTTACCAATAAAGGGCATAAATTGTGGTATTTTCATAGAATGGCCACTCCTTTTTACCAGATTACAGCTCCAAATCTTTATATTTGCCTACGATAGAAATAACTTCAGGAGTTAATTGTTGAAACTTATTCCACCCAAAATGACCAGTGGAACTCGCATTATGTTGGCTCCACATTAAATTATTAAACTTACCCTTGCGAAACATATTGACCCATCCCACAATAGGTTCCCTTTTAGGCACCAATATAGTTGCGCCATCATTAGTCGTCTTAGGCATGTTTTTAATTTCATAATCCCAGGGAGACATATTCGGATATAAATGCCGCAGAAAATATTCTTTACTCCAAATGCCTGGTGTAACAGCAGAGCGATATTCAGCAGTTTGTTGCAAAATATTAAAATTATCGTTATAAGGAAGAGAAGTCATATATTGTACTTTTGACCCCATAAAAAAATGGACCTTCTGGGCCTTACCTGAATCTACTAAATTAATAGCCTCCTCTAATAAATCTTCGCGCATGGGTCTAATGGGAAATAAGTCATCCCACCAAAACGAAAAATAATCTTCTTTGACACTTTCTATAAAAGGTCTAATGGGATCGGCCCAATTTTTATTGGGAAAATCCTCTTGTTCCCCCATCGAATGAAACTTATAATTGAGAGGATAGGGAATATTAGGCTCTTTAAATCCCAACACCTCTATGTTCATAGGCGTTGAGCAAAATTTGTTTAATAACAGCGCATGATCATTCACAATATTCACATATTTATCACTGGTAAAAAGAAAAGTTCTCATTATTGTTGGTTCTCCTGGTGTTGTGTAAAAGATTCCAATATTCTTTTAGCCCACTCTATTCTATTGTATTTTTGCACCGTTTTGTAGCCGTTGGATCGAATTTTATCACGTTCTTCGGGATGCTCTAGATAATATTTAATTTTCGTGTCTAAATCTTTATAGGATTTATAAATGACCAAATCTTCTCCATCTTTAAACATAGTATCTCGTCCAGTCCAATCGTCAGTAAGCAAAAAGCCTTTCGCACCCATAACCTTAAAAATCCTATCAGAAGCACCATCAGTTGTGCAAAAATTTAAATTGATTTTACTTTGACTCACTGCTATCCTATGTTGTAGGCCATAAGCGTTATTGATAAGTTGGATTTTTGTTTCAATGAGTTTAAGTTTTTCTGCACGATCAGTGTGTAGAGAGCCTATAAAAGATACATCCGTTATTTGAGCAACCTGTTTTTGAGGTTTTTCTATAAAAGAATCGAACCCTTCAAAAACGCAAAAGGATTGAGAATTAAATTGAGAGGCATATTCAGTAACATTTTGTACCGAACAGCATACAAAAGAAGCTTCTTTTGTTTTTTCTTTTATTTCAGCATTATCATATGTAACCAAAGGGTCCATAAACCATAAACAAGTTGTGGATACTTTTTTACATTCTTCAAAAACGCGAATATTTACCCCGTTACACTTACTAAACAAAGTTAAATCTGGCTTATATGCCCTACAAAGTTGAATTATATCTGTATCTCGAAATTCATTGCCAATATATTGAGCTTTTTCTCGATAATTATAACGTAAAACTTTATGACCCAATATTTCAAATGCTTTAGCTTGAGAGTTGTTAGTCGATTTATTTTCAGTATCGAAGACCCCTATAAATAAAATTTTCATAACTCCTCCAATTTATAGACTACATTTTCTTTTACCGGATGAAGTGGTTTTACTCTTTCATAAATCTCTCTTCCGCGACCAAAATATACAAAATCTACCTCTTTGTTCATCGCATGACAAGCATGATAAAAAACAGAATCGGGCAAGCACACCCCCGTAGCTAGACGCATAATCTCAAACTGCACATTTATATTATAATCAAGAGCCTGTAAATTTTCTCCTAATTCAATAAAGTGACTTAAACCTTTATTCTTTTTTAGCCATTCTTGCCCGAATTTCTTATAAAGATTTTTAGTCTCAAGGCCGGTATCGGTTTGAATAAAGCCAAAAGAATTTTGTCCCACTAATCTTTTTACAACTTGAGTCGCTACTTCTTTGTCTTCCGTAGTGGTAAATATTTCTGTATTAAACGTGGACAGGTGTTTTATCCC
>CEPX01192959.1_pt1 | contig 18828 bp, 25 predicted proteins | sample 361361 | NCBI WGS metagenome assembly CEPX01 (sample SAMEA2619974, study PRJEB7988) | marine metagenome | biome: marine biome (ENVO:00000447); feature: mesopelagic zone (ENVO:00000213) & marine oxygen minimum zone (ENVO:01000065); material: "saline water (ENVO:00002010), including plankton...
TGATAATAGCTAGAATATTTGTAAATCGTACAGAGATTGATGAAATCCATATTCTCAATGTAAGTGTTGGAGAAGGTAAATTTAGTCGTTATATTGCTTCAAGAAAAGGTGATAACAAAGAAGTAGCTATGTTCCGTCATAAAAGAGAAGATGGCTATGAAAAATGTTTAAGCAAAGGACTATTGGCTTTAGCCAAAAGAGATAAATGAACACCCCAGAACTAATTAAAGGAGAGGGATGAAAAAGTATCAGATAATAGTTGTTGACCCACCGTAAAGCGTTAGGAGAGTGAGAGGATGAGAAAAATAATTAGTTTATTTGAAAGAGATTATGAGGGAAATAGAAAAGTATTCAATTCTGTGGTAAATGGTGCTGAGTGGGTGGTTAATGGAGAAGGTATTGCTACTGTAAAATTTGATGGCACTTGTTGTTTAGTAAAAAATGGTAAGCTGTTTAAAAGATACGAAGTCAAAAAAGACAAGACTCCACCAAATGATTTTATTCCTGCTGATAATGTAGATAAAAATACAGGTAAACAACAAGGTTGGCGACCAGTTGGTGATGGTAATGAAGATAAGTATCACAGAGAGGCTTTTATTGGCAATGAAGTTGATGGAACTTATGAATTATGTGGTGAGAAAATTCAAGGTAATCCAGAAAAAATAACAGGACATAAATTAATACCTCACGGAAAAGAAATATTGAATGATGTGCCTAGAGATTTCGAAGGGATTAAAGAATATCTAAAAGACAAAAATATAGAGGGCATTGTTTGGCATCATTCCGATGGAAGAATGGTGAAAATAAAAAAGAGAGATTTTGATTACACACACAAACAATAAGGGGGTGAAGTGAGTTCTATAGCAGATGAGATAAGAAAAGCTCAAGACAATAAGGAGACCCAATGTTAAGTAAGGAGCGATAGCTGATGGGAAAGTGTTTTAGATGTGGCAAAAGAGCTAACCAAACTTGGAATATTTGCTCTGATGGTAATAAAATAAGGAAAATTTGCAATTCCTGCGATATTCAATTAAATACCTTTTAATGACCACCCCAGAACTAATTAAGGATAGGGGATGATTAGATTAATATGCGGAGACTGCTTAGAAGAACTTAAGAAGTTACCTGCCAATATTATAGATTTAACAGTAACCAGCCCCCCTTACGATAATCTTCGTGTTTATGGTGGTCATTCTTGGGGTTTTCACGGAGTAGCCCAAGAGCTTTTTAGAGTTACAAAAGACGGTGGAGTTGTTGTCTGGGTTGTCGGTGACGCTACTATTAAAGGCAGTGAAACTGGTACTAGCTTTAAACAGGCATTATATTTTAAAGAGTGTGGATTTAACCTCCACGATACTATGATTTATGATAAAGGTTATGCTCCCTATCCTTCAAAAGTAAGGTATAATCAGTCTTTTGAATATATGTTTATTTTTACTAAGGGAAAACTAAAAAGTATTAATCAATTAAGAGAATCTAGGACTACAAAATGTGATAGTAAATTATCTTCTTTTAGACAAAAAGATGGCACAACAATAAAAAAGTTATGTAAATTTAATGAAACTAGGGTTATGAGAAATATTTGGCATATAGACAATGGTTATATGCGAGGCACAAAAGATAAGATTGCTTTTAAGCACCCAGCTACATTCCCAGATTTATTAGCTGAAAGGCACATATTGTCTTGGAGTAACGAAAAACAAATGGTTTTAGACCCCTTTATGGGGTCAGGAACGACTGGTGTAGCCTGTAAGGAACTTGGTCGTAACTTTATAGGTATAGAAATCAATAAAGAGTATTTTGATATAGCAGAAAAAAGAATAGACAGTATTAATGACCACCCCAGAACTAATTAAATTCCTAGAGGAAGAAAGAGACAAGGCTCTGGGCAAGAGGGCGAGGGAGGCTTATAAGGAAATGTTAAAAAGAATAAAGAAGGAGGAGTATGGCCATATTTAGTTTTTTAGATCAACCAGACGCTTTTGTGACTACGGCTCAGTTTGAAATGATCAAAGGGTGGTTAATGGTTATAGCAATAATCATTGCCTTGGTAATCATACTTTTAGATTCCCGGAAGAAACATCCTAAAAAGGGCTTGGCCCTTAGATTAAGAGAAAGCGCGGTGGCTGGCTCAATGATTGCAGGAGTCTTTGCTGTTTTTTGTTTAGGGTGGGTAGCCTTTGGCCTTTGGTGGGTGGTTTTAACTAAGGCAATCCGGGCTATTTGGTATGTTATGACTGAATTGACCGGGTTATGTATAATTTTAGGGGTTTATGCACTATCAATAGAAATAAGATTAAGGAGGTTAGATCGTGGGAGAAAAGACGAGGGGAAATCATAGGCCGGGGGGCTGTTTAAGATTTGATTGCATCAATAGAAATATTAAATGTGACGATTGCATTAAAGTCGAAGGGAAGGAGACAGAATATGAAAATAAGACCGATCAGCGAACACCTGATATTGAAGCTAGAGAAGAGAGATGAGAAGACTGCCGGGGGGATCTATTTACCTGATCCGGGGAAAGAAGTGGTTTGGGGAGGTCTAGTCCACGCTATTAACGAAACGGAAGATCGAATTAAGCGCGGAGACATTGTATTTTTCAACAGGTACTCTGATAAGAAAGTGATCATTGATGACGAGGAGTTTTCTGTAGTTAAGAAGAAAGACGTGATAGCGATCATCCGGGAAGGAGAGATCCTGGCCACGAAGGATATGGTAATAGTTAATGTCCATTACGAAGAGACAGTAGGGGCTATAATCATTCCGGAGTATAAAGGAATCAGACAATATCACGCAGGGTTTTGCGGAGAAGTAATTGCTCTTGGCCCAAAGTACCCCTACGATGTAAAGAAAGGTGATAGGGTATACTTCCGAAGACACGAAGGCAAAGGGTTTACTTATAAAGACGAGGATTATATGAGCCTTAGAGAAAGATGGGTAGACGGATTGTTTCTAAAGTGCGAGGAGGTTAAGAGAAATGATTGATAAATTCTGTAATTTTATAATTGATTCAGCAAAAGTGGCGGTGTTCCTGGCATTTGTAGGATCCTTATTCTGTGCGATACAGTTTATGCTCTTAGGCAACATAGCAACAGGCAATGGTTATTCCTTTAATCAAATGGTAGATAAAGTCAAAGATCTGGAGGCCCGGACCAAGGCAGCAGAGGATAAGGTCGAGGAGCTTTCGATTCCCCATAAGCATAAATTCTTTACTCAGGAGGTAGTATATGACAATAAAGAACCCGACACGGGGGAGTCTAGTACTAATGAGTGAAATACAATGTTACATAAAACTATACGGTAAGAAAGTCTACTTTGTACCTCATTATCAAGATAGGCTACACGGGATTAGTGTTGTCCGGGAAATACTGAGGATCCAGAAAGAAATAAATGCAATGTATAATCAGGGGAGGTGAGTAATGGAAGAGAAATGTAAACATAAAAGAGATATTGATTTCTGTGTTAAATGTCGTTATGGCAAGTATGGTTATAACAAAGACAAAAGTATAGACTTAGTTGATGAGTTAAAGAATAAACATCAGAGATTAAAAGATGGTTTTGGAATGTTAAAACAAGGAAACGGATGCCGATAACTAAAGTATGGTACGTCCAGGCCATAGGTAGATCCCGTGATATATTGAAAGAAAGAAAGGTTTATAATCTACTCAGTGCATTGACTGAGAGAAAATTATTAGAGCATCAATTCCCAGGGTGCAGAGTAGAAATAATCCGGTCCAAGGAATTTATAGTCAAAATAGAAAAAAAGATAAAAACACCGCAAATGCCAAAAGCCCTCAGAATCATTAAACAATCCACTACTTTACATATCAATTTATAATACCCACTTACTGTTTACTCTTGTTTCCTATAATCCAATAATGCTATACTTATAGTGTAGGATATATTACTGTCTTCATAACGAAAGGATGGAGAGGGGAGAAGCCTGAAGAGGCGCAAGCAGACACACGAAGGTCGGGGTGAAGTCTGAGTTTTAATATTTTAAGTGGTTAAACTAGCCAAAAAACCTGCGAAAAAAAAGAAGATGGGGAGGCCCTCATCTTACAAGCCAGAATACTGCCAAAAAATCATAGACTTCTTTAATATTGAGCCAAATAGGGAAATAACTGAGACAATCACTTATGCTAATGGGGCAGAGAAAGAATGTTATAGGCTAGTAGCCAACAACCTACCCTTTATATCAGCTTTTGCAAGAAAAATAGGAGTTTGCCACGATACTTTACTCGAATGGACGAAAGTGCATCCAAAGTTCTCCTTAGCCTATAAAGGAGCAAAAGCATTACAGAAAGAAATGTTGATAGCCAATGGCCTCCAAGGGCTATATCCAGCGGCTGCTTATTGTTTCACTGCCAAAAATATAGCCGGAATGAGGGATAAACAAGAAATAGACCATACAATCCAAGGAAGTCTGTATGTCGAAAACGAAGGAAAATCAAACGCAGAGCTTAAAGCAGAATCAGATGCTCTCGCGGAAAAGATTATTGCGAATAGAGGAGGAATTGGCGTACCGAGCCAAAATTGATCCTTTAGCGTTCTTTGAAAACTTGGGATTACAGAAAGACTTCGGTGAAGACCCGGCTAAAGTAAAGGGGATATTCGGAGGGAATAGGTCAGGAAAGACTGAAAAAGGTGCAGAAACGGTCTTAGATAAGATGCGGGCCAAGCCAAATCAACGCTGGTGGCTATGTGCTGAGAGTTTCCAAGACAGTATCGGTGTCCAGCAAAGAAAAATCTGGAAACTTCTACCTAAAATGGAGATCAAGTACGGCAAATACAGCGAAGTGAATGGCTTTACCAACCGCAAGTTTGTCTTAAAGAACGGATCTATTGGCATATTCAAGTCTTATGATCAGGAAAGGGAGTCTTTCCAGTCGGACGATATTGACGGAATCTGGTTTGATGAAGAACCGCCTTATGATATATATAAAGAATCAAGGATGCGTCTATTAGACCGCGATGGTGAGATCCTTTTTACTATGACCTCTTTGAAAGGCGTGACTGATCTGATCCAGGATATATTTGAAGATCACGATGTTATTAAGTCCGCTTATGCCCCTTTAGCTAATGAGCGTTTACCCCGGATAGTAGAGAAAGACGGGATGCGCTTTTACTTCCTCTGGACTACTGAAAACCCCTATATTGATCAATCTCGTGCCTCAAGTGAGGCCAAACTAATGACCTCGCAAGAGATTAAGTCCAGGATCTATGGGTTGCCCATAAACCTTTCGGGCAAGATATATATGATATTCAACAAGAATGTCCATATTATCCCGTTTGAGGATGCCCCTTTCAATGGTGTGACCTTGTATCATATCTTAGATCCGCACGATCGAAAGCCTTGGGCGATGAAATGGGTTGCAGTTCATAAGACTGGGAAGGCCTACTGTGTTGATGAGTACCCGGACGATAGGAATTTCAATGAGATCACCTATGATGATAAAACCTATGCTGAGTATGCAAGAATCATCAAAGACAAAGAAAAGACCCTTCAACAGATCTTTGGGCGATCAGTGCATAAGAGGATAATCGATCCGAATTACGGCAATACTACTATTAAATTAGCTGAGAGACAGGGCAACCAAAGCTCTACAACCCCTAAAAAGGAGTTGAGAAAGCACGGATTAAACTTCACCGATGGGATAGACGCGATAGAAGCCGGGCATTTGAAAGTAAGAGAAGTCCTGTATTACGAGGTTAAAGACAAGGAAATAGTAGTCCAGCCAAAGTATTTCATCTGTGATAATTGTGAAAACTCAATCAGGCATATATCGAGATATTCTCGAAAAGACGTACTTACTTCAGATGGAGACATTAAAGACAAGGTGGGTGTCAAAGAGAAATACAAGGATTTCAATGATTTAGATCGATATTTTTGGATGTCAGCACCTCGGTTTTATGATTCAAGATATGGAAATGACGCACCAAAAGCACCTAAGGTTTATTAATGGAAATAGCAAGAGTAAAGGAGGAAAATGAGCGAAGAAAATAAAGAGATAACGCCAGGTGGCCCTAAAGAATCAAGTCCAGAAGAGCTACTGGAAGCTAAGAAAAAGGATATGCAAGAGAATCCAGATAACTATATGGATGTAAAGGATATAATCATTTGTGTCAGACGAGGGCCGAAAGGAATAGAGTTGTTTATAGGTAGCAGTTCGGCTACTGAATTAAAACTAGGGTGGGCAACAGTCAATCAAGCAGTAATGGAAACATTGTTTATGATGAGATCCCATGCAATACAGCAGACAGAGAAAGATAGAAAGGTAGTAATGCCAGGCCAAGCTCGTTTTAGCCATAAAGGCAAGAACCCCGGAGCATTTGGGAACGGAAAACATAACTAAAGGAGATATATGTTAGATAAATTTAAAGCAACAAATGGTAATGATGAGAATGGCAATCCAGCAGGTGGTACAGTATCAGGTGTTGGTCTAAATATAGTTTGGCAAGATGGCCCTTTAGGGCGGGACGAAGCCCGTAAAGAGCCTAATGGAGCCTTTGTAGAGACAGTGATCGCAGCAGCCAAACAAAGGATTGAATATTATAACGCTACTAAATTCAAATGTAGAGAAAATTCAATGGCAATAACTAAGCTAGATGAGGCTTTGATGTGGCTGAATAAAAGGACGGCCGATCGAGAGGCTAGAAAGGTTGAAGGAACCCATACAAAGTAAGATGAAGAATATTAAATTATTTGGCGCGATAGTAGCAGTAGCATTGGTGATCTTTGGCTATGTTCAACTACCTAAGAGGGTTGACGCGTTGGCTGAAGATACAGTAGAGAACGAGGAGTCAATAGATAAACTAGCTACCACAGTTGATAAATACATAGCAGTACAGGCAGTCAAAGAGGAACAAGAGGATATAAGGCACTTAGAACAGCAGGAAGCAGATAATAAGCAAATGAACCTATTAATGAAATGGATTGAACAAACTAGCAAGAAGGATGAATAATGGCTAAAAACAAGAACCCATTAAACAAGGAAGATAGCGATCCAGCGAGAGTCGAGCCGGAGCTAGAGACAGATAAGTTTTCAGCAAAGGAGAAGAAGGATATTAGTGAAATGATCATTAATGACTTCGATGCCGGGTGTCAAACAATGAGCAATTGGATCTCTCAGAAGGAGCTTGATCTAAGGCACTATAATGCTGAAAAGCCGTCTAAGCTAGAGAATCTGAAGAAAAAGGCTTGGCAGAGTGACCGGAATCTTGGTCTTTGTCCTTCTACTTGTGACGCTTATCAAGCCACGCTACTCTCTACTTGCTGGAATCCTGATACTATACACTATGTAGCGGTTGAAGAGAATGACTACAACAACCAGGAGAATCTGGTTAGGTTCACTAAATGGGCGGTTGATAAGAGTGAGGGGAATCTTTATCCGGAAGTAGATGATTTCATTCACAATAGAGTGGTCCAGGGTTTCTCAGTATTTAAGATCTATTGGAAAGTCTGGTATGACTGGGTGGATAAGAGAATCCCTACTAAGACAGGGGGATATTCATTAAAGACTGAAAAGATGCGCTTTGAGAAAGGCGTGATGAAGAATATAGCCGATATAGACGATATTATCATCCCTGACTATGGGAAGGATCTCCAGGAACAGCCATTTCTAATAGAAGTGATCCATACCAATGCTAATGATTTTAGAGACGCAGTAGAAAGGAGGCTCTTTGATATTGGCGATACACCCATTGATAAATTCTTAGATAAGATCAAAGTCAATGCCGATGACGCTACCGGGAGGATCAGGAAACTCAAGGAAGAGCAGTTAGGTGAGTCTTCAATAGTCAATTACGACCCTACTATCCATCCGATAGATCTATTTGAATACCACGGATATTATAAGAAAGGCAATAAGAAAGAGCGATATAGATTTATCTTCGAGCCGTTTACAGAGACACTATTAGCCGGGAAACCGCTTAGAAAGATTACCCGTACAGGCAAGATTCCCTATATCGGTGGTCCATTTATTCGTAAGCCAGGGAAGGTCCGAGGTAAGTCACTAGCTGCTTTAATAGCCGATGTAGTCAATGCAATCAATAACGTATTTAACCAGAAGAGTGATTTCCAGTATGTAAGCAACTGCCCTTTTGGTTTCCATAGAGTCACTGAAGAGGGTTATTCCAAGCAAGCCTATGAATTAGATCCGGGTGTATCTTATCCTACCGGAGACGATGATCCAGCTAAGAGTGTGTTTTTCCCCAATTTATCTAGATCTACAGCCTGGGCCTTTGAGGACATTAAGCTCTTATTTGAGGTCTTAGAGAGAGCAACCGGGGCTGCGTCCTATTTTATGAGTAATGAAAGGGGTGTATCTGGTACAGCTACAAGGGATAAGTTAATCAATGAGAAGTCTGAGACACGATTCGGCTTATGGGTTAAGAGGATCCAAAGCGATATTTGTGAAGCAATAACAATGTTCATTAATATGTACCAGGACTGGGCGCCGCCTAATCTTGGATCAAGGGTACTTGGCAAAGATGGTAAGAAATTGTTTAAGAATCTCTCAATTAAAACTCTCCGGGGTAAGTATGACGCCAGGATGACTCCCGATATTACATCTGGATCCAAAGCCTTTGAGAAAGAAGTAATGCTTTGGGGATATGAGAATTTAAGAAACTCTGTCTGGGTGAATCCTCAAATCAATCCAAAGGGAAGCTACAATCTTGATGCTGATGCAGCTAAGAAGATAATGGGATTGACCAATGTAGAGAAGTATTTAGGCAAAGAGCCGCCAGATCTACCGGGTCAGGGTGAAACTCTTGATGACGAATGGACCAGATTTATGCAAGGTGACGACTTCGAACCACCTGAAGGCGCTACAGCATTGGCGATTCAACACTTAGCAGGGCATTTAAGACAGAAAGAAGAGCAATTTCACGAGTTGGATGACGAATATAAGCCTATATTTGAGAAGCATCTATTCCAGACAGCTATTAATATACAGACATTTATGCAGGAAAGGCGAAAAGAACAGATGGCTACTCAATTGGCCGTAAAGATGGTAGGCGAGAACAACAGCGGAATACAGCCGCCAGAACTATAGAATCGAGGAGAGTAGATAATGCCCAAAGAAAGCCCATTAATAAAAGAATTAGAGGCTTGGCAATCATTAACCAAGCTACCTGAATGGGATTATTATGTTCAGTTAATGAATAAGCATTGTATGTTTTTACAAAAGGAGGTAAACAGATGCGTTAAATCAAGAGACTTCGAAGGAGCAATAGCTTTCCTGGCTAAAAAAGAAGAAATACCTAGAGTATTAGGATTAGTGAATAGTAGGATTAGAGAGTTAGAAAAAGGAGAAGGATAATGCCATTGACAAGCGAGAAATTAATAAAGAAACGAAAGCCTCCAATGGAAGTATTGGAAGACGATCCAATAATGAAAACACTATCAAAGAAAGATGCCATTGCCAGAGCGGATGCCAAGAGAGAGAGGAAGAGAAAAGTAAGAGAATACGCTGTCAGCCTTGATAAAGAGGCCGGCAAAAGAGTTGATAAAGAGACAGATGATTTAACTAAAGAGGATAAATTAGCAGTATTAGAGAATGAGTTGATAAATGTTGTCAACCAGATCAATAAAGCCGAGTTAGACGGCAAAGAGGAAGAGGTCAAAACTCTAAAGAAAAAGGTAAGATCTCTTAAAATGCAAATTGGTAAAGCAAAGAAGAAATAACCATTAAAAGGTTTAATAGTTTTTCCATAAAACTATGGAGGTCTATATGGAAGAAAGTGAAAAGACAATTGTTGATCAGCATCAAAATATGATTGATAACGAAATGGACAAGATGTCAAAAGAAGAGGAAGCAAAGAAAGCCGCCTCTGACTCATCATCAGAGGAAAAGATTCTTGGTACTGAGGCTGAGGAAGCCCAGAAAGCTGAAGAGGCCAAAAAGGTCGAAGAAGCTAAAGTAGCACAAGCGAAGGAAGACGAGAGGATATTAGCATCTGAAGAAAATGAGTTGTCTGAAGAAGACAAAGTGCGCAGAGACGAGATCACCAAAGAAGAGGAAGAGAAAGACACTGGTAAGAAGAAAGATGGTCGAGATAAGCGCATTGGTAAACTGTCTGGTAAGAACAAGGATTTGCAGAGAGATCTGGACGCTGCCCAGGCAGAGAACAAAAGACTCAAAGAGAATCAAGATGCTATAGACAAACGCCTTAAAGCGCTTGAAACGCCTGCTAAGAATGAGGATCGTATAACTCAGGAGAAGCAAGGTGAGAAAGAGAGGATCGAAAGATACCTCAAAGAAGACGCTGATAAGCCCAGGGAAGAGAGAAGAGAAACGTCTAAAGAGGAATTAGAGGATTGGAATTTCGAAGATCCTACAGCGGTCTATGAATGGATGTTTGAGCGTAATAGACGCAGAGAGAGAGAAAGAGAAGCTGATAGAATTGAGGCTGATAAGAAAAGAGCCGTTGGTGACCTTGTTAGAAAACAGAATATATCAGCAGAAAAAGTCTCAGTCAAACACCCGGAACTGGAAGTAGAAGATCGGTTTAAAGAACTCAAAGCAGAAGGTAAGACTGCCAGCCAGATCCACGAGATCATAAAAGGCGAGAATGAGAAATACCGGATAGCTTATGAGGTTCAAAAAGATATGCCGGAACTTCTACAGAAACCAGATGGGCCAGAGTTAGTCGCAAAAGAAATGGAAAAGCGAATTTCAGAGAAGAACAAGAAACCTAAGAAAGACGATGGTTCCGAAACCGAAGAAGAGAAGATAGACAGGATCAAGGAAGAAGCTGCTGAAGCTGAAAGGCAGAGGCAGAGAGACATTGACGAAGGCCTTGAATCTAAGAACGCTAAAGGGAAAAGAGGCGATGAATCAGAGTTTTACAAACAACAACTTGCTAAGGCCAAAAAGGCAGGATTATCTAAGAAGGACTTAGATGAAATGATAGCAAGGAGAAGAGATATACCAGGAGCAGCACAAGCAGATAAATGATGAAGGGAGACGAACGAGGTACATACTTTTGCGGAAGGTGTAACACAGACATATTCTTCCTCTTGTCTGAAGGTAAAGAGTCGTCTATACCTTGTCCTGATTGTGGCTGGACTGGTGGGGAGAAGAGAGAAGATGCTCTTCCCCCAGAGGTAAAGTTAGACTTGACAAAATTATAGGAGGTAAATATGCCTAAAAGTAATGTTTATCGAGCAGCAGGATTCGATTTACTAAGCCAGATTGCCACAGGTGGCTTGAGGATTTACGGAGCAGCAGTCGTAAATATCGCAAAAGGTGACGCCCTACACGATGACACAACCGGGTACGCAACTAACGCAACTACAGCTTTTGCCGCAACCTTTTTAGGAATTGCAGCAGCAGCCGCAGACAATTCAGCAGGATCAAAAGGCGATATTAATGTCTACGTTATCCCACCTTTGGCCCAGTATCAGTTTATTGTACCAGTTGAAGAGGACGCATTGATTACTCAGACCGCAGTAGGAATAATCGTTGATTTGCAATCTGTAAATACGGTTGATATTAGCGATACTACTATTGCAGCTGGTCCGGGATTCTTTATTGATGAGATCGATGCTTCGACTCTAGCGGTAGCAGCTAACACTTATGGGTATGCAATCGGGCATTTTCAATTAGTTAGCTAAGAATTGGTATAGTAAGGGAATTAAAAGGAGGTAACCGATGACAATTAGAGATACAGTATCGCAAATGTACACTCCCATTTATGACAAGTTTATGTTATTAACTTTCAATGAGGAGACACAAGTACATCCAAAATTATTCAATTCGATTGACGACAAGACTAAGGAATGGAAATACGATGGCGTAAGTGGTTTGGGAGAATGGGTTGACGCCAACGAAGCCGCTGGTGGCGGATTTGAAGACCCGGTTTTAGGCTATCCTAAGACTTTAACCCAGACCAAAAAGTGGAAAAAACTAAGCATTTCTTTTGAAGCAGTAGACCAAGATGAGTACGCAATTCTAGGCAAAAAGAAAGATGCCCTTTCAATGGGCCGTGGTGGACGCGCAAGAGTAGAAAGAAATACCGCAGCAGTTTTGTCTGATGGCTTTGCAACCGCAGGTCCTGATGGGCAATTCCTTTTCAGTAATTCACACCCTAAGAACAGAGAAGAGACTGGCACTACTTATGATAATTTGTTATCAGGTGCTTTCTCACACGATAATCTAGAGCTTGCCGAGACTCAAATAGCGGCTAATTTCTTTGATCCTAAAGGCATACCTATTGAGACTTCAGAGAATCCTATTCTAGCTTATCCCCCAGCATTACGGGGTAATGTAAAGAGGGTACTTAGTGATAGAGCATTAGAGCAGCCAGACACTACGCTTAGAAACATTAACCGATTTGCCGGAAGTTATCAGCCAATCGAATGGAGATACCTTGGGTCAGCGCTTGGCGGATCAAATTCAGCTTGGTTTATCATCTATCCGGAACTAGAAATGTTAGCAATTGTATGGTCTGCAAGACCTCACTTCAGCAACTGGGTTGACTATGATTTAGAACTTTACAACTATAAAGGCCGAATGATTTATGATGTAGGCCCTTGTAGCTGGCGTTGTGGATTCGCTTCGACCGGAACTTAAAGACGGTATTAACGGGGGGCCACTTTTGGCCCCTCATTAAAATGGAGGAAAAATGAAAAAGATTTTAATTCTCATAGCCGTCTTTGCTTTGATGTTCTCAACTGGTTATGCAGCTACTAACATCTACAATGATGGCTACAATGTTATTGACTCAGCTGGAGTCTGGGACTTCTATGCGTATGAAGCACCTAGCCAGACGATCACAACTAATGACACCTTAACGGCAGCTGAATCTGGAAAAGTATCATCTGTAACTTGGCCTTGGGGGTTCGCTTCCGCTGGTTCGATTACAATGACTCTTCCAGCTGCTACTACTGTTGGATTGACATATACTATTACTGCTGCTTCCAGTGGTACTATTTATGTTGATGCCAATTCAGGTAGTGATACCATCGCTTATTTTGAAACCACAACCTTAGATGCCGGAGATAAGTTAGCTTCTCCCGGATCTACAGGGGATAGCGTTACAGTAATGTGTCCAGTGGCTAATAAATGGGTTATCACGGGTATGCAAGGCACGTGGACCGATGGTGGCACTGACGGAGAATAATGTTTAAGACAGTTAGGAAGGGAGTGACTTTTGTGTTGCTTCTTTCCTATCTGCCCAAACTTTTTTCATATGAAAACTAAGATGTCCAATGGTTTTTAAGACATTACTTAATCTTGGGCTAGTAGTGATTCCTTTCGTGGTAATAGCCGGGGCAGATACTCGTCTGCCTAAAGCTATTGTCGCCTTGGGCTTTGCTACTGTCCTGAGTTTAGTGGCTCTTTACAAAGGCCATTTTAAACCTTTCCAAAACAAATGGGCGCTAATATTCATCGGATATTTATTTATCAATGTATTGCTCTGCCCAAAACCAGAGATAGTCTTCTTTAATATGAATATAGGATCCTTTTGGGTATGGGAATCCCTTGTTAGGATCCTAATTTACTTCTCAGTAATGGTAGCTATTGCTAGTGTTGATTTCACTCGCTTAGATATTAATAAAATGTTTAATTGTATAGTATGGACTGGTGTGTTGATCAGTCTATATTGTTTTCTTCAAGCTCTAGGGATAGATCAATTCTTTTCCAGAACTAACTTTACAGATTCAGTTAATGCTACTCAAGGCCATGTTGGTGGTACTTTAGGCCATCCGGTTGTGGTTAGCTCTTATCTTGCTATGATCACTCCTTTAGCAATCTATTTAAAGAAGTATTGGAAAGCAGGAATACTTATAACAGCAATATTATTAACCCAGAGTCAAGTGGCCCTAGGGGCTTTAATTATATCCCTGGCCTTTTTGTTTGCAAGTAAGACTAGACTTAGAGCAATAATAGTCGGAGGTATTGGATTATTGATCTCAGTAGGAATAATTACTTCTTATCCGATAAGCCAGAAGACGAGAGATATGGTTGAAGACAATGGAAGGTTTTTACAATGGGGAAGGATAACCAAAGACGTTTTATATGAGCCTACTAAAAAAGACGGAATGAAAGGTGTACCGCTTACCGGATATGGGATAGGTAGTTTTTATAATGTTTACCATTTAAAATACAATACATCATTTTATCAGGCGCATAACGAGTATCTTGAGATACTATGGAATTGCGGAATAGCGGGGTTAGGATTATTTCTCTGCGCTATATGGACAACAATAAGAATTGGATGGGGGAAAAGTAGATATAGAAGAGTATTGTTGGCTTCCTTTATATGCAGTTGCGTATGTGCGGGAGGCTTGTTCGTATGGCAGTTGGAGCCACACGCTTTATATACATTGATGATTGTAGGGCTTATCCACAATATAGGAGGAAAAGATGAGAAAATTGTTAGCAATTGCGATTCTAGGACTGTTTAGTATTGGGGCGGTAGCAGCAGACGCTACTTACGAAAGAAATCGACATCGGGAAACAATGGGCTGGACTGTATCTGTAAAGGATATTGATATAGATACAACTCCGGAACTCGTCACCGAGTTAGCGACAACCTATGCTCAATTAGCCGCTGAAGATCAGTTAGAGGTTTTAAGTAGCAATGCTGCTGATATAGGCCAGGTTGTTACGGTGACAGGTATTAATAATAAAGGAAAGAAAGTTTCAGATACCTTTAGCCTTTTGGGAGCGACTGCTTCTGATAGTACCTTGACTTTTAGGTATGTTGACCAGGCATCAGTGGATAGTGAGTGCGCTGGGGTTATTACTGTTCGTAGGAAAACTGGAGACACTTTTATTACTTCTATCCCAGTAGGTCTTTTAGATGCCGGTATGGTCCAGCATTTTAATGGAGAAGATGACAGCTATGTGACTGGGTGGGGAGTTAGCAGATTAACGGCTGATGAGGTTGTATCATTTGATTTAAGATTTTATCCGGATGATGCAGATTCGCTAGATGCTACTGATGGGATGACTACAAAGGATTCATTATTCTTAGAGCCTGAAAATGGTACAGCTAAGACTACATTTGATCAACCAATAAGATTAAAAGCTGGTGGCTGGTTAGCAGTGTATGGCGTAGCTGATTCGGCCAATTCTGATGCGAGGGTTACAATTAGCGGCTATGATGTAAGGCCATAGGAGAGATATGACTAAAATATACGATTTCTTAAAATTACCTATTTCTACGTCTCAAGATCTTTCAGTGGCAGCATTGGACTATACTACAACATTAACTAGAAAATTTAGAGTTAAAAGCATTTCGTTTAAATTCTCACAAGCGATAACAGAAACCATTACGATTACAAGGGATTCTAAAGTGGGGGCTAATTATGATGCGGTATTAAGGAATAAGGATCTTGTAGCTGAAACAACTTATGTCTATGTACCGGAACGCGGGGATGATGCGTATAATGCCGGAGACAAAATAAGGATCCAATGTACGGATGCTAATAGTGTAGGTATAGTCTATGTTGAACTAAAATTAGTGGAGGGTTAAAATGAATAAGTTAGAGCAAGAGAAAGGACAATTAAAAGCGGAGGTTAAGAGTCTAAAGATTGAGGTTATGGATCTGGGGACGGATATTAAAAATATGCGTAATAGTAAGGAAGGCCTTGAAGACGCAATTATAGAATTAAAAAAGAGTAAAGTCGTAATCTTAGAGAAACACAAAGAGAAAGACGAGAATTTTAAAAAGGCTAGTAATCAGTTAAGGGTCCAGGAAGCACTGGTCTTAGAAGCAGCTAAAAAAACTGAAGCTGAGATTGAGAAAATCAACGAAGCTAAAAAGAAACTCTACGAAGAGGAAGAAAGAATCCACAAGTTACTACAGAAGTCTAAAGAAGTTGACGGTAGATTAAAAGAAAAAAATACTCTTTACAATGACAAGAAGGAAGTTTTAGAGAACGAGAAAAGAAAGGTCAACGAAGAGAGAGAAGTTATTAACGCTAAGATAGAAGATCTAGAAAAGAGAGAAGCTGCTCTTAGAGAGAACTTGGAAGAGTTTAAAATTGTAAGGGAAAACAAAGAAGACAGCGACATTGCTTTAAAGAAGACAGTAGAAAAAGAAATCTGTAAGGTAGAGATCGGCCGGGAAAATAACACAAACGATTTAAAGCAGTTAGAAACTAAAGAAAAAGAGATCGGCACCTTAAAAAATGCAAACATCGCAAAAGCAGAGAAACTTGACGAAAGAGAAGAAGCATTAATAGCTAAAGAGAAAAGCATAGCCGGGATAATGCAGGGGTTAGAGACAAGAGAGAAGATGGTAAAGATTTTAGAGCTAAGAGTAGCAAAGGCCAGGAAGGACAAAAGCATTGACGCTGAGTTAAAACGATTAGAGAAGGACGTGAATGGTTAAGAAACTATTGATTTTATTATTAGTATGTATGCCTGTAATGGCTGACTGGACCGATGGGTATAAGTCGGAAAGTTTTGAGGTTGTAGAGTTTGACGGTATGTCTGAGCCTTCGGTAGCTCCTTCAGGGAAGTGCCGTTTATATTTTGATTCCAGCACGACTAAGTGGATGCTTTCTAAAGATGGCGGAGCGTATGCTGAAGTTGGGTCAGGAGGTGGTGGATCCCAAGATCTATTTGGAACTATCTCAGTTGGAGGACAAGACAATATAGTCGCTGATACAACGACAGACACACTAACTTTAGCTGAAGGTGCTAATATCACTATTACTACTGATGCAGGGACTGATACCGCTACTATTGCTGCTACTACTTCTGATTCTTTACAAGTAAATAGCTCTCCGGTTGATACTACAGGTAATTTACTTGATGGAGATATAGATTTCACTTTAGTAGACGGTGGTGCTGGTGGGCCTGATAATATTACAGCTTCCCTTGATGCAACTTACGAGGCTAGTTTAGATGTTGCTACAGCCGCTGCTCTTGCAGCAAATGGAGCCAATTGTGCGGCAGGAGAAATAGCCCTTGGTGTAGATGCCTCAGGTGTAGTTGAAGGGTGCTATGAACCAAGCGAGACTGACATAAGTGATTTAGTACATACTGCTACTGATATAACTGCGAATATAGTTGATTTTAATGATATAAAACAAAACAACACATTAGCTGGTAATCCAGCATTATTAGTAGATGAATGTTTTCATATAGCAATAGCTACTGGTGGGGGCTTTATTTGTGAGGGTTCTACTGCTGATACAAACGAACAACTGTATCTTTTTCCTGACGCTAATGGTGCAGATACATCACAAACTATAGCTACTGAAGACGGCAATATAGCAACTGCCACAGCATTAGCAGCTAATGGTGCTAATTGTGCTGCCGGAGAAATTGCATTAGGCGTGGACGCTTCTGGAGCAGTAGAGGGATGTTACGAGCCTGCTGAAGCTGATATATCAGATTTATCTCATACAACAGATACAGGCCCATCCCCCGATTGTTCAGGCACTACTACCTACCAAGATGGTGAAGGTGGTTGTGATGATATATCTTCTGTTTACCAACCACTAGATTCTGAACTTACAACTATAGCAGGTCTTACCGAAACCAATGGTAATGTTATGTTCGTAGCCGGAGGTGCTTGGACTTCAGATGCTACTCCTGCAATTGACTGTACTGACTGTACTAATCTTCCTGTGACTTCTTTTATTCTTGAAGATGATGATGGCACAGAGGTTTCTATATCGGATGCAGAGGAAGTTAAATTTATAGATAGTACAGGTTTAACAATTAACTGGACAGATACATCAACTGGTTCGGATGCAGACCCTTTTGATTTAACCTTTACTATTGAAGCAACATTGGCTGATATAGCAGATGGTACTATTGCAGAGAACTTAGTTAATACCGCTAACCCTTGGGCAGACAATGAAGTAGCTGATGATATTACTATTGACTTAGCTACAGCTGCTTCGGCATTAAATGCCAATGGAGCCAATTGTGCAGCAGGTGAAATAGCTCTTGGAGTAGATGCGTCAGGGGCAGTTGAAGGCTGTTATGAACCTGCGGAAGCTGATATAAGCGACCTTAACCATACAGCAACAGCCATTACTGATAACTTAATCATTAACGCTGACCTTAATATTGATGTAGAGGGTGTTGATGGCGACTTTATGCAATACGATTCTACTGGAGATAACTTTACTTGGCGGAGTGGTTCAGAAACATTATCTGATATTGGTGCAGAAGGTGATTTAGCCAATGAGGCTGGGTTGTATGCTGCATTATCTGATGTAACTAATTTTCTCCAAACAGGGGACGCTTTGGCCGGAGACGATATAACTAATGGCACAGTAGATGAAACAGAATTAGCCACGACTATAAATTTTGCCGATGGGACTTTATTAGATTTTGGTTCTAATGTTACAAGTGCTACCGAAGGCCTTATGCTTCCGGCTCACGCTACAGATTGTTCAACTGCTACAGCAGAGGGTCAGGCGTGTTGGGAAGAGGATGCTAAGAAATTATATATTGGTGATGGTGCTACCGCTGTAGAATTAGGGGCTGGTGGTGGAGCTTTCTCTGATGCCGGAGACCCCATCGTTCAGAATACCACAACGAAAGACACCCATTTCGGTGACGGGGCTGGTACGCTTACCGGGAAATTGGAAATTGGGGGAGATGCTGACCAGCCACAGGTGGTTATAGAAGGACATTCCTCTCAGACAGATGATATAGTTATTATCCAACAAGATGATGATACAGAATTAGTTTCTATCTCACCCTCACCTTCATTAAAGATGAAAGAAGTCGCTGATGCCCCCGGGGACACAGCAGCTTATGGTCAATTCTGGGTAAACACTGCAACTCCCAATGAAGCCTATTTTACTGATGACGCAGGGACTGACTTCCGATTAGGTACTA
>CEPX01042821.1_pt1 | contig 18821 bp, 16 predicted proteins | sample 361361 | NCBI WGS metagenome assembly CEPX01 (sample SAMEA2619974, study PRJEB7988) | marine metagenome | biome: marine biome (ENVO:00000447); feature: mesopelagic zone (ENVO:00000213) & marine oxygen minimum zone (ENVO:01000065); material: "saline water (ENVO:00002010), including plankton...
TTCTTCTTAAATTTCTTAGGAATATTCGCCATAAATGTCTTAATCTCTTCTTTGGCCTTGTCCACTGCATACACCTGTTTGAAGGGCACCTTGTCCCCAATCAACATCTTAACAAAAGATCCAGTCCCACAGTTAAAATCCACTAGCGTGGTATTCTTCCGAAAAGGACCAACAAACCGCACAATCTTTCTAAACGTCCCATGTTTCAAGGCAAGGTGGTGAGTATAATGAGAAACAAAGGCCAGTACATTACGTCTCAAAGTAACATACTTATCATCATAGAAGATTTCAATAAAGAGATAAGCAGGAATTCCCAACACAACCAACAGTCCTGATATTCGAAGAATGTCCCACGCTGCATGCGTCTCCCTAATAAACATCAGTAAAAGAAATACGAGAAACACAATAACAATTAAAGGACCCACCTTACCAAACCATATCCGATAAGGCCTCTTAATGTTAGGCTGCCTAAACCGTAATATCACTACGCTCAGTAAGACAGCCGAATAGATAAATAAAATCAAAGGAATGAGCATATGCAATAAGGTCTCATACCTTCCAGCCCCAATCCACACCAAAAAACTCACTACAATAGCTTGAAATATAATAGAAACATAAGGACTCTTATACTTGGGATGGATCTTGGCAAACTGGACAAAAAACAATTTATCTTCTGCTATACTCATCAATAATCGTGGTGCAGTCACAATCCAGCAGGCTACAGCCCCTACAATGGAAAGGAACACCAGAATGGCAAAAGCTATCAATCCAGGAGTTCCAAACAATACCCCTCCAATGTCCTTCAATGGTGCAGCCGACTCCCCAAACTCTTTCCAGGGGATGACTCCTAATGAAGTAAAAGCAAGAGCAAATGCCAACACTGCAATAATTACAGTTCCGTATATCAATGCCTTTGGCATTACCTTGGTAGGATTCTTTGTCTCTGCGCTTAAAAACACAGCGCTCTCCCACCCAAAAAAAGTTTCAGCAATAAAAAAGATACTTAACAAAATATTCATAGCTGGAAAAACAAAGAAAGGTTGAAAATTACTAATGGAAATATTAAAAAAACTAGGAATAATTATAGCAGCAACCGTAAACAATGTCACGAGTGCAAAACTGACTAACATAACAGTGGAGGTCTGCATCCCACGATAAGCAACCGCATTAAAGACAACTATCAACCCTATAGCTATAGGAACATACCACCCACTATACTGAATCGGAATTAAATACTGCAAAGCACCTAATAACAACATCGCTATGGTCACAGATCCTGCTATCGACGTAGCCCACCCTATCACAAAGCTCCAAAACCTTCCATACGCTTGCTTTGCAAACTCATACACTCCCCCAGCTTTCGGAAACATAGCAGTCAGCTCTGAAAAACACATAGCAATATAGACTGCAATCAAAGAAAGGAGTGCCCAAGAAACAAGTGAAGCAGGTCCAGAATGTTTTGCACCCGCGGCAACCAAAAAGTAGATACCAGTCCCCATGATCGAATTAATCGTAATCAACAAAATAACCTTAAAACTTAACGTCCCTTTCATCTCACGTTCGTGAGGCTGCTCTTTCCGTATTTTTGCCTTTTTAATGTGCTTCCTCACCCGCAAAAACCTAGGCATCCTTGCCCCAACTCGAATCAACCGCAACAATCTTCCGTATCGTGCAAATCTAGCTAACCTTGCTGCTCGAGAAACAATCCTTACCCCTCGCAAAGCTCTCGTAAACACAAGATACTCTACCCCTAGAAAGATCAAATTGAACGGAATTGTCGCTATAATATCAGGCCAATACTTCTTTAGGAAAGGACCAATCCGACGAACCTCAAACCATCTGTGATACAAATCTATAGCAAAAATAACAATAACAATAATATCAAAAACATCAATCCAAAGAGCATAAGCACTTAAGTCAGTAAACAGCTCAAAAATAGACAGAGTTAATAAAGCCACCAATAACGGCGGAATAATCAGTTGCACTACTTCGTCTATTGAATTTTTAGCCATTCATACCCCTTTTTACTATCTTCCTATAGACTACAGTATATAAATGTAATCCTTCAACAAAATAACAACCTCCACACAACCCATAAGTATATATACTACCAAATATATTAATTTATAAACTTTTAGTAAAAAATACATATAATAATACATATACTATTAAAATAAAGGCGTCGTTGCAACGCTTATCTAAAAAAAAGATGTCAAACGAATCAATACTCCAGAACCCGAATAAAAAACAATTCATTCTTACAGTACCTAAAGGACTTGTCCTTGCAAAAGGCTGGAAAAAAGGAGATAAAATTACATTCATCATAAACAACAAAGGAGAGCTAGAGCTAAAAAAGAAATGACAGCAATAATTCAACTGCAGGATGTCTGGAAAATCTATGATCTAGGAGAGGTAAAAGTAAATGCACTTACTGGACTAAAACTAGAAATAAAAAAAGGAGAATTTGTCTCCATCATGGGACCTTCAGGCTCAGGAAAATCAACTGCAGTGAATATGGTGGGATGTCTCGATCTCCCTACAAGAGGAAGGATCCTCTTAGGAGGAAGGGACATTGCAAAACTCTCAGAATCTCACCTAGCCCAAATTAGGGGAAAGATGATTGGGTTCATCTTCCAACAATTCAACCTTATCCCCACACTAACAGCTAAACAAAACGTAATGCTCCCTATGATGTTCCAAAATATCCAAGAGGGTAAAAGAATCGCCAGAGCAGAAGAACTCTTGACGATGGTAGACCTCCAAGACAGATTCAGCCATAAACCCACAGAACTCTCAGGAGGCCAACAACAACGAGTAGCCATCGCCAGAGCTTTAGCAGTAAATCCTGAAGTAATCCTGGCTGACGAACCAACAGGAAACCTAGACTCAAAAACAGGACTCAACGTAATGACATTCCTTAAAGATCTAAACAAAAAAGAAGGAAAAACAATTGTCATGGTAACCCATGACGCAGCTGTTGCAAAAACTGCAGACAGAACTGTATATCTAAAAGACGGACACATTGTCCGGAGGCTAACAAAATGAAAAACGTACTAAAAACAATAATAATAATGGCTATGGTAATTGGAATGGTAGGAATAGCAGAAGGAGTCCTAAGTAAATCTACAACTGATCTAGCCGCCATTATAGTTAGAAACAAAACAGAGTCGAACATAAATGATGTGTCCTATAATTTTGTAAACCAAAGACCTGACCCTGCGGAGCCGGGAGGCTACGTGGAAGTCCGCCTGAAACTGGAAAATGTAGGAACAGATGATGCAAGAAATGTCCTCTTCGAATTCCTCCCAAAATTCCCGTTCACCCTAGCAGAAGGAACTGAACAGGTAAGACTTGGCAGAGTAGGGGCCAGACAGGTAGGAGAGGATGCCTATGTTATCTTCTACAGATTAAAGGTAGATGAAGATGCCATCGAGGGAAATAATAGGGTAAATTTCAGATTTTCTCCTAATGGAGGACTATCTTGGACACAGCTTGAACCCATGTTTATCAGAGTCCAGACCAATGATGCCATCCTGGTCATAGAGGACGTCTCAACAGACTCTACAGTCCTCGCTCCAGGAACCACAACAGATCTAGAGATCACAGTGGTAAACACTGCGGACTCTGTCGTAAAAGACCTCAGATTCAAACTAGATCTAGCTGATGCCTCATTTGCTCCTGTGGGTTCATCCAATGAAAAGATGATTGACCAGTTGGCAGCAAAAGCTTCCAAAACACTCACATTTAGGTTGAATGTAGCGGCTGATGCCGCCTCTAAAGTCCACAAAGTCCCGCTAGAAATAGCCTACTTTGACGAGATTGGGAGGAACTACACCAAAAATAATGATATTGGTATTGTAGTGAATGATGCGCCAGACTTTTTGGTAAACATCGATGATACAGAGATCTACACAAGAGGTGGGAAAGGAAATATCATCGTCTCTGTCTCGAATGTAGGTTCATCAGAGATCCAATACCTAACAGCCACCCTCCAGCCAAGCAAAGACTATACAATACTCTCATCACCCTCTGTCTATCTAGGAAATCTAGACTCAGATGATTTTGACTCAGCTGAGTATGAAATCTTTGTCTCTGCAAAGAAAGCCGCAAAATTAGACCTTGAACTTACCTACAAAGATGCCTTTAACAAGGAGCTAGCTAAAACAGTCCAACTTGAACTTCCATTGTATAGTGGAAGACAAGCAAAAAAATTAGGATTAGTCCAAGGAGGATCATTGTTCGGCTCAATATTCAGTCTAGCAATATTCGTGATCTTGACTGTTGGATGGCTCTTTATGGTATTTGATGTCATAAAGATATCTGGACCTCGCTACAAAAGAATCCTCTGGATCGTTTTGGTCATTGGTGGCTATGTCATTGGTGCAGGAATCTACTGGCTCATGAAGAAACGAAAGAAAAAACAATGATCAAGGAGTATGTCTTAATAACCCTCCGCTCGTTAAAGAGTAGAAAGATTAGGTCCTGGCTCACCATGCTTGGGATCTTTATCGGCATAGCTGCAGTAGTCTCCTTAATCTCCTTAGGACAGGGCCTAGAGGAAGCATTAACCGCTACCTTCTCTGATCTTGGATCTGATATTTTAGTAGTCCAAGCAGCAAACTCTGGATTTGGCCCGCCTGGAAGTCTGGCAGCAGTCCCCCTTGTTGAAGATGATCTCAAGATTGTTGAACAATCGAGAGGAGTAGAGTTTGCAGTAGGTAGGTTATTGAGAGGGGTAACTGGAGAGTTTAACGAACGAACAGTCCAGAATTTTGCCATCTCACTTCCAGAAGATAAGGAAGGAAGGGAATTTGTCCTGCGTTCCCTGAATGTCCAAGTAAAACATGGCAGGCAACTGAAATCAGGAGATAGGTTCAAGGTAGTATTGGGCAACAACTTTCTGAAGGACGACAATCCATTCGATAGACTGGTAAAAATTCGAGAAAAAGTATTGTTAGATGGGAAAAAATTTGAAGTTGTAGGCATCATGGAAAGAATCTCTGCTCCATTTGGAAACGATGCCTTTATAGTGATGGAAGATACCTTGCGGGATCTAATTAGTGAACAGGACGAGATTGACCTGATAGGTGTTCAAGTGGCAAAAGGCTTTGAAAACAGAGCAGTAGCAGAGGAGATCGAAAAAAATATGAGGAGAGATAGAAATCTAGATCTAGGAGAAGAAGACTTTACAGTAGAAACTCCTGAGCAGACAGCCTCTACCTTCAACTCCATTCTAGTAATAATGCAGGCATTAATCATAGGCATAGCAACCATCTCATTATTCGTAGGAGGTATAGGAATTATGAACACCATGTTCACCTCAGTATTAGAAAGAACCAGAGAAATCGGAATAATGAAAGCCATTGGAGCAAAAAACAGAGACATCCTAACGTTCTTTATGATTGAATCTGGCTTCCTTGGTATGACCGGAGGGGTTGTAGGAATCATCATGGGCATCTTCCTATCAGAAACAGTTGAAATAATTGGGAAAAACATCCTAGGTTCTGAACTCCTACGAGCAAACTTTCCTTGGTATCTCATTGTAGGAGCACTTATCTTCTCTTTCGCAGTAGGAACCCTCTCAGGAGTGGTCCCAGCCCTCCAAGCAGCTAAAATGCATCCAGTAGACGCTCTAAGAAAATGATAAAAGACCTTTTGCAATACTCAATAAGAACATTAAAACAGCGTAAGCTACGAACATCTCTAACAATGATTGGGATATTTGTAGGCATAGCAGCCATAGTCTCGCTTATTGCCCTAGGCCAGGGTTTTGAAAAAGAAATTCAAGAACAATTTGAAAAATTAGGAACAGACAAGCTCATCATTACTCCTAAGGCTCCCTTTGCACCACCTGGTGCACAGACAACAGGAGCCAACCTTACGGAAGATGACTGGGACTTTGTAGCGAGTATGAAAGGAATCGATCTGACCACTGCCTACATTTTTGTCCCAGCAAAGGTAGAGTTTAATGACGAAACAAGATTCTACAATGTCATAGGGACAGAAACAGGAGAAGGGCTCAGATTATGGAATGAAATGTTGGGAGATATAGATGTTGATCAAGGAAGGATGTTAAAAAAGGGTGATAAATTCAAGATTGTAGTAGGAAACTACCACGTTGAAAGAAACCTCTTCAAAACCAATGCTAAATTAAGAAATAGCTACAACATTAATGGCCAAGATTTCAAAATTGTAGGTGTCTGGGAATTTATCGGCTCTGCAGAAGATGACAGAAGCATTAACATGCCACTAGATGCAGCAAGAGAGATCTTTGACATTCCTGAAAAAGTGGACGCAATCATAGTAAAAACAGAAAAAGGAGAAGATCCTGTTGTTGTAGCTGAAAAAATCAAGAGAAGATTAAGAACCTTCAGAGGATTAGAGGAAGGCAAAGAAGACTTTGCCATCCAAACCTTTGATGAATTACTACGATCTTTTAACCAAGTATTAAGTGTCATCCAACTAGTCTTAGTTGCCATAGCAGGTATATCTCTCTTAGTTGGAGGAATTGGTATTATGAACACTATGTATACATCTGTATTAGAGAGAACTAAAGAGATTGGTATCATGAAAGCCATTGGAGCGAGAAATGAAGATATCACGAGACTATTTGTCCTAGAATCTGGACTCTTAGGAACAGCAGGAGGTATAATTGGGATCTTAATAGGGATTGGATTCTCAGAAGGTATTGTCTGGGTAATCAAGAATGTGTTATTGTTTACCTTTATCGATGTATTTTTCCCATGGTATCTTATAGGTGCTGTCTTATTATTTTCATTTACCATAGGCACCATCTCAGGAGTCATGCCAGCGATACATGCTGCTAAACAACAACCAGTAGAGGCGCTACGATATGAGTAGATGGAAACCAGACAAACTCTACTTTAACAATCCAGGTATTCCTATCTCCACCCCTAAAAGTGGAACTGAAGCTGGCCTAGAACATATTAAGAAATTAGGACTAGATGGTATGGAAATAGAATGGACCCATTCCATATTCACAACTAAAGAAAAAGCTCCAGACATAAAAAAAGTTGCAGAGGACAATAACCTCATCCTCACCTGCCATGCACCCTTCTACATCAACCTAAATTCTCCAGAACCTGCCAAGAAATATGCATCTATCCACAGAATAACAAAGTCTGCTGAAATCCTCCAACTCTGTGGGGGTTGGTCTGTCTGCTACCATGCTGGTTTCTATATGAAAGAAGATCCCAAAATTGTCTACAAAACCATGGTGAAAAGATTTAAAGCAATAAATGATGAATTAAAAAAGAAAAACATAACTGATGTCTGGGTCCGCCCAGAAACAACAGGTAAACCCTACCAGTTTGGCTCCTTCGACGAACTCCTAAGAATCTGTAAAGAAACAAATACATTACCTGTAGTTGACTTCTCCCACATCCACGCAAGAGACAATGGTGGTTTTAATTCAACAGAAGAATGGAGAGAGATGTTAACCAAGATGGAAAAGAAATTAGGAAGAACCTCTCTCGACAATATGCACATCCACCTCTCAGGGATTGAATACAGTGCAAAAGGAGAGAAGAAACACCTCAACCTAAAAGAATGCGACATGAACTGGAAAGACTTAATCAAAGTCTGGAAAGAATTTAAATTAAAAGGAGTCGTAGTTTCAGAATCGCCCAATATTGAGAAGGATGCAATGTTGATTAAGAAGGAGTACAATAAATAAGCCCCTGACGAGAGTTGGGCACCGACTGAACGGTCAGCTCGACACCCGAGTAGTACCAGGTATCAGCTAAAGCAGATACCTGGAAGCTAGAATAAGCCCCTGACGAGAGTTGCACTCGTGATCTCCGGTTTACGAAACCGACGCATTAGCTGCTATGCTACAGAGGCGTAACCAGAGAGTCTCTCAAATCTTTTTAAGCATTTCTTCCTTACTTCCAACAATCTTCTGACAACTTGAACAAACATAATGTTTCTTCCCTTTCTCATCCTTAACAACAGTACCAAGAATCTTCTTTAAGAACGTCTCTTCAATATTCTTCTTACAAAGTTCACATTTCATAAAAACTAAGAACAGGTAGAACTATTTAAAGCTTACAGTGTCACAAACTCTGTCTTCACCTGTTTTAAACTAGTCAAACTAATGATCTTAGAAAAGCCATACTTCTTTATTGCCATCTTAGTCCAAGCATAATAAGCATCAATATCCTCTACACGTAGCTTAATAATCAACTCATGATCACCTGTAATAATATCAACACTCTCCACATCACTACTTTTTGCAATCTCCTGAGCAACGTCTTCAGGTTCACCATACTTTTCCTTGGCAATATTAGCCAACAAATACGCACAATGACCCTCTCCAATATTCTTATAGTTAAACACAGCCTTGTAGGCCTTAATCTTATCCTCTTTCTCTAATTTTTTAATGTTATAATGAATTGTAGTACTAGGTTCCTGCAACTTCTTCGCAATCCTACCTACTTGAGGGGTGCAATACCCTTCTTTGAACAATCCTACTAACTTACCACCTATATCCTTCATAAATCCGTATAATATTCAACTATTTATAAATATATCGCTTATTTATTGAATATTATTCAGTTATCTATATAAACGAACCTCAACTTCTTGTATTTGAACTAAAATGAACATAAGCATCATAGGATTCGGACAGATGGGTCAATTTATGGCTCAGAAACTATCCAAACGTAATAACGTTTTGGTAGCTGACCCTATCAACAAAGAAAAAGAAGCTGAAAAGCTGAACCTTGAATGGACAACAATAGAAGAAGCTGCAAAGAACGATATAATCTTCCTCTTCCCACCGATAGACAAAATCGAATCTCTTTGCAAACAAATAGCTCCACACCTAAAACCTAACTCAATTGTCTGTGACGGGTGCTCTGTAAAGGTAAACCCTACAAAAATAATGAAGGATACACTCCCAAACAACATCCAAATTATAGGAACTCATCCTCTTTTCGGTCCCCAATCAGGGAAAAATGGAATTAAAGGACTTACCATAGTGCTCTGTCCTATAACAACAGATGATATCACACCAATACTAGATTTATTCAAAGAAATAAAACTAAACATTGAAGTAATGACGCCTGAGCAACATGACAAAGCAATGGCAGAAACTCAATGTCTGGAATTATTTTTAGGAAAAATTCTAAACAAAATGAACCTACAAGATCCAACAATCTCAACACCAGGTTTTGACCTGCTCTGGAAGCTAAAAGAACTACTCAAAGAGGATTCTGATGAATTATTCACCCTAATCCAAAAACAAAACCCATTTGCAGAAAATATACGACACAAATTCATGGAGACAACCACAAAGATAGAGGAGGCATTAAAAAATGGAGCTTAGCGATACCCTCGGTGAATGTCCCTACCATCTGCACATTGGGACCTGCAGGAACTGACTCAGAAGCAGCTGCCTTTACGATATTGAAACACAAGGTAAAAAATCCAAAAATAATTTTATACGATTGGCTTGTAGATGAACTTCCAGAACCATACACTCCTGATATTGTCCTCTGTGATAGTTTTGAGAAGGCAAAGGATTTTGCCATAGAAAACAACTACCACTTTCTTATGCCAGCTGCATATGCTGCAAGAAACAATGGTTCTATTACAGACACCTGGGGAGATTTCCACTTTAGAGAAATGGACCGAATAGAAGCAATAGATTCCTTTGTCATTCCCCTAAAGCAAATGTGCTTGGCAAAAAATACAGATGTAGAAGAATCTAAAACTATCCTCCTACATCCAGCTACAGAGCCTTTTGCTAAGAGATATGCTCCTAATCTAGAAAGAATCTACCTTCATAGCAAACCCTTAGTAGTCCAAGAATGTGCCAATGGAGGAGCAGACATGTGCATTGGGTCATCAGATATTGTTAGTATGTATGATAATCTAGAAATCATAGAAGCCTTCACACCAAAGATGGCATGGGTATTGTATCAACCCATTTAAGTTTTGTTGTTTACGAATTACAGACACAAAAAGTCGTTAAATGGTAAAGTCTTAAATAAAGATACATTACGATTTTGACTATGGCACAAGGTACAATCACAAGCGGATATCCTAACGAACTCACCAAAGTAGATAAATCTACATGGGCTGACTCATCTGTTGAAGTTAATTCCAGAGGTTATCTAAAAGTCCAAGGACGTTCTGTCATGGAAATGTGGCAGAAAGAATATATGGCTGAGTTTGCAAAAGCTGTAGCAAGTAAGGGGGGTCGAATATTAGAAGTAGGATTTGGAATGGGACTGTCTGCCTCTGCAATTCAGAAATATCCTATAGATGAACATATGATTATTGAGCCTAACAATACCATATTCGAAACCTTAAAACTATTTGCAAAAAAAGCTAGCAATAAAGTTGTAGGTGTGCATGGAATGTGGCAAGAAGTAATCAATGATAAAGAATTATTCCATCCTAATAGTTTTGATGGTATATTCTTTGACGCTTCTCCGTTTGATAAAAAAGAACTCCACCAACGTCAATTCCAATTCGGTAAATTAGCTTGGAATTTACTAAAAAAAGGAGGTACCTATGCGTATTGTAATCTGTGTTCAATAGGATATTTGAAAGACAAATATAACAATTGGGATAATTTATTTAGAAAAACCCAACTTCCAGGATTAAAACAAGCAGGATTCAAAGAGAATGATATAATGTATAAGGTCATTAAAGTAGATTCTCCTCAGAATCATCCGAAATATCAACATAATGAAGCTCTAGTGATTACAGCGATAAAATAGATAGTAGTTTTCTTACCCACCCAATACACTCACAACATACCCAAAATTAGCAAACAACAATAATGTCTGGGTAAACACCATCACACCTAATATCACCAACAACACCCCCACTACAATATTAAAATACTTCATACCCTTACCATACTTCTTAATCCACTTAGCAGCATGGTCACTAAACAGACCAATTAAAAGAAAGGGAATACCTAATCCTAAACTATACATGAGCAATAAAGCCAAACTCTCTCCAGGACTAATAACAGCCAGTGTCAAAACACTCCCCAATACAGGACCAATACAGGGTGTCCAACCAACAGCAAAAGCTGTCCCGAAAACAAAACTCGTAATATAACTCACACTAAACTTCTTCTTAACCTTAAGCTTCTTCTCCACTTCCATAAACTTTGGCTTAAACAATCCCAATAAATAAAGTCCAAAGAGTATAATCACAACCCCTCCAACCTTTGCCAACCAACTCTGCACCTGGATACTCACTTCACGAAGCAAGGTATTCAATAACACCCCTAATATAGCAAACACAGATGAAAATCCTAACACAAACGCAACAGAATTAAAAAACAGCCTCCAGTGCTCTTTAGTTGAATGCTTCTGCAAACTCACCCCTGACAAATAAGCTAAAAAACCAGGAATAATCGGCAACACACAAGGACTAAAAAACGATAATAATCCTGCAAGAAATGCTGCTATAACAGTAATCTGTACCATATGAGTGGTAATCCTTTGAATACTTTAAATAGCTTTCCTATATGATAGAAAGGTAGTTTTGACCATCTACACCACTACCACAACAGTGCCCTGTGGGCACCTGTTGTTGTGGTAGTGGTGTCACAAAAAAAAGGAAATACAAATTTACAAGAAGGAAACTTTTTAAACAACTCCTCACATAGAAAACCCATGGCAAAGAGAATAGCAGTTGTTGAAAGAGAAAAGTGCCATCCAGAGCGTTGTGGTCAATTTTGGTGTGTAGGAGCATGCCCAGTAAACCGAACAGGTGCTGATTGTATCACAAAAGGTTCAGATGGTAAGGTAGACATAGATGAATCTCTATGCACAGGTTGTGGTATCTGCATAAAATGTCCTTTTGGAGCCCTCCACATCATTAACCTACCAGCAGAACTTGAAAAAGATCCCATCCATCAATACGGAATGAATGGGTTTAGACTCTACAATCTTCCCATGCCCACATTCGGCAAAGTAGTAGGTATTCTAGGAAGAAACGGTATAGGTAAGTCTTCAGCAATAAAGATCTTAGCAGGACTCCTAGCTCCAAATCTAGGAAATATTGAACAAGAAAAAGCAGACTTCGCAGAACTTATAGCCTACTTCAAAGGTTCAGAGACTCAAAAATTCCTAGAACAACTCAGAGATAAAAAAATTGTCCCAGCCTACAAACCTCAACAAGTAGACCTCATCCCAAAATCACAAAAAGGCAAAGTAATAGACCTATTAAAAAAAGTAGATGAAAAAAATAAACTCATAGAAGTAACAGAAGCCCTTGACATTGCCCACATCCTAGAAAATGACATTGGAAAACTCTCAGGAGGAGAACTCCAAAGAGTTGCCATTGCCGCTACATCCTTAAAAGATGCAAATGTCTACTTTTTCGACGAACCAACATCATTCCTAGACATCAAACAAAGACTAAACGTCTCCAAATTCATCCAATCCTTAGCTACAGAAGATACAGCCGTCATTGTCATCGAACACGATCTCATCATCCTAGACCATATGGCAGACCTAGTCCAAATTATGTATGGTGAAGAAGGAGCATATGGTATTGTCTCCCAACCAAAAGCAACTAGAACAGCCATAAATGTCTATCTGGATGGATACCTCAAGGAAGAAAACGTCAGATTCAGGGATAAAACTATAAAATTCACAACAAGGCCTCCTGTAAAGAAAAAGAAATCAGACGCTTTGGTCACCTGGCCCCAACTATCAACAAACCTAGACAAATTTACCCTCTCAGCAAACGAAGGCGAAATCCACAGAGGCGATGTTGTTGGAGTACTAGGTGAGAATGGAACAGGAAAGACCTCCTTTGTAAGAATCTTGGCAAACGATCTGAAAGCAGACACTGGCAAAGTAAACGAAGACATTAAAGTATCCTACAAACCGCAATATCTTGAAACAGACTCTGAAGACATGGTCATGTCCTTTCTAGGAGACAAGGTAAAGAAATATGATGCCCAAGTGATGAGACCACTCCATATCCCGACATTAATGATGAAAAAGATGAAAGAACTCTCAGGAGGAGAACTCCAACGAGTTGCTATTGCAAACGCATTAGCTCAAGAAGCTGACTTATTCTTGCTAGACGAACCCTCTGCCTACCTGGATGTAGAACAAAGATTGATGGTATCTAAAGCTATTAGAGAATACGCAGAACGAACAGGAAAATCCATCCTAGTAGTAGACCACGATCTCCTCTTCATCGACTACCTCTCAGACGACCTAATGATCTTTGCAGGAACACCAGCCATCGAAGGAATCTCCCAAGGACCCTTTGAAATGCAGGAAGGAATGAACATGTTCCTAAAGGACCTAAATATCACATTAAGACGTGATGATGAATCAAAACGTCCAAGAATAAATAAAATAAACTCAGTCAAAGACAGAGAACAGAAAGGAAAGGGGAATTTGTACTATTCCTAATACTCCGGCCGTCTTAACCTAGGCACAACAATATAGCCAACAAATGCTCCAATAAGTATGACCATCCAAAAAACTAGATTACCGATCCTACCAGTAGCGAACATAATAATATTAACTACTAAAATAATAATAGCAATCCATCCTAAAATCTTCAAAGGTGTAATTGTAGCCGGTTCGCTCAGCTTCATCTAATCTTCCTCACAAATGTTAAAAATCCAGTATGCTGAACCCTTGAATTAGGTCTGCATTTTCTACCATCTAAATCCCATGTTCTTTCCAACATCTCTGCAGTCTTGAAAGCAATAAAATTAGGATGATTATTAACGGCAGAAACAAAATCCTTTGACTGAGTTAACTGAGGAACATAGACAACCAAAAAACCACCTACCTTCAAAGCCTTATCCGCAGTCCCCAAAGCATTCCAAGGATTAGGAACATCTAATGTTACCACATCAATATCTTTCTCAGCAACACCTCGATAGATATCTCCCTCTTTAACCTTAACATTGTTCAAACCCAACATCTTTGCATTCTTCTTAACTAACTTAACAGCATCTTTGTCAACATCATAAGTAACCACTTCCTTAGCATAGTTTGCCAAAAACAAACTCATCCCACCACTTCCAGCTCCAGCATCCAAAACAACACTTTTCTTCCCTAATCCAGTAAAAGCAATCACAGAAACAATATCCTTCAAGAGTGGAATCTGTGCACTTCTTTCAATCTGTTTATACATATCAATAAAATCAGCATCAAAGAGACTAAACTCTTTTTTAGTACTACTATTTACAATACCATTCTTCTTCAAATCCTTCTTGGCTATGATCCCATGATTGGTATGAAAATCCTGTTTCTCATCCTTAATAACATACATCTCTCCTTTCCGAACAGTAACCTCTCTATTGAGATCTTCAACAAACTCTTTCTTCGTCTTATTAATCAATATTTTTGCCATAACTAAAGAATAATAGTTGCGTATATAAACGTTTCTTACTCACCACAACAGTGCCCTATAGGCACCTGTTGTTGTGGTGAGTGCAAAATTAAAAATACCCTTAAAATAGTAAAAGCGAAGGAAGGGATTCGAACCCCTGAATAAACGCTCTGCAGGCGCTCCCCTTAGGCCGCTTGGGCACCTTCGCACTAATCCTTGGTTATCCTAGATTGTTTATAAACATTGCTACCCACCATTAATTTTATAAACACCTTTCAAAACTCTCTATCTACGGCCCTATAGCCTAGTCTGGTGACTTTTAGTCAGACAAATAAGGCGACAGCCTTCTATTCCAAGGCAAGCCTTGCAATCCTGCAAGTGCAAGCACTTGAAGTAAGCTGTAGATCGGGAGTTCGAATTGCCCAAAAGGCAGCGAAAGTCTCCCTAGGGCCGTTTTTTATTTTTTCAAATGAAGAACATACCCAAAAAAAAGGTGATTCTGTATATCATAGGCATTCTAATACTCCTCTTTCTTGGTAAAATATACACTTCAACAGGATTTCTAAAACAGAACGACCTAGACAAAAAAGACAGCGAAGTATGGGAGTTTAAAGACGAAATTATCGTTGGAGCTGAAGCTTTCACAATAGAAGGAACATCAGGAACCTGCTGGGCTCTCTACCATGGCTACACATCAACTCCGCCAGTCTACAAAGAACTTGCAATAGCAATCAATAATGAATTCAATGACACAGTTATCGTCCCACGACTGAAAGGACATGGAATGCTCCCATCTAATCTACTAAAACACAATATAGATGAATGGTACAAAGAAATGGAAGACATAGACTGCCAATACATAGTAGGCTCCTCAACCTTTGCAGGACTTACCCTAAAATACGCAGCAGAACACGATCCTGAAGCAATCATCCTCTTAGGAACCTACATCAAAGCTCCGCATATCCTAGGCTCACCATTCTTCATAAAAATAGCACACTCTCTAGGATCCTACTCCTACAAAAACACCGTAGGAACCATAGACGACCCAGAAGGACAAAAAGTCCACATCGCAACTTGGGGTTTCCCTCTAAAGTCAGTTGTTGACTACCATGAAAACTACCTACCAAATATCCTAGCCAACACAAAAAACATCAAAGCTAAAACCCTAATGATTCACGCCACACATGATACAGTCGCATCCCTTAAAGAAGCTAAAGCACTCTACAACACAATCCCATCAGAAAAACAATTCATAGAAACAAAAGGCAATCACTTAATCTTAAGAGACTATGATAAAGAAAAAGCTATAGAGGCAATCTTAAGTTTTAGGGAGTCATAAGCAAAAAATAACAATGGTGCAGATGGCCCGGGGGACGCCCCATCCGGGGTGGGCCATAGGGCAAAGCGAACGTAGTGAGCTTTGACCGTCTGCCACCTTTGTTGTTATTTTTTGCAATATAAAGTACTTCTTTAAACATTATTCGTAATCATTACAACAAGATTTAAATACAACCTATATCCTACTAGAGAAAATGAAATATACTAGCCTATCCAAATTTGTAATTCTTGCTAGTATTATTAATTAATCCCCCAACAATAATGGAGTTGGGCCACAGCATAAAAAATCATTACTTAGAAAACTAAAATGAACAACTACAAACTACATGGAGGCTTTAACGTAGATGACATTGTAGATGGCAACCATTTGCCATTCTCCCTATCAAGAATCCCTTCAAGTGTCTATCTCCACCCAACCAGCCAGAACTTCCTTGTGCCTCAAATTGTAAAGCATAGACCACCAGGGTTATCAGGAATAAGACAATATACAGCAAATGGCCCTTTTTCAGATACACAACCCACATTTTTCAGAAATTATCCGTTAGTAAATATTTTTGAAGACAAAGAATTCTTCATCCAAACTGATACAGCCATAATTCCTCTAGACAATCAAATGCAGGGTGTGGATAGATTAGAGACAAGGATTAAACTCCAGGATGTGTGCTCAATCCAAGAAGAAGAATCACTTGAATACAGAGCAGTAACTAAAACAAGGGTTCTGAAACACCAAAATGGATATTGGACAAATGAATTTTCGCTGACTATGCCAGCAATAGGAATTGCAGATGCCTCAAAAAGTGACTATAATCCTTCATTTGCAGTCCTCCAAAGGAGAGATACTCTTGGTGTGTTAACAATCTACCAAACAAATCCTCTTACAGGAAAATTTGAACCAAAACACCATACAGTTCCAGCCCCAACTGGAACAATGGTAAGGGTGGAGGAACATCTTGCCTACCCCATAGTTAATGGTGTAGCTTTTTATGATATTGATAAAGCAAGAGCCGAAATCCTACCTGTGGACGGAATCCAACCAAAAAATGTATCGATTAGCCAGGATAAAATGGTAGTCACAGGAAAGAAGAAGAAAGGTATCCAAATCGCTTTAATATATGTAAGAATCTAAGGCAACCAACTTTTTTTATTTTTAATCTTCTTAGGAAGATACTCATCTATAACATAATTTAATCCCCATTTAGCCAAAGCTTGTTGCTCTGCACGAACCTTCATAGCAGCCATCTCTTTCAGAGCTTTTTGCCACTCTTTGTGATGATTAACAAAAGGATCATTTTTTAACATATCTTTAATCTTTTTAGCATCAATCTCTTTAAGTGGATGTGTTGGCAACTTAAACTCTTTAATATCCCCTGGAGTAACCCCTAAAAATACAGCACGAGGAACGCAAAAATATTCATTAATATGTGCGGCATTACCACTCCCTACTTTAAGTGTCCTATAGATATTTCCATATCCGTATGGATCTCCATCAGTAAAAACATAGACTGGTAACTTCTTATCATCACTCAACCGTCTAATAAATCGTCTACAAGCTCGAGTAGGAACTCCTCCCATACTCACCAGAATACAATTAGCCTTTTTCCAATAGTTGTGCTTAACTAACCTCTGAAACATACCTGCTGTCTCAATAGCCAAAATAAACTTCGCCTTGGTCTCAAACTTTAGGTCCTCAACCTTAGAAGGAACCGAGTAAGCACCACTCCCCATCTTAGTACAGTCAATTTTAATAGGTTTTCCTGTATCAGGATCTTTATCAACAACAACCAACTTTCCAGCTACATCTCCACCCTTCTCTTCAGGAATAAAACCCATCTGTTCCCTATTAACCATCATCATGGCTTCAGTATCGTCCATCACTGTATCAGATTCAACCTGTTCTTTGAAACGAGCATCTCCCCAGTTTTTAGAAACGTAATAAGCTTCCCTCTTTGTAGCAATATCATCCTGTTGAATTAACTCCTTAGAAAGACTCATAACACGAAGTGTCTGAGCAAAAGTCTTAATAGTCGAAGCAGTCAATGTTCTCTCCTTAATCTTCCCTAACAGCTCAAAAAACCCAGCCTTAGGATCATATTTTACATTAGTCAAACTACGCAAAGGCATCTCTAGCTGTAGCTGCTTTTTCTTCTTTATCTTCCCGAATACATCGGACGCAATCTCACTTATTCTGGAAATTGCTGAGCTTTTTTTGACCTTTTTCATCTTTTTCCTCATACCCTACATCACTAGTATCTTCAACTGGCTTATCCTTGCCTATTTTAGCCAGTTCAGGATCATACTCTGTATTCTTAGACGGATCAAACTTAACATTCTCCAACTTACCTCGTTTGACCTCTAATGTTGACTTCAGATTTTTCTTAATGAGATCAACATCCTTCCCCTTCAATTTCAGTAACTCCTTAAGAGCATCTGCAACGTGAGGGATAAACTTCTCAATATAATCTCGCTTAGCACCCTCTGCATGAATCCTCTTTTTCTTATTAACATAACTACCCAACTGTCTGCCAGCTTCCTGTAGTCCCAATCTAATCTCTTTCATAATATCAGGATAGTGTGCCAAAGCCTCCTTACTCTCCGAAGTATAGGGCACCCAAACAGAAGAAATATGAATAGCAACAGTCAAAGGTCCAATAGGCAAAGCCCCTCTACTCTGACTCATACCATAATTTCGCCAAGCAGTGTGAATAGTAGATTTAGTAAAAGCACAGGCCCCTAATTGATACAACAAAGGAACTCTATTTGCAAACCGAATCAATTTTATTGTCCTGTCAGCAGGTTGTTCACCACCATAGGCAATCCCCACCTCAATCTGGAATGGATTCCCTCGATAGACAGCAGTTGGCCGAGTAACAGCAGTGTAAAACTCAGCATTAATCTCTTTCTTCAAACCCTTTTCCATCAATACTGCAGTAATAGGACTCAAACAATCGGTTGGAGGAGCAATTAATTTTGTTTCTTTAATCCCCTTCATTAATTGCTCTGCCTGCTCACGATTTACAGTCCTAGGTTTAGTATTAGGCAACAAACCCCCATTTTCACAAATTTTCTTGGCTGTCCCACTTCCAACTCGAGAAAACTCAGTTGTCAAAAAACTCTGTAACGTCCGA
>CEPX01198224.1_pt1 | contig 18817 bp, 24 predicted proteins | sample 361361 | NCBI WGS metagenome assembly CEPX01 (sample SAMEA2619974, study PRJEB7988) | marine metagenome | biome: marine biome (ENVO:00000447); feature: mesopelagic zone (ENVO:00000213) & marine oxygen minimum zone (ENVO:01000065); material: "saline water (ENVO:00002010), including plankton...
ATGGCATTAAAACAAGGTACTATGTTACCCTGGGAACAGCATCAATAATGGAGGGACACACAGCTGTTTTATTAGCAAATGGAGGAAAGAAAATTGAAGCTGTTTATGGGCTGCTTCATGGGAATAATTCGGCTTCAGTTTTAAGAAACCATCCCAATGTGTATGTATTCTTGACAAGAGATACATTAGGATTGTGCGATCTAGATGAGTTAAAAAAAGATGAACGTATTGAAATACGCCAATAATAAGGATAAGATAAAGCTTGCAAATCCAAAGAAAGCTTTTAGAAACAGAGTTTCTAAACCTTTTGGGAAGTTTCCCAAAAGTTTAAATAAACCTATAAACAATATTCTGGTTATGTCAAAAATCCTCTGCATTAAAGTGCATGGTTAGGATACTTTCAGTAAATTTTTATGATTTTTAATTATTCTTCTGATAATACTCATGCAGCATATCAAGCATTTCCCTTATAATAGAACTATTATCAATTTCACCATCTTCATGAAGGCCTCTGGATATTAATTGAATAGAATTTTCAACAACCATTTTCTCGGTTTGCGAAAATTGGTGCTCCTTTCCCTTTTTCTTTGGTTGAGAACTCCAATCCCTTAACTGGGCAAGCTTTTCATAATCTTCTTTATCTTTTAGCTTAGTTTTTAATATATCAGTCCATATATCCTGCGCCTCAGGCACAGAATACATTTTCATAAAGAATTCTTCTGATGGGTCACATAGCTCACCCCAAAGAGTGCCATAAACAGGCATTACCTCCTGATTCATCCAATGAGCAAACTCATTGTCATACTTTGCCCTGATCTCTGACTCAACCGTTCTCTTATCATTTGCAAAAACAGCGCCATGCCCAGGTATTATGTAATCAGACAAGCCTTCTATTCTTTCCATGCTTCTCCTTGCCTGGGCTATCTGTTCATCATCATACCCATTGCCATAATAAACATGGCCCATCCTAAAATATGCTTCATCAATAACAGCATCCCCAGCAATAACAAAATCCTTAGATAACCTTTCGAAAACCAATGATTTATGCTCTGGTGTATGGCCAGGGGTATCAATCACATTCACCCCTTTTATTATTTCGTCTCCTTCTTTAACATGTCTAGCATAGACAATATCAGCACCAGCAAACTCAAAAAGATAAGCTTTATTAATATGGTCTGTATGGTTATGGGTCAGGAATACAAGGTCAATATCATCAAAATCAAGCCTATGCACCCTAAGAAAGCCTCTTAATATCATCTCATTGCATTTCTTATTATAATCGCTAGTATCATTGAACTTCTCAAATCCAGTGTCAACAATAAGCTTTTTCTCGCCATCAGTAACATATGCAACAGTCGAGCCGCCAAAAAACCTCTTATGCAGCTCAGGAATTGGGCTTTCATACATACTAGAACCGCTAACCAATATATCTATAGAATCTTTAGTAAACTTTCTTGCTGGTTGCGGTTTATCTAATTTAGTTACCGTTACACTAAAAGGAGCAACCAATGTATTTCCAGGTTTTATTATCTGATAATCAACCGCCATCTTGCTTTCCATAGGGAAAACAAACAGCTTATTTAAGCTTTACGTTCCTTAACTACTATTTAGGACTTAAAGATTATGTGGGGGTTGAAGTATAATAGAATTTATTAAAGAAACCTTTCAGAAACAGAGTTTCTAAACTCTTTGGGAAGTTTCCCAAAAGTTTAAATAAAATAAAACTGATTAGGTTAGTTATGCTCGAAAACTGGAAAAAAGAGGTTGCAAGAGACTGCATTGCACTAGGCTCAATACCCTTCTACTTTATTGTTATCATAAGGGCAATCATCGGGAAATATAATGTTTTTGTTTATCAATTACTGATAGCTCTGGCTGTTCTGGTTATTTTGGGTTTTCTGATAAAAAGATCTGACATGCACATAGCAAGATGCTTTGCATTATGGGCTTTTACTTCATTGTTCTATCAGGATAACTTGTACACAGCATTTGCATTCCTGCTTTGGATTGCTGTGCTGGTATCCTCATATTACCTTAAGGTCAAGAAAAGCATGATTGTTAAAGGAACAGTGTTAGGTATTGCCAGCTCAGGAGCTGGCTATTATCTTGCTGGGCTGGTTTAAAAACAATAAAAAGAGGTGATAAACATGAGCATAGGCGAATGGTATAATTCAATGCTGAAAAAGCTGAACTGGACTGATATAGGCTTTGTAAAGCTAAGCGTTGCCGGCTTCATTTTAATGCTGGCAAAACTATGGACGCCATTGTTAAGCTTGGAATGGTACTGGTATGGGCTGATAGGAGCATTAGCTGGAGCAAAGGTCTGCTGGAAAGCGTTTGTGAAGTAAATTGCTCCAGAGAAAGAAGGATGTTTTCATATAAACTTAATCAAAACTAATAAAATATCCAAACCTCTCTTTCCATGCATACTCTATGGCAGAGACAATATCATGCTTGAAGGAATCCCCAATCCCTGATGCCACCAGTATATGGAATCTTTCTCCTGTGTTTGTAGGCTCTTTTGAAGAGCAGGATATATAAGGCTGGAGCTCAAACAAACCAAGAAAATTATTATCCGCAATATTCTCAGCAATCTTTCTTGCTAGATACCTGTTTCCTCTATATTCTATACAACTCCCATTAACTGCTGGATAAAAACCCCTGACATTCCTGCCTAAAGAAAAAACAATCGCAACATCATTGCCCAGGCTCATCTCTTTTATGATATCAACAAGCTTTGTGCCTATAAAATTAGTTGGCGTCCCCTCGGATAAGCTCTGCTCAATCATATTCACTGGAATCCTTTGCAGACTTAAAAAGTTTTCTGGATAATCCTGCTAAAACTTACTCTTTTAACATCCTTTGCTTCTTTCTATGCAGATACTTTCTTATCCTATGTGACTTTTGATAATAAACTAAATCTTCTTTTGCATCTTTTACTTTTTTCCCCTCATAAACTACAGCATACAGTTGGTCTAGGATAGGAAGATGACGATTTTTCTCTGTTGTTAAATCATACATAGACCTGATGATTCTTAAACCTTCAACACAATCATGCTTCATCTTCCTTTTAGCAGTTTTAAAGCCATACTTTGCCATAAGCCTTCCAAACCTTCCGTTCCTTCCAAACTTGTAAGTAACTTCCAGGTCAGGATAGCCTGCAGGTGTATTGTCGTATACTTCAGGATTTAGCTTAAGATGCTTAAGAATTCTTTTTATATCCTTGCCGCAGAGATAGAAAAAGTTTGCAACTGCATTGCCTTTAAAACCTAAGCCAATACAAGCTCCAAGCGCCATAGCATAGGCTTGTTTAAGAATTCCGCAGTATTCAACAGATTTAACATCATCGCTTCTATGTAGCTGTAGGCAAGGATTATATTCCAGCTTGGAAAACAGGCTTGAATCTACTTTATCTGAATCAAATGCAATCACTGAGCAAGCAGGCTGTGTTTCAGTGCTTTTATTAAAGAAATCTCTTGCCCTTTTTACAAGGCTTTTATCAAAATTTGAAGCAATCTCACTGGCAATGTTCGGCCCTGATAATACTGCATAAGGCCTATCCGGCATGACCTCTTCAAGAGCATATGAAATTGGCTTATCATCTATAACACCTTTTGAAGCGTTCACAAACACCTTAAAATCAAGTTCTTTGAGCGAGAGCAGGTAGTCTTTGAGATGTTTTGATGGAATAGTTGAGATAACGATATCAGATCCGACAATATCTTCAAGATTGTCTGAGACAGAAACGTTTTCTGGAACTTTAACCTGGCGGAAGCCTCTCTTTGGAATATGCCTATGCTTGCTTACATAATCTGCTAAAGAACTGTGATGAGTCCTGCTCTCAGGATGTATCCAGAGGTTTATATCAACATTATCATCATTAAGATATTTGTTCCCATAGAGAACAGCAAGAGTGGTGCCCCATCTGCCTCCTCCCAGAACTGATATTTTCATTGTATATTTGGGATTATTGGATGGTTTTTAAAAGTTGTTGTGGTGTGGATAAAAACCCATAACATTTATAAACCCCCTAACATTTCTAAGGTCTATAACCCGTTATACTACTCTTAGAGTAGGAGGGACATTAAATGGATAAGAAACTAATACTAGACACATTAGAAAAAGCTAAGAAAGAAAGCAAGAAGCGCAACTTCAAGCAATCTGTTGATCTTGTTCTTAATATCAAAGGCTTAAACTTAAAGAAACCAGATAATCAGTTAGATTTCTATATCACTCTGCACCAGGACAGAGGCCAGGAAAACAAGGTCTGCGCGCTTGTCCCTGATGAGCTGGAAGCAAAGCTTAAAGACAGCTGCGACACTGTCATAGCAGAAAAAGACTTTGAAAAAACAGCAAAAGATAAAAAGCTTATAAAGAAAATAGCAGGAGAGCATGAATACTTTGTTGCAATCGCCACAATCATGCCAAAAGTTGCTATGCATTTCGGTAAAGTTCTCGGGCCCAGGGGAAAGATGCCCAACCCAAAGATAGGCTGCGTGCTTCCGCCAACAGCAGACATAAAGCCTTTATATGAGAAGCTCCAGAAAACCTTAAGGATAACCATCAGAGCAAGCTCCCATGTATTATGCAAAGTGGGCAAAGAAGATGATGATGCTGAAAAGATATATGATAACATAATGACTATATACAACGGTGTGGTATCACACCTTCCAAACGACAAGCAGAACATAAAGAACGCATGCCTAAAGCTTACAATGGGCAAGGCTTTTAAGATAGAAAAAACAGAGAAGAAGCAGGCAAAATAAAATGGCGCATGTAGCAGAATACAAAAAGAAGATTGTAAAGAACTGTGTTGACAAGATAACAGAATACCCTATAATCGGCGCTGTAAACTTAGAAGGCCTGCCAGCCCAGCAGCTGCAAAAAATCAGGGAACAGATAAGGGACATTATAGTCATCATAATGAGCAGAAAAAGGCTGATGAAAATTGCGATTGAGCAGTCAAAAGGAACAAAAAAGAACATTGATGCGCTGCTAAAGCACTTTGAAGGCATGCCTGCCATGGTATTCACAAAAGAAAACCCTTTCAAACTATTCAAGATATTATCAAAAAACAAGAGCAGCGCTCCTGCAAAGGCAGGGCAGACAGCTCCTAAAGATATAATAATCCAGCCAGGCGCAACACCGTTTGCTCCAGGGCCGGTCATCAGCGAGCTAAGCTCAGTTGGCCTTAAAGTAGGCGTTGAGAATGGAAAAGTTGCAGTAAAAGAGGAATGCACGCTTGTGAAAAGCGGTGAAGTTATCAGTGAAGAAATGGCTAATGTTCTTACAAAGCTGGGCGAAAAGCCAATGGAAGTCGGCCTTAACCTAACAGCAGTCTATGAAAACGGCACAATATTCCTAAGGGATGTGCTTGATATTGATGAAGAAAAGTTCATGAGCAACCTTAATGAAGCCTGTGGGTCAGCATTGAACCTTGCAATAGAGATTGGCTATCCTACAAAGGACACAATTGAGTTATTGGTTGGCAAAGCAGCTCTTGCTGCTAAAGCTATAGCAAAGGAATGCAACATACTTACAAGTGAAACAGTAGGCGATTCATTGGAATCTGCTGAAAGAGAAACTTTGGGCTTAAAAGACAAAGCAGGCATAGAAGTGCCTGAGAAAAAGGCTGAAGAAAAGCCTAAGGAAGAGAAGCCTGCAGAAAAGCCAGCAGAAGAAAAGCCTAAGGTTGAGGAAAAACCTGCAGAAAAACCGGTTGAAGAGAAGAAAGAAGAACCTAAGGCTGAGCCAGAAAAACCTATAGAAAAGAAACCAGAAGAGCCTGTTATAGAGCAGCCTGCTGAACAAGAACCTGAACAGGAACCAATAAAAGAGCCTGAGAAACCTGCAATGGAAGAAAAGCCGGAAAAGAAAGAGCCTGTTGAAGAGCTTGCAGAAGAAATATCTGCAGAAGAGCCAAAGCCTGTTGAGGAAAAACCTGCAGCAGAGCCTGAAAAACCTATAAAAGAAAAGAAGCCTGAACCTGTTGAGGAAAAACCTGCAGCAGAGCCAAAAGAGTCTGTTCCTAAAGAAACAGAAAAAGAAGTAGAAAGAATGGTTCAGGCTGTAAAAGAGCATGAAACCGGCGAAGACAAAAAAAGAAGCGCAACACTTATTGTTGACGAAATAGAAAAGGAAGAGCAGGAAAAGAAAGAAAAAGAAGAAGCAAAACAAGAAAAAGAAGAGGAAAAGCCAAAAGAAGATGTGCCAACAGCAGAAGAATTAGCCAAGAAAAAGGAAGAGGAAAATAAGCCTGAGAAGAATGAGGAACAAGCCCAGGCTGAAGAGCTGTTTGAAAAACTAAAAAAGAAAGGCACTTTAAGAGAATAATATTCAAAATTATACTAGGAGGTATTAACAATGGAATACATACATGCGGCATTGCTTTTACACAAAGCAGGAAAAAAGGTAGACGAGCCTTCTGTAAAGAAGGTGCTTGAAGCAGCCGGCGTTGCTCCGGACGATGGAAGAGTGAAAGCTTTAATAGCATCACTTGAAGGAGTAAACATAGACGAAGCTGTCAAAAAGGCATCAGTTCCTGTTGCTCAGGCTGCTCCAGCTGGAGAAAGCAAGGGCGAAGAGAAAAAGCAAGAAGGCAAAAAGGAAGAAAAGCCTGCTGAAGACGAAGGAAAAACAGAAGAAAAAGCAGCTGAAGGATTGTCTAGCCTATTCGGTTAAAAAGTAAATGCTCAAAAATGCTTTCAAAGCAAGAGGAAATTGGACTAACAAAGGAATTAGGCAAGGTCAGGAAGGAAATCCTAGACTTAAGGAGAGAGCTTAATCTTGTAGACGGAGAAAAAGAGGCAGCCTTTGAAAACAAAGAAAGGTATGGCAACGATATTGATGAAGCCATAAAAAAAGTAAATGCTTTGAAAACAGGAAGAGACTCATTAATATCAGAGATCAAAGGAGACAAAGAAAAAAGGGGAAAGCTGAATTCTGAGTTCAGGCAAAACATTTCCAAGCTTAAAGAGGTAAGGGAATCCCAGAGAGCCTTAATAAAAAAGCATGGAATAAGAGATCCTTCTAGTATCAAAGAGCTTATTGAGAAAATGGAATATAAAGTAGAAACAGAAGCAATGTCCTTTGAAAAAGAAAAAGAGCTGATGAAAAAGATCAAAGAGCTGAAAAAGAAAAGCGGAGAGGTAAAAGCTTTGTATGATATTGCCCAGGAAATAAACAAAGACTCCAAAGAGCTGGACACACTGAAAACCAGCTCAGACACAATACACCAGAAGATACAAAGCAGGGCAACAAACGCCCAGGAAAAGCATGAGGAATTCATAACTATCCTAAAAGGCCTTGAAGAGCTGAAGCAAAAGAAATCAGGATGGCTGGAAAAATTCCTTAAGCTAAAAGTGAAATTCACAGGCACAAACGCCGCATTAAAAGAAAAGCTTGCTGTAATGAATGAGCTGAACAGCAAATACAGGGAGCATGTTCAGGGCAAGAAGAAAAAGAAAGAAGAAATAATCAAAGAGAAGCTCAAAAGCAAAGAAGAAATAGTGCTGAATAAAATCAAAACAGGAGGAAAGCTCACAACAGAAGATTTGCTTGTGATGCAGAGCGTAGATGAAAAAACTGATTTAGAAGAGAAAAAGGTTTCTTAACTAATCTATAGTAATTTAATAAAAAATATGAAAAACTTATTCAGGTCTTTCCAATAATATCTACTCACCAATAATTCTATCAATAACATCAACAGGATTTGAATCTATTGTTACATCTTTAAACCTATCTAAATAAGGATCCTCTTCCTTATCAACTTCTCTGTTTACTTCAGTTATTCTTCCACCTTCAATAACCAGCTCAATAAAAGGTAAACTTGAGACTGCCTGTGTAAGTGCAATAGAATATTTTATTGGTCCAGTACAAATTGCACAGAGTGGATCCGTCTCAGAATATTCTATATCGTAATCTTTACCTACCTTTCCACGAAAAGCATCAGACGTATACAGAAGTTTAACATCTTCTCTTTCCTTTAAAACTTTTGTTTGACAAGACCAAAGTTTATGATCTCTAACCAGCTGATTTCTACCAGTACTTGAAGCATAATCCTCCTCTTTTATTCCATTGCCAATTAACTTTCCAGTTATTAGCTCAAGATAATTTAGATCCATAGGTTCTGCTTTTCCTTCTACCATCTGATTTGCTTCTTGCCCCATATCTAACGAGAATGCATAAGAAGTATATAAACTTATATTTAATTACTTATATATAATACAATAATTAGAATCATTTCTTCTCTTCCTGAGCTGGCGCTGAAGCCTTTTCTTCTTTAGCAGGAGCTTCCTTCCCGCCAAAACTCGTATAACCGCACTTGCCGCAGTTCTCCCTATCCTTATGCTTTCCAAGAAACACGCCCTCTCCGCACTTAGGGCAGAACTTATTCTTCCTCTTCAACCCGCCTGAAGTATCATACTTCTCCCATTTCTTATTGGGCTTTCTTGGGTTTGATTTCGTCTTTGCCATTTTTTATCTATTTCCCTTCTTCCTTAGGACCTTCCTTCTTCTCTTCCTTCACTTCCTCTTTCTTCTCAGGCTCTTTCCCTTTTTCCTCAGCCTTATCTTCCTTTTTCTCTTTCTCCTCTCCGGCTTCTTTCTTCTCTTCCTTCTTTTCCTCAGGCTTCTTCTTCTCCTCTTTAGCCTTAGGCTTCTCCCCTTTCTTCTTCTTGCCCGGCTTAGGCTCGACCTTCTTAAGCTTCTCCTTTCCCTTATAAACATAAACCAGAACATTAGCCTTCTCAAGCCCGAAAACAGTCTCAACCTTCTTAACAACAGTAAGCTCAGGATCAGAGCTAAGCTTCCCGCTTATAAACTTCTTAACCTCCTCCTTTGAAGGAGTCTTCCCAGAATAAACAAGCTCAGCCCTTACCTCTGTTCTATGAAGCAGCTGGTTCTCTTTCTTATCTTTGATATCAACGTTCATTTTCACTTAACCTTAATAGCATACTCTCCCTTAACCTTAATCCCTAGCTTCTCTGCTATCATTGACTTGTTTGCATCAGCAATAAAGATTCTGCCCTGCCAGTTATTAGCAAACTGGTTGCCCTTGCAAACCGGGCATTCATTGCTTTCCACAAACATTTTGCAGTTCTTGCATATCTTTTTCATTTTTTAGCTTCCTTTTCCTTCTTTTTTGGGCTGCTTGAGCCTTTGCTTTTCTTAACCTCTTCCTCAACCCAGTCCAGCCTGCCAAGATATGGCTGTCTCATTGTCAGCCCCAGCTTAGGGTTTGACACATCCTTAAAAGAAACAGCAATGATTCTTGCCCTGCACAGGTCATTAACCTTCAACGATTTCTTGCTCTCCTTGCCTGACAAAACCTTATCCTTGCCGAAACTCACAAAATCATTCATTGTCTGCGAAATATGTATCATCCCGTCAATAGGCCCCATTGTAATAAACGCACCAAAATCTGTAATATCCCTTATCTTCCCTGTAATCAGCTCCTGCTGCTCAGGCTTGAAAGATATAAGCTCGAAAGCTGTATCATAATAAGAAGCGCCATCTCCTGGTATAATGATCCCCTCTCCAATCTCTGTTATATTTGTCACAGTAACAGCAACCCCAATATCAAGCGAAATAAAGCCTTCATACTTCTTATTAACAACATCCAATATTGCTTCATTCACAGGCAGATCAAACAATGCAGGAGGCACCCTGATATGATCCCTAACCTTTATTTTATAAAACATTTTATTCCAGCCTCAAATATTTCTTTTGTCTTATTGATATAAGTTTAATGCTTTTCTTTTTCAACCCTGATTTAAGCGCTCTATCCTGGGTTGCAACAATAAAATCCTTGTTAACAATGCCTAATATCAGCTTATCAACAATCCCTTCCTCTTTTGTTTCTATCCTCTCAACCCCCTTTGACTTGAGCAAAGACAATGCAAGCTTAGCAGCCCTGCCATGCCTGCCCTTATTGCTCTCAACCAGCTTATTAAGCTCATCTATTGTTTTATCAACAATACAGAGCTTATACCTGAAATCGCATATTCTCTCAATCTCTGCGAAGATATCTATCCCGAACTGGCTCACAGCCATAAGGAAGTTTGTGTCTAGGATTATCCTTATCATTTGATAATTGAACCACTATTTATAAAGTTTACCTATTTTCTTCTTTAATCAGCTTATCCAACTTCTTCTCTATTCTATCCAATCTTTTAGACAAATTCTGCCCAACTTCTATGATAATTTCATGAGGAGGCTTAGGTCTTAGCTCAGCTGGAATTGGTCTATGTTCCCTCAGAAATTCCAGAATTCTTTTATCCTTTAACTCATAATATTTCTTTCCTTCCCGCCAATGCCCTTCAACTATCCCTATCTCCACCAGTAGATTAAGATGAAAATCAACAGTCTGTGGCTTCTTTTTAACCTCATTAGCTATCTCAGACAAATATTTTGGTTTCTTAGTTAAACACATTAAGATTTCTCTTCTTACCTCGCTAGCTAATGCTTTATGTACAATATCATCAAATAAGTGGGGTGGTATTGGCATACTAAAATAAATTTCGATTTTCATATAAATACTTTTTTATTCTACTTTCATAGAAAAACCGAAACATTTATATAAAAGCCCCTGCTTCTAGTTTAATATGAAAACCGAAACAAAAACGTGGAGGTGAAAAATGCCACCAATACCAACACATGAAAGGCCGCCTGAACCACACAGGGGCTATGAGAAAGCGCCACATGAAGTGATTCTGGAAAGATTAGACAGAATCGAAGAGACTTTGAGAAGAATTGAAGAAAGAAGATAATTCTTTCTTCTTTTCTTTGTTTTTGTTAAAACATAAAACAATAGAAAACTTTAATATTAACCTCTTTTCTCTTATTAATTATGCAAAAGAGGCCCTTTTTATTGATATTTTTCCTGTTTTTCCTGGTTAATACAGCTTATGCTGTTAAAATTGATTCTTCTGTAGAAGAAAGATTAACGGAACAATCTTCTGTTTCTGTTATAGTAATATTGGAGGACAATGATCAACCCAGAATTAAATCATTAAATAATGAAATATCAAGCTTTAAGCAAAGAAAATCAAAGATAAAAGAGCAACAGAAAAGGGTTTTAGGCTCGTTGAAGGTTAAGCACCGATTAGATAATAAAAAAGTAAGAGCTGTAAGCTCTAATGAGAACATTGATTTTGCCTTAAAACATAAATACTCCACTATCAACAGTTTTTCAGGAGAAATAACAAAACAAGGCCTGGAAAAGCTAAAGAAAAATCCTAATGTTAAATCTATTCATGTTAACAGAGTTATGCATGTATTTCTTGATGTTAGTGTTCCATTGGTGAATGCCACAAAAACATGGGGCTATATCTATAACGGGACTAATATGACTGGAAAAGGAGAAACTGTTTGCGTTATTGATACTGGTGTTGAATACACCCATCCAAATTTAGGCGGCTGTTTTGGGGCTGGTTGTAAGGTTATTGGTGGCTATGATTATGTAAACAATGATAATTACCCTATGGATGACAACGGGCATGGCACTCATGTTGCTGGTACTATTGTTTCTAATCATTCAACATATAGAGGTATTGCCCCTGATGCAAACATTGTCGCTATAAAAGTGTTGAATAGCAGTGGGGAAGGTTATAGTAATGATATCATAGCAGGTATTGACTGGTGTGTTGCTAAAGCTCAAACTTATAATATTTCTGTTATCAGCATGAGTCTTGGCACTGTTGTTTTGTTTGATTCTTATTGCGATATCAACGACCCTGCCTTTAAAACCTCTATAGATACTGCTGTCCTGAATAATATTGCGGTTACAGTTGCTACTGGTAATGATGGAAGTTCTACAGAGATTTCATCTCCTGCATGTATCCAGAACGCTACAGCAATTGGTGCAACAGATGATAATGATAACATTGCTTCGTTCTCAAATAGAAATAGTCTCACTGATTTATTAGCCCCAGGAGAGAACATATACTCGACCTATCCAACAAACACTTTTTTTGAAGCAAATGGCACTTCAATGTCAGCTCCTCATGCAGCTGGCGCATTTGTTTTATTATACCAATTCTATAAGAAATTGTTTGCTCAAACACCAACCCCTTCTCTATTAGAAGATGCATTGAACGACACAGGCAAAGATATAACTGACGGAGCAAATACTTACCAAAGAATTAATATTTATGCAGCTCTGCTTTCCCTGGACAATGTTAGCCTGGTGTTAAATATTACATCTCCTTCAAACAACTCTAAAGTAAGAGATACCTGGATTGTTATTAATGTTACATCTAATAAGGTCTTAAGCTCTGCTCTGCTTGAATGGAACACCACAACAAACTATACAATGAATGGCTCCTCATTATCCTTTTATTATAATATCTCAACTTTTACAAATACAAGCTATACATTCAGAGTATTTGGTAATGATAATGCTGGTAATCAAGGCGTTACAAATGTTTTTACAATAGAAATGAATAACTCCGCCCCAAATATAATTTCTTATTACCCATCCAATCTCACACAGAATATATCAGAGCCAGACAACCAAAAGTTCAATATCAGCTTTTCTGATGCTGAAAATGATTTAGTAAATATAACCTGGTATCAAAACGGCAGCCTTGTCTTATCCGGAATAAACCAAACAGAATGGAACTTTACAGGAAACTATTCAGCTTCTGGTGATTATAATATCACTGTTATTATTGATGATGGTGTTATTGGTGATGGTATTACTACTGTTTCAAATTCATGGATATTAAAGGTAAACAACACAAACTTTGCTCCTAATATAACCCTTAATCTTCCATTTAATGACAGTTATCTTAACCGTACATGGAACCTCTTCAACTGGACAGTAACTGACAATGATGATACTATAAACTGCTACTTATACTTATATGCTGATAACAATACCAATCCTATATCCCTGCTTAATATAACCTCTGGTTCCATTATAACATATAACTGGACAAACCTTAATGAAACAACTTATTATTGGAAGTTACAATGTGATGATACTTATATTAATAGCTCAAACACAACCATAAGACAGTTTACTATTGATACAACCCCCCCAACAACCTATCCTGATCTTTCAGCTTCAAATGTTTCTGACTATGACAATGATGGTAATATTGAGCTCAACTGGACAGATGATAGCACAGAAAGCAATGAGACTTACAGGCTTTACAGACATATAGCTAGGATTAATTCTTCTAACATTAACGAAAACATGCTAATAGCAAGCAATATCAAGCAAGGAACACAATTTTATGAGGACAATACTAGTTTGCATAACACAGCCTATTGGTATGCGCTGGTTACTGTTGATAGGGTAGGAAAATACAATATTTCAGTCTTATCTGATTCATATAATGCCACAGCTAATGATACTATCATACCGAAATCACCTACAAACCTTAATGCCACCCAATCTGGCAACACAGCAACAATTCAATGGAAAAATATAACAAAAGATGTTAATGGAAATGCTGATTTCTTTAATGCAAGGTATATTGTATACACATCTACTTCCATTAATACAAGCAAAAACCCAATTAATATATCAGTCTTTACCAAAGTAGCAAATATAACAACAAATTCAACTACTTATTCAATCGGGGCTTCTGAAATAAGGTATTTTGTGGTTGTCAGCGCTGACGATGCAGGCAACGAAAACCTAAGCTTAAATACAGCATCAGAAGGGAATTATGTGAATATTAGCTTAACTTACACTCCACCAAGTACCCCAAGCGGTGGTGGAGGCTCTTCAGGAGGAGGGGGCGGTGGAGGCGGTGGTGGAGCAGCTGCCCCAAGCAAAGGAACAAGCACTTCAAGAATGTGGAGTGAGGCAGAAGGTGAAACCCTAATGCCAGTAAGAAACACTGAAATAGCGGTAAGCGAGCTTAAGATAGACATCATAAATCCATCAGAAAATGTAGAGCTCACAGTAACAAAGCTTGACAAAAAGCCAAATGTAGCATCAATATCAGGAACTGTTTACCAGTATATAGAAATAAACAAAAAAAACATAGAAAACAAGGATATAAGCAAAGCAGAAATCAAATTCAAGGTAGAACAGAGCTGGCTGAAAGAAGATAATACTCTTGCAGAAGATATTGCCCTTAACAGATACACAACAAAATGGGAAGAGCTGCCAACTGTTCTTATCAAAGAAGACAGAACTTATGCGCATTATAAGGCAACAACTGGAGGTTTCTCTTATTTTGCAATATCAGCCAAGGCAAAAGAAAAAAAGAAGATTGCTGAGAAGATAACAAATAAAGCAAAAGAAACTAATCAAAGCATAAACCAATCCGCTGAAGATTATTTTGCAATGCCTATCACAGGCGCTGTAACAGTATCCCAATTAATAACTTCTGGGGAGAGAAAGGCTAACTTGAACCGCCTTATCTTATTAATCTTAGCAGTAATATTAGTTATTATACTGTTTCCATTACGAAATTGGCTTTATTCCAGAAAAAGGAAGCATAATAAACCATAAACTATATATTCATGCTTATCATATACCTAAATATGCTTCCAATCTTCAACCCCCGCCAAACCATCCTTGTAACCTGCAGAGAAAAGATAGCAGACAAATTCACAGGCAGGGAGCACATAAAAGACAACATAATAACCCTTGACTGGCATATGCCTGTCTCATTTCAGCCCTTTCTATATGCCATTGCTATTGGGAAAAAAAGGTTCTCACACAATTTAATCAAAGAAAGCATGGTCTTTGTGGTAAACTTCATGCCCTATCACTTAGAAGAAGAGGTATTAGACTGCGGAAGGCACTCAGGAGCTCATATGGACAAATTTGAAAAAACAGGCTTAGCAAAAGAAGAAGCTGACAGGATTGACTGCCCCAGGATAAGGCAGGCACTGGCCATCCTTGAATGCGAAATAATAAATTCTATTGATGCGGGCGACCATACAGTCTTCATCAGCAAAGTGGTTCACTCTGAAGAAAAAGAGAAAGGCAAAAGGCTGTTCCACACAGAAGGGGATGAGTTTACCACGACGAAAGAATAATTTAACCATCACATTTAAATATCTCAAAAACCACCTATTACAAATTAGAGGGATATTTAGCATTCAGAACAATATATTGTGGTTTTTGATGCTCAGAATTCTACTATGGAATTCTGTTGTATTAACCACTTCAAGATAAAAATTCTTATAAAATGCCTGAAGAAGAAAAAATAAAGGAGCTTGCAAACAAATTACTAAGCAATGGCCTAGCAACCACACTGATGGAAGCAATGGAAAAGGCAGCAGATATATTAGCAGTTGAAGAAAAAGAAAAAGGGGGAACCAGCAGTAAGCTGAACTTTGAGCCTATAAAGGAAGAAACCCCTGAGGCTGGCAAAGACAGCCCTGAACCCAGCATATCCAAAGAAACAAAGACAGTAAAAGAATTGATGGAAGAGTTTTCAGACTAAAAGAGGTGTAGTATGATAACCAAAAACATGCTTAAGCTAATAGGAGTAATAGTCTTAATAACTTTCGCTGCCATGATACTCTCTACTCTTCTCATAAAACCTGTTCCCCCTGTCTTGAAATTTGTTGATGAAAAGACAGACACAGCCTTATCAGGCTTTGTTTACCTTGATGACAAATACATCGGCGAGGTTTATGAAGACGGCTTCTTCAATGATCTCCCGGAAGAATACTGCAAAGGAGAGCATACAATCACCATCAAAAGCTCTGAATATGAGCTCAGCTGGGGAAGCATGCCATCAGACTGCAAAGCAGGCCTTATTACGCTTAACTATAAAGATGGAGAATAAAACAAATCTTTTTAAATAAAGAACCCTCTTTTTCTGTTATGGACAATTTCAAGAAAGCCTGCAAAGAAATCCTAAAAGAGCTAAAGAAAGGAAAAATCAAGAGCCAGCGCAGATTCAACTATCTCAAGCAGAAAATCCTAAGGAAATACAAAGGCCTGGATAAAATACCAAAAAACACAGACATAGCAAACATTGCCTCAGAAGGGGACAGGGAAAGATTAAAAGAGATTCTCACAATAAAGCCCTCAAGAACAATATCAGGCGTTGCAATTGTTGCAGTAATGGCAAAACCCTACAAATGCCCCCATAAAAAGCCATGCATATACTGCCCTGGAGGCCCTAACTCAGTGTTCGGCAGCATGCCACAAAGCTACACAGGCAAAGAGCCAGCAACAAGAAGGGCAATAAGAAACAAATTTGACCCATACCTCCAGGTGATGAACAGGCTTGAGCACTATGCTGTAATGAACAAGCCCCTTGACAAGATAGAGCTAATCATAATGGGAGGGACATTCCCCTCTTTCCCATCCAAATACCAGAAAGAGTTTGTAAAATATGTATTCAAAGCAATGAACGACTTCAGCATTACTTTCTTCAAAAAGAATAAGCTTAACTTTACCAAATTCAGCAGATTCTTTGAGCTTGACAAGGACATCAATGACAAAGAAAGGGTAAAAAGAATCCATGAAAGGCTGTTAAAGCTAAAAGGCAAAAGCACGCTAAAAAAAGAGCAGGAAAAGAATGAAACAGCTAATATAAGATGTGTGGGCCTGGTTTTGGAGACAAGGCCGGACTATGCAAAGCTGAAACATGCGAAAAGCATGCTTGAGCTTGGCTGCACAAAGGTTGAGCTGGGAGTGCAGACTATTTATGATGATATACTCAAAAAAATCGGCAGGGAACATACAACACAGGATGTTATTAATGCAACAAGAACGCTAAAAGACCTTGGCTTCAAGATTTGCTATCATATGATGCCTGGCCTGCCAGGTGTTAACAAGAAACAGGATATATTTGCATTAGAAGCATTGTTTGGCATGGAAGGCTTTATGCCTGACATGCTAAAGCTCTACCCCTGCATGGTTCTTAAAGGAACAAGGCTCTACAAGCTCTGGAAAAAGAAGAAGTACAAGCCATTAACAACAAAACAGGCTGCTGACTTAATAGTTGAGATTAAGAAAAACATCCCTCCCTGGGTAAGAATCCAAAGGGTGCAGAGGGATATACCAACCTTTATGACAGAAGCAGGTGTTGACAAGACTAATCTAAGGCAGTATATAGAGAAGTTAATGAAAAAGAAGAAGATAAAGTGCAGATGCATAAGATGCAGGGAATCCGGCCAGGTATTGAGGAATAAGAAGATAAAGGCAGGCAAGATCCAGCTCTTAACCCAGCATTACCTTGCATCAGAAGGAAACGAGTTCTTTATCTCAGCTGAAGATGTTAAGAATAATATACTATTTGGCTATTGTAGGTTAAGATTTCCATACTCATTCTTAAGCAAAGAGATCAACCAGGACACTGCATTAATAAGAGAGCTTCATGTATATTCCCCCTTGGTTGGCATAGGAAAAAGGTCAAAAGGATCTTACCAGCACAGGGGCATAGGAAAAGGGTTATTAGAAGAAGCTGAGGAAACTGCAAGAACATATTACAAGAAAAAGATGGTTGTTATCTCTGGTGTGGGGGCAAGGGAATATTTTAGGAAGTTGGGTTATAAGAAGGAAGGGGTTTATATGGTTAAGCGCTTAAGCTGAATACTTAGTTCTTTATCTAGAATTAATCTGAGATTAACTGGAACGTGGAGATGACCTAACCTCTAACCCTATCTCAGTAGTGCTTATATAACCATACTTAAGCTTTAAATCAAGCCTTGTAATATATGCATCCGCATTTGATACATCAAAAGTGCAGAATGTAAAGCCCTGTCCATTAACAAGCTTTACATTAGTTGGCTGGCAGGATCCACCACTGGTTCCTCCTAGTTTAGATTCACTAATATTAACATAATCATAATCATTAGGATTTAGAGCAGAAGGATTGGTTCCTGTCTTTGCCTTATCGATAACCTCGCCATTGCCAGCGTTTCTAAATGTGATCTTGAACCTAACCTTATCTTTCATAGCCTGGGGCTCAATATTTGTTACAGCAACAGGCGCTCCCTGGCCTCCCGGGGTTGCTTTGCCAGCCATTTCACAGACCTTGTCACCAGGTGTATAAGGATTCCTATCAACGCATACATCAGTTGAAAACTCTGTTGTATAAGGATAAACAGCAGTGGCCTTTATCTTTGTGTTTAAAGCGCCAGTTGTGAAATTATAGGTTACATTGGTTTTTCCTACATTTACTGTTGTATAACCCCCTTCTGGATTATATTCACTTTTTCTGTCAGCATCTGCATCAGTGAAGTTGAAGCTTGTAGAATTTCTCAATGCAGTAAGAATTCCAGAATCATACCCGCTAAGATAAATAGTTCCATGATCTATTAAGCTTGTGCCCTTGTTCCAGGCCTCTAGCATCACATCATGGCTGTCATTATCATAAACCACTCTTGGAGGCGCTCCCTCCATAAAATTCATCTCTACGCCTTTAAACCCACTATGCCAGTCAACTACAGCACCTTCCTCAATCCTTGCGCAGCCAACAGCGAAAGTCAGCAATGTTAACCCCAGAATTAAGCTGCTAATACCAGCGCTAACAATGATTGCAGCGCCTGTAACGACAAATAAAGCTACGGGAAGACTATTAAGATAATTGCCTTTGATTACTGCATCACTTTCTTCAAAAGTTAGTGATAAGGGAGTGATCTTGCCGAAATCTCCTGTTTCCATTAATCCAGAATTAACATATTTTATTCCTACGCTCTCCTCTTCAGCAAACATATCAGCCACAGCGAATGGAATGCTCATAACCAAAAGAATAACAGGAAGTATTGCATACTCCAGAACCTTTTTTTTATTCATATCCATATTCGTAAGATAAATCATATAAAAACCTTTCTATTAGAGGGCTGTGCTGAAACCCTAAGAAGTAATTTGCATAATGTAGTATTC
>CEPX01182870.1_pt1 | contig 18797 bp, 13 predicted proteins | sample 361361 | NCBI WGS metagenome assembly CEPX01 (sample SAMEA2619974, study PRJEB7988) | marine metagenome | biome: marine biome (ENVO:00000447); feature: mesopelagic zone (ENVO:00000213) & marine oxygen minimum zone (ENVO:01000065); material: "saline water (ENVO:00002010), including plankton...
CCTCCTGCACCCCTATTCCCAAACACAAGATCTCCGTACCCCAAACCATTGTCCGTGAATTGTGTTCCGATCCATGCAGCATTTGTATCGGTGGCTCTAAACACAAGTTGCGCCCAGTTATTATCAGTATCGCTACTGTTTTGCAGCACTAATCCGTACTGATCCGTCGCTGCAGCCCAGGTTGTATCGGTGTCTGATAAACTGTTGTGCTGCAGTGCTATTGGGCTCGCCGTCCCAATTCCTACATTTCCACCTATGAAATAAGAAGACCCATCAGAGGCTAAAGAAACAGTATAAGTATTTGCACTATTACGCAGCAAAAAACTCGCGTCACCTCCAGTGGTATCAAGCCTTGCTCTAATTGATCCCCCTGAACTTAATACTTGCCACACAGCAGCATCATCAGATAATGGTCTTTGGCTGTACTTTCCTCGTATGTCAAGTTTAACAGAAGGGCTACTCGTGCCAATCCCAACTCTCTCATTAGTAGTATCCACATTCAAAACAGGATTACCACCGTCAGCGTCTAGAATCTGGAACTGAGTTGTGGAATCGGTTATGTTTTGCCACTTAACAGTTCCTGAACCGGAGAAGTGATCGCCGAAACTAAGTCTTTTTCCAGACATTGTGCCTGTAACATTTAAGTCATCGGATAAATCAAACGCGTTTGAGGTGTCATTAAATGTGAGCGTCTCTGCACCTGAATCATTTCCAAATGTAATTGTTGCATTAATTGCTCCATTATCGGAGTTAAGTGCGAGGTTTCCACTTGCGGTAATTGATCCTGAAGATGCTATGGATCCGGTAGCTGTTAATGCTCCTGCTACCCTAAGGTCGCGTGTAGTTTCGAATCGGGTTTCGGATCGTTTGTATAATAACTTCTCCTGTAGCGTGTCCCCAAATTCAAGATAGACATCAGAATCAGTGTCATCGTCATCAATCTGTTGGAAGGCCTCCGTATTAACAAGAAGGGTTGGGTTCCAGGATGAGGCAGCGGAGGCGAGTGTTGGCAATGCAAATAGAAGAACTCCTAAATTAATTAAGAAGAGAGCCAGCAAGAATGCCGCTCGCGATCCCAGTAAAAGTTTTTGGTTGTTAGTTGTAAGTTGTAAGCTGTTAGTTGAATTATCAGTCAATTTAGAAAAATCATTAATATCAAATCTATTCAGCCATCTATAGAAAGTTGATCTGGCAATTTCGAATTCTTTGCATGTCTTACTTACAGATCCATGGGTTGAGTAGTGCAAAAACCATTGAAGCCTTTCTATTACTTGCTTTTCACGACCCTCATCGAGCGACTGCTCTATGAGCTTTAATATCGTGCCTCGTGAGGGGAATTTTTGTTTCATCGTGTGTATTTGTTTTTGTATCGATGAATTATATTAGTATAGCAGAAAACGGGATTCTTTGAAAGATTCCTTAGAGGATAAAAGAGCGGACTGTAGCGTGGAGTGGGCTGAAGGGTGTTTCGGGATGGCTTGCCATGAACCCGAACGAAGTGAGTGGTTCATGGCGGAAGGGGAGATCTGCTACGCAAGCTTCGCAGATCTAATCATCAAATAGCCATTCTGCGTAGCTTGCAAAGCAGAATGGCGGAAGGGGAGGGATTCGAACCCTCGTGACCCTTGCGGGCCAAACGGTTTTCAAGACCGTCGCGATCGACCACTCTGCCACCCTTCCGTAAGGTATTTTACAGGAAATGGCGATTAGAAGCCATTATTTGACCTCAGGAAATTCTCTTGGGAACCCTATATCTATTATCTCTATATCTCCTGAATATTCCTTTGCCGATCCGACCAAAAGCCCTTTTTTCATAACTCCGAAAACCACTGTCATATTTGCCTTTATACAAGGGTTTCGGATTTCACCTGTGGTGGCATCCAGTCCTGATGGAATATCCAAAGAAAGGACCTGACAATTTTGTGGGTTTGTCCAATCGATAAGTTCGGCTGACTTTCCACGCGGGTCGCCGACAAGTGAATAACCTATGAGGCCGTCGACTATGCCGTCAGTTTTATCGGGCGGTTCATCTATAACTTCGCCACCGAAGTTCTTCCAAACTTTAAGTTGGTCAGATGTTACAGGTTTAAGTTTTTCTTGCGTCTCTGAAAGAATAACGGTGACGTCATGCTCCCAAAGTTTCAAAAACTTAGCACACACAAGTGCGTCGCCTCCGTTACCGCCCGGTCCAACCAAAACAGTTAGTGATTTATTTTTTCCGAATAGTTTTACAGCTGCTTCTGCACTACGCAGTCCTGCAACTTCCATAAGTTGCTTCAAGTTCACTCCAAGATCTTCGATTGTGTATCGATCGAGTTCTGCGACTTCGGCTGATGTGTAGGATTTCATGATTTCAGCTTTTTGATCAGGTCCTCATTCGACGGCAGCTTACCCTCTGGGCACGCTCGTCCACCCCAGTATTCACGCAAACTTTCCATGTAACCTTTTTCATTGATTAACTTTTTAATAAAGTCGTTAGCATTTTCCGCAAACTTACTGTGATCAATGTTAGTTGTAAGTTCATGTATCGAAGTAACAAATGCATCTTCACCTCCGCAAACCTCAGTTCTTGTTTCATCTTCAACCGCATCCAATATCGAGTCGGCATCAATCCCGGCGAAGAGTTTCAGTTCGTCAGCTTTGGCAGAAGGGAAGTATTGGTTGAGTCCGAGTCTCCTCAGGGAACAGGGGAGTGCGAAGTCAGCGATAATATCTGCAACCTGTGTAGCGAGTCCGCCGTCAATATTGTGGTCCTCAACTACTATCAAATGTCCGGTCTCAAGTGCAGCTTGAACGATGGCTGAGGAGTCAATCGGTCTTACACAACTTACATTCAGAACCCGAACGTTGATTTTTTGTGAAAGTCCCTGTGCCATTTCAGCAGCCCCAATCGCGTCATGGACGCAATTTCCTGTGGCTATGATTGTGACGTTGTCAGAAGTATCTCCACTTCCGCGAACTAAGTTAGCTTTGCCGTCGAAGACGTAGTCAGGTCCGTACATCACTTCACCGTCAGGAGTTTTAATTTGCTCATGCGATGAGCGCGGGAAAAATGTGTAAACACTTTCATGTCCTTCCGCGATTATTTCAACCGATCGCTCCGCCATAGCTCCAGCCTGATTGGAATCAGCCGACATCCAGACTTGGGTATGGTAGTAGGGGATGGTCAGATAACTTTGCTCCTGATGAGTTTCACCATCTTCACCGACTGAAGTTCCCGCATGAGTTCCGTCATTAATTATTCCGCATCGCGTGTGTCCGCAGTTAATATCTATAAGTCTTGCATTCGCGCGAGCTTCGTTGGTATTAAAAGCTGCAAAAGTGTAAGTAACAGGGAGCAAACCGGTCTGGCGCATGCCGGCGGCCATCATAAGCATGTTGGCCTCGGCCACTCCAACATTTATTACTCTATTTGGGAAATCAGCCTCAACTTTGTTAAATCCGCCGGAACCGGCAATGTCCGCGTGAAGCACAATAATACGGTCGTCCACCGCCATTAAGCTCTTGATATGAACTGCACCAAAATCTTTTCGCGCTGCACCTGACTCTGAGGTAATGGTGCGCTTGTATGTCGCTGGTCGCTCGTCTCTTGTCTCTCGTCCTTTTGTATTTGACGAGTGACTAGTGACTAGTGACGAGTGACGCTTTGAAAGATTAAAATCAATGAGTATGTCAGTTTCTACTGGTGGCGCACTCTCATACTTTTTCTTCTCTGACTTGTAAAAAGGTTCGTACTCCTTAACTGCCTCTTCCAGAGGCATCAGTTTACCCAGTGCATCCTCAGCTTCTTTTTCCGAGAGCGGTGAGCCATGGAAATTCTTTGAACCTGTGTCGGAACCTTCTTCCATAAAATCAATTCCATGTCCCATGGTCGTGTAATAGCAGACGAAGATTGGTTTGCCTTTGCCGACCAACTCGTCAGCTTTATTTTGAGCGGCAATAACTTGCAGTGGATCATTCCCGTTCTCAACTTCAATCACGTGCCAGCCTGCTGCATAGGCTATTGATGCGAAGTCAGCCCAAACTGTTTTAGACGGCATGTCTCCCAGTTGCATATCATTAAAGTCGCCATGAACAATCAGATTGTCAGTTTCCAGATGAGCCGCAAGTCTGAATGCTTCCATAACTTGTCCTTCTTGCCCATCGCCGTCAGCCAAAAGCACATCGACGATACCGGGCTTTTTCTGGTATTTAAGCCCAAAAGCGACCCCAAGAGCATTAGAGACTCCTTTGCCAAGAGGACCTGTTCCAAAGGGCGTATCGCCCACGCCTGCTTCAATGTGGCCCGGCAGCCCATCTGGAGTCCTGAACGCGTCTATGATCCCTTGAGGGCTTTGTAAGTGCTTATTCCCATTGTCACGCCCAAAGCAGTACTGAAGTCCATAACTGAGGAGTGAAAGGTGACCTGCGCTCATTCTATATGGCTGATCTACCTGCGGGTTCCTCCTCTTATATACAAAGTAGCTGAAAGTGAACGCGGAAAGCGGTCCGCCCGGGTGTCCTGACTTGTGCTTGAGGGGAGCCTGCACAATCAGATGCCTCTGAATCGTATGCGCCAGGCCATATGCCTTTTGATCCTCATCATTGAGCTTCACCTTCTCATCTTCTCCAAACCAGTAATGCTCGCCAAGTTTCGATGATTCGAGAACCCTGATAGCAGACTGAGCAGAATTTTTGAGCGATTTAATTTGAGGTCTTTTCAAGCTTATATTGGGAAGAAGTAAAGGAATTGTACGTTTCAATTGATGCAAGGTAAAGGATGCATTCAATCAAAGTAATTATTTCCAAAAAAATCAAGTAAACCTCATTGACCGATAAGATCATGATAAGTAACTTACATCGGTCGAAATTAATTTTTGTCCTTTTCCTTATGTATATGCATCAAACTAGGCATAAGTCGAAAGCGCCGATTATCGGTATGAACATTTCAGCTATCATTCTATTAAGCCTTGTGATGCTAACACTAGGATAGGACACAGGAACGAGACCAAAGGAACTAAGGGTAGGCCCCCTTGGTTGCTTTGGTTATGAAAAAACTATCCTTGCATTTATTTACCCTCATCCCCGTCCCTTCTCCCAAGGGAGAAGGGAGCTACTTCAAAGGTGTAGTAAGTATTTGCTATTTCACAGAAGTAGCTCCCCTCTCCTGTCAGGAGAGGGGTAGGGGGTGAGGTTAAATATTATTGAATCACGAGCATCTTTTTTTGTCCTAGGCCTATCTCTTCTTTTATGCCAGTCCAATCGTGTATAGCATTAACTAAAACGTTGTACTTATATTTATATCCTTTACCTCTCTTAGTTCCAGGATCATTCGTAATAAACTCATTTCTGTCATATCCTTTAACAACAAGCATATGGTACCAAGGACCATCTCCGGAGAAGTATGGATTGAGAAGCCTTCTTCCTGCAGCCGGAATAATTATTGGATTTCCTTTAGCCAGCTCTTCCTTAATCGACTCAGTTGTGACCTGATTGATCACAAAATTTGTACAATCTTTGTAGTATTCACATCCTATTTGATTAAGTTGTTCCAGCGTTACATCCTCCGGATATCCGTGTTCTTCTTCCCATTTTACAAGGTCTAGGATCTCTTTATCTGCAATCTCTGGAGTAAGTTCAAGCCCTTCCAGAAAGTAGTGCCCCATGATTAGAGCTATCTCTTCACATGCTTCTTGATATGGATCATCCCAGTTTGCATGAGGGGCTTGTGGGGAGAAGGGGACATTGATTTGAGTTTTCTTTGGAATATCTTCAGACACTTCTGTAATGCTTGCATCTATATTTGTGCAAGCTGTAAGTAATAACTGAGCTCCAACAATAATTATGAATCTATTCATATTGGCTGATAGATTACATTGTTTTAAAAAGAATGCTTGTTAAAAACACACAGAAAATGTGATAATGAGATCAGTTTATTCTCCATTTAACATATGAAAATCTTCATTGACACCGCAAATCTGGATGAAGTCGCAGAGATTGCCTCTTGGGGAATCCTCGACGGCGTCACAACCAATCCTTCTCTTGTTGCCAAAGAGGGCAAGGACTTCAAAGAGACTGTGACCAAAATGTGTGAGTATGTACCGGAAGTTTCAGCACAAGTCACAGCCACTGACCATGAAGGAATGATCAAGCAGGCAGAGGAGTACTCCGGATGGCACAAGCATATTGTTGTTAAGGTTCCAATGGTAAAAGACGGACTTAAGACAATTGCTTACTGTAAGAGCAAGGGGATTAAGACGAACTGCACACTCGTGTTCTCGGCCAACCAGGCAATACTTGCTGCTAAGGCTGGAGCTACAATGCTCAGTCCTTTCATTGGTCGTTTGGATGATGCGGGGCAGGATGGGATGGAACTAATTGCTGAGATTGTTAGCATCTGGAAAAACTATGATTTTGATACGGAGGTTCTGGTAGCCTCGACACGACACCCGCGTCATATAATTGAAGCTGCGGAAATCGGTGCAGATATCTGTACTATTCCATTCAAGATTCTAGAGAAGATGCCAGTGCATCCTTTGACGACTTCAGGTTTGAAGAGGTTTATGGATGACTGGGAAAAAGTGAAAAGTTAATAGTGAATAGTGAAAAGTGATTTTTATAATAACTTTTAACTTTTAACTCTTCACTTTTAACTAAAATCCCTTGATACTCAGTTGGCATTATGGATCCACAAATTGGAATCATCGGCCTAGGTACGATGGGTGCTAACTTGGCACGCAACGCAGCGAGGAACGGAGCTAAGGTAGTCGTTTACAATAGGAGCGCAGAGAAGACTGATGAGTTTATGAGCCAATATGGGAAAGAGGGCATGATAGAGGGATATAAGTCGTACAAAGAATTAGTACAAGTTCTTACTCCACCACGTCCAATTTTGATCATGGTAAAAGCAGGTGAGGCTGTTGACTCAGTAATTGATGAACTGAGGGAACACTTAAGTCCCGGCGACATTTTAATCGACGGAGGGAACAGTAATTTCGAGGACACTCAGAGAAGATATGATAATTTAAAGAAAAGCGGGCTTAAATTTATCGGCATGGGTGTAAGTGGGGGAGAGGAGGGTGCTCTTAATGGACCAAGCATGATGGCTGGAGGTGATAATGATGCTTACGATGAAGTTGATGAACTTCTAAATAGAATGGCAGCTGATGATGGAGTTGGTGGGAAGTGCGTTTCACTTTTAGGTCCCGGCGGAGCAGGACACTTTGTAAAAATGACTCATAACGGAATCGAGTATGGAGTTATGCAGTTGATAGCAGAGAGTTTCGATTTATTGAAAAGGATTGGAGGATTTGATAACGATCAATTAGCTGAAACTTTTGAAGCGTGGAGAGATAGTGACGAGCTCAGTTCATATTTACTAGAGATCACAGCTGAGATTTTCGGATCAAAGAGTGATGTACTTGATGCAATCAAAGACCAGGCGGGACAAAAGGGGACTGGCAAGTGGACAACCTCAGCTGCACTTCATTATGGAGTTGCGATTCCAACGATTAATGCATCGGTTGATGCAAGGATCATTTCCGGCAGTGAATCGGAGCGAAAATCCGGCAAAAACTTCCCGGTGTCTCTGGACGAACAAGATCCTGTTCCGCCCCCGATGAAGTTTCGATCAATCGTCAGACATGCATATGAACTGAGCATGTTGCTTACTTACATGCAGGGAATACTCCTTATAAAAAAAGCCAATGAAGACGAGAAGTGGGGGATTGATATGGGTGAGGTCGTCAGGATTTGGAGAGGTGGATGCATTATTCGATCTTCAGTCTTAGGAAGACTTCAAAACGCCTTTGGAAAGGATGAAGGAAAAGTGAAGGCCGGAAAACAAGCAATAATGGAGAGGTTCCAAGGAGACCGCCAAATGGACTTCCGCAGAACCTTGGTATTTGCCTCAAGCAGGGGAATTCCAACACCTGCCATGTCAGCTTCATTGAACTACTGGGATGCTCTGAGGTCAGAAACGCTTCCACAGAACCTAATCCAAGCACAACGAGATTTCTTTGGGAATCATGGATTTGAGAGGGTTGATAAGGAGGGGGAGTATCATATAGATTCTTAGTTTACTGTTAGTGTGTTGGGGGTCGCTAGTCGCTGGTCACTAGTCACATGATTTTCCTTGTGATCGTATTTTTCTTTTGCTGTTATAATGTGATCAATCATTTATTTTATTTTTTGACCAGCGACTAGTGACCAGTGACCCCTAGAGACTTGTATTGATAAGTACTAAACTGTTCCCCATGTACGCCAATTTGAAAGCAGACGACGTGCTTAGTCGTTTGGGAAGCTCCTTGGACGGTCTTAAGGGGCCTCAGATTAAAAAGCGCAGAGAAGAATTTGGGTTTAATGAACTTCCGCACAAGAAGCGATCTTTGGTTGCACTCTTCCTCCGTCAATTCAACGATATTCTTGTTTATATATTGATTGGAGCTCTTGCACTTTCAATCGCGATGCCTTTTTTGGCAGGGCATGCTCTTACGTTCGAGAGTTTCTTGGATGCGATTGTTATTGGAGCAATTCTAATTCTTAATGCGGTCCTTGGTTTCGTTCAGGAGTTCAAAGCGGAGGAGGCGATTGCGATGCTTCAAAAGCTTTCAGCTCCGCACGTAAGGGTCAGGCGTAATGGGGGAGAGAAGATAATTGAATCGCGCGAACTTCTTCCCGGCGACATAGTAATAATAGAAGCTGGCGACATGGTTTCAGCTGATGGAAGGATAATTGCGTTATCTCATTTAAGAGTGAATGAATCGAGTCTTACGGGGGAACATGCAGCTGTTTCAAAAGAAGTGAAGATGCTTAGAGGCAAGATGCCTCTTGCAGAACAGCATAATATGGTATTTCGTGGAACTCTTGTGACTCGCGGGTCAGGGGAATATGTGGTTACATCAACAGGACTTCATACAGAAATTGGTAAAATTGCAAAACTGGTTTCGGAAACCGAATTCCCAGAAACTCCTCTTCAAAGAAGAATGAAGAAGTTGGGCCAACTTCTCGGATTAGTCGTTGTCGTTTTATCTGCGGTAGTAGTTGGAATAGGTTACTTAAAAGCAATGCCGTTTATGGACATAGTGCTTATTGGTGTCAGTCTTGCAGTCTCTGCTGTGCCTGAGGGGCTTCCTGCTGTTGTCACTGTTTGTTTGGCTCTGGGAGTCAGGCGCATGGTCAGTAAGAATGCACTTGTAAGAAGATTAGATTCACTTGAGACTTTAGGAGCCGTCACAGTCATATGTGCGGATAAGACGGGAACTATTACGGAGAATAGGATGAAAGTAAAAAAGACTTGGACGGGTGGGGGAGGCAAGGAGGGGGGAGAGGATCTGATTGCAGAAGTGATGGGTTCATGCAATCGTGCGCAGTGGCCGAACTTGGGAGATCCGACGGAAGTTGGTTTGCTCAGATTTGCACATGATCGTAAAGCGAAGAGGCTCCATATAGATAATGAGGAAGTTCCGTTCACTTCAGAAAGTAAATACATGCAGACACGTCATGGGAGGAAGAGCTATATAAAGGGTGCGCCAGAAGTTGTGGTCAGGCTATGCGATTCGGTTAATAAAAAGGAAGTGCTGGATAAGAATGATGAGTTTGCGCGCAAAGGACTCCGCGTTCTTGCAGCTGCAATTAAAGAGGGGGGAAAGACCAAGTTCTTAGGACTCGTTGCTATGGAAGATCCTCCTCATCAGGGTGTTAAGGAGGCAATCGAGAGCGCTAAGCATGCAGGCATCAGAACAATAATGATAACAGGGGATAATATAATCACGGCAAAGGCAATTGCCCAGCAGGTCGGGATCGAGGGTGATGCTATGACCGGGCAGAGAATGTCTACGCTTAGTAAGAAGGATTTGAAGAAGGCTCTTAAACACGTTTCAATCTTTGCACGTGTTTCGCCTTCCCATAAGCTCGATATCCTAGCAGCTCTTCAGTCCAAAGGAGAGATAGTTGCAATGTCCGGTGATGGAGTTAATGATGCACCGGCGCTTAAAGGATCGCACGTTGGAATAGCTATGGGAAAGAATGGGACGGAGGTTGCACGCGAGGCCGCGAGCATTGTCCTGGCTGACGATCATTACTCAACAATTGTAAATGCAGTAAGAGAAGGCAGGAGGATCTATGACAATATTAAGAAGTTCATAGTCTATCTGCTTAGAGCTAACTTTGATGAACTACTTTTGATAATGACTGTTTTAATCTTGGGACTCCCGCTTCCATATCTTCCCATCCACATCCTTTGGATTAATCTGATGACAGACGGCCTGCCTGCGCTTGCGCTTGGAATGGAAAAAGCTGAAGCAGATATTATGGATCGTCCTCCGCGTGATCCGAATGAGCATTTGCTTTCAGGAGAATGGGGGAGACTGGTTTTGGCAGGCTTCTTTGCATTCGCACTAGCTTTTGTGTTTTTCCTTTGGCAAATAAGCCATGGAGTAGAGCTGATAGAGGCTCGCACTACCACATTCACACTAGCAGTTTTGTTCGAGCTTTTCCTCGCATTCAACATCCGATCCAGAAGGCCTATTTGGAAGATTGGCTTCTTCAGTAACAAGTGGCTCATTGGAGCCGTCTGTGTTCCTCTTCTGTTACATTTAGCACTTCTTTACACTCCGCTTTCAACATTCTTCCGGCTAGTGCCTCTCGATCTAAACCAATGGGGACTTATATTCCTTTTGGCGTTCTCTGGGTTTGCGTTGTTTGAAGTTCTTAAACTTGTGCCCTCTAAATCTCGCTGATGCTCACCCAAATAGATTATCTGGCAATAGTCGTATATGCGGTTACGGTGCTGTAGATTGGGTACATCTCTGGACGAAAGCAGACGGCAGAGGGATATTTAATTTCTGACAGGAAGCTCGGGATAATAAATTCGGTTGCTACAATCAACGCATCGAAAACCGGAGCGATCATATTAGTTTTTACAGTCGGAGTTTATGAGTATGGATTAGCTGCGCTTTGGTACTTCATAGGAGTCCTTCTGGGATATGCCACATTCATTCCGTTTGCTGTGCATTTGCATAAATGTTCTGATGGAAAGTATTACACAATGGCAGAGTACTTTAGAAAGAAGTATGGAAAGGTATCTGGAATTGGAGCGACATTTGGAACACTCTCAGCTCAGATAGGATTTTTGTCTGTTAATCTGATTGCTTCTGCAAAAGTTCTTTCATTTTTTAGCCCCTTAAACTTCACGTGGTCCGCGATATTTGTAATGTCGATAGTGCTTATTTATATTTTAATTTCCGGATTCAAAGCTGTTGTTAGGACAGATATATTTCAATATCTTGCGATACTCTTCATACTCATTGCTTTCATGTTTCCACTGTCGCAAGGGACAAAGATACCTGCAGAAAATTGGGATCTATTCGGATCAGGTCCTGCTAATGTTCTAATATTCCTCGCTCTTGGTCTCTTGATCCCATTTGGCCAACCGGAACTATGGCAGAGGATTTATGCAATGCCGAGTGTGAAGAGAGTTAAGCAGGCATTCATTTATTCAATAATAGGATTCGTTCCTGTAATTATTGCTCTTACTGGGATTGCGCTTCTTATTAAAACTAAACTACCGAACATTGAACCGGATATTGCTCTCATTCATGGCCTTGCGAATCTGCTTCCTACGGGAATGTCCGGTCTTGCGGTTGTAGTGTTCTTCGCGTGCTTCATGTCATCAATCGATACTTATACTTACACTTCAGCCTCATCAATTGTTAAGGATATCTTTGGTCAGACCGATAAGAAGAAGGCAGTTGCTCAGATAAGACTTGTAACAATTCCTTTGATGATATTTGCGACTGCGATTTCGATTATCGTTCAGGACTTGATGAACGCAACGTTCATATTCGTTGGTACGTATCTGATTGTAGCCATTCCTGCAGTCGCAACATATTGCAATAAATCGATCAAATCGATAACGCTTGCGACATCATTTGTAGTGGGAATAGCGACGCTGCTTATTGTTGTAGGATTAGGACTGATGCAGCAAAATTTGGATCCTATGCTTGTTCCAAAAGTACTTGCAGGAAGTTTATTGGGACTAGTCTTGGGTGCAGTGATTTCTTGTTTCAAACCCAAACTAATTCAGGCTTAATTCTTCCACCTACTCTTCCTCATCAGCCCAAATATTATTAAGGCGAGGCCAATGGGCCACATCATATAGTTTTCGCTCCCAATTCCCACGATTGTGAAGATTACACCCAGAATAAACAAGGCTTTGTAATTGGGTTTATGTCTCGTTCCGCTAGCTTTAACTTGTGCCAGAGATACACACAGAAGACCCAAAATCAGAACGGATATCCCAAGCATGATTTTTTGCTCAAGTATCTCCCTTGGGGCATCGGAAGAAATCATTAGAAAACCTGCGAAGATCATAAAAGTGATAATTCCTGCCATAGCAATCCTAAGTCCGATTTTTATTTTCTTTGGAATTGGCTTTATGTAAGGCGCTGGTTCCTGATCGAGTGGAAGTTGTTGTTGATCCATAAATAAATTGATAATTGAGAATTGATAATTGAGAATTGCTCCTAATATCTTGCTTTACTTAGACACTAAATTTCTGGTGTATTATCCACCAATTCCATATAATTATAAAGGTTAGGAGAGGTGCCAGAGTGGTCGAATGGGACACACTGCTAATGTGTTGATCGAGCAATCGATCCGAGGGTTCGAATCCCTCCCTCTCCGCCATGTAGTACACTAATGGCACCTTGAAAAGCTTCAGTATGGAGAGTGAACTTCGGATTTTACACTCACAAAATCTCTGAATTCTCGTTCAAAATGCTGAAGGGGTACTAATCCTGCTCACTTAGCTTTACAGAGCACTAAGAGCACTTTGAAGAGTTTTGTACCTGCTATCATTAGTGATTGAACTTTCTTATTCTCGGACAGTGCTCACGTATTCTTAAACACCAATCCCATTAATTTCTGACTGTGTTCCTGATTGCAGAATTTGAATATTCGGTTGCTGACCACTCCAACGACCACCATCAATTGCAGCATAAATAGCTTCTATATCAGCAGGCGAAATTTCATGCTGCCTAATAACTGCAAACCAAGAAGGCCAACTTGCAGTTGGTGGTTTTACGTTCACACAACCAACAGGATCATTTTCGTCAAAATTTGTATCCAACTGGTCTCGTGAAAATCTTGTATCTACATATGCAGTTTCACGGTCAGTATTCAAGGTATCAACTTGATCAAGTAACATACGAGTTAACATTTTGGGATCATTTTTTAGAGCCAAATCAACTCTATTCTCTAAAGCACCATTATTACTTTCGATCATTACAGCTAGTCCTGATTCAGGCATAAAGACATTGCGCATGATTTCTCTGCCTGCTTCATCAGAAGCCTTTTTATCTAGTGCAAAGAATTGCCACTTTCTTCCGAGTCTCAGATACTCTGCAATACGATCTCTTTTGTCAAGTAATATACGCACGTCATCCGCCTGTAACTTTTGTTCCAGTTGCTGCAAGCGCCCTGTCTGATTTTCTTTAGCCGACATATGATCTGTGGATTTTTTCATGCTGCTCTGCATGAAGAGGTAACAGGTGATGCACTTCCCAGCACTACAAGCAAAAAACATTACTAGGCTCAGAAGCTTGGGAAAAATAATTATTCGATAACTATATCGTTCGGATGCAGCATTCTATCTGTAATGTTTTTCCGCCAATCCATTTCTAAATCATTTTGAGAAAGAATAAGAGTTGCTTTGTTATCCGCAGTAGGAGACCTGTATGCTCCGCCATTAATAAAGAAACAACGAATGTTGTAAGTTGTTTGTTGTTAGTTGTATCTACCTCATCACAAACAAATCTGGCCCGATTCCGTATTTGGATACAACTTCAAAGTCTCCTTCATTAACCTCGAATGTCTTTTCAATGATGTCCATAATCGGCTTTCTGACAACTATGCATCCCATGGATCCGTATCTGCCTGGACTTTGGAAGATTCTGTCCTCGTACTTGTACTCATGTATGCCGTAAGCAGTATGTTCATTTCCATCTTTAAATAGTCTGACAAAACGACCTGATGGACCAAATGTGACTCTATCCCCTTTAATTTCGAGTGACTTGGCTCTCCAATTCCAGTTAGGAGTTGCAGCATTGTAATATCTTCCTATGTAACTGACGTATTTCCTTTGACCTGTTACAAGCGAAAATCTGTAATATTTTCCATCGGAGTGGATCAAGTATCCAAAGTTCCCTTTTGTATCTATAAGCATTTTATCTCCAATTCTAGGCTGCCATTGAAGGAAACCTATTCGCTCAAAAAGAGACATTAGATTGTCCCCTTCGTTTGCGAACGAGGTTATTGGTGCGATTGCGGTTAATATGGCAATGCCTAAACACAAGCCTACAAGGGAAGACAGACTCTTATTCAAAGTAAACTATTCTACACACATGAGAAAATGTGTCAATGCTCAGAAATGGCTTGTAATAGGGAAAAAGCGATATTTTCAGGATATATTTATATGAGTTTCTTGTATAAATTATTTATACAACTTGATTATGTTTAAACACAGACTATACCACTCCGTTCCGCGCTTAGCGCGGAACTTCGAGGCATTATAGTAGTTTTATATAAAAAGGAGTATAAAATCACGAAATGCAGCACATTCCGGTTCTATTAAAGGAGGTAATTGAATTGCTTAATCCCAAGGATGGTCAGGTTGTTCTTGATGTCACTATTGGACTTGGAGGGCATGCAAAAGCGTTCTTAGTAAGAATCGGATCCAGAGGCAAATTGATAGGATTAGATGCGGATCAGAATAACCTTAGTTTAGCCAACGAGGCATTAGCTGAGTTTGGAAGTGCGGTAGAATTACATCTCACAAACTTCAGTCAGATAAATGAATTGAATATTCCAAAAGTTGATATTGTATTTGCAGACTTAGGACTTAGTTCGCCGCATATAGATGATCCGAATAGGGGATTTACTTTTCGGGAAGATGCATCTTTGGATATGAGGTATGACCAATCATCCGGAATTACAGCTTCCGAATTAATCTCCTCATTAAAAGAAGATGCACTAGCGAATGTACTTTGGAAATATGGTGAGCTGAGGACATCGAGAAGAATTGCAAAAATCATTAAAGAGTCAGACAAAGTTGATACAACATTCAAACTTAAGGAGTGCATCGAAAAGTCAGCTGGTTACAAAGCTAAGCATATTATTCCACAGGTATTTCAGGCCCTAAGAATTGCGGTTAATGATGAACTGGGTTCTTTAGAAATTTTGCTTAGTCAAGTTCCAGATTTAATTAAGCCCGGTGGACGAATTGGAATCATAAGCTATCACTCTCTTGAGGACAGGATGGTAAAACAGGCATTCAGAAAATTATCCGAGCCGGAGATAGATCCTGTTACAGGTCAGATTGTTAAGGCGGCTCCGTTTGAAATTGTTACAAAAAAGCCAATTGTACCGTCAGAATCGGAGATCGAAGCGAACCCACGAGCTAGAAGTGCTAAGCTTAGAATAATCAGCAGATTAGCCGATTAGCGGATTAGCTAATCTGCTAATTGCCAATCTGCTAATATGCTATAATGGCCTAAGCCTTCCATGCTTAACCCTTTCCAGTCATCCTCTGTAACTCAACGCTCGTCTCTGGGACGATTGATTAACCAAAGCACGATACTCCTGATGGTTGCAATCGGGTCGATTATTTTGATGCTTGCTCTCCTCATACTTTTCCATCAAAACGCAAATGCCACAAAGGGTTATACTCTTAGAAATCTGGAGAGAGAGCGCTCTCAGCTGCTTCTGGAAGAAGAGGTCCTAAAGATGCAGGTAGCAAAAGCACAAGCTTTGCATGAGCTGGAGGATGAGCCGCAGGTGCAAGCTATGGTACCAATTAAGAGGCCTAGGTACTCAGAAGGAGATGAAACAGTAGCAGATAAATAACAAAGTTAAGAATATTGTCAAGCACCGCAGGTAGAACCAAAAGTGCAAAAATGCTATAATATTTGGATATTAATGAGAAAAATAAAAATAAATATCGGCCTTGTTAGTTTAATAGCGGTGATCATAACTGGATTCGCAGTCGCCTCGTTGCAAGCCCAAGTAAGTTGTTTGGGGCAGCCATATGGAACTGAAGGATGTCCGCAAAAGGCAGATATGAATCTTGATGAACCAGATACAGATCCACCACCCAATTGTGGTGATGGATTACTCAATGATGATGAAGAGTGCGATGCTGGTAGATTCAATGGATTAAGCAAATGCACAGAAAAATGTAAAGTGCTCTACTGCGGAGACGATACAGTTTCTCCTCATATTGGAGAGGAATGCGAACCAAAAACGCAGGAGATATACGCAGTGGATCCGACAAGTGGACAGCTAACTCTGGAAGTTAAATATGTTGATGAAACTTGCGGAACAGTATGTGAACTTCCGGTTTGTACAGATACCGGTTTTTGTACGGGGGGATGTAATTATGAGTTTCTAGATGAATGTAATGAAGAGGATCCTGCCCAGCCCAGTCCTCCATCTGACGGAGATCCTGCACCCGATCCTAATGACCCCGTAACCCCCGCACCAGCACCTGGTGGAGGTGGTGTTACGCATCCTGCTGCCCCAGTAGTCTCGGACGGACCGGCATTATGTGGAAATGGATTACTGGAGCAAGGAGAAGAATGTGATGACGCCAACAAAAACAATTACGACGAATGCCCCAATGATTGTAAGCATTCTGTTTGTGGGGATGGAATACGTGAAGGCATTGAACAATGCGATGACGGGAATCACATTAATAACGACGAATGTCCCATTAATTGTAAAATGCCGTTTTGTGGAAATGGAATAAGAGAAGGACGGGAAGAGTGTGACGATGGAAACCGAAGTGATTTCGATGGTTGTCCAAATGATTGTATATCCCCAGTATGTGGCGATGATCATCGAGAAGGGAAAGAGGAATGCGATGATGGGAATATGATCGATGACGATGGATGTACCAATAGATGTAAGCTTGTAAGGTGCGGAGATGGAATTACCCAGAATGGAGAAGGGTGCGATGACGGAAACAAAGTCAATTCAGACTCATGCAGCAATAAGTGCAGGCAAGCAATATGTGGGGATGACATTGTGCAAGAAGGCGAGGAATGCGATGATGGGAACCAGATTAACACGGATGCTTGTACGAACTCTTGTACGAAATCTATTTGTGGAGACGGAACTGTACAGAAAGGAGAAGAATGCGATGATGGGAATCGTCAGCATTTTGATGAATGTCCGAACAATTGCTTACTGTCGATATGCGGAAATAGTGTAAAAGAAGGATTAGAAGAATGTGACGATGGTAACAAGAATAACAAGGATGATTGTCCAAGAGATTGTATGCTTGCAGAATGCGGTGATGGTGAAAAAGAGGGCAAGGAACAGTGCGATGATGGCAACGATGATGACGATGACGATTGCCCCAATCATTGCAGGCTTCCTGTTTGTGGTAATGGAATTCTAGAGAACGGTGAGGAATGCGATGATGACAATAAAAAGGATGATGATGGTTGTAGTTCTAAATGTGCAACCGAAGCCGTATGTGGCAATGACGAGGTGGAAGAAGATGAGGAGTGCGATGGTGGTGAAGATTGCTATGAGGATTGCACATTAATTTCTCCTCCTGTGGCAAATACGAATGTTACTAAAATAGCAGGAGCTATCATACTAAGTATCCTTCTTGTGACTCTCTTTTTCCTAAGGAAAAAGATAGCAAAGATATTTAAGGCTTCAAAAACAGACAAGAAAATAGCTAGTGGAAAGATATCTCTAGATGATATTCCTCTGGATGATCTAGAAATGCCGTGGCACAAATGGAATAAATAACATACGACACGCTTCGCTGTCGACACGTCCTACTTATGCAGGACTTTCAACAATCAACACTCAACTAATTTTTACTAATATATAAATTAAGTTGATTGTTGATAGCGAAGCGTGTTGAAAGCGACCACGTCCGCCATGGCGGACGGGGGAGCGTGTTAATTGTTGTCAGACCTTCCTAACCTGTACCGATTGTACCTGTGCATCTTTTGCCTCTGTATCAGATAGAAGTACAACGCTCTGTCCTTCTTTGATTAATTCGAACTCCTTGGCAGCTCGTATTCCTTCAATAATTGTATCTTCTGGTGTGGATCCAAATTCAATTTTTATTGGATGCACGCCATAGCAAAGTGTTAGTTTTCTCTTGGTTTCTAAATTTTCGGTTGCCGCGATTATTGGTACCATCGGTCGAAAACTGCAAACTTCCTGTGCTGTACACCCGGTGCGTGTAAAGACTAAAATCGCATCAGCATTGGCAGAATCTGACAATGTAGAAGCAGCCTCTGCTCTGGCCTCTCGATCGTTATGAACGGGCATTCGCAAGGAAGGGAATCTGGATTTATGCTTCTCTGTGGCAATCAAAACCTTGCTCATGGCTTCAATTGCTTTGAATGGGAATTGCCCAACTGCTGTTTCACCAGAAAGCATGGTTGCGTCCGCCCCGGTCATTGCTGCATGTGCTACATCAGTAACCTCTGCTCGCGTAGGCATAGGATGTTCAGTCATACTTTCGAGCATATCCGTTGCTACGATTACCGGGATGCCTTTGTCCCTGCAAAGAGTTACGATTTTATCTTGAATTGTTGGTATTTCTTCAAATGGTAAATTCGTTCCTAAATCGCCTCTGGCTACCATAATGGCGTCGGACACTTCAATAATCTCTGAAATATGTTCAACCGCCTGATGAGTTTCAACTTTTGTAATAATTTTTATATTGCTCTTTTTGTCCTGCAAAAATTTTCTCACTAATCTTACTTCATCCGCATTTCTGATAAATGAAA
>CEPX01028550.1_pt1 | contig 18792 bp, 18 predicted proteins | sample 361361 | NCBI WGS metagenome assembly CEPX01 (sample SAMEA2619974, study PRJEB7988) | marine metagenome | biome: marine biome (ENVO:00000447); feature: mesopelagic zone (ENVO:00000213) & marine oxygen minimum zone (ENVO:01000065); material: "saline water (ENVO:00002010), including plankton...
TTAGCCACAAAAAAAACGACCCGAGCATCAGGAATCTGAAGGCTCGAATCGTTTTAAACAGCAGGGACAAGTGTCACGAGGGCTTCATTTGACACTAGGTCGCCCGCTGCACAAAATTATATCAAACTATTTGTCACTCACAAGTTTAAATATTTATGCAAGCGGTGGTAATCGTCATTGCTTTGGAATATGCTCTCTCGTAGCTAATATGCTCTTTACCAATGCATGTATCTCCTTCCAGGTCTCTGAATCTTTTGTTACCTCGTGATTATAAGATGGACCATCCCAATCATAATACGAACACGAATCTTCGCAACATCTATGTAACCTGTGTAAATATGCTAATAGCCTACGAGTGTTTAGCTTCTCTAACTGATCTTTAGTTAGAATCTTTAAATATGAACCAGCATTACTCATTAAGCCCTTTCATAGATTCCTCTGCTATTTTCCTCCATTCAGGATTGTCTGAATCAAGATAAAATTGAGGACGCTTCCTAACAGCTTCTTCACCTTCTAATATATTAATACCCTCGTCTCCTTGTATCTCTCCACCTCTACCACAATTCTCACAAACCCATCCATAATAAGCAGGTGCAGTATAAACTACACCTGCTGGCTTAAGCTTAACTAATCCACAACGATCACATGAAAGACTTGCTATTTTACGAGTCATGCGTTTGTATTCATCAGTTGGCATAGCTCTATCTTAATCGATAGCAATTAGCTTCAAAAGAGAATCAACGTCCTCTTGAGAATACTTCTCTGATATTAAATCTAAGGGCTTGCAAAGATCATCAGGCCCGTACCATTCCAAAGACTCTCTTAATACCAACATACGAGAACATTCTGGACACCTATAAACAAAACAAGATCCACCCCAACCAATGTTTAATAAACGATCTCGATCATAAGATGGATCAATGTAAAACCCACTTTCTTTTAACTCTTGACGCCCATGATCCGGGCATGAGGCAAAATAACGCCCCCGTCCGTCTTTCCGAATTATTTCACAATCAGAAACATTTATATCTTTAACTTTCATAAATTTACCTCTGATTTGGACCTCCTGTCATGCCTTTATGCCCACAATTTTTACAAACCCACTCGTGCTGCGTTGGAAATGCCAAGATCTCTTTTCCTGTCAATTTAACTGCTTTTTTAGAACATTTGTGACATTCTATATTCGCTACATGCTGATTAAATTTTTTGTTTATATATGCGCGGCGGCTTCGCATTCCCAGACAAGAGCCCATTATTTTTGCACAAATTCTTTCACTTTTATTTCAATCTCATCAAATTTGAAATATGGTATCTCCAAAAACGGAATCTTTTTCTTCTTTACAAAATCTTTCTTCTCTTGGTCTCTCTTTTTTATGCCTCTAAAATCTTTCTCTGGATCTTTACGAGCTCCATAAAAATCAACAGGTTCATAATGTTGTAGTCCTTGGTATTCTATAAGCCGTAATTCATCCAAAAATACAGCAAAATCAAAACGCCTTGCTCTTAATTCAGGATGAGTATATTCTCGTTTATAATTCACACCATATGAATCTAAAAGTTCAGATATCTTAGCTTCTCCACGAGGCATTGAACAAACTGGACATTTCTTGAAATCAGACAATCTACTATTCGGTCTAGCTAACCAAGCGTGTCCTTTATGGCACGTCCACCAGAATTTGCTGTGAACGCCATAATATACCTCATGCGGCGATACTTTGTTCTTGCTATAGTCCCATTGAGCCAATAGCTCAGGATGAGTTGTTGCCAAACAATTTGATTCGCAAACCCTACTTCCAATACAAAATGGGCATAGTGTGCTTTCGTCGGTATACCTGACTGCTCTTGAATGAATCTTTGCTTCCCACACGTGGTCGTCAGCAACATTGCATTTCCACCAAACAGATCTCTCGGTTTTCGGCATAACTTCTTCCGGCTTAAGAGCATTCTTTTCATCATGCCATTGTGCTGCTAACTTTGGATAGACAGCAGCGAGATTATAATCTTTAGAGGGCTTTTTATGGGCACAAAATGGACACTCTGGACTCTTGCAGCGATAATTGGGAGAATCTTGCCAAATATGATCGTCGCCGTATTCGCATTTCCACCAATACTTTTTAGTTGACTTTGATTTGACCTCCAGAGGAGACATGCCATTACGTTCAACAAAAAATTGTTTTGCCAACTCTGGCTCAACTACTTGTAAATTATTATCTTTAGTAGCCTTGAGAAAGTATCTTCCCTTCATTCCTTTGTTCCACGCTATGTGAGTCTGGTTTAATTCTCCCATATTATGTTTACCGCTACACTCACGAGTGCAGTATTTGCCTAGTCCCCGTCTAACTTTCCACTTCTCGATCTGAAACTCTTCGCCACAACCCTGGCATTTAATCAAGGTATATCTGTCTTCACCTTGTTCTTTTTTATGAGATGGTTTGCCATTCTTCTTTATATCATGTCTATAGCAATCCATATCGCAATACTTTCTTCCAGGATTATTAGGTGGCACTATAAAATCCTTACCGCAATATTGACAATTTCGTTTTTCTCTAGCCATGTTGTTCTCCGTTACATTGATTCGGGTAATTATATTTCGGCATATTCTGCTTCATTCCTTTAGCGCATAAAAAAAAAAGCCCAGTCATTTCTGACTGGGCTTTTCATATTCAATTGTAATTATTACCACAACATTAGCAACTAAGATTAAGTTGCTGATGTAACATTTCGAGAAATTCCATTAGTTTCCTAACGGCTCGGACTATATCATAACCCTTTAAGGGTCTCGGGCGCTCTAGCTGGTTATTAAGGACGCTCAAGTCCTCCAGTGAGTCTCTGCACCTTTACCGAGTGTACTCGGTACTTGGCTCAGGATTGCCATCAGCATTACCTGTTAAGGTTTCCCTGAATTCACCCAATTATCATCTTCACATTGCTGTGAAGAGGCACTATGTTATCTAATGCGCGAAATCGCGTAATCATTGCTGATAATCTTACGATAGCATCGTTTCCATGCTATCTCTTTATGTTTCCATAAAGCAGAGGTCATATCTTAACCCTATTAATTAGGGTTCTTGGCTTTTCGGATTCACTGAATCCTACTCTTTACAGATGACCGTCGAACGTTCTCCATTTTAAAGGAGCTTCGCTGCTGATTGGCCAATCTCATCAATTTTCTGGCTATCACACTTATCCTTTCGAATTATGTTGTAGCTTGATGAGCTTAAGGCTATTCCAGCAATTAACCAAGTTTGTCATAATAGATTACTCTATTAAGTCGCATTATTCATACGATTGCGATGCCGATTTCTTCGTAAATTACCCCAGCATTGTTATCGTAAAAGCTTTTTATCTCTTACTTCTGTATGTTGCCATACAGCTCGGCACAACTCTTTACTCAAATGAGTATCGGGCGCTCGTGGATGGGTTATTGGTAGATTCCTCACCATCTGTGCTCTACACTTTCTAACCTACTTTTATATCATTCGGTTAGCTTAGCTCGGTATTGCCCTAGAAGGGTTTCACCGAATTCACCCAATTTTACTTGACCTAGTAATTTAAGCCAAGGCGCATTTTCTGTGGGTCGTCTGCCGGAAGAACGGTGATGTCCTGACGCTTTCAAGTTAACCTCCAATTTCTTGGAGTATCGGACTATACCATAATCCTATAAAAGGACTCTCGTATTATAGTCTCTGCACGTCTCTAAAAATTTAGATTTCGCTCAGGATTGCCTTGTTCTTTTCAGAATTTAGGTTTCCCTGAATTTAACGAGTTTTCGATACATATTACTATGTAAAGGATCCGCCTCATAACAAGCATATCATTTGACTTAGCTTACTATGAATTCAAATCGGGAAGGCACCAACATTTTCCGGGGAAGCTACAACAAGCACTGTGTTCTTCTCCATTCTGGAACTGACGTGGATGTCCAATTCTGTTATCACCAAAGCTCTTTATCTTTGGTTTCTATGTATTCCTACATAGTTCAGACTATCTCTTACGCTGCTTTACGCAGCGTTCCGGCGCTCGTGGGAGAATTTACTGACATATTTGATTTCTCAAACTTAGTCTCGTCTCCTAGTCGTTGCACGTTTTGAAAACTTTCGTTTTCAACTTCGCTCAAGGTTGTCCGTTCTGGATGTTCCTTGAATTCACCGAATATGGCCAATTTCTCAGCCGTCCAGAGATGGCCGTATAGTCCTGTGGTAATAACTTCACGTTGAGTTGCCTCATCGTAGAACAGTTTGTTATCTTGCAGGCTTTTTATCCTGCAATTCTACAAGTTGTTTTAAATTTACCAAGACTTTGCCACCTTAATGCATTATCAATTTGTGATTTTCGTCTATCACTTAAATATTCATAAAACTGTTTCATAATAATAACTGATTTATAACCAGTCATTTGTACAGACCATACTTGTTTTCGTTCTCGTTTACTACGAGTGTAATATGGCCCTCTTAAACCAGCTTGCAAAAGGTTAGCAAATTTTTCCATAACATCTTGGTCGGTTGACATCAGCACAAAGCCGGGCAGTGGATAACAATAGTTTCCACTTTTCAACTTAGAGCTTGATGTCTTTTGATAAAAACATCCTTCACCCTCTATCATTCCTGTTAGCCATCCGAATTCAAATGGCGATAGAGAATTAAGATGTTCTACCCTGGCACATGTGTCCAATAATTGCTTACACTTACGACACAAAAACTCATCATTTTTTTTACCTTCTGTGCGTTTACTGCAATTTGAACACTTGCCAGTTACTCTTTGAGTAATTTTCATACTTTATTCCTTGTAGCTCAGCATATATCATCACCCATAAAAAATTACTATGGGTGGCGAGCACTCTTGGTTGATTATATTCTCTTTATCGGCTAATTACCATAAAAGAGTTTCACAACTATGCGTTACGGTGTTATCAACTATTACATTGATAATTACCTCGGTATTGCCATTTCAGGTTTCACCGATTTTGCTCGCTTTGCATTCACTTGTTACCAAGTGAAGGGACTATCTCTAATCCTTACCGAATACACGGATAGTAGCATACTGATTGGCGTGCGTCACGATTTTTGATGCGACTAGATCGTGCTGTTCAATCAAGCGGAAAGCGGTATTCAGCGAAGTCGTAGTCAAATCGCCAACATTAGTAACGATTTGATCTGCACGACTATCTGCGGCAGCCAGAAGGGCGTTGAAGATATTGGTATCTTCTTCCTTCTGGATAGATTCCTTCGCTTTAATCTGAGCCATTGATGTTACAATAATGTCGCTTTAACATTATTTCTTTATGTTTCCATAAAGATCAGACTATATCACTATCCCATAGGGATACTCAGTTTTTCGGATTCGCTTGAATCCTACTCTCTTGACGAGATAGTCGTTGAACGTTCTCCATTTTACAGGAGCTTCGCTGCTGATTGCCCAATCTTATCAATTTTTAACATTCACGATTTCCATTTCTAGATTCGTTGTAGTTTGATAAGCTCTAAGGGTGTCCCAGCAATTAACTGAGTTTTTCGAAACATGTTACCATGTTAAGCCGTAATCATTTTTGCGGTCTACGATGTAGAATCTTCGTGCTTTGATTTCACTCAAGCGGACTGTTGGGTAAGCAGCAATTTCGAAAGTAGGAACGAGGAATTCCTCACCTTCTTGAATTGCCTGCGGGACACCACCTCTGCGCGAAATAACATGCGCAATAGAGGCAACGTCTCTCTCATAGCGTGCGAGAGCGCCTTGTGGGAGCTCCAATATTTACTAGTCATCCCTTTCGGGAGCTTTGGACTATACCATCATCTCTTAAAATAAGAGAGCCCAGCGTATTAGCATTTGAACATTTCAGAACAAACACTCTGCCCTAGAAAGGACAAGTCTCTACGGGGTCACGAAGACTTCCCTCGGGATTGCCATATATCCTTTACGGATATTTAGGGTTCCCCGATATGAGCTAGGTTTAAGGTGGACAAGCTTTCCCAATCCACCATGAGTAGTTTACGACCAACAGCTTGATCAGTTTTCCCCAATGTTTTCACACTGGACTGGACTATACCATCATCCCATAGGGATGTTTAGCAATATTAGGCTTTCGCCTCCTTACTCACAGGAATCCTGCTTTCAGAGTCTCTGAAGGGTTGCTAGACCATTTATACTCCATAGTTTTATGCATGTATGGAGCAGTAAGTTTAAGAAACTTCCTTGTGGAGTTCTGGGTCAATACAAGTGAAACCCCAGTACCACAATTCACTTTTTCAATAAAACTCGGCATTCTTAAATTCTTAAAGAAATAATCCTTAAGAATATCATGCTCTGTCCTACCAAAACACATTGTTGCAATACGAATAACTCTATTCTGTTCATTATAACTCCCGTCATCCTGATACCACACAGCTAATGACAAAGGGGTTAAATATTTCAAATATTTACGATGAATAATTTTTCTACCATTTTCATATAACATCTCATAAATATAATCAAACGAAAAAGGTTTTGAAGAAAAAGCATACAAATCTTTTTGAATTACTGGTTTCCCTTTAATTAATCCGGGCCCACCTTTGCGCCCCAATCCAATGGGATTCGCAAATTGTTCTCCAAAAAATGAATGCTTCCATTTCAAATATTCCATTTGATCAATAGAGTGTGCTGGTCTTACATTAAAAGAATTACTTTTCTTACATTTTCGCAATCTTAAATCAGAGTCACCAAGCAAAGTACCAAAAATCACTTCCAACAATTCAGGTGGAATATTTTTATCCACATGGTCGTAAATATCTGTTTCGGCAATTGAAAGTGGTAATTTCGATTTTTCCAATATAATTTTACGGTATTTGCTTGGGCCTCGAATTATAGGCATCTTGTGTCGTTTAACAATTTTTCTAATCATTCCAACGCCACATTTAAATTTAACAGCTATTTCTTTAAATGTAAGACCTTCTTCCATATACATTTTTTTTATATCATTAAAATCAATATTATGTGATTTTTTCATTTATTCTCCTTTCGGAGTCTAGCAACTTCCCTGCGTATTGCCATATCGTTTATCTTAACGACTTAGGTTCCACGCAAATGAGCTAAATTTACAATTAACCATTGCTGGTTAATGGAGCATTTACATACTCAAGACTTCTTCGGATAGGTTCTACCATAGCTGTCGCTAAAGCGACCCTACCTTCTTCTGTTTCGAGAGCTTGAGCGATAATCATTTCTTTGTCTTGATCAGAAACACTATCTTTCATAAGAGGCATAACATTTTCTCCTTGTCCAGAATTCGCGCAATTACAAATCCTGAACACATTGTGTTCGACAAATGATTTACTTGTCAAAGATCTATAAGTGTTCCCCTACATTGGTTCACACTTCAACTTGAACAACATATGTTCAAGCGAGGAGAGCTATTCATATATAAGCATTATGCTTATATACGTTCTCTAGTTTACACGATCAGCGAGTAGGTAATAAACGTACCTAAGCTGAGTGATCCGTCTGGGGTATCTGTACCTGGAACACCACTGGGATAAGCTCTGGGGGCAACAACACAGTTAGCAAAGACGAATCCTTGCGTAGTGTTAGTTGTTGCGATGCCTGTAGTCGTAGGATACAGGGCATCGCCCGGGACATAATCCAGGGGCGAACCGGAGATACCATCGGTTCCGTCGAGGGTTGCATACTGGTCAGTATGGAATTGTCCACCGCCGTTATAGACGGTAATTCTTCCAGAGGCGAGTGTTTCATCGCCACTTTGGTCACTAACGCGGTTTTGGGTAAAGATTTGTTTACCGGCAGCGTTAATAGTAATTTGATCCGAGAACGGCGTAGCGAGGTCAGCAGTTGTGCTAAGTCCGGTGCTATCACCGAAAATACCCATAACACGTCTACCGGCTAATCCGTCGTGAATTTCAGCATCACCTGTACTGAGCAGTTTGCAAATCATACCTTCAAAGATTGTTGCGCCCGATCGATTTTTATCAATTGGGTAGTGAGTCGCAACTACAAAGAACTCTTCAATAAGTGCCATAACATTTTCTCCGTTGTTAGATTTTTCCGTATGCCTGTTTAAGAGCAAAATCAGGCAATTCTAATGCTGCGTCATTTTGTTTTTGCAATGAAAACAACGAAGAGAGTTTAGTTTGGAGTTCATCGTTTGCATTACGAAGACTACTCTTTTCATTGATAACCAAAGGCTGCTCTAGCCCTCTTGACTCCGCAGGAAGCCCTTGTTTGCCCTCGCTAGCCTGTTTGGCGATAGCGTTTTGAAAGTCTTTAATTTGGGCAGGTTCATATTTAGCGAGTTCATTAACTTTAGTTTCAAGTTGCGATGCTTCGATCAAATTACTTTGAAGCATTTGAGCCGCAACTGAGAAAGCTAATTTTCTGGACTCTATAAGAACCTCGGGCTTAATATCGCTCTCAGCGATCACGGTGCCTTTATCTCTAGTTTGTTTTTCGGGACCTATTTCCGCATCTTCTTCGTGTCCCATCAGAGCATTATCTACTGGGAGTTCTGGATGGTCTTTAGGGGAAGTAGGTTTATCCCCTAGGGTTTCTTTTTCGTGTCCCATATGGCTATTATTAGCCGTTTCTGTATTTGTTGGGGTATCAGCTGTAAATTTAGGTTCATGTCCCATAGTAGTTTGACCTTTAATGGGTTTAATATCTTCATCATCTGCGACTGGTTTTTTTGGTTCTAATTTTTTATTTTGCGCTTCGAGGATTTTCTGAGCCATAACAGCCAATCTATCTTTAGCGTTACCATGTCCTCTCATATGAAGCAGTTCAGCTTCGAGGATTTCTTGTTCTGACTGTGCGATATTAGTTTTCCCAGCGCCTTCATCGCCACCTGTATATCTAGCATCGCCACCTTCGAGTCCGACTTCATCTTCATGTCCCATAGTACCTTTATCAGATGGGATATGAGGTTGTGGTTTATCTTGCGGATTCAGGTCAGAGTCTTCATGTCCCATAAGAGCATTATCTCTAGGTACAGTTGGTTTAGTAGCTGTTGGGACTGTTTCATTTTCATGTCCCATTTCACTAGCATGTCCACCATCGGCGGGATTTCCAGCTGAATAAGGTTTAGTATTTTCACCATCTTGTACATTTTCTTGTTGTATTTCTTTTTCGCCACCTTCTTTCATTTGGATGCCGAGTTTTTCAGCAACTGCGCTAAGATCTAGTTGAATATCTTGAGTTTTACCGATACTGCCTTGCATATGCGTAGCCTCCTTAAGCGGGTATTCACTGCTTGCTTCTGTGTCATCGCCTTTAGCCAAATTACCAACTCCTTCGCCTACGCCTTCGGCGATGCCGCCGACTGCTTTACCGACTCCAGCAGCTGCTCCACCGGCGGCGGCTCCAGCTCCTGCGGCTATTCCTGGCAGCAATGGTTTTTCATCTCCTTCTACATATTGATTGCCTTCATCTGCGGGATTATCTTTTGGTTCTCCGCATGTTGGGCACACTGCTTCTTTCCCACAATCTGGGCATGGTTGTCCTTCTTCCATTGACTTTTCTTCTACGACATCGCCAACATCTTCAATAGATTCTGCTGGGGAGCCATCGTCGATGACTTCACCTTCTCCGGGAACTTCTTCGACATCGACATCAACGGCGACTTCATCGCCTGGGCCTAGGTCGTCGGTAGGATCACTACCGAGTGCAACGTCAGCGGCGGCGTCAAACTCAAGCAGAACTTCTTTTGGAATTTCGAGCGTAACCATTTCGCCACCGACATCTCCATCTCCGACATCAACGCTAATATCTGCACCTTCGTCTCCTACTTCACCTCCTACTTCATCTTCAAACGGATCAACGTCCATGTCCCCGCCCATATCATCTTCGAGTCCAACTTCTTCGACTAACTGGGCAAGTTTCTCTGCGAGGATATCTTCTTGCGAAGCCATAGCAATTTTCAGAGCTTCGCAGACAGATCCGGCGTCTTTGATATCGAGTCCTAGGCGAATTTGATCTTCGATGCAGCAATCTGAGCCATCTTTATCTTCCCAAACTTCTCCGACTTTGATAGCGAGATTCGAATTATACATAGCTGCTTTTCTGAGCGAAGCACAGACACACGGAGCGAGTGATTTTCCTTCACACGGGCCGCTCAATGCGAGTGCATTTTCGCCAAAGCGTCTTGAGAGTTTTTCGAGGCAAGTTTCCATTGGGAAATCATCGCCATAGGTATGATACGCTTGTTTAAATTGCGCGAGCACATCTGGTTCATCTTTGCTTGCGATTTTAATATTCTTAAGAGCTCCTGCTTTCTTCATTTTAAGAATAGTTTCTGTTTTCTTTTGAATATCGAATGCGTCGAACTGTTCTTCGGTAATATCTTGTGCTTTAAGAGCTTTAACAAAGCGTGCTTTTGCACGATTACATGATGGGCAATCGCCATTTGGTGTACGAGGGGTCCATTCCCACTGGGCGAATGCTGTTTTAGTTTTCATATCAGCGGCAAAAGACAATTTATAAGATGTACCTGTATCTAGGCAGTACCAATTACCTTTTCCGAGGGAAACGGTATTTGTTTTACCATTTGCAGGGCTCACTGAACCGAGTTTAATTTCAGATTTAGCGAGTTTTTTAATTGATTTGGGATGCAAACGAACCATAGCAGCGAGTCCGACATTTTCGGTTCCCACTCCCATTCCCATATCTCCACCGGCACCACCGCCCTCTGGCAATTCAAAGCCTTCACCTTCACCAAGACCTTCAGCCATTTCTCCACCTTCTTCTGCTTCGGGCGTAAGATTAGCCCAGCGTGTAACATCGACAGAGACTTTAAACTGCATTTCCGAGCTACAGTTATTACACTTACCTTTACCAGAAACAATATCTACATCGCTACTGCCACAAACCACGCAAATTGATCCAGGTGGTTTCGGTTCTAAATCTTCTGTACCTTCGAGTCCTTCTGCTCCTGGGCCAGCACTATCTGTAAAAGATTCCATTCCTGGAACCTGATCCATAGCACCTGGAGGAGTTGGCAATGTTGCTCCTGCGCCTGGCGCTTGTGCAGCACCACCTTGCCCGCCCATTTGTCCACCCATCATTTGGGCTTCTTTATCAGTTTTCTCACCCTTTGCTTCTTTGACAATGACTTCTCGTTTTTCTGCAAGCGAAGGAGCTACCACAGCTCCCCCGGCTCCACCACCTGAAGCAACACCTGATCCAAGGTCAGATGTCATAGGTCCACCTGTCATATTTTTAGTTTTTTCTCTTCTTAGTTGATCATCAAATGGTCCTGCAAGTTCTTCTGCGGCAGCTGACTCATCGCCTGTGAGCATGCTTTTATCTTTAAATATGCCGATGCCTGTTCCATCTTCTGTATTTTCTGTATTTCCCTCAGCACCTTCTGGCAATCTAATTTCTAAAACAACAGTTTGCGGATTGCCAGCTGGTCCACCAATCATTTGTTGTCCAAACTTATAAACTGCCTGAGCAAAAGCTTTTTTATCTTTAGGATCTGCTTCGATTTCACTTAAAGCGAATCGAACTTCATACAAACCATCTTCTGGTTTATTAATATTCTCGATAGCCTGCTCAAAGGCAGCGAATTTATCAACAGAAACGTCATCGACTTTCGTTTCTGCGAGTTTCTCTTGCACTAATTCATTAACTTTAGCCATTGCTTTCTTATTACCGAGTGAATATTCGATAGCTTCATAGACATCTTCTACTTTCACACCATGTGTGCCATTTTTCGCAACAGAATATATAAGCGCATCGAGATCAGTAGGAGTATCTGCGCTTGAAGCCATTTTCTTGAAATAGGATATGTTATGTGTTATATCCTCAAGAGATTCTTGCTTATAAGGAAGCGAATGAAGCAATGTCAAGAACGCAACTTTATCACTAGATTTATCATCATTAGCTAATGCAGCTGCTCGTTGCAATTCTTTTGGAGACTTATTATATTTAGCGACAGCATCGGAAATAGATTGTGTAGCAATTTTAATAACTTCCTTACTATATCCAGCGCTTGCCCATCGTTTAATACCATAATCTTGATCTTTAAACTGTCCTTCTGTAATAACCTCAGGAGGTCCGACGAAGCGGTGAGTGCTTAAAAGTTCTCTCAGTTGATCTTCGGTGATTGTTTCTGTCCAATCATCTGGCAATTTAGCACTAGCTAGACGACTAAAATCTGTCCATTGCTTTTCGGTGATAACTTCTGGCCAATCTTTCCAACGAGTAACATATCCATCAGTAATAGAATCAAGTTGGCCCTGAGTAATCACGTCATAAGAGCCACTGCGTGTCTGAGGAGATGCACTAGTTGTGTCATCAAGTTCGGTAGCGTCTTTTTCGCCAGAGATTTCAGCTTCTGTGATTTGTTCCCAAGTTTCATTTGTTCTTGGGTGCAAGTCAGCATTTTCAGAGATAGAAAGCTGCTTTTCTGTAATAACTTCTGTCTGAGCATCACTATCATTAGCTGGATTTCCAACTGCCGCAGTTTTATCTGCTTCTTTATTACCAAATGTTGCTGGTAGAGTTTTGTCTGTTTTTTTAGTTCCTGGCATGGCGTTAATTAACTCCTTGTTGGCCAAAATTTCTTTTCCGGCTTTTTCCGGATCGCTATCAATCATCTTTTGAACATCTTCAGGGAAAGTAGACACATTCGCAGAGCGAATAATCTTTTCTCCTTGAGCTTCGATAATCATTGTTCCGTCTGCTGACGTTTTATCAATAATAATGCGACGAGCTTCTTTGTCGGAAGGGTCGCTACCAAACACTTCAATATAAGTTTTAGACACACTAGGGCTCCTAGAGAGTTTATTTACATTATCTTTAAGATTCTTAATCTTATCCCTTACTTTAGAAGAAGATACAAATAAATCCTTCTTTTTATTTAGAAAATTAGAGGAAAATTTTGGTTTAGTTACTGATCCAAGCCCAGACATATCTTGAGTAGATATTCCAGATGGAGTAACTTGGGTAGTTGGAGCGGGTTGAACCTCTTGTGGAGGAGGAACCGCTTCTGTTTGAGGAACTTCGTCTCCGGAAGCTTCAATTGCTGGCGATGGGAGTTGGGCATATCCCATTTCTGAAAGTTCATCATAAGTATCTTGAAGATCAGCCATGGCTTTAACAAGGCTGCTCACATATTCCATAGATACTTCATTTTTCTGTGCAAACATGCTTTTAACAACTCTCTCGATGCCACTCATGCTCTCAGTGAGACTATTTAATTCTTCTTGCCCTGCAACTTTCTTTAATTTCGAATCGTCATCACCTCTTGCTGCTTGCAGTTGACCAATAGATTCTTTAAGTTCTGCAATCTTTTGAGTAACACTAGGCACATGCAGAATATCACACACACCGCATCTATGGCACGCAGGATTAACGACAAAACTATTTTCAATGAACTTTAAACCATAATTATGTTCATAGATTTGTTGTTCTTTGTAATGATTTGTCTTTTTCTCGCCTTGTTGTTTGCCACAAACAGGACAAGGTTCTTCTCCTGCATCTTCTCCATCATGATATTCACAAGGATAATCGCCAGATACTTTGCGGTTCTTACGATTCTTTACATGGTCACAGTATGTTTCTGCTGTGGGACTTTTATGATGGCAGACAGAACAAACAGAATAATCGACGGAACAGCCCATACTAGTATTTGAGACTGCCAAATGATTAACACAATAAGTATGATCTTCCTCAACTTCTATATCATAAACAATACCATCAAAATCAACTTGATCTATTTTTTTTATTTTTCTTAAATTAACATTTTCTAATGTGTGCCATAAAGCGGGAAGCTGGAGCGATTCGTCAGCTTTCTTATAAATTAGTTTTTCTCGTAAATTGCCAGCCGTACTCAAACCGGCATGTATTTCATATGCCAATTTATGCCCCCATCTATCATCATCATCAGACAAAGCGAAATTAGCCCTGACACCGATTTTAGCCATTAAGATTCTTAGCTGGCTGGCGAGATAAGGAGAAACAGTAGCCGCACCATAATATCGCCCTTTTACGTTATATCCATCCCCTTCTATATATCCCGCCAATAAAGATGCCGTCTTGGATGGGCTTAAATGTAAAAGTTTCGGATGTAATCTTTTTCCATCTGAATATTCGCCACATTTCTCATAAAACCAATCCGCAATATCTTTGCCATATAAGTTCACTCTCGTTTGAGAGGCTTTTGGATAAAAATTAGTAGTAGGAGCATTGCGATGACGTGAAAATACTTTTTCCAATAGTTCTGCACAACGAAACGCAAGAGTCTCTAGTTCTGTATGGGCAAAATTAAATATAGCACTGTACCGAACTCCATTTCTCTTCTCAAAAGAACCTTCTGCTAGAAATAAACCAATAAGAAATGCTTCGTCTTCTGTAACCCAATCATCATTTGATTCACTCAAAAATTTTGGTTCGACTAAAAAATCACCTTCTTGCAGATCTCTTGCTTGCACTTTTTGAAGATATTTATGATGAAACTTCTGCCCTTTCGGGTTGTGTCCTTGTTTAAATATACGACTGAAATTTTTTCTTGTTACACGAGAATCCTTATGTATCATAAGCTCCTCGCCGCAACCACATGCACATTCTTCAGGTAAACGATATACTACAACATTGTGTCCAGCTGTGCACACAAGCGGTTCACTTATACCTTCTGTTTTAATTGAATACAGAGGATAACTATAAGCGCGCTGTTGCTTGCCTAGAACTTGCCGTATGTTGCCAGCCCCAGATATAACCTTATCACCAGGTTGTATATCAATAATAGCTCTTTCTGTGCCATCGCTCATTAAAACAGGAGCATTCGGAGGAAAACAACCTTTGCAATAGCCTTCTTCAATACTTCTTGCTAGTCTTGGATATGCAACTTTATCAATTCTCGCAACAAGAAAAATACCACCTTCTTTATTATCATACCAAGAGTGAACACATTCGCCTCTTGCATTTTCTACATCATTATTTTGGTGATTTGTAAAGACAGGGACGCCAATAAACGTATTAGCTGCTTTTTTTAATTCTGCTTCACAGAAAGCATCACCATTATCATTAACAATATCTTTTTCGATAGCAAATATTTTGACGAAGAGATGATCAGGGTGTTTATCAATAGAGGCTTGAACATCAAAGCCTCCAAACTTATTTTCTTCTGCTTCTTTGACAGAAGCAGTTTTAATCATTTCTGGTAATTCGAATACTTCCCAATCTTTGGGATGATTCAAAGGTTCTATTTTAAAACTATTAAACGCTATTTTTTTAAATGACATAATAAATATCCGTTAATCCTTTAGCCCCACTTTACCCCGAAGAGCATCAAGATCATCAGCCATCCTATTAAGATTAACAGCCATTTCTCTTAGCTGCGATGAAAAAGGTGGAGAGTCTGGCTCTGGAAAATAATCAGACGGTGGAACAACGGGAATGGCATCTTTGCCTTCCGTCCAATAGTGCTCTTGCCCTATTTTTTGCCACTCAGATTTAGTAATCTTTAATTGTGTTTTGCCTGATGCGCTTTTGATAAGTTTCATTTTATCTTTCCTAACTTATTAAAACTATTAAACGCTATTTTTTTGAAAGCCATAATTAACCTCTATCACGAAATGGATTAGGCCGTTCCCTATAATGAGCAGCATCGAGATCTTCGTCTTGCCCAAGCGGATCGACATCAAAATGCTGTGGTTCGCCAGGATTTACAACATCTTCATATTCCTGGAAATGAATATCGTATTTCAAAGATGCTTTTTCAGCCACTGCGCTGACCACTTGCTCAGTAGGCATTGGCATGTTATTAGATGAGATAAATTCTCTTATTGCGTTCTCAATGTCTACAAGAGAAGGATAAACATAGTGGCGGCCTCCTCGCATTTTTTCCTCATGACTTAGCGGTTCCCTTGTTTCCAAATTATATAAAGCAAAACGGTCGGTTAAAAAATTTTTAAAACTTATAGGGCCATATTGGCCCTGTATTGTCATCTCTTCTAATCGGGCTAAAAAACTTTCTGCATTAGTAGATTTGACCCATCCAGCAGATTTAATAATTTTCATTTTCTTTTCCTATTATTTAAGAAACATAACTCACAACTTCATATCTACCTGATGGCATCTTACACCATGAAAGATAAAGAGCTGCATTGGCTATAGGTTCGAGTCCTCCGTTTTGAGAGAAAGCAAGATCGAAATTTGCTACTTGCTGGCTACTCTCATCGCTACCACACTCAGCTCCACCAACAAGCATTCCGCTCCATCGGGTTCCGTCTTCCTGCAAAGGAACAATACGCTCAGTAGATAAAACATCAAAAATAGCACTTATCGGGATTTGATCGTGATAACCCTGTATAATGCCATGTATCTGGGCATTTAGTTTGCTCTTAATTCTTGCGTTTAATCCCGCCGAAACTTTAATGTATGCTGCTGATTTAATTACTTTCATTTGCTATTTACCCTGTATACTTTACTTTTCCCTGTAGAGAGTCCACATCATCAGCCATTCTTGTTAAATTGCTTGCCATCTCTCTTAACTGGGCGGCGAATGTAGGACCAGTATCATCTATAGGTTGAAGATCCCGAGGGGCAATTGCACCTTCGCCATCCCAATTCTCAGGAGCAGCTTCAGGAATAATGCCTTGACCTTTCTTTATCCATCCCTGCTCTTTTCCTATCTTCTGCCATTCAGATTTAGATAATTTCAATTGTGTTTTGCCCGATGCATTTTTAATTAGTTTCATTACATAGTTCCTGGCGCATTAGGATTTGACCAATGATTAGGATCATCGTGCGGTTCTTCGATACGATATCGCTCATGTTTAGCAGTACTATCTATAACATCCGTCATTGCTTTCCACAGAGCATTAGCAAGAGGAGTAGTAATATCCTCATAGCCTTGCCGCTCATTTGAACCAGAAAACTCTCTTATTCCTGCTGCTATAGCAAGCCAAAGTTTGTTTTTGGCGCTGTCATGAGGTTGAGCTTTTTTATATTTCGCTGATTTAATTATTTTCATTTATCTCTTTCCTAGAGTGCCAGTGCTGTATTGTTAAGTATTATAAAAACTTACGAAAAAATCCTTTATTGTTAACCATTATGAATTTCATCTTCAACGCTCCCCCTTACATGCCGAGGAATTTTTATATTTGCCAAATCATTAACTGTATAATTAGGTATCCCTTTAGGGAAAGGAACTGCCCATCGATCTGTAGCAAAACTTAATGCAGCATGTAAACTAGAAAAGTATTCTCCAGAAGGAGCATATACTTTCTTCTTTTCATCTTTTGGTAATCTCTTGATACCAGCAAAGAACTGTTTCTTCAAATCTTTTGTTAGCGCAGGACCAACGACAATGAAATAATCACCATCTGTAGTGTAATCGTGCCCCTCCCAACGATGATATGAACCACTTCCTAATTCTTTATCATAGCGCTTCTTTAATGGCACAGACTTATCATGATAGAACTCCTCCCATTCAATGCCTCTATCACGAATGCGTTTTCTACCCTTCTGACTGCCTTTAGGCGGGGGAAGATAATTCCTCGCCAACTTCTCTTTCAGATTGAATTTGCTGACCATTAGTCTCAGGCTCTCCGATTAATATTCGTTTCCCTAATCCATTTTCCAATTCACTAACAGAAACAGTAATTGTTTCCTCGTCTCCATTTGCAGCAAGCCTAGTTCCAGGTAGCTTTAAAGAAGCAAATTTCTCAAATGTATTATCGTTTTCAGCTGCCTTCTTAAGGTCTTTTGCTGCCTCCTGTATGTTTTGAAGAATAACATCTCTAATAGTATCAATATGTTCTTCAACTGCATCCTCTTTAAATCTTAATATTCTCCATCCAACATTAGCAAGTTTCTGATCTCTTTGCATATCTCTTTCTTTTAAATCCTCTCGTTCATGCCACATCTTTCCATCTGTTTCGATACCTATTCCAATTTCAGGATAAGCAAAATCTAAACTAAACGCCTGTTGCTGTCCCGGTAATTTAATCGCATACTGCCCAAACAAGGCAAATGGCACGTTTAAGCCACTTAGAACTTTATACATCTTTTGCTCTATCTTTGTTAAACGCATAATCTTTGTCGGCACTGGCTCTTGCTCTTCTTGCTCCCTTCCTTTACCTCTTTTTGGAATTGCTAATCCTTGTTGTTCTGCTGATGCAGCAGCAGGCATACCCCCAGCACCCATCGGCATTCCACCGGGTATACCACCAGCTCCTGGAGCTCCGCCCATTTCAGCCCCGGGCATACCTGGAGGAGCACCTTCTGCGCCCATCGCTCCTTCTGCTCCTGGCGGTCCTCCTGCGCCACCACCCATAGGCATTCCACCACCGCCTCCCATTGCGCCTTCTGCACCAGCCGCACCGGGCATAATCTGTCCACTTTGCATTGCAACCAATCGTTCTTCTCGCAATTTTTCTTGTTCAATATCATAATCTAATTCAAACTCTTCACAGATTGTTTGACCAGAAACCAACTCCTTGTCATAAACCTGCATAAGCAATTGCAACATACTAGATTTATCACGAAGCTTAAGGTCATTCCATTTTATAGTAGGATAAAGATATTTAGTCTCTCCTATCTCTTTTGATTCTTCTTCATCAATAAAACCTTGCATCATTGCAATAGGCAAGAATATATGTTTCTCAACCCATTTAGCAAGCTTTGTTTGCCATCTCTCTAAACGTTTAATCAAAATTTCAACGCCGACCTGGGCAGACGTATTACCTTGAATGGTTACTATACCATTGCGCATTGTAACAAAAAGCTCATGAGGAACAGAAAAACAATAAATTTTTCCATTATAGGGAACCCTACTCATCTCTTTGCCCATGTGTTTAGGATGTC
>CEPX01001762.1_pt1 | contig 18713 bp, 23 predicted proteins | sample 361361 | NCBI WGS metagenome assembly CEPX01 (sample SAMEA2619974, study PRJEB7988) | marine metagenome | biome: marine biome (ENVO:00000447); feature: mesopelagic zone (ENVO:00000213) & marine oxygen minimum zone (ENVO:01000065); material: "saline water (ENVO:00002010), including plankton...
GGCGGGGGTGCCGGGGCCGTCCCGACGGGGAGCCGGGATGGGGACAGAGGATGCGGCGCGCGAGGCGCTGGAAGCGGAGGTAAGAGCGGGGCGAGGCATTTCACAGCCCCGAAGCACCGACGTAGTTACTGAGCCGCCTCCGCGAACTGGCACCGCAGGTGGTAGCGGCCCGCCACGCCAGAGAGGCCGCCCTACGGCAGATGCAGGGCTCCCAGAAGACCAGCGAACGGCTGTGTTCCGGCCTGCGCCGACGATTCCAGCCGCGGATGACCCGTTGGTGCAGCGTGTGGCACAGGCGGTTCGTGACACGAAACCAGCAACAGAGGAATCACTACAGGCGCTGTCTAAGGGTCGAAGCAGGCAGATTGCCAGAGCGGGCACGGGCGCGCGCACTGCTCAAACCTTTCGGGAGGTGGGACCAGCGGCTACGGCGAGGATGGGTGGCGAAATCCCCCGGCCTGATTTCCAGCCCATTGCTCAGTTATTCACCCCTGAAGAGCACGAAGCGCTCCTGTCGCGTATTTGGGGCAGGGGTAGCGTGCTTGAGTTCGCCAACTCTCAGCCAGGGCAGATCAACTTCCGCCAGATTAACGCTGACCAAGGATTCAAAAAACTGTTCAACCCGGACTCGGCGACGCTTCCAACTCCCAGTGAACTTGAGTTGCTGGAGCGCGTCTTTGGTCCTGAGCTTGTCCGCGCCGTCCTGTCGAAGAAACGGTTCGGGCAACGTGCGTGGGATATGTTCTTGGACGTGTGGAACCTCCCGCGGTCTCTGCTGGCAACGGGTGACATCTCGGCAACTATCAGGCAGGCGGGGGTTCTTGGGCCGGGGAATCCTGTTGAGTACAAGAACGCGTTCCGCGACCAGATAAAGGCATTCGCCAGCGAGTCTCACGCACTGGCGTCGCGTGAAGCGATTGAAGTTGACGCGGACTTCCTCAGGTTCACAACCAAGTCAGGCCGCCCGGCAGGGGTGGCCCAGCGGGCAGACCGGAGACTTCATATCTCTGCTATCGGAGAGGCCGCGGATAGAACGCGTAGAGAAGAAATATTTATGACTTCTCTTGCCGGTCGGTTGCCAATTGTTCGCAACTCAGAGCGTGCCTTCGTGACGATGCTGAACGAATTGCGGTTCAAGGTCATGAAGAAGATGGTCCAGCACGCGGAGCTCGCGAACGGCGGCCCTGCAACCGACGTGCAACTGGATCGTATTGCCGATTTCATCAACTACGCAACAGGTCGTGGTTCGCTCGGGAAGGCAGAAGCAGCGGCTCCCGTGCTGAACGGGATTGGGTTCTCGCCGAGGCTCGCCATATCCCGGTTCCAGCTACCGCTTCCGATACTCACACGTGCGCCCAACGTCCGCAAGAAGTTCGCTTCGGACTTGGTGAGCTACATGGGATTCGGCGCCATAATCTTGTTCTTATTGGATCGGGCGGTGCCTGGCGTGGATGTGGTTGCAAACCCGCTGTCGTCGGACTTCGGGAAAGCGCGGATTGGCAAGACGCGGCTGGACCTGTTCGCAGGTAACTTGCAGACAGTTCGCTTCCTGTTCCAACTGGTGTCTGGGAAGCGGCAGTCGGCGGGAACCCGGTCAGTAGCGGACCAGAATATCGCCACTACGGTGGCAAGGGGCCTTCGGTCGAAGGCCCACCCGTCGCTTGGGCTTGGTTTTGACGTAGCCAGCGAAGAGGACTTTCTTGGCGAGAAGTTCGTGCTTTCCCCGGAGGCTTTTGCGACATGGGACTTTCGCAAGAATCCTCTTCTCAGGACGTTTGTGCCGCTGTTGATACAGGATGTGGTCGAGGCGTGGAAGGAATCGGGGCCGCTGAACGCTGTAATCGCTGGAACAGGCTCGCTGATCGGCGCAGGTGCGATTACGTTCTCTACGGCGGATGACGCATCGTTGGAACTCTGGAACCGGCCCATTACAGATGTGTGGCCGTTCATGCAAGAGATGGCGAAAGAACTCCATGCCCGCACATCAGACCGCGGGCCGAGCGCGTTCGATCAGGCGGACATCAATCACTACGAAGCCTTTCAGGACATCGTTCAGCAGTTAGAGGATCGAACGATAGACAGGAGCGCCGCGGTCAACCGGTATTTTTCAATCAACAGTTTTTACTCGGGCCTCAGGGAAGGCTTGAGCGCGGGGATTTTCGGCGGCGATCTGAACGAAGAGCCGACGTTCCCTGTTGCTCCGTCAGGCGGGACTCCGGAGGAAAAGGCTGCATTGCAGGAATACTATGATTCACAGGCTCCGTTCGAGTCCCTTTCAGGATTCGACTCAGACGCATGGCGCGTGGAACTTAACAAGCTGGAGTTGGAGTGGCAGCGTAAGGGGACTCGTCGGTATGTCAGGGCGAATACTCACACCCGTCCTGTCCCGGTGAAACTTCTAGATCTGCTTCCTGACAGAACTCGGAACGATATCAAGCAATCAGCCGCGGCAAGGGCCGAGCATCTGCAAGCAGTGGGCGCCCCTGATGCCCCCACTCGCCCATCGCAGTCGTTTCCAACTCGCCGCCAGCCGCCGCCTGTTTCAGACGCTTTTGAACGCATGCTGGGTGTGGGCCAGTCTACGATCACCAGTCCGAAAGGCATGCGGCCAGTTCAGCCAGCGGGCACGCGATGAGGGAACGGTTAAAGCCTTTTTGCCCTGCGCCTTTGAGCTTTGATACAGGCTCGGCATGCTCGTCGGTCTTTCGCCGGTGGGATATACGTGTTCTCGGGAGTAAACTCGTGTCCGCGGCCACAATGCGTTCGGCCTTTCATATGATGCCCGGCAAGTCCCCGGTGAGTGTTCTCAGCAGAGGTAACAGTCTCAAGGTGCAGTGGGTTTACACACTGATTGTTGCGGCATAGGTGATCGAGTTGTAGGTGGGTTGGAATTGAGGAAACGAACAATTCATACGCGATTCGATGAGCGTAATATGGCCTACCTGCAACGTCTAGGACGCCGTATCCGTTACTATCAAGTCGCCCTTGCCATGGCCAGCATCCTGATCTCTCAGCGGCTATTCGTTCAAGGAAGCGATCCCGAACTGGGCGTGCGCGACTTATGGGTTTCCCTAAAGGGTCGCCATAGCGATACTTCCGCATGTAGTGTCCGCCACAATATCCTCCAGAGTACGTAGTCTTGGCGCAACTACTGACGGAACAGATGCTTGCAGACATAGTGCAAAGATTGTAGCATGGCCTGGAAGTCTCGTCGCTGTCCAAAGTGCAACCGGCTGCTTGCGAAGGCTGACGGTCCTGTTGAAGCGCGCTGCAAGCATTGCAAGGTAATCGTGGTGTTTGACGGTCGCGAGGCCGATACGGTAGCCTTAGCGACTGAGACGTAGGGTCCGCGAGGCCCGATAACTGAATAGAGGTCCATGAGGCCCGCTATGCCGCCCCGGTGGTGGTAGGCGGGCTTTTTCTTTATACGGAAACGATGTGGTAACGCCAACTGCAACCCCTGTTGAGGCAGGATCGGATTCCCCTCCCGAGGAGACTGAGAGTTCCCCGGTAGCGGCGGACCCTTCCGGCGACGGCCTGCTTATCCCAGCCAATGCTCCTACGGAGGATATGGCTGTTGTGGAGCCAGCGCCCGAGGCGTCCCAAGCACCGGCGAGCGAACAGCCCGAAGGCGGCGAGTCGAAGCCCCAACCGGAAGCCGGGGACGGCGAGACGAAGCCTGAGCCGAAGGTCACTCGTACCGACGAGGACTTCAACGCTCAAGAGTCGGCCTACCGGACGAAGTTCCAAGAACTCACTAACGTAGCTACGCAGGCCAACGATCGCGCCGCCCGTGCGGAGCAACTGTTCGGCCAGCAGTCTACGGCGCGTGAGATCGAGGGATTCCGGCAGGCTCTCGTAACGAAATACGAGGAGATGGGCATCGAGAAGCCGGAAGACCTTGCGAACCAGTTTACGTCTGTTACGCAACAGGCGTTTCAACTGGATCAAGAGAACCAAGCTCTGAAGCAGCAGGTGGCCACGCTCACCGCGCAGAACACAGACGTTGCCACGCAGGCAGTCGTCCTGAACATTGCGCATGACCTGCGGATCACTGATCCGGCAGAGCGGGCTGAAATGATGAGCGCGACGAGTCCAGAACATGCGCGCGCCATCGGGCAGCGCATTGTTGAATCCAACGCTCATCGCAAGGCGCAAACCAAAGCAAAGCAAGCGGAAGTCCCTGCCGCTACCGCCGAAACGGCGATGGATGCAGGCGGGGGCGACGCTACCGAAACGGATACTCAGTTCGAGTTGCGAATATCCGAAATGGCCGATTGGTCGCAGATGACAGATGGCGACCGGTCGCGCAGGGACAGGATTCAAGCAGCGCGGGCATGAGTATTCCGTAGAACAGGAACATAGAAATGCCAACTGGTTGGACGACAACCGACGCACTGGACGCTTCGCTCCCGTCGCTGGTCAACGAAGCTCGCACCGTCCAGGAGCAAGTCGGCGTCATGACACAGCTTGCCCACCGCGTCCGTCTCGGCGAAGGGATGGGCAATACCTGGAAAGAGGTTCAGTACGAGAAGCTGACGGCAAGCGCGATCACCGAGACGACTGAGGAAGACAACCCTCAGCAGTTGGTGGACACGCCGTTCAGCCTCACTCCGCAGGTGATTTCGGTTCACACCATCGTCACCGACCGGACCGCACGGAACATTTCCAAGAACGCGTGGGCGCAGACCGGCAAGCTTGGACAGAACGCGATTGAGCGGAAGAAAGACCAGGACGGTCTTGTCATCCTGGATGGCGCTACCACGTCCCTTGGGGGCGCGGGGACCACACTGACTTCCGGCCACATCTCCGCAGGCGCTACTCGCGTCGAAAACAACACCACGGAGCCGTGGAGCGGGCCGAAAGCCTTCGTCTTGCATGGGTACCAAATGAAAGACATTTTCGACGAACTCGTCGCGGGTGTCGGCACCTACCCGCTTCCGTCAGGGCCAACAGCGAATGTGTTTAAGGGTGGATTCAACCTCCCGATCATGGACGCTGCGGGATTCAAGGACGGCAACATCACCATCGACGGCTCCGACGACGCCAAGGGCGGTGTGTTCGCGTCCGGCGCCAACGGTGCAATTGTTCTGGTCCAGGCGCGGGCGCCGTGGATCAAGACGGTACGCAACGAAAAGCTGGGCGGCGGCTCAACGGAATCATTGCACCGCGATGAGTACGCGTGGGGGCAGCGCGGTCCGGCCGACTGGTTGCTGGAGCTTTACAGCGACGCGCTCGCGCCTACCTCGTAATCCTGAGCCGGGGCGGGCTTCCCCGGCGAGACACTCGACCCGGAGCGGGTTACTCCGGGACAGTTGAAGGAGACAAAAGATGGCTGGTGGATCTGGATTCGGACGAATTACAGCTTGGGACGACTTTACGTCGCTTATCCCTCTCACGGCCGCGGATACCGTGCCGCTTTCCAATGGCGTGAACCTTGGCGACTGGGCGGTGCATGCTGTCAACGAAGGCACCATGACGGCGACGGTTGATGAGCCGGGTGGAGTTCTTGCCCTTGTCACCGATACGGGCGATAACGACAACGCGTTCGTCTCAGCGGGAACGTGGAGTCCTGCCGACGGCACGATGGTCATGGAAGGCCGGATCAAGATTCCGACTTCCGTTGCAGCCACTCGCGCCGCAGCGTGGATCGGGTTTACCGAGACGCTTTCCGTCGCCACGCCGGTCATGCCGTTTGAGACAGCTACTACCACCACGACCTACAACGGGTCTGGCGGGATGGTTGGTTTCGGTTTCGACTCGGACGCGACCTCGATCCTCTGGCGCTTCGCCGCCGGGGATGGCGGTGCGGCCCTGGCGACTGAAGACAGCGGCGGTACAGCCGGTGGCGCAATCGGCATCGACGCACAGGCGTCTATCACCGCTGATCGGTGGTGGGTGTTCCGGGTCATGATCCATCCGAACGGCCTTGCAGAAGGTTGGATTATGGACCGGGCAGGCTCAAGCAATTCCAACACGGATATGCGGCTTGTCGGCAAGTCCACGGCGGCGCTCGGAACCGGCGATCAGTTCCACGCTATGGCTGGTCTTGAGAACAGGTCGGCCGCGAACGAAGAGTTCGAACTCGACTACATGTATGCCTCTGGCTTCCGTGACTGGGCTGCGAACTAGGATTGAGCGGCCTCGGCCCTTCGGGGCCGGGGCTGTGCTGAGGGCACATCATGCCAATTCGTGAAACGCCCCTGACCAGTGTCACGGTCGATACGGACATCCTGGCCGCGGGTGACGCTCTTGGAGCTAAACTCGAAATTACGAGTGTCCCTGCTTCGGGCATCATCCGGGCGATTCTCATTACCGATGTGGATGACGAGGCGGGTAGCACGCAGAACGTCTGGTTCTTCCGCAGCGAGCCTACGGGGATTGCTGCTAATGCAGCCTTCGACCTCGTTGACGCTGATCTTGAGTTGGTTATTGGGAATCGTTTGATGGATCAGGAGTTTGACGCTATCAGCGGGCGTATCCGCTACGAGGAATGCAACATTCCCTATGTGGTGGACGGCAACTCGCTCTGGGTGCAACTTGAGAACGCGGGCGGGACCCCGACTTATGCGGCCGCGACCGACATCAAGATCAAGTTGTTCATCGAAGTGGTGTAGCTATGCCGTACCTCGAAGTGACCGAAGAAAAGCAGGGCAGGCCCGCGGGCGATGTCTACGACGCGGTTCGCGAACTGCTTGCCAGAGAGAAGGCGAAGCACCCGGAGTGGCGCTTCAAAGACGCTCCTGAGTTCCGGGAAGCAGGCAGTGCGGTTACGGCGATTCTCGGCTACCACCCGCGGTTGGACTACGTGGCTCCTGAAGAGACTTTATCTCCGCCACCCGAAACGGGTCTCCCTCCCCCCGTTTGCGGCATCCTGAAGCTGAACGGGCAGGGCTGCGGGCGGGACCTGCCCTGTCGATACCACAAATCCTATTCAGGTGCGGCCTAGATCGCATAGGAGACACAAATGCCAGTTAATCCAGCGAAATACAGTGGATTCCACCGTGGCGTTGGCGACGAGTCCAACAAGCCGGTGCTGGAGATTCTCGTACCCGGCGAGGGTACAGAGACATACGCGCGCGCGGTTCACGTAGCGCAGGCAGCCGCGGCTAACACTGATTGGGATATCGCGGCGAACGCGAACGTGGAATGGTATCTCCATGCCACCACCAATCCAGCGACAGAGTATATGCGGCTGGGTGGTCACGACGGCACCACCTGCTACATCGACAACGTGGGTGGGACAACGGTCGCCTTCCAGATTGATGGAGCCACCGAGCTTGACCTGACGGCAACCGTTCTGAACCTTGCAGACGGCAACATCCTTTACGTCGGCGTGGAGGCCACTCCCGGCACTACCGCGGGGTCGAACTGGATCGGCATTGAGGACAGCGCGACTGACCCGGCAGGGACTCTCACGAACTCACTGGCCCTCTATACACCGGACGCCGGTGACTCGCTGGACTTCCTGCACGCGGACGGGACAACCGACTCGTTAGGAACCTAGCCGTGGTCGTTCGAGACGGCCTCGCGTATGAGGAACTGCTTTTAGATAAAGCTCTTCCGATCCGGTTGAATACGGAAGAGGACTTCAAGCAGTACGACCGTCGGACGTGTCAGTGCGCGAAGCCAATGGTCATGCGGTCGGCCATTCCTCAAGCTGGTACGGGCGTACTATTGCGCCTCTGCTGTCTCGCCCAGCAGTTCGAGGATTTGCTGGGCGTTCCACCCGGAACTTTCTACCAGGTGTTCGACTTTGAGCCGTCTTGGGAGTGGGATTGCGAGGCGGTATCCGTGACGCGTAAGGGAATAGGCGACGGAAGTGATGAGTTCACTGAATACCGCGTGGGACTTCCCCCTGAGTGGATAGAGAAGCGGATGGATGAGAAGGGGATTCCGATCAAGAACCGCGCGGGCGCTCAGAGAGGTCCTATCTTCATTCGTTCGTGGGTAGAGAAGCGGACATCGTGACGACCCTGGAAGTGGTTGTCCATGAGGTGCACCCGAACGAGGGCGCGCTCGTGCTTTTCGAGACGCCTGGACCGGGGACGTGGCCGGGAGCGGGTCATCGCCGTTGGCAGGTCATCAAGGTGGTTCGCAACGATAGAATCGCCACATATAAACGCGACCTCGGCCCGATAGGGTGGTTCACCAGTAACTATCCCCAGATCATCGGGGGTACGGTAGACGAGAAAACAGGCCGCGGCGAGATGTGGCACACCGTCGGCGAGCTTCAGGGCATGGCCAGCGATCTTCGCGTCAGGGATCACAAAGCGTGGGTCGAGGAGCAGGGATTCGATCTCGTCGAGGCTTCCGGCGAGGACTGGGAGAACGCGTACCACGATGAGCGTGAGCGGCGGGAACGGAAGGCCAGCGGCATAAAGACGTTCGGGATGAGGAAGGGCGGGGCATGACGACGCAAGCACTCAAGGAAGAGATGGTCGCAGCGGTAGACGACGACTCCATTGAAGAGCGCCTGAGAGACGCGCTAGAGGCTCCTGAGCCTTATGCCGAGGGCGAGACCCCCGGCAAGATGGTTCAGACCTCATCCCCTGCTGTTGCCCCCGGTGGCGATCCTGCTGTGCCCGGAGGCGGCAGCGCGGGGACACCGGCAGTTGGGGGCTTTGCAATCGAGACAGAAGAGGGTAGCGGATGGCGTTGGGCGTGGAACACTCGGACCCACGAACGCAGCAGGTTTCTCACCTACATGCTCGCCAAGAAACTCGAAGAGAAGTTCGAGGGTAGCAACGAGTATGTCTGGACCACTCGCCAGCCAAAAGACGCTGACGGTAACGTCCTGTATCCCCGGAGAGGCGACAATCTCTGCATCCTGCACGAGCGCCACCCCGAGCGTGAGTACCACGCCTCTCTGGGCCTGCCGACGTGCCGGAAGTCAAACCTCGCCTCCCCCTACGATGCCCGTATGCACGCCCAGCACCGGCACCGGCAGGAATGGGGGGTTATCGAGGAGGAGCGCACCCGTGCGCGCGAAGACCTTGACCGTAGAGCGCAGGAAGCCACGATTGCACTTGCTCAGGGGCGCGTGATGGAGGGGGTCGTACCGGCCGTAACCATGAACGAATCGCCTGAGCCGGAAGTCACCGTTAGCGAAACGAGCGCGCCTCCCACTCTTATTCAGACACCCTGCCCGGTTTGCGGAGAACTGCTTGAAACCAAGAAGGGCGGATTCACTCTGAAACTGATGCACCACAAGAAAAAGAACCATCCCGAGGCGTAAATGGCAGTCCTGGAGGCGCAGACGCGTGAGGAGATCGCGGTTGCCGTAGGCGACAACATGGACGCGGTCCACACCGGCACCCTGACCGATGCAGGGACGGCCTCGACGTTCAACGACGATTCTCTCCCCGACTCGGACAACAAGTACAACGGCGACTGGTTTCGGGGTACGTCAGGGACGAATGATGAAGAGATTCGCCCGATCTCCAATTACGTTGGCTCCACAACGATAGGGACCACTCGCGGGGATGACCTGCCTGCCTCAACGGCCGACGGCGATACCTACGAGATATGGGCCAAAGACCTCCCGCCTGAGCGTGTCCACCGGAACATCAACCGGGCAATCAGGACGGTCACGCGCAAGGGCGCGCCTCCGTTTACCGAAGAGAGCCTGCACGCCTCGCGGCAGGTAAGTTCCTACGCTCCGACCTCAACCATGATCGGCGTCAAGTCGGTCCAGTATCGGGAGACATTTTCCTACGCAACAGTTCATAACTGCGATTCAGTCTGGGACGAGCTGGTCGACACCGACACAACGGCGACCTTGGATACGGAGAACTATCGGCAGGGGAACGGGTCAAACAAGTTCGTTGTGGCTGCGGGGATGGCTGCGGGTGATATCGTCGCGTCCGAGAACATCACCTCGGATGACTACTCGGGATTCACTCATATCGAGTTCTGGTTCTACACCACCGTTACCACCACCGCGGGGCAGATTTCACTTCGCCTCTCGTCAACCGCCTCGGCAGCGACGGCTACCGAGGAAATCGCTGTTCCCGCTACTACCGCCTTGACATGGACGTGGCACAGGGTGGCGCTTGCCAATCCTCAGTCAGATACGGCCATCATTTCGGTTGGCCTCATCTACACATCCGACATTGGCGCAGTGACGATGAACGTGGACGGCATCATTGTCACTCGTGACCTTCAGGGTGATTGGGCAACGCTCTCGCGCCGGTTCTGGTACGTCGACAAGGACCAGCGAGAAATCCGGTTCACGAGTGAGGGCGTGGATATCGTTGGATACGCGTGGCTCAGGATGATCGGTCGGAAGAAACCGACTGAGCTGAACGCAGATGCGACGGAGTGCGATATCGATCCTGAGTTCATCATCGCGAAGGCTACCGCGCTCACCATGCGGGCGACCTCCGACAGGCACGCGGGCAGTCGCGACGGCGCCGGGGTAAACGCGACGGAGTGGGACGCGATTGCCGCGGACCTGAAGGCGAACATGCTGCACCCGCCGGGGATTCGCTGGCTCGATCAAGCCTGATGGCGTTTCGGATTCTCGGCCAACTCCGGCCCGCTGACACGAACGCGGCAAGCCTGTTCTCGCCGACGCGGGGATTCGAGTACCGTATTGACGTGATTTACGTCTGCGAGCAGGCTGGCGCTACCCCTACCTATCGCATCTTCTTCGACGACGACGGCGCGACCTATGATGAGACGACGGCCATTGCTTACGACGTGGCGCTGACAGCTAACCAGTCACTCAGGGTCGAAGGGCCGTTCTATATGAACAACGCTGCCGGAAATCTCGGCGTGCGTAGCAGTGCGAACAATCAGATCACGTTCACAGCCTTCGGCGAGGAGCGGAAGTCGGCCTGATGTCTCGCGTAACCGACCGCAACCAACTTCTCGTGAATGGGACACTCTACCGGACTGACGGGCCAGTGCGGGAGTTCCTCGCATCCCAACAACCCGGCAAGATCACCATTGGCGACTACTCAGACACCTCCAACCCGCTTGCCTCAGAGAAGTCCTACTCCGACTGGCGAGGCGGGATCGGCGTTGAGGTAGAAGACCCCGCGAAGGATCAAGATAGGCTGTGGTACGGCGACGGCCAAACTCGCTTCAAGGGACATCTCCTCCCGCCTCGGTTAGCGACCGTCACAGATGGCACGACGCAGGCCGCTATAGGGGTCCTAGCTGAGTTCGAGTCCACGATCTACGCGACCTTCGGAACGGCTGTTCACTCTTACAACAACTCGACGGACTCGTGGGGCTCTCCACTCAGGACGCTGGCCGCGAGCGCGACTGACTGGGCGCGCGGCCGCGTCGGTACCACTGACACGCTCGTTATCGCCAACGGGACGGATGTGGACTATCTCGTGACTGGCGGGACGTGGGCTGAAGAGACCAATATCGCCATCAAGTACGTCACGTTTTGGAAAGACCTTCTCTGGGGGATCACCCAGTCGGGCAAACTCTACTACACAGACGACCTCACGACAGCATGGACGGCGGATGCTCAGCTTCCGCTGCCCGACGACTATGTGACGAAGATATTCGTCGCTCGCGCTCCTGACCGCGAACAGCACCTTTACGCCTCGACCAAAGAAGGACTGTATGTCCACGACGATGTGAACGTCCGGTTCTTGCCGACCGACCTCTCAGGCGAGAACTTCCCCTTCCATCCTCAGGGTGGCATGGGGACGCATGTTTGGCGTGGATTCATCAACGTCTCTGCGGGGAACGCGGTCTTCCGGTTCCAGGCCGGTTCTGACCAGACGGTTATCACGCCTATCGGGCCTGATCTTGACCACGGCCTGCCTTCCAATAAGCGCGGGACCATTCGCCAGCTCTTGGGCACTCAGAACGACCTCATCGCCTTGCTTGACGCGACTACCGCGGACGGCATTTCAGGAGTGAAAACGCGGGTGTCTCGCGGGGTTCGGAACCACCACGGAGTTACCTTCTCCGCCCAGAGCGGGTTCAGCATCATCCTTGGTCGTGATGAACGTGGCTGGCAAGTGATGTGGCAGTCCGGGTCAACTGGCAAGCCGATCAGCGCGGGCATCGTCTCACACGCCTACAGCACCTACCGGCTTTGGTGGGCGCACAACCAGCGTGTCTACCACCTGCCGCTGCCGGTGGACGTGGTGAATCCGTTGCAGGTGACGACTACCACCTACGCGGCAACCGGGCAGATCGAGACGGCATGGTTTGACGCGACGGTAGCGAACCAGAAGAAACTTGCTCTTTCCCTGCTGCTTGAGACTGAGAACCCGACCTCAGACGAGACTGTGGTGTTGGAATACGCCATAGACCGTTCTGACACGTACACGACGGCAGGGACGCAGCTTGCGACGGGTGAAGTCGAGTACCAGTTGCCCGCCGCGCCCATTACGACCTCCAGCGTTGCCGATCCCACGAACATCGCCTCAGTTGCGCACGGCCTCAGCACCGGTGATCTGGTGAATATCACGAACCACGTCTCCAGCACGCCAGCCGTCACAGGCACTTACCGGGCCACGCGGGTTGATGCCGATAATTTTACGATCCCCGTGAACGTGACGACCGGCGGCACTGGCGGGAGCGCGTCTTCAGGCGTTGGGGTGGCGTTCAAGTCGATCAGGTTCCGGCTTACGTTTGCCCGCGGCTCGACGACCACGAACGCGGCTGACGTGCGGAAACTGACGCTCGTGTGGCGGCAGCAGGTGAAGGCGTTGACCGCTATTGAGGCGAATATTGAGTTTCGCGAAGGCGAGAATGACCTCTCTGTCTCTCAACAGATTGCCAACCTCAAGACGGCGCTTAACCTGGACACGCTCTTTGAGGTCACGTATTTGAACGACGATTCAGAAGAGCAGAACTACCTGATGGACATGCTGGACCTCGGGTCACTCCAGCAGACAGGTGAAATCAGACAGGGCAGAGCGCGTGTCACGATGGCAGAGCCTCGGCAGACTGAGGCTCGTTGAAATGGTCACTCGTACACGCGACGATGCAGGCAGGCTGAGAGAAGTCAAACCGCCAGACTTCCTTGGCTCTGAGCCTGAGTTCTTCATCTTCCGGGCCTTGCAGCGAAGGGGGATGGTTGAAGGCATCCACTTTGCCTTCCAGTCTGCGTTCTTCGGCGGCAGGCAGACAAGGGGCGGGGCGATAGTGGACTTTTTCGTCCGTAGCCCTCGCGTGGGGATCAACGTCCAGAGCGAGTTCTTCCACCAGCGGACATCCGCCCAGCGAGCGAACGACGCTCTTCAGCGTATCGCGATAGAGTCCAGCGGGTTGCGTGTAGAATTCATTAGCGAGGACGATGCTCGGAACCGGCCGGACGAGGCGGTTGCCGAGGCGCTCGCAGGCACTCGCGGCCGCGGGCCGATAGGAGCTTAAAATGGCACAGGGAATGCGTATCCGCGGGGTTGAAATTGACGATACCGGGGCAGCTGTCGACGGCACTAATAACATCGAGCTTTACGCCGTAGACCAAACAACCGCCGCCGTCGCGACTACTTCTACCGACGCATCCGGCTTCTGGGCATTCGACCACGCTGTGCCAGGTCGCTTTGACGTAAAGATCACCAAGGGTGAGGATATTGTATGGATACGCGCCCGTGACGAGTTCCAGGTCACCACGATCCAGGCTCGCAATCCGACCGCGGCCAATGCCGCACTTCACGCGCTCTCTACGACGAGCGAGGCGCAATCGCTGGTCGCTACGTTCGGCTTCCGGCCCTCCACTGAATCCTCCGGCGTAGAGACTGCTGACGAACCTTCAGCCGGTGATCGCGGGTACATCAACTACGAGCTATCGAATGACCACGCTGATAGGCAGCAGTGGATTGCGGGCCGTTTCGAGTGGGAAGGCGTGGATGTCGCTGACGGCACAGAGGACAGCAAGCTCAACTGGTGGACGATGGTTGCTGGAACCCTCACGGAGGTTCTTCACCTTGACGGTACGTCACTTCACCCCGAGACAACAGACGGAGTAGCGCTTGGCACGTCCGCGTTGAACTTCTCCGACCTGTTCCTTGACTCAGGCTCTGTCATTAACTTCGATAGCGACGACGTAACGCTGACGCACGCGGCGAATCTGCTGACGTTAGGCGGCGGTGACTTTCACATAGATAATGGCCTTGCCTTCGTCGTCGGCCATACGGCACAAATCACAGGTCTGTTCAGTCAAACACCAGAGAGTCAATTTCTTGGTACTGTGGCAGGTCACGACGGAGCGATTATGATCGGGCTTTGGGAAACTGGCACCAACGGCCCTCGGATTCAACTTGTCAAAAGTGAGAGTGGGACTATTGGCACATCGGTCGCAGTGCTGAATAATTCTCAAGTCGGCGCTATTAGCTGGGGGGTTGCGGATGGTACAGACCACGCATCCGAAGGTGGTCGTATTGAGGTTGTAACAGAGGCGATTGCCGCCGAGAATGACGTTCCATGCAAGCTCGTTTTTGGCACAACTGCTAACAATGCGGCCTCCGTCACTTCGCGCATGGAAATCAAGGAGGATGGCGGGATTTTCATGTCCGCGCTGCTGGCCGCGGGCGCGTCTACCGACGTGAACATCAACGGTTCCAACGAGCTTCATTCAGTCACGTCATCGCGAGCTTTTAAGGAAAATGAACGCGCGCTGGACGTCGATAGCGCGAAGCTGCTCGCCATACCTGTCAAGACGTTTGATTGGGCATCTAATTCAGGTTCGCCTGGTATGAAGGACTTCGGGCTCATCGCTGAGGATGTCGCCGAGGTGCTGCCGCAGTTGGTGAACTACCACAAAGAACGGGTCAGAAGTATAGAGACTGATCCTGTGAGTGGGAAACCGCGGGAAGTCATCAAGGAAGACGGCGCAGTGAAGCCGTATTCCCTGCGAACACAGGCGATTATTGCGCTAACGCTGGACGCGGTACAGAAACTTGCGACGCGAATTGCTATATTGGAGACGCCATGACACAGCAACAGTCTGATACCGTACAACTCACCGTAACGCCTGACGATTGGCAGAGAGTGGCCGCGCAAGCTAACCAGCGAGCGGCGGGAGCGGAAGCCGCGCTCAATGCTGCCATCAGGCATATCCGCGATCTAGAGCAGGCGCTTGCGCAGGCCGCGGCCAGCCCGAACGGGGTGCCAGAGGAGGCACAAGTTGCCAGCAAGCGGTAGCATGACCGAGACCACCGGCGAACTCGACTGGTTCGAGCTCGCGGCTTGCGAGCCCGTAGAGACATCCGTACGTGTGGCTGTCAGACAAGACGGACCACCACATCTGGAAAGGAAACAGACTGAATGGTGAACCTCGTAGCTACCAGACGGTGATGAGTCACCATAGATGCGATCTCGACTTCAGGGGGATAGTGTACGAAATAGTGGCCTAACTGGGAATCGGAGTAAAGGCGGAGCCGTAATGGGCACCGAAGAAATGTTCCGCGTGAAGCAGATCGCAGCCGAGCTAGACGTTCACCCGCGAACGGTTCGCAACTGGATCATCAGTGGCAAGCTCCGCGTAGCCGCGGTGCTCCCCGGAGGTCAGTACCGCATCACGCGATCCGATGTGGAACGACTACTGCGGACCGAGGAGCTCAGGGTCGGAACTATGTAATGGCCTAATGAGAAGCGTGGGCTGTCGCCGCGACAGTTCGCGAAGTTCTACGGATTGGGCGAGCAGCTGGTCTACCGAGGTGTTAAGGACGGTTCCATTCCAGCCATCAAGGTAGGTGCCCGCTACGTGATTCTGCTGGAGGCCTGGGAGCGGAAGGGCGCAACGCATACGCCTGCGCTGAACGATGCCGACCAATGGGACTGGGACCACGCGGAGATGCGACAAGGGAAACGGTAGCGAGGAAGACTCTATGCCCGAGAATGAAGCCCCGCAGACAATAGAGGAACCCACGGAGGAGACACCGGTCGTTGAGAAAAAGGACGAGGCGACGCCCCTAACCACTGAGCAGTTTTCCGTAGCACTCGCTGAACTCGTCACTCGCGCCAAGGCCGCGGGGTTGCGCCCAGCCCAAATGATGATCTCGGCCTATGTAAAGCAGAGCATGTCCGTGGTGGACGGCATTCTCGGCGCTCTTGACGGGAACCAGAAGAAGAAAGACCAATGAGTTGGCTGATCGGCTATACGCTGGCGAGCCTGGCTGCTGCGTTCGTCATCGTCCGTATCTTCGACTACCTTTTCTCCGGGGCCGCTGGCAGCCTCACCAGCGTCACACGGGCCAGTGTCTTTGTGATTACCTGGGCCGCGGTTACAGCAAAGTCGGGGATGCACGGCTTCTCCAGGTCGGCGCGCCAGCTACGGCAGAGTAACGCAGATGCGGAAAGCCTGGTAGACGCGCTCACCGGCGATGAGCGGCGGCGGTAACATAAGGTCAGGAGAAATCACATGAACGAGTGGCTAATGGTCGGAATTGTCGTCGTCGGCACGGTCCTCCTCTTGGGTGGCGGCGGTTGGATCGCAAGCATCCTCCGTAAGAAGGACTCCTCCTCCTAAATGAGCGCCCCGAGCAGGGGCGTGCTCCAGCGCTTTGGCCGACGAGTAAGACGGCACCTTCTCTGGGTCTTTCTCTCGTTCGGCGTGGGTACCGCTTCTACGTGGTACTTTCGCGATGCGATCTTCAGGCTGCTGCTCGTCCCTGGCGGGGAAAGCCTCTCCCCCCACGGCGGGCTACCCGTTTTCACCGCCCCCACAGAGATGCTGGCTGCCACGATCCAGCTTGCCATAAGAGGCGGCGTTGTCGCGGCACTCCCAGTGCTGATATTCAGCGTCTTCAATTTGCTGCGTCCGTTGCTCCCTCCCCAGCAACGGCGATTCGTCATCTTGTTTCTGCCAGCGCTCTTCCTATGTTTTGCGGGTGGTGCGGCGTTCGCCTATTTCGTGATGCTGCCCACGGGGCTCAGGTTTCTCCTCCACTTCGGCGCTGGGGTCGCTGTCCCGGTAATAACCATCACGGAATACCTGAGCCTGCTCACTGCGCTGATGTTCTGGCTCGGGGTGGTCTTCGATCTGCCGCTTGCCATGTTCCTGCTCGCCAAAATGAGGATCGTTTCGTACAGGCGTCTAAGCAGATTTCGGAAGTTCATCCCCGTGACGGCGTTCATTCTAAGCGCTCTCATCACGCCGACGTTCGATATTATCAACCAGACGATGGTAGCCGTGCCCATCATCATGCTATACGAGGTCGGGTTATTCCTCGCGTGGCTGGCGCGGCCCGAGGAAGGATCACACAGGGTAATGACAAAGATAAGGTCTGTGATAGCTGGGGTTCTGCGACGGCTCGCTGTTCTCGTGGCCCTGCCCGTGGTGGTGGTTCTCGGGCTGATATACGTGATCGCCCTGCTTGGCGTGTTCGTGTGGGACGGGGATCTCGGTACGCACCGGCCATCGCGGGGCAGGGCAAGGGTAGACAGGGCGTACCGGGGAGCGCTCGCCGTGATCGCGAGAGTGGCCTTCCTCACGACGAACGTGCGGGATGACAGCGCCGTGGACGTGCGCTAGCGGTTGTCCAAGATGAACAGTTCCCGCCCCCCATTGTTGATTACGTGGTCATAGAGGGCGATCTGAGCGTCACAGATACACCCTGAGCCATCGCCTTCTGTATCTACTGTGCACCAGTCATCGTGACTCACGACCGCAGACCACACCTCACCTTTGGGGACCTGCGTTCGTGCGTGCTCGACCAGCATTTGATACGGCATCGCTAGCGCGGCTCGGGGCGGTCAGTCATCCCTGCCCCACTGCAGGGCTGAGTTGTAAGCTGTTTATTTCTTCGACCGCGGCCGTGGCGAGCGGTGGAGGAATGTGAGGCTTCAGGTTCACCAATATCTTGGCAAGTTGATCCGGTTTCGCATCGGGGTTCCGCGTTTTCACGTAGAGCGCTGTTGCCAGTCTTTCAAGGTCCCCAATATCGCTTGGCGCAAGCCGCTTGGCAACGAACTCTAGGGCTACCATATTGGCGCTTATCGTTCTCGAGAACCTCTGATGCAAGCGCTCGGCGAATAGACCGAGGACGAATGACGGCCCGTAGGGTGCTCTTGGCACCAACTCCAGTAGCAGGCGAATCCTCATTGCGGTCAGCTCGTCATGAAGTTCAAACGAATACGGGCCGTGTTTGTACAGAACAAAGGGGTGCCCTGTGGAGACTCCCATTAGGTGATTGAGGAAATAGACGCACTTCTGGATGTGAGTCTCCTCGGTCCGGCTCTCGGCCCTGCGCATTGCCCGGATCAACGCTATGAGAAGCGCGCGCCTAGCGTCGACGCTGAGTTCTGACATCAGTCTTCTTCCCGTGGTGCGCTCGTCCCATCTACTCAGGTGTGGCACTCACAACTGCAGGGCTGAAAGTCACAGTCGCGGTGTCCGCCGTACACGCAGATTAGCGAAGCTGCCACGCTACGGCCCAGCTATGGCCAAGCTATGCCCAGCCACGGCACGTCGACATAGTTCAACAATTTGCACTCATCAACCGCCTTGACGTTGTAACCATTCGTGATCAGGTACCGCGGCTCGCCTACCGCGTTGACCGCGAACACCTGCTGCACGGTGGCGTCATACCAACAGTTTCGGAGATGCTGGTCGCGGGCTGCCTGTTTGCGTTGTAGCCATTTCGCACCCTGGTGGCCATTGCAATCAGTAAACAGAACGCGCGCGCGCTGACCGATTTTGAATGCAGGTTTCACGGCTGTACTCCTGACGCTAGTTTGCAAAACAGTACGTCTTCCCACGCGGCCACTGGCTGGCCCTTGTTTAGCGA
>CEPX01415144.1_pt1 | contig 18699 bp, 19 predicted proteins | sample 361361 | NCBI WGS metagenome assembly CEPX01 (sample SAMEA2619974, study PRJEB7988) | marine metagenome | biome: marine biome (ENVO:00000447); feature: mesopelagic zone (ENVO:00000213) & marine oxygen minimum zone (ENVO:01000065); material: "saline water (ENVO:00002010), including plankton...
GATTCTAACTCTAAAAAGAACGATGATATTAAATTTTCAAGAAAAGTTATTTACTCCTTGTCTGCGCCAGTGTTTTACTTTGACTTTTTATTGAGATATTTCAAAGTTTTTGTTGCTCGACGAACTAAGAAACTTGTACTTACAGATAGATTTGCAACAGACTTCTTGATTATGAAAAATGTTCCGTTGTGGTTGAGAAATTTATTGTATCTTTTATCTCCGAAACCTAACGCAGTTATTTATTTGTACAATTCTCCAAAGCTTTTGTATAAACGAAAACCAGATCACCCGGCAGGTGATTTGGAGCGTCAAGAGAAATTGTATGCTTCCGTTCTTGAAAAAGTGAAAAAAGTTCACAGAGTTAAAAGTGTAAATGAGAAACAGACGGTTCGTGATGTTTCAGAAATTATTTTTGATGAGATAATTTCAAATTAAAGTTTTTGTAGAGTTTCAAATATTTTTCATTCATATGTTTTTCGTCATATAGTTTCTTGACTCGCGCTCTCGCAGATTTTCCAAGACGTTTCTGAAGTTTTGGATTTGATTTTAATTTCTTAACTGCTGATGCAATTTGCTTCGGCGAGTATGTGTCAACACAGAGTGCTGTATTTCCCACAATCTCTTTTATGTGTGGAAGGTTTGTTGTGATTATTGGTTTTCCACAAGACATTGTTTCAATTAAAGTGAGTGGAATTCCGATTGATGAAACGTCTGATCGGAAAGGCAGAACAATTATATCTGCTTTGTTGTAATCTTTGACTATATTTTTGCTCGGTCCAAAAACTTTGATTTGTTTGTTGTGCTTCTTTGCGTAGTGTTCTGTTTTTTCTGAATACTGTGTTAAGTGTAAATTTAGACTTACTTCTCGGTCATTCAATAGTTTGAATGCTTTTACTATGTCTGGAAAACCTTTGAGTGGTGTGTTGTGTCCAAAATATGCCAAAGTTAGTTTCTTGTTCTTTGGTGTTTTGATTGGTTTGAATTTGTTTGTGTTTATTCCTAAACGGATTAGTTTGGTGTTTGGGAGATTTAATTTGTTTTTGAGATATTTTGTTGGAACTACAATTGTGTTCATTCTACTTATTGCGTGAGTTTTGAAAGTGAGAGGTATGAAATTGGTTATTGTTGCAGGAATCATTCTTTTCAAATAGTTGAAGATGGAATTTTCATAGAATTTTGGATATTCTGCGACATATCTTAAGTATTCCAGAGGCTTGCTTGCTAAGTTTGAGTGTAGTGAGTATATTGCTTTGTCGGAAATGTGTTTGTTAGTTATTGCAGGGAGAAATCCGGAAGTGTGTATATGGAAGAATTCTGATGATTTGTCATTATGAGTTATTTTGATATTGTTTTTTTGTAAATAATTCTTAATTTCTTCTTGGATCTGCATTAATCCTTCTGCTTTGAAATCTTTGAACTCTCCAATAAATGATACTTTCATCTCAATTCCCTCAAAATATCACTTACTTTAATTTTGTTTAGTTCTTTTCTGTTTCCGAAATATTTTCCTCGATTGTTGTAACTTGGTTTTTTTTGCTTCCAGATTACTTTGCTTCCTTTGTTCAGCGGTCCAAGTCGCTTCGGATCTGTTGGCCCAAACAATGCAATTACTTTGTTGTTGACTGCTGAGGCCATATGCATTGGTCCGGAATCGTTACAAATTATTTTGTCACACTTGGCCATCAATGCAGCGCTTTGATGAATTGTTGTTGTTCCAATTACTGAATTTAGTGTTTTACGCTTTAGAATTGTCTCTTCCTTGTCTTTGTCAGTTGGTCCACCAATCAGAAGCATTGGTTTCTTAATCTTTTTCACAAGCTCAGTATAATTTTTTACATTCCAAATCTTGGCGTTTAGTGTTTGTCCAGGATTGTCTCCTCCTCCGGGACAGATTCCGATTGTGTCTTTAGTTAGTTTGTGTATTCTGAAGAATTTGTTTGCAAAGTTTTTGTCTTCTTTTGTGAGAATTAAATCTAATTTTGTATCATAATAGTTTGGTTCAATGTTCAATGCGTTGAGTTGGTTTAGATAGTAATAAATGTCGTGCCGTCTTCGCCCATAGTGTATTTTGTGTGTTAAACCAATGCCTTCCTTTCCGTTTCTGTCAAAACCAATTCGTGTTGGGATATTAAACAGTCGTGAAGTTATGTTGAAAATCCAGTGTCGATCGAGAACAAATATTATATCGTAGTTCTCTTCTCGAATTCCGGCGATTAGGTTAATTAGTTTAAGGGGATTTTTCTTGAAGAACATTGATTCATCAAATTTTATTATATTGTTGATGTTTGGATTGTTTAGAAGTGCTTGTGAAGCGGACTTTCCGATTAAATAGTCGATTCTTGCTTTTGGGTGTGCTTGCTGGAGCTGTCTAATTAGAGGCGTAGTCATTAATGTATCTCCAATTGCTCCAATCTTAAACAATAGTATTTTCATTTGCTTTTATCCATTCAATATATTCTTTGATTCCGCTTTCCAAATTATATTTGGGCTTGTAGTTTGGTAAGAAATTGTTTGTATCTGCTTGTGTGAACTCCTGGTAGAATTTGTAAGGATTATCAATGTATTCTGATTCTAAATTTGTTCCCAAGTTTTTGTTTAGCTCCTCGACTATTTTGTTGAAGTCTTCTGGATTTCCTGTTGCTACGTTGTATATTCCTGGTGGTGTGTTCATTGCGATTATGTTTGATTCAATTATGTCTTTGATATAAACGAAATCTCGCTTTTGTTGTCCGTTCTTGAATATTCTTGGTCTGTTTCCTTCTTTCATCTGTAAGTATAGTTGCCAAACCATTGAGGACATTTTTGTTTCCATCTTGTATGCTTCTCTTGGTCCATAAACATTGAAGTATCTCAATCCAACAATGTGAGCGTTTGGATTTTCTTTTAGAGTTTGTCTTGCTGCATTGTCGCAGGCTAATTTTGAGTATCCGTATACATTTGCAGGAAATTCTCCTTTCCCAACATGGTTCGGTGGTTCGGTTAATCCATATGTTGCTCCTGAAGAAGCATATATAAGTTTGATATTATTTTTCACACAATGATTGATTAGTCTCTTTGTTGCATTTGAGTTGATTTCCATAACTAGCTTTTGATTGGTTTCAGTTGTGACAACCTGTGCACCTTGATGGAATATTGCCGTTGGTTTTTCTAATTTGTTCCAATCAAAGTCTCGCAAGTCCGCAGTTATTACTTCACCATTAAAACCATATAAGTTCTTGAAGTGTCCTGTACTGAAGTCATCTATAATTGTTATTTTTGATTCGGGATATCTTTCTTGTAATTCTAATGCTAAATTGGATCCGATGAATCCTGCCCCTCCCGTTACTATGAAATGTTCATCCATTTTGACTCTCCATTATTTTTGTAATTGTGTTTGTTGATGATTTTCCTTCAACTAGTTTTACTATCTTTACTTCTCCGCCATGTTTGTGAACTGTTTTTGTTTCTGGTAAATCTTCGGCGTTGTAATCTCCGCCTTTAACATGAATGTTTGGTTGAAGTTGGTTGAGCAGTTCTTCAGGTGTGTCTTCGTCAAAGAGAACGACATAATCTACTGTGGCTAAGTTTGCAGCTAACTCTGCTCGTTCCGTCTCTCCGTGGATTGGTCGCTTTGGACCTTTGTATCTCTTGGTTGAGGCATCTGTGTTGATTGCTAAGATTAGAATATCGCCGAAAGACTTGGCTGTGTTGAGTAATTGTGTGTGTCCAACATGTAATATGTCATATATTCCGTTTGTTGTGACTATTTTCTTTCCTTCAGCTTTTAGTTTCTGAACAATTTGTAATAATTCTTCTCTTGTTTTTACTTTTGAATGCCTTCCATTGAATGATGATTTTAATTCTTCTAAAGTGAGGGTTGCCGTTCCGAACTTTCCTACAACAACACCTGCTGCTTGGTTGGCAATCTGTGTTGCTTCGTATAATTCTGCTTTTGAAGCTAGTGCAAGCGTTAATGTTGCAATAAAGGTGTCTCCTGCTCCTGAAACATCGTAAACTTCACGAGCTTTTGTTGGTAAATGGTTGTATTCTTTTGTATCTTTGTTGTATGAGGAAGTTCCGTTTGATCCTTGTGTAATTATTACGTGTGTATTGTACTCATCTGCAATTAGTTTTGATATTTCTTCCGGTAGAGTGTTGGAATTTGTTATTTCCTTTGCCTCTTTTATGTTTGGTGCAATTGCAAATGCATCTTTGAATATCTTCATGTTGATTGGTTTTGGATCTACTACAATTGGAATGTTTAGTTTCTTAATTGATTCAACAAGTTCGCTTGTGAGCATTCCTTTATTGTAATCAGATATAAGAATCATATCAAATTGGTTTGATTTGATGAAATTGATTATTTGTTTTACATGTTCTGATTCAATTGGTTTTGGATCTTCAAAATCTACTCTTAGTGCTTGTTGGTTCTGCGCCACCAATCGTGTTTTCTTTATGGTTGTGAAATCGTTGCGTTCAATTAGGAAGGTATTGATATTTGCTTGCTTGAATAATTCCGTCATTTGTTCTTTGAAGGGATCATTTCCTACTTGACCAATCACCGTACACTTTGCGCCCAATGATGCTACGTTGTTTGCTGTGTTTGCCGCACCTCCAAGTCGGTGTTCCCGATTGTTGTTTGAAACATTAAGAACTGGTACTGGTGCTTCGGGATTGATTCGGTTTATGTTTCCAAATAAGTATTCATCAAGAATTAGATCTCCAATTACAAGTATGTGTTTCTTTGGGAATTCCAGAATGGTTTCAATCAGTTTCATTTACTTTGTAGATTACGTGATCAATCAGCTCGCACCAAATATGAATTATATTGATGTGAGCCTCTTGTATTCGTGCGGTTGTGTTTGATGGAATAATTAAATTTGCATCCAAATTTAGATTATTCATTGTTCCACCGGCCTTTCCGTTAAGGCAGATAGTTTTCAGTCCGAGTTCTTTTGCTCTTTCGAAAGCAGTATGAATATTTAGTGAATTCCCTGATGTTGTTATTCCGAGGAAAACGTCTCCAGGTTTTCCATGTCCTTCCAGTTGTCGTCGAAAAACGTTTTCATATCCATAATCGTTTGAAGATGCAGTAATTGCTGAAGCATCTGTTGTAAGTGCTACTGCCTCAATGCTTGGTCTTTCTTTATCATATCTTATTATTAACTCAGCTGCAAAGTGTTGGGCATCTGCTGCCGAACCGCCGTTTCCTGCTGTGATTATTTTTTTGCCGTCCAAGATAGCATCCATAATTATTTTTCCTGCATCATGAATTTGATCAATATATTCAGAATCGGTTAGTTTTTGTTTTGTATTTATTGCTTCTTTTAATTGTGATTTAATTAATTCTTTCATCTCTTGGTTCTCCTTTTACGGTGATATATTAACTTTTGCGCGGCGCGGAATACATCATTTATTGTGATCTTTTCCATCCAGTTCTGTGAAGGAAGTTTGAAACTTCCTAAATGCGGATTGATAACTGGCGCTTCTTTGGATTTGTAAAGTGAGTGGTTATTTTTACCATATGGTGAATATCGTACTGGTGTGTTCGGTCCAAACAATCCAATTGTATCTGTTCCTTGCGCTGCAGCGATATGCATTGGTCCTGTATCATTTGAAATGTAAATATTGCACTTTTCTGTGAGTCTGAACAATTGTTTTAGTGAGAACCTACCTGCAAGGTTGTGAACTGCTTCTTTGTGATTCATTTGTTCTATTATTTTTTCTATGTATCTGTATTGGTTTGATGTGTCAGGAATTAAAATTATTGCATTGTGCTTTTCAATTAGTTTATCTGCAAGTTTTGCGAAGTTATTTGGTGACCATCTGCGCCACTTGGCTGTGCCTGCACTTGTTACAGTCATTCCAACTATTGGTCTGCTTCTTGGAAGTTTTCTAAAGAAGTTATCCACTTTGTTTCTGTCTTGTTTTGAATACGTTAGTGGAATTAATTTGTTTGGAACCTTTGGTTTTATATTTAGTGGCTTAAGTAAATTTAGGAATGTGTTGACTGCGTGAGTTTTGTCATTGTAATAAACTAGTTGATCATATAACTTTGGTCGTGTACCATGTGAAAAACCAATTATTTTCTGTGAAATATGGTTTGTTAACAGCGCTGAGAGTTTTAAGTATGGTTCTAAATCAAATGCCAAGTCATATTTCTTGTATTGTTTTGTGAGCGTTAGTAGATTGTGTGGTTCAAAGACTTCTATGTTGTCGATAAAGGGTTGATTCTCATATACTGCTTTGTTTTGATTCCTACATAAGATTGTAACTTTTGTGTTTGGATAATTTTGTTTGAATTGTTGAATTAAAGGTAAAGTTAGTACTGATTCTCCAATTGCCCATAGTTTTGTAAATAATACTTTATTTGGAACAACATTCTTTTGTTTTTTAGAAAGTGAGAGTATATTGATTAGTGGAGTTCCAATTGTTTTGTCTATCTCTCTCTGTAAACTAAGCATTTTGTATCTTATTTGCTGCATCAAGCAAGTCCTCTGCGATAAATGTTGGATTTGAGTTAGATTTTGTATCTTTCTCAGAGCTTCCAGTCGTTACAAGCACAGATTTTATTCCTGCGTTGTTTGCAAGTTCAATGTCTGAGGCGCTATCACCTATAACATATGAGTTATTTTTATCAAAATCTGGTGTGAAATATGGTTCAATTAGTTTTGTTTTGGGTTTTCTGCAGTTGCAATCCTTTTGTGGAGTGTGTGGGCAGAATAGAACTTCTTCAATGTTGATATTTTCCTGTTTTAATTCATTAAGTAGGTGGTTGTTGAACTCGTGCATTTGATCTTCAGTGTAGTATCCTCTTCCAATTCCTGATTGATTTGTTACGATTATTAGTTTGAATCCTTGTGATTGGAGCTTTTTTAGGCCGTTAGTTGTGTTCGGTAGAAGGTTATAATCTCCAACTTTATTTGTATATCCTCCGTCCTCGTTTAACGTGCCGTCTCGATCTAGAAATATGATTTTATTCATGGACTAACTTAGTAAGTGGTTTAAAAATGTTTATGAAACAGACTTCAACAGTCCTCGCACCAAATTCTGTTTGCAATTATTTCAAACTCTCCGCGATAAATATCTACTTTTCCTTGTATCTTTAATTTGGTCCCGTTTGTTTGGTAATTGTCAAATAGAATTACTGGAATTGTTTCTAAGTCCGTTTTTAATTTTATGAATGTGAATGACTCTTTTGGAGTAATTTTTACTATTTCTCCCTGTATAACTACTTCTTTTCCGAAGTGATTTTCGATTGAATCAGTTATTGGTTGTGCTGTTGATACTTCAGCTATAATGAATAGTGTAAATGTTGCAGAAAAAATCCAGATTAATGCCAATTTTGTTAGTGTGCTTTCGTTCATAAATAGATATCATGTTTGTCTTTTTTATTGGGCGCGTGACAATTATTTTTTGCGTCAGTTTCTGGAGCATCGAAAAGTATTTATTGAGATTTGTCTCTTTTAATAGTATGGTTGCTCAAAAATCAAAGTCGAGTGAGATGCTTGGAAAGACTGTTGTGTCCAAATCAGGACGTAAGTTTGGTATGCTTGGAGATTTAATCTTTGAGTCTCGAACTGGTGAATTAATTTATTTGAGCGTTAAATCCCCGACAGCATATTGTTTGAGTTTGGATTTAGAAAAATCTAGAGGTGGAGAACATTTGGTTCCCTTTAGTGCTGTTATTTCTACTGGTGATTTTGTAATTGTTGCCGAAGAAGATATCGTATAAAACTAACTTTGTATGTTTTTGTCCTGTGGTTAATTAATAGCTCTAAGTTATATTTTAGTTATGATTGAATTAATTCTTGGTTTGAGCGCGGGTTTAATTCTTGGAATAATTACTGGACTTATTCCGGGATTACATACTAACACTATTGCAATAATTTTAATGAGTCTTGTTTTGAAAGGTTGGTTAGATTTTGGAAATGTTGTAGTGGTATCTGGATTGGTCTGTATGTTGGTTGTTCATTCATTTGTTGATTATATTCCTAGCATTTTTTTCGGTGCGCCAAATTCTGACACAGTGCTTAGTGTTTTGCCAGGTCATCGATTGTTATTGAAGGGCGAAGGTTATTTTGCACTACGTGAAACAGTTATTGGCGGTATTATTTCATTTCTTATTGGTTTGCCGTTTCTTTTCTTTTTTAGTTGGTTTTTGATAAATTGGTTGGACTCATTGAAGTTGTTTGTGGCGCCCGTGTTGTTAATTATTACTTCTTGGTTGATATTAAGTGAGGTTGAGTTGAGAAAGATTTTTTGGGCAACGTTTGTGTTTATTTCTGCAGGAGTTTTAGGAATAGTTAGTTTGAACACGTTCATAGTTAAGGATCCTTTATTTCCTTTGTTGGGTGGCTTCTTTGGAGTTAGTATGTTATTATTTAGTCTTGGAAAGCGTGGTGTTGTTCCCGCTCAAAAAATTGATGGTAATTTTGAATTGTTTAGTTTTAATAACTTAGCATTGGGTTTTATTAGTTTGTTTGCAAGTAGTATGATGGTTTTGTTTCCTAGTTTGGGTCCAACTCAAAGTGCAACTGTAGCTCAAGCAGTACTTAGGAAAAGTTCTCATCAGAAATTCTTGAATGTGATGGGTGGAATTAATACTTTGGATGTATTATTTACAATTGTTATGTTATATTTGGTTGGTTCGGCCAGAAGTGGTGTGTTGGTAGTGGTTCAACAGTTATTTGAAATTAGTTTGAATGTATTTTTTATTATGTTATTATCTATGTTTGTTGGTCTTGGATTTGGAGTTTTGGTTTGTTTGTATATTGGAAAGCGAGTTAGTAATATTGTTTCTAAGATAAATTATAATTTGGTTTCGATAAGTATGATTATCTTTCTTGGGATCCTTGCAGTCGTTCTCTCAGGTTTCTTGGGTTTGTTTCTAATGAGTATATCTACTGCTGTAGGAGTTGTCTCTCAAAACGCGGGTGTGAAAAAGGTCCATGCGATGGGTGTATTGACAATTCCAACAATTTTGAATTTTTAATTATATTTCGAATGAGATTGAGTCTCTTCTTTGCTGTTCTATTACTTCAGTTCCGGCCTTAGTTAAGTAATATTTTTTAGGTCTGGCTCCCGTTGTTGCCACAAATCCGCGATATTCAAGTTCAATTAATTTATTTCGTATTGTTCTTTCAGATTTGTCTAAAGAATATGCTAATTTTAATTGGATTGGTGCTACGGCAAAATGTACTGTATCTGCCTTTCCTTGTTTGAGCAAGATTAGAAATTGTAAGTCTGACATTCTAAACATTGTAGGTTTAATATTTGCAATTGGTTGTTGGGTTGCTGATTGTTGGGTTGTGGAAAGTTGTGGACTTTCGTTTTTCCAATTTCCACTATTTTCCAATGTTTTTTCCAATAGAGTTTGGTGTTTTTCTTGAAGATATTTGATTTTATCTTGGAGAGTTTTTACGGTTGTTTCGCTCTCCATAAGCTTTGATTTGAGGCGCTCTATATCGGTTTTGTGGTCGTTGAGTATTTCTCGAATAGCTTTGGGAATCATGGAGTTTAGACTTAATGATTGTATAAAAACATTTATTGTTTGGAAAAAGGTTTCCAATGTTTTTCCACTAATTTCCAATGTTTTCCACAAAAAGACCCCTTTATTTCCAGTGGAGTTTCCAAATGAATTGGTTTAAAATCGATGTACTTAGTTCTTATTGTTGTTTTTTTGTACATTTTGTTTGGAAAGATGTTTGGAAAAGTTTTGGAAAGAATTTCCAATGTTTTTCCACTAATTTCCACTAATTTCCAAAGAAGTTTGGGTTTGTTTCTTAGCTGTTTTGTTGGATTTCTTTTTTCTGAAACAAATATCATAAAATTCGCAATAGTTGCATAGATAAGATTCTTCTCGGGGCGGAGGTGTTGAAGTTTTTAACGCGTTTGCTAATATTGTACCTCTTGCTTCCAAGTAACCCAGCATATTTCGCTTTTCAACCTCGAAGGTTTTTATCTTGCTTAAGGAAAAGTAAACAATCACTAATTTTTTTACATCTTTTTGTTGTGATTCGGGCAACATTGAGAAGTATGATTGTAATTGCATAGTGTGTTCTTTCTTTGGCTGTTTAGGAATTCGTTCAGTTGTTTTGAATTCATATAAAATGTTGTTGGAAAATACATCTACAAATCCTATTGCTGAAAATGCTGAAAATGGTGCTTGTAAGAATACTTCGTTTTCTTTTTCAGGAATATGTTCTTGGAAGAAGTTATGAATTGCATGCCCTCTTGAAAAGATCCACAATTTTTCTAGAGAAATTGGGACTTCTTCAGTTAAATCGTAGTATGACTTTCTCAAACACAATCCAGTTAAACGAGTCACTCCGAAACGTGGTTTTTTGTTTGGATCCTTCTTTTTTCTTGGTTTTTGTCCAGCAAGAAGTGCTTTTAGAACTACGTTAGGGTAGTTTTCGAACTCAGAACCTCTAACTTCATCAATATGTCTTTCCACTCCGTCGGGACAAAGAATTTTACTCATTTATGAATCCTCCAAGACTTATTTGTTTTGTGGCATCTTTTCCAAAGACTGATTCAATTCGGCTGTTGAATAGATTGATTGTTTCTCTTAAATATTCGCTTGTTCCTTCTATCTCGATTAATTTTAAAGTTGGTTCTAAATATTTCTTGACCGATCCTTCGCTAATAGTGTAGATTACTTTCGGTTTCTTGCATTTTGTACATATTCCTGCAAGCGGAGGACGTCTATATTTTTCATTGCATGCAATACATCTGAATCTTTGCATTGTAAATTTTCTCATGTTTCCTTTGAGATCTCGTATGAAGTGTCCGTTAATTATCAGCTCTCCCACTTTATGCAAATCTACTGCTCGAATCTTATCTGCTAAATCTAATTGTCCTTCCATTTTTTCCACCATTGTTGGAAGATATTTATATGCTGAAACATTTACTCCTGCATTCATATCTGATGTTGTGTGTGTGAATCCGTGATTTTGATATTGCTCTTCTTTATCGATTACGTCTCCGATCGATTTGACTTTTACATCCCACGGATATTTCATTTCTAAAGTTGCTTCATAAAATTCTAAAGGATATTTCCAAGCAATGTTCAAATCATATACTTCGTCGTCAACCTCTTTTGAATTTAGAATTGTGGAAATTACTAATGGTGCGTCCATGCTTCTTGCACCTCGACGATCAGGTAAGAAGTCTCTTGAGAAATTTAGGAATGCGTCCATCATTAACATGATTGCTGTTTCCTCTCCATCCAAATCTCTTCTTTGGGCGGCGTGCCACATTGGATGTGCTAGAACTCCCGAAATATTTGAGAATCCAATTATTCTTCCAGTTATTCCTGCAGAAGTATGTGGTGCAAGTCCTATTACAACTTGTCCGATTAGATCTTCATTTGTTGCAATGTTGTAAAATGCTGGAAGATTGTATATATTTACTAAAGATTCATCAACGAAATCTGCAACGCGTTTGAAAACTGAACTTGCGGATTCAATTCCGAGGAATTTTTCGTTTGGTAAAATTATATCTTGAGGAAATATTTCTAAGAGTTGTGTTGTTTCAGTTAAGGGTTGATTATGTATGTCTTTTTTGTATCCTAGTTGGTGTGCCTTTTTTATGGAAAGACCTATTTCTTTTGGTGTGAAATGTGTTGTTCCTAATTCTGTTGCGTCATACCTTACTGTTCCGTCTTTGTTTACTCGAAGCGAGTGTTTTGCGCGGAGCAATCCTTTTGTTGGGTGCTCCACGTAACGGAATTTGTTCATTGTTGCGCGTACACCTTTGATTAGTTTTGGAAAGGGTCCATCCCATTCTTTTTTGATTTTCTTTGATAATTCAGGTAGTTCATATTTTTTCCGTTCATAAGGGACACAACTTGGAGTTTCTGGGGAATCGTATTTCTTCTTTGTTTTGTAGTCAATATATTTTTGTTTGGTGTTGTCGGAGCTACAGTGTTCACATTTTTGGAAGATTGTTGATTTATTGCAATCGAGACATTTTATTATTGGAAAATCTGCAGTAACGTGTCCAACTTTAATTGCTTCGTTGAAAGATCTTAAACGTCCGCCCTCATTTCCAACAGGAAACAGGAAGTTTGGAGAACCTTTCATATCTCGCATTTTTGCTTTTTCTGGTCTCCCCATTCTTGCGCCAATTCCAGTTCCGAATTTATCTCTGAAGTTTATGTCTGTTCTGAATTGTGTCTCCAAAATCTTTTGATTTAATTTTGTGATGATTATTTGATTGTCTTTAATTGTGTGTGGACACCCAATTAATTCGAGCAATCGTTTGTTTGTTGAGTCTGCAAGCATTTCCGAGTTTAAGTAGTTTTGAAGTTGGGTTTTTTCTTTTTCGTTGAGGACATTCATATAGAATGTAAAGTCTGGATGGATCGCTATTTTGAAGTCTTCAGATAATTTTATTGCAGTTTCTAAATTTATTTCTGGAGGTATGAATGTATTGAAAAAATCTTTTGGTAGGTTGTGTGTTATTGTTGGATTTTTATCTATCGCTTGTTTTAATTCTAACGCCCACCACTCTGGACAATATCCTGCAGGTATTAGAAAATGTCCGTTTTCTGTGAATTCTCCTGGAGAAATTAGTATGTCTCCCAGATACAATATTTCGATTATATCTTTTGAGAGTTCTTGTGCTTCTTCTTCAGTTTTGGGTTTATGTACTGAACCGTCTTTTAATTTTACAATTGGTCCCTCTATTGAATCGCAAGACGTGAGTGAGGTTGATTTTCCAGGTCTTTCAACTCTTAGTTGAGTTCCGACAGCCAAATAGTTGTTTAGTACTTGCATAGTTATTGGTGAGATTGCCCAAGACCCGTGACCTGTTAATCTTGAACGTCCATATCTTTGTCTGAAACCTCCGTGTCTCAAAGGGTGTGTGAATACTGGTCTTCCTGCAACAATTTCTGCAATGTATGAATAATTTGGTTTTAGTTTGTTATCATTAGATTCGCTTTCAGTTTCTGAAGTTTTGGCATGTATTTTCTTTTTCATATCTTGATAGTCATTCAACCATTTCCAGTCGAGATTGAATTCCTTTCCCCAGTCGTTCAATTTCTTCATTACTTTTGCACCTTTTAGTGGAAGTGCATCAGTTAACATTAGAGCCACACCTCCTCGAATTCGGTCTGTTTCAATTCTTTGGAGTCCTTTGTAATTTGATACTGTTAGTTCTGATGTTGGATCGCCATCTAATTCAACTGGAAGATTTGAAATTATGTGTTTGATTTCTTGTTCAGTTGGTTTGTATTGTTTTCTCTCCACTCGCTCATAATAATCCATAACTTCGGTGTACATTCGCTTGATTTCTTGTTCAGTTGGATCATATTTTTCAATACCTTGTTTAATTCGTACATAATCTGCAATTACGGTAGTGACTGCAGACGCAGTAGCACCTCCGCCTCGAATTGGGCCTGCGTAATATAGTGCCAAATAGTCTTTGCCGTCTTTTCTTTTTTTGAATCTGACATTGATTAGGCCTTCAAGCGGTGCAGATACTACGCCTTGTGTGATGTACGCAAATCCTGTCCGAATTCCAATATTTATTGCAGTAATTTTGTCTTCAAATTTGCAGAATTTTTCTGAACTTATTTCATCTGCCAAAACTAGTGCGGCTCTCCAATCTCCGAAACCGTATTGTTTCTCCAGTTCGCTAATTCGTTCAACAATTCCGCTTCCTACCAAATTTGGAGATATGGACCCCATAATTGCTTCTACTCGCTCTGCCACAGATGCTGCAATTGGTATGTCGCACTTAGTTTGTGGATCGATTCCGACTTTTCTTGCTTTGTTTGCTATCGCATGTATCTCCAAGGTTTTTGATCTTAATGTTGAAAAGTATTCTTTGATATGCTTGGCTGCGACAATATTTGACATGCTAATTTCATTATGACGATGTTTAAATATGATTGTGTGAAAAAGTATATGATGGAAAAGGCGTCTCGCGGTCGACCAGCATTTAGTCCGATTAGAGATAATCTTGTTGAGCTTTTGTTCTTTGTCGGTAAAGGATATGGTTATGAATTATATAAAAAATACATTCAGGTTTTTCATAAAACAACTATGCGTTCAATTTACTATCATTTGAATAAAGGTGTTGAGTTGGGCGTGTTTAAGATCGATAAAGTTGAAAATATTCCTGGCGACTATTCTTGGGGTGAAGGTGTTCGACGAGTAGTGTTTGCACTTGATGAAAAGGCTGAACCTAAGAAAGATACTCGTGTTTTGAAGCGTCTTAAAGAAATTTCTAAATAAGACTCTGAGCCCTATGTTTCTTATGGAACTTACTTATTATTTGATTTTCATTTTAACTTTTCTTTCTTTTCTATATTGAAAATAATAATATATAATATATAAAAAATTTATTTTCATAATTAAAATATAATTTCTATTGGAAATAAAGGGGTAGGAGGGCAATATTTTATAAATAAAATTAAAGGTATTGTAGCTAAGTAATGTGTTTTTGAGGATTTTTTTAGATTCTCAAGTGGATAAAGTATTTTAAGGTCAGTTTCTTATGGAAAGTTCATGAGCGATCCTCAAACTAAATTAGATAGTTCTTCATCTGAAGAAAAACAAGATACCGAATCAATTAGTGCACCAACTAACTCTCGAGATCGAGATGAATTAGATGATTTATTTGATGATTTTGTATCAAAAAAATCTATTTTTATCAATAAAGACGTTTTATCCATCCGCCACGTTCCAAAAACAATACCTCACCGAAAAGAACACATTAAAAAATTAGGAATGATTTTAGCACCTGCACTCAGAAATGACAGACCTTCAAATATTTTCGTATATGGAAAAACTGGAACTGGAAAAACTCTTTGCGTATTACATACTCTAAATAGAATTGTTGAACGAGTCAAAGGAACAGACTCTGCTTTACGTTTTGCTTACTTAAATTGCAAATTGAAGAAAGTTGCAGACACAGAATACAGAGTCATTGCATCCCTTGCAAAGGAATTGGGTGCAAAAGTACCCGTCACAGGATTACCAACTGATGAAGTATACAATATTTTCCTGAAAAAACTAGATGAACAAGAACAAGTTGTAATTTTAATATTGGATGAAATTGATAGATTGGTAAAAAAGACAGGTGATGAAATACTATACAGCCTAACTCGAATTAACTCTGTATTGAAGAAATCAAAACTCTGTTTGATTGGAATTTCAAATGATGTTCGTTTTATTGAGAATATTGATCCTCGAGTCAAGAGTTCATTAGGTGAAGAGGAATTAATTTTTCCACCATATAACGCACTAGAGTTGAAAGACATTTTGAGCGAAAGAGCTACCACGGCATTTGTAGAAGACTCAATTCATCCTGCCGTTTTACCTAAGTGTGCTGCCTATGCTGCAAAAGAACACGGCGATGCTCGCCGGGCGCTCGATTTATTAAGAGTTGCTGGAGAGGTTGCTGAAAGAGCGGCGGCAGAAGAAGTTAAGATGGAACATATTCGTGAGGCAGAAGACAAGATTGAAAAGAATAGAATCCTCGAACTAGTTAAAACCTTACCAAATCAATCAAAATTATTAATTTACTCAATATTTCTTTTGAGCAAAAATAAAACAGACAAACTTGTCACTGGCGAAATCTACCAGACTTATGCCGAATTATGTAAAGTCAATGATAATTCAATTTTAACACAACGAAGAATTTCTGATTTAATTTCCGAGTTAGATATGCTAGGTCTGATTAATGCTCGCGTGATAAGTAAAGGAAGGCACGGACGTACTCGTGAAATTTATTCCACAATCCCTGCTGATTTAACTGAAATTATAAGTGAAGATTTAAAGGGCGAACTAAGGCTATGAGTAATCAAAAAGTTATCAAGCAATTATTGGATAAAGGAATTCTACCTACTTCAGAAAATATCGAAAAAGCATCACAAGAAGTAGTAATAGTAAAACCCAAGATTGATGATTTGCGTGCCCGATTGAAAATAGTTAAAGAATTTGATTACAAACAGAAGAAAATTACTCCTGCCGATTTTACTGAACACTATCGTGAACGCTACAAAACTCTGAAGAATATATTATTTAATCGTCCAGAAGCGGCAACAGCAGTTTCAATTGATCGTGCAAGACAAGGCTTCGGAAATGATGATCAAGTTATAATCGCAATGGTTTCAGATATAAATCGTATGAGGACCGGAACAATCAAAATAACTGTTGAAGATTTGAGTGGTCAAATGGACATAATCATATCATCAAAAAACAACGATTTGATTGAAGAAGCTAAGTTTTTGACGCTAGATGAAGTCCTTATTTTCAAAGGGCGAGTTATTAGAGATGTTATGTTTCTACAAGAGATAATATTACCTGATATTCCACAACAACCAATACATTATAGTCCTGAAGAAGTTTATGCAGTATTTTCTGGCGATATTCATGTAGGATCTAAGTTATTTTTACCTAAACAATTTGGAACCTTTATTGATTGGTTAGGTGGGAAAGTTGGTAATGAACGACAAAAAGAGATTGCGAGGAAGACGAAATATTTCTACATTCCGGGTGACCTGGTTGATGGTGTCGGAATTTTTCCAGGGCAAGAGAAAGAATTAGCTATCGGAGATTTACGTGGCCAATATGAGGAACTTGCAAAATATCTTGCAAAAGTTCCAGATGACAAACAAATAATTATTTGTCCTGGAAATCACGATGCAGGAGTACGTTTGGAAGAGCCTCAACCACGAATGAAAGATTATGCTGAATCAATTCTTGAATTACCAAATGTTACAATGGTCACAAATCCATCATATACAAATATTCATGCAATGGACAAATACAAAGGTCAAGATGTTTTAATGTATCACGGATATTCATTTGACAGATTAATTGATCAAGTTGAAGGTTTGCGGTTGGCAGGAGGATATGAAAAGGCAGACGAAATTCACAAATTTTTATTGAAGCGTAGACACTTAAGTCCAACACATAATTTGAATCTAACAATTCCAATGAAACAAGATCCGCACGCAATTACACAAGTTCCAGATATTATGGTTTCAGGTCATATTCATAAAGCAAATATTGGAAGCTATAAAAACACAATTTCAATTTCAGGAAGTTGCTGGCAATCCGTTACAGATTTTCAATTAAAATTTGGACATGTTCCCGATCCCGGAATGATTCCAATCATGAATTTGAAAACACGAAAATCTAATATGCTCAGTTTCAAGTAATTATTTATACTTTAATGGAATTATAGAGGTATGTTTCCCTTGTTTGGATTTATTGCACATATATTTTTATTTCTATCAATTCAAATTTTAGGAATTTTTACTGGACTAAATGCTTTGGAGATATTAAACAGTTCAGCCATAGTTGTTCAGGAAGTTCCCTTACCAATGACGCTATTATCTTTTGTAATTGCGTTTAGTTTATTATTTATACTTTTGAGATTTTCCGGAAAATTTAATCTATTCAAATATTTCTTTTATTTATTAATTATAATTGGAAGCAAATTGGTTTTTGAAGCGTTTTTCAATCCAGTGGTTGCAAATATTTTAACTTTGTCTCTGTTGGCACTATTCCTCTTCCGTAAATCGCTCTTAATTCACAATTTAACTTTGGGAATAACTATTGCAGGTGTTGCAGTCAGCCTAGGACTAAGTTTCAGTTTTTCAACAGTTCTGTTTTTGATGGGCGCATTTTCAGTCTACGATGTTTTGGCAGTTTATCGAAGTTCACACATGGTAAAATTGTTCAAAGGCATGGCGAATAAAGGAGTCATACTCGCAATTATGATTCCGTCAAGATTGGACAAAATCAATATAAAATCTAATGAATTCAAACCAGGGCAAGGTATTTTTATTATGGGAACTGGAGATTTAGCATTTCCACTATTTTTTGCAATCAGTGCTTTGAAGTTTTCAATTGTGAGTGCCTGGTTTATTGTCATCGGAGCAACAATTGGTTCAGCCCTAGTTTATTATCTTCTTAATGTTCAAAGATCAAACAGAGCAATGCCCGCATTACCTCCAATTGCAATTTGTAGTGTTTTAGGATATGTTGCAAGTTTATTGGTTTAATGCTCACCTTCAATATCTAAAAGTTCACGAATAAGTTTTGCTTTCTTCGGACCCAACTTATCAATTTTTGTCAAATCCTCTTCGGTTGCGTTCAACAAACTTATTGGTGCTTTGAATTCCTTTAGTAACGACTTTGCCAACTTAGGTCCAACCAAAGGCAAACCTTCTACTAAGAATTGTTGTTGTTCCTCTACGCTCCAAGTTCGTTTTGAACCTCGAAGCGAGACTTCCTTATTGTTGTCAAGTTGTTCTCGCTTTGCGAGAGAGATTAACAGATTAACAGTTTCTTCAGTGTCATGTGCAAACAGAAAAGGAATTTGATAATCAAGCGTCAACGAAATCATTGCCGCACGAATTGCATTCGGATGAACGTTACGAATTTCAAATATGTCTCGCAGATCTCCTTCAATAATATAAAGTGGTTTCTGAAAATTTTCTCTTAATTCCTTTGCTTGTGTGAACAATCTTCCATCAACTAATGAGTTAACGAAGTCTGGAACTTTCTTCAGCTCTACAACACACTCGTTTGATAGAATAAAATCTCCAACTTCCAGAGCTTTAGTTTCTATTTGAATATCTTTTTCATATAAGTATCTGGGCAATTGACCTTTGTTCTCTCTATGATCAACAATTATTTTAAGATCCATTTTCAAGGAGTTCTTTCATTCGACGTTCTTTGTGGTATGAAA
>CEPX01043108.1_pt1 | contig 18625 bp, 20 predicted proteins | sample 361361 | NCBI WGS metagenome assembly CEPX01 (sample SAMEA2619974, study PRJEB7988) | marine metagenome | biome: marine biome (ENVO:00000447); feature: mesopelagic zone (ENVO:00000213) & marine oxygen minimum zone (ENVO:01000065); material: "saline water (ENVO:00002010), including plankton...
ATACTTCTGTTTTCATTTTGAATGTTTCGCCGTATGTTTCTGTTGTTGGCTTGATGTTGTTTGTGGTGTGGTCTGCGCTTTCTATTGTGCGTGTGACTCTTTGGCAGGTTGCGGTTTTGCCTGATGGGCTTATGTCTAGTACGATTATGAAGTCATAGTTGGTTTGGTCGTATCCCCATGAGGTATAGAATACTTGGCCTACTGTTATGTTGGCTGTGCTGGTCTGTTCTGTTATTCTTAGTTCCTCGTCTGGATAGTAGGTCTTTCTTTTCTGCATCCAGTTCTCTGCGGCTTTTCTTGTGGCTCTTTGTTGTAGGCGTTGCCATTGGTCGCCGTCTGCGTACTGGATTATGTAGTCTGTGTGTTTTATTTGTTTGGTTGTTGTTTTTGTTTTCATTTTGTTTGTGCCTCCCCGGCTTAATATTAATAATAATATGTATGAACTATATAAACCTTTCGGTTTTTTGTCAAGAGAGTGTGACCAAAAAGTCAGAAAGTACGTACTTTAACAAGCTTTTTACTTTCCCCACCCGGGTAGGGGGGGCCGTAGTATAATAATATGCCTGCCTCAGACGGCTTATTTGGCGTTTTCCCTAGGGGAAGTGATCGAATCGAGCCATTTTAAGAAGCTTTTACGGGGGTAACGGAAGTATCTACCTAGGTCTTGGTAGTCAAAGGCACCAGCCATGGCCAAACTCCTAATCTTAGTGGTATCATACCCACTAAGTTGTGATGCTTCCGTAGCATTAAGCGGTTTATCAATAGGATCACCCTTCTGATCGAGTGTTTTGATCTTGCTATCTACGAATTCATAGAATTTCTGTTCTTTCAGCTTATCGTACTCAGGTTTTTCTATGTGTGAGGGGAAATTCATAGTGAAGTAGCCGTGGTAGAAAGTTCCGTTAGGAATTTTCACCTGGTTTGGTTGCATGTCTCTCATCTTTGTAGTGACTTGGTTGATAATACTGAGTGCTTTTCGGTTGGCAAACTTGAAATGTCCTCTCCTGCTGATCATGAATAAGTTATCGACCCTGTGTTCTCTCAAATATTTGGTCAGTCCGCGAAAATAAGGTAGGCAGAGTATGACGCAGAGTCCTGCTTGTCTCATTTCCTGTAATAATAGGACTAGGTCGTGGTGGTCCTTGGTTCTTGTAAGGTCTGCACTCAGTAATCTGTGTGCTTCGTCTATTATTATGACGCTACCTCGGGGTAATTTTCGGACTAGGCGATAAAATGATGCTGCGCTGTAAGCAATTTGGTCTATTTTAAAATTAGGATCGATTACTGATGCTATTTTAATCGCTAGGGTGCTCTTTCCTGTTCCTTCTACTCCTGTTACGCATACGAAGTGGTCGTTATCCATCTTTAGTTTACTATTGACGATGCGATAGATTAACAGCCATGTTTTAGAGTCGAAATAACGGTCTTGTCCTATATTTTTACTCTCAATGAACTTCTTAATGGCCCCTTTGTTGCCTACGTGTAGTTTGTCGGCGAGTAGTTGTGGTATTTCCTTTTCTTCCACGACTGTTTGTTGTTCTATCATACTTCTATGCTCGCCTCTTCGCTAGGTTTGTCTGCCATGATGAGTCCTTCTTCGTGTGCGCTTATGTAGAGCTTCATTCTCCATCGGTATAGGTTGTCTTTGAATGCCCAGACGAATTTTGGTCCGAAGGTGCTTGTTACTGTGGCTAGTCTGTGGCTTTCTTTTTGTAGTGCTTCTAGTTGTTCTATTAGTTTCTTTCTTTTGTTCCCTATGAGTCTAGGAATGAGTTCTAGTTGGTATTCGTCGAGGATTCTTAGTAGAAGGTGGTATTGTTGGTTTATTCCTGCGTCGTGTGCTCTTCTGTTGAGTATGTTTAGTGTGTCTAGGTATAGCATAGAAGAATTAAATTGTGGGCTTTTTGTTTCGCTGCTTGAGCTACCTTCTTCCATTATATGGTTCTCTCAAACATCGGGAAAGGCAGGTGTTATTTTAATGTTTCGGCTTGTAGTATTAGAAACCTGCTTTTTTTTATCTGAAGAAGCGTGCTGAGATTCTTTGTCTTGTTTGTTGTCTTTGTAGTTCTTCGAATTCTCTTCTGGCTCTTGCGAAGCGGCTTATTGTTCCTGCTCTGCCTGTGGAAGCAGGTATTCCTCTTGCTAGTGGGGCGGGTCTTACGGGTCCTTGTGCGACTGTTCTTTGTCTCCTGGTTCTTGGTGCTCGTGTTCTTGCCGTTCTTGCAGGCGTTACTATTCCTCGTTTTGGGGTTCCTGTTCGGCCACCTTCTCTTGTGCGTGTTAATGTTACGGCACCTCGGACTCCTCTTTCTTGTCTGGTGATTTCTCTTTGGAATTGTCCTACGTCTCTTCTTAGTTGTCGGAATTCTTGTTGTGTTCGTTGTGAGAGTGCTCTTCCGCTGGGGCTTGGTGTTGCTTTGCGGCGTATTCTTTGTATTCTTTGTCTTACTGCGCTTCTTACGCGCTTTATTGCTTGTCTTGCGGTTACCATTGTTATTCTGTGGTGTAGTCGTGTTCAGTATTTAATGATTTGTGTACTTGACTACTACAATACACATGTTTTTTTATATACTTTGTACCTGCCAGGTTGTATTATGGTTGTTCGTAAGGCTACTTTTGCTCAGACGCGGTTTGCTGAGAGTTTGGCTCGTTTTCGTGGTGGCCGCGTGAACGTTAGCGGTGGTGAGATTACTGGCGTTACTATAGGTAGTACAACAATCCCGATTAGTCAGGTTCCTAGCGTGGCAACACGTGGTGGTATGGGTGTTTTGCCTTTGGCTGCTGCGCAGGTGAGTAGTATACAACAACAAGCCGGTGTCGTGAGTGCGCGCCAAGCCCGATCTACCGCAAAACAGGGAGGTACCCTGGGTAAGGTAGGTATTCAAACCCCCAAAGGTGGTGTTAGCGCAACGCAAAGGATTTTAGAGAAGCGACAGGCAGAACAGCTAGCCAGAGCTAGTCCACCAGCCGGAAAAGACTTCACTGTAGTACGTAGAGCGGCACCTGGCACCAGGCAGGAACGTAGAGACCGTGGAGAGGTTACCTTATCAGAATTGCGCACTCAACAGTTTGTAGCACAGGCTGAGAGAGATATCACGCCCTTTCAAAGGGCAGCATTCGAGAGAGACGTCGCCAGAGAGGTCGCAAGAGTAGAAAGAGCCATACCTGGATCGAAAGCTGCTATTGCCAGAGAGTTTGCCAGATCAGGGGTCGTCGGTACCCCTCTGACAGTGGATAGGGAGGGTATAGCTCTTCGTGTAGCCAGAAGAAGAGGTTTACTTGACGAAAGCTCTATTTCTGGGCCCGGTAGTGGTATTGGTGGTGCTGCTGCAGGGTTACGAGCGCGTGAGCAGGTTATTGCAGGTGTGTTTGAACGGCGTGGTCAAGGAGAACAGTTGCAAATAACTCCTGAGGGAGAGGAGTTTGTTAGTACGGGTGGTGATCGTGCTTTAAGTTTAGAAAGTGTTGTTACGCCTTTTGCCACAACTGGTGGCGTTGGGGGTCGTCGTCCTTTTGAAGAGTTCCGTAGTTTAAGAGAGTTTGAAGCAGGATTACCTGGCAGGGGCATTCCTGCTGTTGTGGGTGCTCCTGCTGTTCCTATTTTAGGTTTTGAGAGTGAGACTGCATTTCAGAGAGTGACTCGTGCTCCTGGTCGTGCTGTTGCTGCTGTGACTACTCCTATTGCTTTGGGTACTGAGCGGGTTACTGGTCGTCCTGTTAGGCGTGCTAGTGAGGTTGCTCGTTTGCGTGCTGCTTTTGATAAGGAGGCTGGTGAGGCTCGTGAGGCGGTTAGTGCTTTTGAGACTGCCACGTCGGGTTTTGAGGTTCGTGATGGTGCTATTGTTGTTCCTGAGGGTCGTGAGAGGGAGATTCGTCGTTTGCGTAGTAAGGCTGAGAAGGAGACTCGTGAGGCTGAGCAGGTGGCTACTGCTTTTGAGCGTGAGCAGAGTAAGCGAGGTGTTCTTGATACTTTGTTTTTTACTGCTGTTCATGAAGAGCCTTTCAAGAGAGTTGTTGGTGGTGTTTTGCAGGAGAGTATTTTTGATCCTCGAACTCGGCAAGAAAGAGAGCGTGTTCGTGTTGCTGAAGAAGAGAGACGTCGTGCTGAAGGAAAAACTACTTTATTAGAGCTTGTTGAGAAAATACCTGGTGTTCGTGCTGTGCAAAGAAAGCTAGAGCCAGGTGTTTCGGGTGTTCAAGAGTTTTTGGGAGGTGTTGGGGAAACTGTTATTGAAAAGCCTGGTGAGGCTACAGCTTTTGCTGCCAGTGCAGCAATTGTTGGTGGTGTGTTTAGGGCGTTTCCGGGTATTGAGGCTGCGAGGGCTACTCGTGTTGCTGAAGTGGGATTGACTGGTTTGTTTTTGGGTGGTGAGGCTTTGAGTGTTCGTCAGGCGGGAAAGGTTGTAGAGCAGAGCGCTTTGGATCAAGGTTTTAGTGTTGGTGAGGCTCGTCGTTTGGCTGCGGAGGCTCGTTTTAGGCGTTCTGGGGAGACGTTAGCTAAGACAGAGCTTTTTAGGTTCCCGTTTGCTGCAGCTCGTGGTGGAATTCCAAAGTTACGTGTAAGAGAGACTTTTGAGAAGGTTGACAGTTCTGGTAAGCGAACGACTCGTGTGAAGGAACAGACTTTGACACGTGCTGATGTTGCTAAGATTATAAAGAAGGAGTTTCCTGAGCAGGGTTTTGCTAGGAATGTTAATACTAAACGGGCTCGTGAGCGTTTTCCTACTCCTGAGGACTTGTTTGTGCAGTTACAGACTGCTAGGGCTAACAGAAAGACTCAGTTAGAGGGTTTAGAAAAGCAGGCACGGGCAGAATCAAGTTTAGGTGTTGGTGTTACTCCTCCTCGTGCTGTTCGTACTGCTCGTGCGCGGGCTAGACTTGAGGCTCAGGCGCGTCGTGGTGTGCGTGCTGAAGCAAGGGCGAGAGATCGTGCTGTTGCTATTCGTGAGCCTGGTTTGGTAAGGGAGGTTAGTCCTACTTCTACTGCTGTGGGTATTGCGGGTGCTGCTGTTACCCGTGCTCGTGCTGCTCGTGGTGATTTGTTGGTTCGTGAGGGTCGTGTGCCTCGTGTTCGTGGTCAGGGTCTTGTGACGACGCGGGGTCCTGGTGCTTTGGCTACTAGTGCTCCTTTCCGGCCTCCTGTTGAGCAGCCTTCTCGTTTTTTGGAGCCTGTTGTTCGTCGTCCTCCTACGCGTCAGGATAGGCCTTTTAGGCGTACGCGTACGGAGTTTGAGCCTTTCCGTGGTCTTGAACCTCCTGGTTTTGTTGCTGATCCTCGTGCTTTGGGCTTGTTGGGTTTGGGTGCTTTCTTAGGTTTGAGAGGTACTGCTGGTGGGGGTCCTGGTAGTGGTCGTGTTTTCCGTAGTGGTGTGTTTCCTAGTATTGCTGGTGCTGTACAGTTTGTTGAACGTGGTCGTTTTGTTCGTGGAGAGAGACGTCCTGGTCGTGTTCGTGTTCCTTTTGCTGAGCAATTGCCTGTTTTGACTGAGGAAGAGGCACGTAGAAGGGGTGCGGGTCTTGGTTTTGGGAGGTTGTTTGGGCCTCCTGTTGTTACTAATGGTGGTAACCGAAAGAATCTTATAAGACAAGGAGGTTTAGGTCTTTAAATAATGGTGATGAAAAAGAAAAGGGTTCGTAAAGGTGGTTTTCGTAGGAAGAAACCTAAACCCTACAAAACTTTGAGGTGAACGAGCAAAAATGGTAAACATACTTGAAAGCTTGAGGCAAAGGTTGGAACAACGAAGAGAACTAAAGCAGGCACGAGCTAGTCAAAAAGAAGCAGAACTCGCGCAGGAAGAGGCTTTTGAAGAGTTTGAAAGAGAGGAGCCTCAACAAGCATTTCAAGTACAACAAGAAAGAGCAGAAATAGCTACCGTTCAGCGAGAAGAACAGCTCGCGCGTCGTGAAAAGGAATTAGAGGTTGAGCGGGCCACACGTCGTCTTGAAAGGAAGAGCAGTGAGGAAGAAGCTGCAGGTATGGCAAGTATTACTCGTGCTCAGGCTGAGCAGGCGCGAGAGTTTGCTGAGTTGAAGAAGCAGCAGCGTTCTGTTCGTCGCGAGGAAGCTATGAGTGAGCGTCGTTTTGGCGGTCTTTTCCCATCACAAGAGCAGTCAGAATTACGTGCTGAGAGCCAAGCGAAAAAACTTAAGTTAGAGGAGAGTATTGCTGTGAGTCGTGCGAATATTCAGAAGGCTCGTGGTCAGTCAGGTTTTGGTGGTATTGCTGCTGCTCTTACGAGTCCTGGTAGGTCTCGTGCTGGTGTTGGTGGTGGTGGTGTGAAGAAGAAGGTTACTTTTGTTAAGCAGAAGAATGGTAGTTTTAAGAGAGTTGTGAAGACGGTGCCTGTGAGTGGTAGAGAGTTGGGTGGTGTGCAGCCTACTGGTGCGGTTCGTGACCAACCTAGTATTAGTATGTTTAGTGGTGGCTCGCCTAATGATGTTGTTATGAATCAGCGTCCGGCGAGTACGCCTCGTAGTGTTGGGGCAACAAGCTTTTTTGTTGGTGGTAGTAAGAGGAATGTTGTTCCTGATACGCCTGCTAGTTTTTTTGTTAGTAATGGTAAGCGTGGGGGTAATGCGAGTGTTGAGAGTATTTTGGCGCCTTTGGGTGGAAAGAAGGGTCGGGGTCGTAAGAGGGGTCCTGGGCGTTTGCCTAGCTTGTTCTGAGTATGAATGTTGCTCCTCAGGCGCAGGCGAGTCCTGAGTATTTTGATGACCCCCAACAGGTGGGGGGTCAGGATCCTCAGCAGGCTTATGCTCAGGCTTATGGTGCGGGTATGATTAATATGCCTTTGAATATGGGTGGTAATATTAATGAGCAGTTGATGAATACTGACTTGATTCTTAAGCATATTGAGGAGTATTTGAGAAGTATAAAGCATGTTCCTGATCCTGAGACTGGAGAACCTGTTGAGGTCAGGGGTAAGCCTTTGTTTCCTCACGAAATGATCAACAGGCTTATTATGCACTTGCGTTTTCGGTTCACACAAAACACAATCCTTTCTAATCTTGAAAAAGAGACAGTTTACAACCTTAGCGAGAGTTTTGGGCACTTCCTTATTGACTGGTTCGCTGACAGCTTTGATGAGATAGAACAAACTCACATGAAAGATGGTAGTGAGTTTGATACTAAAGACTTAACACCTATTATAGACAACTTGTATTTCATCCACCTCACCATCCTTAGTAGAAGTATAGGAGGTCGTACACAAGACGGTATTTTGAGCATGAATAAGGTAGGTATGACGCAATCGGATAATCCTAACGCGCCTTTGCAGGATTCGAGCACTTTTGGTAAGGTTATGAAGCGTTTCGGCTTCGCATAAAATTACAAATACGGTTTTTTTTTTGCACGGGTAGGACTGTAGCAACAAAGGATCGAGGAGAAGCGAAAAAAGAAAAAATGGCGATTTTAGGTTTTGATTTAGGAGGATTGTTTAGTGGTGGAGCAGGCGGTAGTGTTAGTCGTTTGTTTGGCCCTCTAACGTTTATGCTTATTGGTAGTTTGAAGTGGATTGCTTATTTGAGTCCGTTTTATGCTATGTTTCACATGCGGAGGCATTACAAGGTTTTTGCTTTTGTTTACAAACGTTTGGGTAATACTGATGTGGTACACCCCGACTTCGGCAGAGTTGTTAAAGATAAGGACAAAACCACTGGTGTTGTTACGGAACGTATGAAATGGCTATTCAGCCGCCGCGTAACACCCAAACTTCCTTACGATACGTTGTATGCGGGGAAGTGGAACCTGATGTTTACGCAGCTTAGGCAGGGTGTAAACGGAGAACTCCTTCCTATGAGTATTAATAAGGGTGAGAAGGGAGATCATTTGAACCCTCGCAATCAAGGTATAGAACTTTGGAGGCGTAACGAGCACAAGCTAATGGTTGAGAAGAACACGGCGAAAGAAGATAAGTGGTGGCAAAACCCCCACGTATGGAACCTCACGTACATGTTCGTAGCAATATTTGGCGTATGGCTATTACTTGACCAGGTAGCAAAGATGAACAATGGTTTTAATGACGCTGCTAACGCTATGCAGGCAATGGCGGACAGCTTTAAAGCTTTAGCAGGAGGATAATACAACAAAAAAAAGTATGAGTTTGACTTTGGCAATTGGAATAGTCATAACGAGTCTTATTATTAGCTGTGCTATTCTCATAACAAAAATGACTGGGGTCTTACGCTTGGTTTTGTTGGGGTTGTATTTGGTGAGTGTTATTGGTGGTATTGGGCTGGTTAGTAAGATTGTTAGTGATAACCAGCCGAATAGTAAGTTCACAACCTTGTTGGATAGTTTGTATAATACTAGTATTTGGAGTATGAGTGTTGTTATATTGGGCTTTATTATTTTTATGCTTGCGCGTGCTATAGGTGTGTTGTCTCAGAAGGATGATTTTGGTCAGGGAGAGTTGCGAACATGAGGTTGGGTGTTTTTTGCGTTTTGGTTATGATTTTGGCAGTTCCTGTTGTTGCTTTTGATGACTTGTTGGGCTTGCAGGGTAACGTGTTTAATAGTACTGGCGGTAGGGTTACGAGCGGTGATATTACTATACAAATTCATACTGAAGAGGTTGGTGGTTCGCAGGTGTATGCTGAGACTTTTACTGGTGCGATTAATAATGGTGAGTATGATGTGCTTTTGGGTAACGTAACTGTTTTGGATTTGGATCAGGATCGTGCTTATTGGATGGAGGTTTTGATTGATGGTCAGGATATGAACTTTAGTGCTCACTCGCGACAGGTTTTTCAGTCTAGTGTGGGTAGTTATGAGAACTTGACGGTTGAGGGTAACCTAACGGTGTCAAATACGGGTTTTGGTATTGTGTTTAGTGATGGCTCGTTTCAAACAACGGCTTCTACAAGTGTTGATAATAGTGGTGGTAGTGTAAACGGAAGTGGTAGTAGTGGCGGTATAGCTGTTTTTAATGAAAGTAATAGATTGATTAGTAATAGTAGTTTGTTTTGGAATTATACAACCGAGAAGTTGGGAATAAGAACTAACAATCCTGTTTATGCTTTAGACATTAGTGGCAATATAAGTACTGATTATTTGAGTTGTACTGCTTTAGAAACTAATGCTAGTGGTGAGATAGTTTGTGGAAGTGATGAGGTAGCGGGTGGAGGTAGTATTAATGGTAGTGGTCTTGTTGGTGAGGTGGCTTTCTTTAATGAGAGTAATAGGATTATTGGTAACAGTTCTTTTTTCTGGAATAGTAGTAATGACAGGTTAGGTATTGGAACGGGTAGTCCTAATGCGTTGTTGAATATTAAAGGTGAGGGCCTTCATACTGCTATTACCGGAACTTCTGCTTCTTTGCTTACAATACAAAACACGAATGGTAATACTTTCTTTTCGGGAATAGACTTTTATGGCAATCAAGTAAGAAGGATTGCTACGATAATGATGGAACAAACTAGCGGGGGTTCTATTTTGCATTTGGGTACTTCTAATAATTTTGGTAACGGTGTTACTAATGATGCGTTGGTGATTGATCCGACAGGTGATGTAGGTATTGGTACAAGTATTCCTGCAGAACCTTTGCATGTTGTAGCGAGTTCTGATAAGGCTGTTCGTTTTGAGACTGATGATGGTGTTGATGTTGTTGCTATTTTGGATAACTTAAATACGGGAAGTAATGCTGATGGTATGATTATTCGTATTGGTCCTAATAGTAATCCTGGTGCTAATAATGATTTCATTTTTTTCCAGGATGGAGACGGAACGACTTTGGGTACTTGTCAGGGTGATGGTGCTGGTGGTATGACTTGTCCTGGAAGTAGTGATGAGCGGTTCAAGAGGAACATAACCAGTTTGGATAGTGTGAAGAATAAGTTTAAGGATGTTAGTCCTATAAAGTATAAAGGTATTGGTGGAAGTAAAGAAGTTGTAGGATTTAGCGCACAGGATATTAACGTAACTTTCCCGCAGTGTGTTACTGTTGGAGCAGAGAGAATGTTGGATGATGGTACGGAAATAGGAGAGAAGTTGTTCCTTTCGAAAGAGTGTTTGATTGCTCCTATGTGGAAGATGATTCAAGAACAACAGGATATTTTAGAAAGTTTGGAGGCCCGCATAGCAGTACTGGAGAAAAAATGAAATGGTACAGAACAACGTTGTTAGTGGTGGTAGCAATTATGGCTTGTGAGAGCGTTATGGCTTTTAATGGTACGAATGAAAACTTTAGTAGTACTTTTAAGGTTAGCTTGTACGGTTTTAATGCTAGCGGTACAAATTTTAAGAGTAGGGATCATGATGTTGTTCCTGTTTTGTCTTATAACTCTACTAATTTTACGGGTCGTTTTGGTATTTTACAGTCTAATGATACTGTTGTTGATGAGGTTATGGCGGTGTTTACTGTTTTGGATCGTGAGAGTCCTTTGTTTCCTTTTAAGAGGAGTATTTATGCTAATATAAGTTTGAGTGGTCGTGTGCAGAGTAATGTTAGTATTAGTGAGGTGTGGGCGAATATTAGTTTGCCTAGTGGTGTGAGTATTCGTCGTGATTTGGATTTGTTGAATGGTACTGATAAGAATGGGACTTATGGTGCTGACTTTTTTGGTAGTGAGTTGGGTAGGTATGAGTGGTTTGTTGTTGCTAGGCGTTCGGGTTTGGGGGGTCTTGAGTTTAGTGGTAACCAGACGAGTTTTGTTATTGGTGTGAGTCAGGATAGTGTTGTTTTGCAGAGTGTGTTGTTTGGTGTGATTATGGTTGGTTTGGTGGTGTTGTACAAGGCTGGTACGAAGAAAGATGAGGAAGAAGAATATAAAGAGCGAAACAAGCATGAAAAAACGGAGGGTATTGGGGTACAATGATTCTTAAGGTTTTGGCGTTGCTTGGAATGCTGGCAATTCCTGTTTTGGCTAGTAATTTTAGTATTGTTAATGCTACGCCAAATTTTCCTTTCACAAGAACGCTATTAAGAAATGTTACTGTGAGTGCTGACATTGAGAATGTGAGTCCAGACCGTATTACTGTGTTCAATGCTAATGTTACCTTGCCTGATGGTAATGAGGAATTACACAAGATGCTTCCTCAGGATAGTGTTAATCAGAGTTGGAAGTTTGACTTTATTCCTCAACAGTTGGGGAGGTATAATGTGACTTTGACTGCTACTGATAATGAGAGTACAACAATTAATCAGTCAGGTGTTGGTTTTGTTATTAAAGAGGTTGATGACTGGCTTGTGACTACGGGTTTGCTTTTTAGTGGAATAATTTTTAGTTTTGCTTTACTTTTTGGGGGTAATGACGAATGAGTATGTTTCGTAATGTCGTTAACTGGGGACTTTTGATACTATTTTTTGGTGTGGCTATTCTTGGAACGCAGTACTTGGTCGTTGTGAATGAGACTTTTGATAATGTAGCTGAATTGTCGACATTATTAAATAGTTTGTATTCAAACTTGCTTGTCGTTGTACGAGTCCTACTGTTCTTGTTTGCATTGAGTATTATAGTTGCAGGTATGCTACAATGGCATATGAAGCGGTTTCGTAGTTTGGATAAGAGGAGGTTCAGCGCGTAATGACAAAACGTCGTAATACTCAACAGCGTGTTGATCCTAGCTTGGTTGACTTTTTGAATCGTACTGGTGGTAGAGCGAATATGGAGTTGGGGATACCTGTTAATCGTACAAAGATGAGTGGTTTGTTGGCTGATGTGGCTCGTGAGAAGAAGTTGGGTGACGCGATTATTGAGAAGTTGCGTAGGCTTCGTAGTGGTGAGCGTGGTGGTATTAATGATGTTGTAACAAGCTTCGCAATTCTCTTAGGAATGGGTGTTGCTATCTTGATTACGACGGCTATGCTTAATGCTACGCAGGATGCTGATGCTTTCACTGGGAGCGTTGCTATTGACTTGTTGAATAAGGGTACTGATGATTTTCCTATGATTTGGGATAATATGTATGTGTTTGCTTTGGTTGGTTTGATGCTTGCTACGCTTATAATATCGTTCGTGTTTAAAGTCAGTAGTTTTTGGTTCTGGCTCAGCTTTTTCGTACTTGGAATATACATAATCGCTGTTCTTGCGCCACTAGGACAAATCTACACTATTGCTAGTGAGAGCGGTGTTCTAGCGCAGTTCGCTGATGACTTTCCAAAGATGCGATTTATCTTTGAGCATTACGCCACCATTGGAACACTATTTGCAGGTCTTGTCCTCATAGCAAACCACCTAAGCCCAGCAGGTGGCGGTGGAGGCTTCGGCGATTCAGGAAGTGGTCTTGGGGGAAGCATATGAAGCTTGTTTTTAAAAGAAAACGTGCTTTCTTGGCCTTATTCTTGTTGTTTACCCTAGGGGTAAATGTGGTAACTGCACAGATTTCGATAAAGCCTGCGCAATTGTGTTCTGAAGGAGGCAACGAATGCTTTGAAGTAGACGTGTCAGAAGAAAAAAGAAATCTTCAAGTGACGTGGAGCGGTGACAAAGGAGACGGCCTAACGGGCCATGAGTACTTAGTGAACGTTCGTAACATGAACTTTCTATTGTCAAAAGACGTTGATCTTCGAGCAGTAATAAACGAAACAAACATTGGAAGTGATGGGATAACAGATGTAAAAATTTTTAGGCTTAGAGAGTTTAAACAAACAGACAACCTTTATGATTGGTCGTGCGGAAAATCAATACCTGGCTTGTACGGGAAGCCTACTAATTCTTGTAAAAAAGTTAAGACAGGAGAGTACACATACGACAGCTTTGCATGGGACTTGTTCGAAGATGGTAATGAGCCTATAACAAAAAACAAGTGGTTCATGGGAAAAAGAACCAGTAAAAATCTTGTGAACATTCCTGCAGTATTTGGCGATTCAGAAATGTTTAAAGTTACATTCAAAACTCCTACTAACGTTCATGGAAGCCTTCACTTTAAAGACGAGTCAACACAAGAAACATACCACCCATTCTTTAACACAACATACCAAATATGTATGCCTATTAGTGTTGAATCAGACAGGTTCATAATAAACCAAAGCGCAAGACTAAACCTAAGCAACGCAAACTTCAATTTCAGTAAGACAAATCCTGACTTAAGAGAAATCAGGTTCTTACACGGCAATTGCACAACACAAGACGAAACGATAGGTGTACTACCTCACTGGGTTCACTTCCGTAACGAGACTAGCGATAATAGTACTTTTGTGTATGTTAGGATGCTTAACGTGACAAGTGAAGGTCTTGCTTTGTTTTTCAACAGTACGGATAATAATCCAGCAAACCTAACTAACATTACCACTGCAGGTATTGGTGGTGACAATTTTGATGACGGCAGTTTTACTTGGTCCGTTGCTGGGGGTAGCTTTACGGAGAGTGGAGGCCTTTTGACAAGTGGTGATGACAGTATGTGGAATGGTGCTAGCCAGCCTATGAAGATTACTAGTTTTAGAGTTATGCAGGCAATTAATGTTATTGCTAGAACTAACGAAGGTGATGACCAGCATAGCGTACAGTGGGGTGCTAACACAGGAGTTACTGGAGATAATGCTCTTGAAGATGCGCTTTTGTATGTAAAGCCTATTGGTGATCAGATAAGAATATTTGAAAGGGTTTTTGCTGCTGAGCTTCAGATTTGTAATCATGCTCCTATAGCACATAACGAGGACATACGTGCTCATTTAAGGGTTAACGAGACTGACATTGACATTTCTGGTAATTATGAATTAAATATTACTAGTGAACAGGATGCTAATGAAGGGTGCGATGCGCCAAGTACTTCACCTCCTGTGTTGGTTAATGCAGAAAGAATGGCTGTTAGGGCTTTTGATGATAATAGTCAATGGGATTTCGTGTTTTACTGGAGCGAGCCATACCCTACAACGAATTTGTATACGTTTGGTCCTGAAGAATTACAAAGTCCTCCGGCGCCTCCTGACTCTAAGGTTCCTAATGTGACGAATCCTTTGACTACGCCTAGTAGTATTGACTTGAGTGGTTCTGTGCGTATTAACGCTACTGTTGTTGATGATGTTAACATGAGTGTTGTTCTTGCTGAGATAACTCCTCCTAATGGTACGGGTTACAATACGACTATGTCTAATGTTTCTTCCCAATATAATATTACTGTTAACTTCACTATCTTTGACGAGCCTGGTAACTACACTGTGTTTTTCATAGCAAACGATAGTAATGATAATGTTAATTCTAGTGTGAACACAAGCTTTGTGCTAACAGACATAACAACGCCCAGTGTTACTAACCAAGAAGTCACTCCAGCTAGTAGCGCGCAAGGACAGATCTACACGTTGCGCGCTAACGTGACGGACAATATTGATAGTAACTCTCGTGTGGACACTGTTCGCTTGAACATTACGGACCCTAGCGGGGACCTTAATAGCACTGTTGTCATGACGAATGGTACTGCAAATGAGTACAACGTAACGTTTGATTCTGAAAGCATTACGGAAATTGGTGTGTGGACTGCGTTCTTCATAGCCAACGACACAGCAAACAACATTAATGATACTGTAAGCGTGACATTCACAGTTCTATTCAACGAAACCCAACCTCCAAACGTCACAGGACTATCTGTAACTCCTGAGAGCGGTAACAAAACAGAACAGTTCATGATTCGCGTGAACATAACAGACAACAACAGCACTGACACTACACTGGCGCAGGTTAGTTATCCAATAAATGGCACAGGTTTTAACCTTACGCTTGTTAACTGGACAGGCAAACAATTTAATGTGACGTATACTCCATCTGTGGAAGATGATCCTGGAACGTACACGGTAAGAATAATAGCTAACGATACAAACAACAATATTAACAATAGCGAGACTATAACCTTCCTCGTTAATGACACGACGCCTCCTAGCGTAGAGTTCGAAAGCGTTGCGCCAACAACGGGAAGTCTTGGAACGCAGTTTAATATTAGTGTTAATGTGACAGATAATGGAAAGGTAACGAATAGTAATATTGATATTGTGAGCGCGAATGTTAGCTTGCCTAATGGTAGTTTTGACTTTTTCTCTCTAGTGAATGGTTCTGGAAACTCGTATAATTTTACGTTCGCTACTGTTGTGGCAGGTCCTTCTGGAACGTATAACGTGAGCTTCTTAGCAAATGATACAGGAGATAACTTGAATGATAAGATTAGTCTTGTGTTTAGTGTTAACTTGGTAAATGACACGATTAACAATAATGATACGATTGAAGGTGTTACAAGCATATACAAGCTAATACTTAATTATAGCGGCGCGTTACATAATAGAAGCACGGCATTACTCGAACGCAACAACACTAACGTTACACCTACATTGTTCAACCAGACACTTGGTGGTAACATTGAAGACGTGTGGACTGTTCGCTTCCGTAACCAGTTCATAAACAACCAAACAACCAACGAGTCAATAACGTACAAGTGGATATTTGTGCTAAACGGAAGCAGCGTCGTTGAGAGCACAACAGAAAGTCGTACACAAATAATCAACCGTATGATAATAAGTAATTGTACGGTGCAGTCTGGTATTGTCATCCCTGCTTTGAACTGGACTTTTAAGGATTTTAGTACGGGTGCTAACTTGACGGCTAATGTTACTAGTCAGGTTTTTGTGTGGACGGAACTTCGTAATAATAGTAGGCAGTATGGTTTTGCGGATCGTGCTCAGTCGCATCCGATGTGTATTTATCCAACCTTTGCAACGTACAATTCGAGTTATCGTGTTGTGGGTGTCGCAGAAGGATTTAGCAGTAACACGCAAGACGAACTCTTGCGAGTTATTAGTAACTTGACACATCGTGCTGATTTCTTCTTGAGTAAGAGCGGAGATACAACTGCTGTTGACGTTATTGTTGAGAATAATATTGGTCAGCGCCAGGAAGGAATGCAGGTTGATGTGTTCCGTCAGATTTTGCCTCCTGACCAGTTCGAGTTGATTAGTAGTAAGATTACGGACATTAATGGTAACGTACAGTTTGACCTCATTACTGACGAGATCAAGTATCTCTTCAACGTCAAAAACACAACCGTAGACTTACTAGAAACAGACTCAGCAGAAATAACAACCACACCACTAACACTCACAGTACAAACAGTAACAAGCAGCCTATTCCACCTAGTCAACGCAGTTAATGTCAGAAAGGTCCTATCAGAGTTAACTTATAACAATAACACACGCGTTATTACTTTGGTTTACAATGATCCCGAAAAGGTAGGTAACTTCAACTGCATTAACACAATACACAACTTCACTTCTTTAAACATCACGTGCAGCACACAGCAGTCAGACACACTAACTTACACAGTTGACCCTGCAATTAACGGTAGCATTCAGTTCCAACACCTTGTTGACATTCCCGGAGGAAGTCACTTTTTAAGAAATTGGTTTAACATACTTAAAGGCCAACCTAATCTGTTTGGCATAGATGGAACTTTACTAACTTTGTTCCTTGTCGGAACGGTTGCTATGTTTTCGGCGTTCTTAGGAAGTTGGATAATGTTACTTTTTTCAGCCAGCGCACTTGCTGTTGCGCAGGCGACAGGTCTTTTGTTCATGAGCACAGCAGGATTTATGGCAATGTTGAGCGTAATGATAGCCGTTATGGTTGTCATACTAGCAAGAGGTGATCGATAGTATGGTAAGTTGGAGTATGCAGAACATTGCCATAGCTATACTATTCCTTGCCGCTATAGTCTTGTCTTCAGGTGTTTTTGTCAATGAAATAGTAACAGAGTATGAGGTGGAAATTGAGGACAAATATGCTAAAACATTTGGGGTATTAAATGATACAGTTGACCAAACAGCTCAGATTAGTGATTTTAATAATGAGTTAGAGAAGTCGGGTGCGATTGGTAATTTTGTGGATCGTGTTCAGCAGGCTACGGTTAGTCCTGTGTTTATTTTGAAGGGTATGGCTGATTTTATGGGTAAGATGGCTAGTGATGTTGTTGTTACTTTAGGTGTTCCTGTTCAAATGTATGATATGGTTATTAGTATTGTGGGTATTGTTGTGTTTATTAGTTTGGCAGGATTGTTCTGGAGGCAGTTTTCGTCAATATGATAGGAGTGATAAAGTATGCCCGTTAATTTGCAGAACTTGACGAGGAACAGTAGTAGTGTCACTGACTTAATTCGCGTTGCGAATGAGATTAGTGGTGGTTTCTATGTGAATATCGGTTTGTTGGCGAGCTTTATTGTCACGTTCACTATACTAAGTCGTTTTAGTAGAAGTACGGCGTTGATGGCAACGAGTGTGCTGCATGTTGCTTTGGCTGCGCTTATGTTACCAATTGGGATGCACCCGATTATGTTGTATGTTATGTTTTTGATGCTTGCATTGAGTGTGTTCTTATACTTTTTGCCGTCGTTATGATAGGAACTTGGATTGAGGTAGGAATTGTGCTGGTCATCTTACTAGTGGCTAGTATAGGGGACATACGAAAAGGAGTCATACAACACTGGCAGCCTGCTTTCTTAATGGGTGTGGGCTTGGTGAAGCATAGTGTTAATCATACTTTAGCTATAGGTTTAGCTGGTGCAGGTGTAGCTTTTTTGATTGGTTTTTTGTTGTGGCAGGTGAAGGCTTTTGGGGCAGGAGATAGTAAAATACTCATAGGTCTTGGTTTTGTGTTCGGCTTTACGCCAGCACTAAACATCTTCTTACTATGTATAGGCGGTAGTATGATCTTCGCAGGACTCTTACGAAAGTACAACGCAGCAGGTATTCCTTACTTTTTCGTTAGTACTATGCTGACATACGGTTACGTTTTTTTGTAATCCCGGATGACACTCATTAATATACCATTTTGGGTTGCGTTTTTGTTACAATACTACTGTAGTGGTGTTGTGAGGAGAACAAAAAGAATGAGCATGAAGAACTTTATTAAGGAAGTAAAAGCACAATTGGGAAGCCAAGTGCTTGAATACGGCGTACTCGTCGTTGTGGCAGTCATTATCGCACAAATCGTGCAGAGCGTACAAGACACGCAAACAGCAGGTCAGGGAAGCTTTAACGTCTCCGACCTAGGACTACAAGGACTCATTCAGTTTGGTGACTTCTTCGTCATCATTGCTGTTGTGTTGGTTGGTAGCTTCGTGATCAGAATCCTAAGGACAGGATTCTAAGTAGGAGAATCAGAGAACTCACGATGAGTTTGAAGAACTTCCTGAAGGAAGCCAAAGCACAACTAGGTAGCCAGATACTAGAGTATGGTGTCTTGATTGTTGTCGCTGTGATAATCACACAGATTATCCAGAGTATACAAACAAGCGTCACTCCTACTGGTGACTTAGAGAATGATACGCGTGGTGCGTTTAACATCTCGAGCTTGGGAATCGATGGTATGATTCAGTTCGGTGATTTTTTCGTTATCATCGCGGTTGTGCTTGTTGGTAGCTTTGTGATCAGAATCTTGAGAACAGGATTCTAAGAAGAGGCAACATTTTATTTTTTTCTTTTTTTTTTGAAACAATTTTAGTAGAGCGCGAGACAATGGCTAACTTCCCACTAAGCAAAGCGGTGAACATTCCTAGACTTGATCCTCCGACGAGAGCAACTATAAGGGGTGTTCTAGCTGCAAACTGTGTTAGGGAAGTAGCGGCTCGACAAAGACTTTTTTTGCAGGCTACAAAGCCTACGGGAGTATCAAGATGACTGGATTAAGAAAAGCAAGACGTGGAATTAGAGA
>CEPX01169750.1_pt1 | contig 18579 bp, 42 predicted proteins | sample 361361 | NCBI WGS metagenome assembly CEPX01 (sample SAMEA2619974, study PRJEB7988) | marine metagenome | biome: marine biome (ENVO:00000447); feature: mesopelagic zone (ENVO:00000213) & marine oxygen minimum zone (ENVO:01000065); material: "saline water (ENVO:00002010), including plankton...
CCAGCAACCCAGTCCCCACTTACATCAGGAGCCAGCTTCGAAATGAGCCCGCTTCCCTCTTGATGCTTCAGGATGACCATGTTCCCCACAGGAAGCAGTATGATCGTTTCCACACTGTCAAGTCCCTCAGGTAACAGATTCGTAGGAATGGTGTAGCTCATCGTGTTGTACCTTTACACTCTAGGCCGTAACGAGCCCAAGTAACGAATGAAGAAGGTAACGAATGTAGCAGTAAGAAAGTAGCAGGTAACGAAAGTAGCAGGTAACGAATGTAGAAAGTATCAGGTAACGAATGGAGCGAAGCGGAATGAGTCTACCGGGCCCCCAGCCCCGAAATCCCCAAATCCAGACCCAGGAATTCCCAATTGGGTTTTTCAAATGTTTTTTTTTATTTTTGAAAATAAATCTACCGGGCCCGTCCGAAATCAAATCGTGGAAATGCCAGGAGAAAAAGCTCAGGGGGTAATTCACTGGTTTTATTAAACGACAAAAGCCCCCTTCCGGGGGCTAGAGTCTCAGAGTGCCGCAGCTACCTTGATCGCCTGGTCTGTGGTCAGGTAGGTTTCAGCGACCCACCAGAAGTGGCATTCCGTTGAGTAGTCCGAATCCGTGCGGGCGCGAAGGAGGCGCACAACCCGGGCCCCCTTCGCTTGGAGCCAGTCATCATCCGCGATGATCTTGGCGCCCTCGAATACCTCGGCGGGAGCGCTAAGCTCCTGCCAGTAGGTGCCATCGCTCAGGACGACAGCCCAGCCACCGGAGACGGTAGCGGGCATATCAGTGATTTTCGTTGCGCTATCGGTGAACTTATCCATTTTCTTTTTCCTTTCGTGAGAGCCGACCCCTCGGCTCGAAATCTAATATGAAAAGGGTTTAGAAATCATTTCCTAAACCCTAAGAGAGAAAGCGGCCTAGCCGTGCCCTAGGCGGAAAGGTGAGACACCTAGGGCACGGCCTAAGCCTAGGTGTCAGCTAAGGGGAGGGGTAGTCCCCCGAGCCTGCTAACGCTCGGGACGCTAGCGGTAGTCCTTTCCTGGAACCGTTTCGACCCCTTCGAGGCACAGCTTGCACCATTCCGAATCATCGGAAATGAACTGATGACCTCGACAGCCCCGGCAGAGTCTAATTCCGCCCAGGTAAAGCTCGGGGCTAACTCGAATCGGGACAGGTTCGGTTGTGTGCTTGCGCTTGGTTCGCTTTCTTTTACGCTTGGGCATGAAACCTCCAGAGAAACCACGCCGATCATTTCAGCGCGGGCGAAGCTGGCCACACTGGCCAGCGAGGGAACCTCGACCGCTTCGGGAGCGGGGAGGATTCCGACGATGCCTTGCGCCGTGTAGAACGCAAGAGCCGCCAAACAGACGATGGAGAAGAGAACGCCGACCATATCGACGCAGAGTGCGAGAGCTTCCATTTTCAAATACCTTTCTTGCCGGGTCCGTCCCGGCTGCCCTCTATTATGCCAATGGTTGCGGACCCTTAGAGGGTATTCGCTGGTTTCTTAAACGAAGAAAAGGACCCTTTCGGGTCCGATTCTCAGATTGCTAGAGCGTGCTCGCTCCAGAACTTCAACGACTCGGCGACGCCGTTTTCGTCGAGGCTCGAATCCCAAGGCTCACGTGGTGCTGGTGGACCGCCGAAGGCGGTATAAAGCACCGTTTCCCCCTCGTGAGGGCCGGCGATGACCGTTACCGTGGACACCTGACGGACGGGCCGGTCAACCATCCGGGAAAGACCCTCGCGGTCCCCCCGTCGTTTTAGTCGCACCTCGCTTTCCAGAACCGGATCGTCACCCATGGTCGGCCCGTAAAGGCCGCAAGGGACAGTGCCGAGGGATTCGGGAAGCACCACCCGGTGAATGCCGAACCCGGCCACCTCGCCGATTTGGGCGAGCACGAAATCGAGCTGTTTGCTGGTAAGGCCGTGGTCGACGTGGCTAGCTTCGATGACTTTGATCATTTCTTTTCCTTTCGTGAGAGCCGACCCCTCGGCTCGAAATCTAATATGAAAAGGGTTAAAAAGAAAAAGCCCCCTTGCGGGGGCTGATTCTCACAGGCCGGCGAGCAGGCCGTCAAGCTCGGCTTCGATGTCCGCGCCCTCGGGAGTCGCGTTATCGTGCGTTGGCAAAACATCGTCCAGGCTCAGCGTGATGACCGGGCCGGGTGATGCTTCAGGGGCCGGCGCCGGAGCGACCTTTTGAGGAGCGGGAGCGGGAGTCGCCTTGACTTCGGCTGAAGGCGCCGGGACTTCACCGCCGCGAAGGGCTGCCATGAAATCGGGCTCACCCCGACCCCGGCGCTTGGAGGGAGTACCATCCGCCTTGACTCCGAAGGGAGCGAGGGGCTGTCCGTTGTGCGAGCCGTAGGGCGCCGCATCGGTGAGCACTCCATCGGAGAGTGCGATAACCTCGGATTCTTCACAGACCCGAGCGTTACCCGCTGGCACTGGAGCCGGGGCGCTTGCCTTGCGAGTCTTGGCCTTGCGCTCCTTTTGGGGCGCCGGGGCTGCCGGCTGGCTTCCAGCCCGTGGCGTCAGGGTTACGTCGAAACCCAACTTGTTGAGGGTTTCGATTGCGGACTGCATGTCATTGAACTTGGACATTTTCTTTTCCTTTCGTGGAGCCACTGTGACTCGAAATCTATTATCAAAAGGGTTTATTCGCCGATGCTGCGAGGTTAAACGGCAAAAGGGACCCCTTCGGGGTCCCCAGAGCTAGAGCTGTTTGTGCGTGTGGAATCCTACCACCATCGCCACCAACAACTTAACACCGATGGCATGGCCGAAGATGACCACCGGCGCCATTGCGGGGAGACCTAGCATCCCCCACGCCATGAAAACGCCCATTGCTGCCAAACATGCGATTGCGATATTGATCATTTCTTTTTCCTTTCGTGAGACCACCTCAGCCTCGTTTTTTATTATCCAGAGGGTTAGCGGAAATCCTCTGGATCTTCGAGATTCACGGCCCACGTGTTATGGCCGTTAGAAACGAAAATCCGAGAGCAGGACAGCCGGAATTCGCGCCACATGACGTTAGACGGCTTTTCTACGACCCGGAAACGATCGGTCCACCCATAGCGCTTGATGTTGGCGACAACCCAGCGTTCGGCGTCATGGACCGTTTTCAGCTCGTTTCTTGGAGCGAAAGCCATTGGCAGATTTTGCCACTGGCCATCGATCATAAGCTCCACTTCGAGATGTGGTTTTTGTTTTTCCATTTCTTTTTCCTTTCAAATCGTGTTCGCCAGCGCCCACGCCAGCAGAAATCCAAAGCACATATATGCGATAACTTCACCAGGTTTCATCATGTCACCTAATATCAAAAGGGTAACATTTCTCGCCAGCACCGCGAGGTTAAACGACAAAAGGGACCCCGAAGGGTCCCCAGAGTCACGCAGCCTTGAGCGCCGCCAGAACTTGGCTTGAAAGACTCTCGCCAATCTTTGCCAGCGTGGAGACGTGCGCCACCAGGACGCTTGACGCTGCCGTAGCTCGCTCGGCGCCGTCTTTGCGGGTGTAAACCGTATGGCGCCGAAGACGAGCAGCACCGCCGTTGTACTGCGCCACCGAAAATCGATAGCGGGTGTGGGTCTTGTCGACCGGTTGAGCGACCTTGGCGCCGTGTGTTACGGCGTTTCCTTGGGCGTCGAGAACCACCTCGATCGTTGCGAGGATTACATCTTTGCTGGGATCGAATGCGTTGCGCTTTGCCATTTTTCATTTTCCTTTCGTGAAGCCACCCTGGCCTCGAAATCTATTATCGGAAGGGTTTATTCTCGCCAGCACCGCGAGCTTAACGAGGAAAAGGGCCCGCTAGGGCCCGGAGCGGTTAGCTCATATCCTCGACGATTTGCCGTGCCGCTTCTTTCAGCACGCACACCTGGCCGCAAAGCGTGTAATGCTCGCCCGCTTCCTTCAGGAGCTTGACTGAGCACGGCGGGAGCCTAATTCGGTCCCACTCTCGTAAGGGAATCGAATTCAGGTGAGCGCCGTTTTCGAGCGCTTCCCGGAGCCGTTCCAGGCCGAAATCCAAGGCCAAAACCTTGACGTACGGAGTCACGAACTGACTCCAGAAAGCCCGGTGGCTGGCCATCGAGCTTTCCATTTTGAGATATTCCTTACGGGTGATCATTTTCATTTCCTTTCGTGAGAGCTACCCTGCTCTCGAAATCTAATATGAAAAGGGTATTAAACGAGAAAAGGGACCCCGAAGGGTCCCGAATCTCAGCGCTCCCGCCAGATAGACGGGCGCTTGCCCATTCCCGGCGCCAGCGTGTGCCGCGTCTCGCAGCAGTCGCAAACCCATTCGACAGAATCGCCGAATGTGAAACCCTCGCCCAGCGAAATACGCCTTACGCGATTCTCGCAGGGGAAACGCTCGCCCTCAGGCCACGCTGCGCAATGGATTTCCTCATAGATAGTCTCACCATGAGAATATCCGTAAAAGTGTGGCCACGACTCACCGACGTATTCGATGAGTTCACGAATTTCCGATTCATTCGCAATGGTAAAGCCTAGTCCGCGAACGGACAAGAACATCATATCATCGCTATTCTCGAATCGGTCGAAATCAGGGTGCTCGCTGGTATGCGAGAACCATTCAAAACGTTCGATCATTCCTACCTCCTTTCTCGAAATCTAATATTGAAAGGGTTTATTAAACGACAAAAGGGCCCGCTAGGGCCCGAGTGTCACGCTGCGCTGCGTTTCATATCGTGGGCAGTCACGATATTTTTGACGGTCGAAATCCGGTCGTAAAGGCGCCGACCCTTGTTCGCGTCCGCTGCGAAGGATAGGTCAGCGTAAACCTCGGCATGGCCGATGAATCGCCAGAATGCGTCACGGTAGCTCTCGTGGTTGTTTTTCAGCCATTCGCGATAAAAGCGAATCGCGCTGCGAAGGTTGTTTCGGTGGAGCGCCCGAAGCTGGTGCTGGTGCATTTTTCATTTCCTTTCGTAAGGCCACCCTGGCCTCGAAATCTAATATCCGAAGGGTTAAACAAGAAAAGCCCCCTCGCGGGGGCGATTCTTTAGATCCATTCATAACCAATCGTGTGAAGAATACACGCCGCGAAATCGAGCGGGTCCTCTTCAAAATCCTCGGAGAGTCGCCGGATCAGCGTGTGAAGCGATGCGGGATCGTGAATCACAATCTCGCCCGTGCTCTCGTCGGCATCGCAGAAAATACCTTCGAGACGGGAATCAATTCCCTGGTTGATTGCCGCTGCGATGATCGCCCATTCATCCTGGCTGCGAATCGTCATGTCGTACGGCATGAACGGCTGCGCCTTTTTGATGAAGGATTTACGCTCCGGGACCTGTCCATAGCTCATCGTGTCCATTTTCTTTTCCTTTCGTGAGGCCACCTTAGCCTCGAAATCTATTATCGGAAGGGTTAAACGACGAAAGGGCCCTGTCGGGCCCGAGACGTCAAGCCCAAACGTCGAGCCGTTCCAGGGTTTCAGCACTCCGCCAGAGCGGAGTGATCACCTTGGCCACCGAGATTGAATCAGCCGAGAGGAACTGAATCATCTCATCCTCGCGGACAGCACGAGGATTCTTCGAGTAGAAGATTCTCGCTGCGCTGAGAATCAGAGGCACAAAGGCGCCCTTGTTTTCCCACTGGAAAGACCTTGCCTGGTCGGACCAGGCGAGGAGATGGAAAAGGATCAAATCCTCCTCCAATGCCAAGGGAGACTTCCCCTGGTAGAGATAAATCCTCTGGTGGGAGGTTTGCGCCTTTAGCGCGTAATCTCCTTCCTCACGAATCGTGGGCATAGCGGAGAGAGTGCGGCGGAGTGCTTCGTTAGCGTCCATTTTGGTTTTCCTTTCATGAGACCACCCTGGCCTCGAAATCTATTATCGAAAGGGTTTATTCTGGAGCTTTCCTCGCAGTGACTGCGAAATTAACGAGAAAAGGGACCCCGAAGGGTCCCTTTTCTCACGCGGCGGCGGCGTATTCTCGGAGCAGCGTTTCGCCTTCCGCTTCCGCTTCCTTTCGTCCGTAGATATTCCCGAGGGAGAAGGGTTAAACAAGAAAAGCCCCCTCGCGGGGGCGATTCTTTAGACCCGAGCGAGCCAGTTTAGGCCATAGCGGGATCCTCCGAGACCATCTTTGCAGCATTCGCAGGAGCGCCAAGAGAATCCCTCGTCCCGCTCCTCAGCGGCTGCGAAATGCCCTTTAGTCTCGCCGATGATTCCCTCGATTGCGTCCCAGACTTCCTTTTCGCGGTCGCCGTGCTCGTCCATGGGATCCACCGGATCGCCTGTCATCGCTGCGTAAAAGCAATCATGGCAGACGTCGTATTCGTAGATTTCAAACTCCATTTTCTTGTTCCTTTCGTACAGACGAAATGTATTGGCGAAGCCGGACCAGTGCATCCTTGCACGACATAATCCGTGCATTCGGATACAACTCGGGGCGCTTGACGTATTCCGTCAGCACCAGTTCGGCATTTTCCAGTTCGGGTGTGGAGTAAGGCACACCGTCCCGCTCGTACACAATGCACTGCATGATTCTTTTTCCTTTCGTGAAGCTACCCTAGCCTCACCAACTAGTATCCGAAGGGTTAAACGAGAAAAGGGACCCCGAAGGGTCCCGAATCTCATTCGTCTTCCGCTTCCCAGCTTTCCAGGATTTCCGACCAGTTGACTTGGTTGACGTCGCCCGGATCCATGTCTGGAGTACCCGTGGGGAAATACTCCATGAAAAACTCCTTCACACGGTCATCCGTGTAGAGCATTCCCATTCGGCGGCGCCGAGCGCGGTAAATACTCTCTTCGTTGTCCATCCAGAGCGCTGCGTTCCAGGTCGCCCAAGCAGAGTCACGGTCGCCGAAGCCCTCATAACCGTTGTAAGTCTCTTCCATTTTTCATTTCCTTTCGTGAGACCACCCTGGCCTCGAAAACTATTATCAAAAGGGTTTACTTAACGAGAAAAGGGCCCCGAAGGGCCCGAGTCTCACACGTGAAGGATCGCACCGCCGATCAAGCGAATCTCTTTCGAGACATTCGTCAGTGCGATTGTTGCCGCATTGAAGTTCTCGAATGCTTCGATGTATTCCGGCCCGGAAGTCTGGCCAGCCTTCGAGAGTCGCGCTATCTCGCTCTCCCAATGCTTGGCGTTCATCTTCAAAATGACCCTCGCCATTTTGATTGCGTCCGAAGCTGGCTTTTTCGAGAGAGCCGAGATCATTTCTTTCAGGTCCATTTTCATTTCCTTTCGTGAGGCCACCTCAGCCTCGAAAACTAGTATCCGAAGGGTTAAACGACAAAGGGCCCGCTAGGGCCCAAGTGTCACGCAGCACGCTGCTTTCGGAGCGTGAGGCAATAGAGTGCACGTGTCGCGGCATCCTCGATGCTTTCGTCGCTGTGAAAGCTCTCACTGTGAATGCGGACACTGTACGTGTTGCCTTTCTCGAAAATGGCAACAAATGGCTGAATGTCCCGAGTCGTTGTGACACGACCTGTAACTTCAGTGTAGAGATGCGCCAGCCAGCAAAACTTTTCAAACAGAGTCATTTTCTTTTCCTTTCGTGAGGCCACCTTAGCCTCGAAAACTAGTATCGAAAGGGTCTCTCGCAGTGACCACGAGAAAAGGGCCCCGAAGGGCCCAGGCTTCTCAGGTTGCTTCCATGGCGTTACACCATGAAGACATGTAGATATCGCGGAGCGAAGGGTCGTTTTTTTTCGCTCATTCCCTCAGGAAAACATTTCCTCGACTCGTTGCTCTGCCGCATGGTAAGCATCGAAAAGGTCGTGGGGAATTCCCCGCTCTTCCATCTGCCCAAGGGTACGCTTGGCAGCAACTAGCGCCCGCTGTGCTACCTCGGGATCTTCCTTTGTGAGAGCGGAGAAAATCTGCTCGTGGGCCCATTCGTCCAGCTCGTGAGTCTTGAGAATCCACCCGAAGTAATACATTGGCTGAATCTCATTCTTAGCAACCCAGCCCTTTTCCTCGGCCACGGTGCGAATCTTATTGGACCAGTACGTGTAGCTCATTTCCATTTTTCTTTTCCTTTCATTAGAGCCACCCTGGCTCCTGCTAACTAATATCCGAAGGGTCTCTCGCAGTGACAGTGAGTTAAACGAGAAAAGGGACCCCGAAGGGTCCCTTTTCTCAGTAGTTGTAGCCTATTCTTCACTCACAGATGAAACATCCATAAGACGACCATCCCATTCGTCCAACTCCCATTCGGTAGAAGACGAATCCTCCGCCAGTTCTTTGGCTTCATCCGCAGTCTCAGCTTCCACTTCGATGCTGCATGGCACTTTCATATAACCGCACACGACAAACTTCTTCATTATTCCTCCAGGTCTTGGCTCCTGCTATCTACTATCCGAAGGGTTAAACGACAGAGGGGCCCTTCGGGGCCCCGCATGTCTACTCCTCGATTCCTAGCTTTTTGAACCAAAGGTGCGGAGCATCGTTCGGAAGTAGGGTAAGCGTCCCCGTCGTATTCCAGAAGCGAACGTCACCGTAGTTGTGGAACACCAGTGATCCCCGTTCAGACTCGATTTCCATCCAGATTTCGGGCCTTGCGATATTCCCTTTGGAAAGAGTGAGTTCCTCCTGGAGTGCGCGATTGGCAATATCAATCGCGTCCCGCATTTTCCAGCCGTAGTCCATTTTCACTAACCATTTCCTGTTGAGAGGGAGGAGTTTTCAACAATGCGAGAAATCACACTGTTGGGCACGGGGAGCGCCTCATCCGTTCGAGGGTCGCGGACAAAAGCCGAAGTCTCCAGCTTTTCCGTGAGCCACTCCTGAAGCTCCTCGTAGAGCTGAGAATCGGATTCATCCAGGTCAACCTTGGCGGGGACTCGGAACTCGAATACATATTTCGTGGACATTTCTTTTTCCTTTCATTAGAGCCACCCTGGCTCCTGCTAACTACTATCGAAAGGGTTTCTCGCAGTGACAGCGAGTTAAACGAGAAAAGGGACCCCGAAGGGTCCCGAATCTCAGTAGTTGCAGCCTTGCGACATTTCGTAGTCGTCGCGGGAAATACACGACCATCCCCAAGGGCCTTCCGCGTGTCGCCCCTCTTCTTCGACGTATGCGTGTGCCGAGAAAAGGTCCGGAAACTCGCGGGTGATGCTCCAGCGGGCATTGTCGCAGTCTCGTCCCGAAATCGAAAGGAATACCTTCGACTTCGGGTTTGCCATCTTACTGGCGCCCATCCGGTGACCGAACATGAAACGCTTTTTCCTGGAAATGTTATTACCTTCCAGGCCCAGCGCCGTCAGCTCCCGAGGGAACAATTCGTAGACCTCGATTTTCCATCCGCCCTCGGAAAGAAACTCATCGAAGGTCAGCGGCTCGAAGCAGCCGTAGCGGTCCATTTCTTCGTCGTGAAGCTCTCGTGCTGCGTCCACCAGGTTATGTGCAATGAAATACGCCTGGTCCTCGTTGGAGCACGCAATGGTCTCGTTGACTCCGAATCGAGGAGCCTTCACTCGGATTTCATGGGTTGCAATTCCCAAGTCTTGAATCGCTGCAATGCGCTCCTCGTAGGGGATATCCTTGCCTTGACGTGTGATCGTGAAGTGGTCCATTTTCTTTTTCCTTTCGTGAGGCCACCCTGGCCTCGAAATCTATTATCGGAAGGGTTAAACGACGAAAGGGCCCGACAGGGCCCGAGTCGTCACGTGAAATCGTTCAGCTTTTTGTCGTAGGGGCTGATGAGCCAATCGTGGATCTCCTCCAGAATAAACTCATCCAATCCTGCGTGCTCCTCGGGGAAAGGCTTTGTCATGGCCACTTCGATTCCGTCCCAAGAAGGTTTCGCAATGACTGTGAACTTCAGCCATTCCTCGTAGTGTCCGTAGTCATCCATGGGGTGGAATTCGGCCTTGATCAGAATGGGCATTCTCTCCGAATTCACCATCACCTCAGGAGGACCCGCGTCAAATCCTGCCCCAGAGGGAAACTTGGACATTACGTCATCGAGAAAACTTTCCCAAGCGGATTTCCAGTGGGTGTTGACGTCTTGAGCGAGAGCCACCTTAGCCTTGACGAGAGCCTGTGCGATATTCCTAGACATTTTCTTTTCCTTTCATTAGAGCCACTGTAGCTCCTGTTTTCTATTATCGAGAGGGTTGCTCGCAGTGACAGCGAGAAAAAGGGGTAATCGAGAAAAGGGCCCGAAGGGCCCTTTTCTCGATTACTATGCGGCCGTCCAGAGAAACCCGTATAGGGGGTCCGGCTTCATCTTGCAGGGCAAAAGCGCCTCGAACGCTTCTTTGCCGTCTATATCTATAGGTAGCAGGCGCCAACAAACCTCCCTGAGGGTGGCAGACTCTATCAGGCGCCATTTGGCTCTCCCCATTTCAATATAGGAGTATGAGGCAAAGTAGCGCGTGCCGTCAACTGTCCGCTCATATCGGTATATTTTATTCATCGTGTCACCACCATACCTTGCCCACCTGAAGAGCAGCAGTCTCAATGGCCAGCTTGCTATGAAGCAGGCTTTCCTTCGTCTTTTCGCGGTACGCCTTGATAGCAGGAATTCGTCGCACTCGTTGCCCGTCCCAGCTATCCAGGACGCAGGAAATCGCATAATCGATATCCACCGGATCATGGCGCCTTTCGATGAGGGACGTTTCGAGAGTCCAGCAACCAAAGACTTCCGTCCACCGGCAATACCACACGACCTTATCGTTCACCCTGATAAGGGTCATCAGGTCACCTACCTGAGAAACAGAAATGTCCTTTTGAGACACTCCTTCGTTCAAGAGGGTCACCGTCGCGTCAGAAACGCGGCTAGTCGTCACTTCGCTCCGAATACGGAGACCTTCAGTGTTACTCACTTCGATTTTCATTTGGACTTTCCTTTCAGACGTTGTCGAAATCTTCGTCAACGACACCTGCGTAGTAGTCGTCAACAACCTCGGTACCTTGCGGGCTCAAAAGACCTTCCTGAATGGCCCGGTCGAGGCTTCGCTCCAGATTCCTGTTCAGGTTCGGGCTAATCGTGGTGTCATCATAAGTGACAATGATCTTAATCGTAACTTGTGCCATTTTCATTTCCTTTCGTGCTAGGCCCTTCCTAGCTCCTTCTATTATCCGAAGGGTTAAACGACGACGAAAGGGGCCCCGAAGGGCCCCGGAGCACTAGGCTCCCATTCGTCGCTCTGCCATCCGCTCGGAGCGGTAATAGCTTTCGTTGCGCCTGTAATCATCGACGAAGCGCAATGCTTCCTTCGACGTTTTCTCGCGGTCAACATCGACCACCTTTTTGTGGCCATCGCACTCGTAGCAGGTCACCACGTACACACCAGAATGGTATTCGTGCTCGAAGTAGGGATCTTCTTCGAATTCGTCCTGAGTGATGCCGTGTGCGTCGATGCTGGGATTGATATGCTCACCCTCGCCGTTACAGGTTGGGCACGTAATCCACTTGAGAGCGACCTTGTGCTCGATGTCTTCGAGGTAAAGATACCGGGAAACCCAGGTTCCCAGGTTTTCTTCGGCGCTCTTATAAAGCGACTCCGAAACAATCCATCCCTGAATAGTTCCCTGGTAATCTTCGAGACAGCCTGCGTCCCTTCCTGCGAGGAAAGAGTCGAGAGCCTCGCAGCGGGAATCCCAATCAATGGGGCCCCGGAGCTTTTCCTGAAGGAGAGCGCCCACCTTCGCAAAGGAGTTCACTTTATCGCCCACGTAGCGAATGTGAAAACTGAACTTGCCGTTCTCTTCGTCCACTCGCAGCTCGAATCGCTTCGGGAAGTAGCGGTCTTTCCACTTTTTCCCTTCGGGGACCATCCAGTGCTGGCCACCCAAGCTGAATTCCAGAATGGAATACCGCTGGAACTTTGGCGCGTAGAACCAGAGATGCACCAAATGGCCGATTTCCTTCTTGGTAATGGCCCGGAGAATACTTTCCTTGTAGGAAATGTTCTCGGTGTTGTGACTGATGCGGGAAATGAACCGCTTGTTCACATCCTTTGTGCTTTTCTCCAGAAGAGACTCCCGAAGTTCGGCCATCTTTTTCCCGAGGAATGCGTCCAGGCGCCCTCCCATCTTTTCGAGAATACCCGGCTCGGGCAAATAGTGGGGGCTTTCTGCTTCTTCGTAGCAGATGCACTCCATCGAATCTTTGTTGATCTTACCGGGGAGTCCAAGAGCCCCGAAGATACCCATTTCGTCGCGTCGATCCATTTTCTTTTCCTTTCATAAGGCCACCTTAGCCTCGTACTCTACTATCAAAAGGGTTCCTCGCAGTGACCACGAGACAAGGGACCCCGAAGGGTCCCGAGTCTCAGAGGTTTTCCGTTTCCAAAACCCACGAGCTGATGTTGGGCACCGTTTGATAAAGCGTATCATAAACGACGTCACCGATGTATTCGACCAGGTTTTCAATGTCACAGTCTTTCCATGGGTCGGAATCGAAGTCGTCACATTCGACCGTAGGGGAGCCGTCCCATGTTGGGGTCACTGTCCAGGTCAGGCACAGATATCCCATGTAATATCCGTGCTCATTCATCACGTGGTACTTTGTGTCCACCTTAGCCCGAGAATCTGACAGAATGCTCACAACAAAAGCATCCGATGTGTCAAAACCCGATCCTGAGGGCAGCAGGGTCTCCAGGTGTTTCTCGTATTTCTCCCAGCGCTCTTTCCACTTACCCTCCATGTGAGTAGCAGGAGACTGCGCCTTTGCGTATTGTTCGATCCAAGACAAAATAGACATTTTCTTTTCCTTTCATTAGAGCCACCCTGGCTCCTGGTGTCTAGTATCCGAAGGGTTAAACAAGAAAAGCCCCCTCGCGGGGGCAATTCTCATCCGAAGATGACTTTTCCGAAGAGGCACATCTGGATGAACTGGTCGGCGTCGCTCGCGTCACAGTCCATGGTGTCCAGGAATCGCATCTGCTTGGGAGTAAGGGACTGGAGACCCCTACGGATTGCAGCACCATCCAGGGTGTATTGCTCTTCCTCGTCGGTGACACTGAGAATCACGCCACCACCCGTCAGCGGGTAGTCTGCATAGCGGCAGCCGGAGATTTCCTTCGCATTCTTGGGCTCGATGTAATCTTCGATGCAGGCCCAATAACCGATTCCTCCCTCGAATCCGGTGATGAGGATATCGGCCAGGTCTTCCACACTAACGTCGCGGGCAACAGAGAACTTTTCCATTTTTCACTTCCTTTCGTGAGGCTACCTCAGCCTCCCCAACTACTATCGGAAGGGTTGCTTAACGAGGAAAAGGGCCCCGAAGGGCCCTCAGTCACTCGCCACCGTAAGGAATCATCGCAGCCAGCTTTACGATCTCGCCCGTGTGGAGCTGAGCAACGATCGATTCGGGTGTGGCCGTGAAACCAAACCACCGCTTGACTGAGTTATCCACTTCGCCGAACGGGTAAGAAGAATATCCACTATCCCATGTATCGGTAAGCTCGTACAAATCGTCCGTGACACGCTCGCCGTCGATGATTGCCTCCGTAATACCCCAATCCGCTGAGCAGTCCACGGGAGCCGTATAGTCCCCCGAAGCACGGCAGAAGATGGGAGCAGCGTAACCGCCGCGAATATCACATCCGGTGTGGATGCGAATCGTCACGACCTGCTCGTCGAAGTTTCCCGTGTGAATCCAATCGCCGTGGAATTCCACCGGAACCCAAACCGTCCAGATGAAATCCTGGGAGAAATCATTCTCACCGTTGTAGGTGTTGTCCCGCGCAGCCTGGACATAACCCTGGGCTTCCATGAAATCCGCTTCGTCCATTTCGGTCTCGGCGAATTGTTCCATGAGGTCTTCGTCCACGTCGTAGCGACGATGGAGGAAATGCGCCACGGAAATCGTCGCACCGCAGTCCTTGTCGATGGTGACTTCGGGATCTTCCTGCGAAATCGCTGGCTTCTCGAAGTGACGACCGTAATAGTCGCCGCTATCCATGAAGTTACGACCCGTGTTCTCGCGGCAAGCCTCAGCGAATACCTTGAAGTTCTCGTCCATTTTCTTTTTGTCCTTTCATGAGACCACCCTGGCCTCGACTTCTACTATCAGAAGGGTTCCTCGCAGTGATGGCGAGTTAAACGAGAAAAGGGCCCCGAAGGGGCCCGAGTCTCATACCGTTGATGCCTTTCGGAACTCCTCGGCTTTTTCAGTGAGCCACTGGTTCGTGTCGTAAGTTTGGATCTGGTCCGCAGTGACGAAAACGGCAAGTCCCCCGAAATCCTCAACGTAAAACCCGCACTCCAGTTTCCAGTAAAGATTGGGCTTGAATCTTTTCAGGAAAAGCTGAACAAGTCCGGCAGCCTGATGAGCGTCACTGCCAGAAAGATGTACTGTTCTTTCTCCTCGGTCACCTTCGATTTCAAACCCAAGGTAGGGCTCTTCAAATATTTTGAAGAGGGCAGCGACTTCGTCTTTGTTGATGTAGTCCTTTAGGGGGCGTCCTGTCTCGCGCAGCTGATACTCGGAAACAATGCCCTCTAAGTCTTCGAGGGTACCTCCACAACGAAAGGCGGCGACCTCCATTGCTGCTTTGAGCCAGAAATACTCCTGGTCGTTATCCACTGCGAGCGCTTCGCAAAACTGTACGTATCCGTTGGTCATTTTCTTTTCCTTTCATGAGACCACCCTGGCCTCACTCCCTATTATGCGGAGGGTTCCTCGCAGTGATGGCGAGTTAAACGAGAAAAGGGCCCCGAAGGGGCCCGAGTCTCAGTGTGCTTTCTTCATGAGCGCCTTATCGACGCTCTCTTCCAAGTCGCACAGTTCGTGCGTGTCGGTGCTGATTCCGTTCTCATCGAGGATATCGAAGGTCCGGTCAGTCAAGTCGATCCAGGGCGCTTCTGGGCCCAGCTCGGCTACCGCTTGGGTTGCCGCTTCGTTGCACTTCTTCTGTAGGTCCATTGCCTTTCCTTTCGTAAGAGCCACTTCGGTCTCAACAACTATTATCAGAATGGTTAGGCTCCCAGCGTCATCTCCGAAACCATTTTGGCACCACCGGGAGTCGCATTCGCAGCGACGACTTCCCGAAAATGATCCAGGACCATTTTGTGGTGACGAGGCAAACACGATTGAACCGCGTTCAATGCGTAAGACGCAACGGATTCCTCGAAGGAGGCATAGTTAGGAGCTTGGTCGATGGCGCCGAGCGCATTCGATTCTGCCACCAGAAGAACCTCGTGCTCCAAAAGAACACTCGGAATATTGGTACCTGACAAAACAGCCAGGATAACATCCCGTGCGTCCTCTACGGGCAGAGGGTGGCAGGCATCGGGAATGCCTCCCTCCCAGGGGACGAAGACGATTCCTCCCTTGGGGTGGATTTCCATTTCGTTGTCCACATCAATCCAGGCGCGCCACTCGTTGAGAAAGTCTTTGACCTCCCCTCGGGAGAAGCAAACATTGATGAGAGCCTTGTCGATCAGCTCCGTGAGCTGGTAGGGAGTGATTTGCATTTTGTATTTCCTTTCATGAGACCACCGTGGCCTCACTCCCTAGTATGAGGAGGGTTGATGAACACCTGGGGCTCTTCAACAAGCTCCAAGTAGGGCAACGAGGTTACGTTACCCAAGGACTCCATCAAAAGTATCGTCGCTTCCTTCTCAGACGTCGCCACAACGACCGCAGAGCGGCCAGTGCCATCGATGTCCCGAGCAATGAAAGAACGAAGCCTATGCGCCCTCAGAGGGACGACGCAATAAACGTGGAACTCTTTTTCGTTTTCATCGGAACTGGCGTAGATTGCATAATCAGCCACGGGAACCCCACGGGTCAACGAGTTCTTTCCGGGAGGGATTCTCAGGCATTCGCAGTGGTGGCAAAGAAGCACATCCCACGAGAAAGACTAGAACAAGTTTCAACATTAAAACGACTTCCCACCGATATTGATTGTAGCATCGAGGGGAATACACTTGGTATCTCCTTCGAGTACCGTGTTTTCTTGAAACCAAACCCCCTCATGGAAGTACAGGACTTTGTTATCCTTCGTCACCTTGCAATAGGTGGTAGGTTCATCCGTTGCGTAGTTCGTAACTGTACGGAAAAACGTCATAACGGCCAAGTCGTCAAGCTTGAACGTCTGAGTGTGTTTGATTCTCGTCGCAGTGGATGCAACTTTCTTAGGCCGCTCGACACAACCCACTTCGATTTCAGTACAGGGATTCTTCATTTTATTTTTTTCTAAAAATTTTCTGTAGAAACGTTTTCTCTGGGGTCTCTACAGGTTTACGAGGGATATCGTTCTCGTCCGTGAGTTTACCCGTTTCCTTGAACTTCGCAATGGCAGAGGAAACATCCCCGTGACGAGGGCAAATCCCCTCGGGACAATAGAACCAGCACCGGCCAACGGATTTACCCTCAGCGGTTCTCTCATTCACGGGGCAGTTTCTTACATCCATCAGACATCAATCCCGAGCAACTCACGTTCCTTCGCCGTGAGAGCCTTGTAGAGCTTCGCTTTGGCCTCTTCGCGTTCTTTATCCTCGGTTAGTTCAAAAGGCGTTACCTCGTCTCCCAGGATGCACAGGCTGCCCATGCTGGTCATGATGCACTTAACCTCTTTCACCTTGCCATCGGACCCCATGGTATCTTTGCCTTTGGCATATTCCAAGGCTTTATACCTGGACCAGAAATAGGCAATGGCGTAATTCGTACCTCGGCCCTCGGTTGTATCGGTGTTAATCATTACGGCCCAAACGGGCACGCAGGTTCCAGGTTGGATATTGTGTAATTTCATTTCCACGTCCCCAGAGGCACCGCGTCATCACTAGGAGACGAGATAGCAATAAATTCTGGCTTACCCCACACCAGCATGCGGGGTCCATCCATTCCGTCCACAACAATTCGGAGTGTATTGCGAAGACTCGGGTTCAAACCAGTTTGCAGCTTTGACTCTAGCACCGTGCACAACATTGACAGCGCCTCTTGTGTCTTCGGGTCATCCCATAGCCGATCGAACTCGGCAGTTTCTTCAGCATTCATTTCGCTTCCACATTCTTTTCGATGTAATTTGCAATGGCCAGGAAAGTTTTCCCGCTGTCATTCATTCCAGCCAGCTCTTCCTGAACATCACCCGATAGCCGGTAATAGATTTCACTGCAATCGTCCTCTCCCATCCGATCTGTGTTGTTCAGAGCATTGAGCAGATGGGCTGTTTCTTTCAGCGGAGCAATCTCTCGGAGAACCCCCAAACAACAATAGGTCGTAGACCCATGGAAAGATTCTTTCAGGAGTTCTTTTCCCTGTTCGTACTCCCCAGAGCGTAGAGCCTCTAGCCACTTTTTCTTCATGGCCTTGGTTAGTGGGTATTTCACTCGTACAGTCATTTTGCTTCTCCCTACCGCAGCACCAGAATCAGTCCAGTCAAATCCATTTGAGTCAATAGCTCCAGAACTTGGTCTTCTACGTACGTCTTTGTTTTGAACGCTGGCTTCCGAGCGCTCGCAATACACGCCCCGTTATCCACAATGTACTCGATTCGGATGTCATCGCAACCCTGATCCTTCAGCGCATCGACCACTTTCCCGATGTTCTCTGTTTTCATACGTTCTTTTCTCCCCCGTACTTCATCAGAGTCCTAGCAATACCCGAGGAGATTTCGCAGTAGTCCACGCAGACGCCATTCTTCGCATGGACCCGAAACTTGAAACCACTAAGGGGGTGATACAATAGCGTCCATCCCATTGGTCGTTCAGGAATTCCCTCGGAGGGAGAATACCAAACCTGGGAGTGGTCGTCATCAATATTGAGGGTCGCGTGTCCCCCGTCCTTAAACTGGAAATGGAACTTATCAATCATGTTTTCCTTTCCGGCCACACCCTGGCAGCCTCTACGTGAATCTCAGAGGGATTATCGGAACGAAGAGACTCCCAGGCTTCTACCTGACTCCTGAATGGACCCATACGCTGTACGTGGAGAGCGGAGGCATACCACAGTATTTCATTAACTTCGTTATCCATTTTCCCCGTGGGCCTTTTTACGTACGGCCTCGTAACGTTCGTAAGGTATTTTTAGATGGCACAAAACCCAGCCAATCATCGTTTCAGATTCAGGAGTTCTATCGTCCTCTAATGCAAGTGCATGCAGAACTTCCTGAACTGTAAGACTACGTTCGTCTTGGCTTGGCATCATCTTACTGTCCTTTGCACGTGTAATTGGTCTAGGTTTCTTACTATAAGAAGGGTTATTAGCCACTAATGTCATTCGGTCCCTCGAAGAGGTAGACTAAAATGTCTTTTATTTAGAAATAAATAGACAATAAATGATTTTAGCGAGGAGTAAAGGGCCTCGCAGCGACTGCAAACTAGGCCATTCCTCGATTTTGACGGTATTTTAGAAGGCCGTTAGAAGACATTTGGCCATTGAAAGCGTCTAAATGGACTAGAAATGTCTAGTGACCCCTCGGGAGGGTAGACAAAAATGTCCAAATGGGCAATTGAAATAGAAGAAATCGCCTGTGCATTAAGAGTAAAAAAATTTTGGATGCTATAATTTAAGCTCTAATTGATAAAATTTAGTAAACGTCCGTTCACGGAAACCAACTAAAGGAATCTAGTGGCTACTAAAGGGAAGTAACGAAAGGAATCTAGTGGCTACTAATGGGGACCAACTAAAGGAATCTA
>CEPX01028886.1_pt1 | contig 18577 bp, 17 predicted proteins | sample 361361 | NCBI WGS metagenome assembly CEPX01 (sample SAMEA2619974, study PRJEB7988) | marine metagenome | biome: marine biome (ENVO:00000447); feature: mesopelagic zone (ENVO:00000213) & marine oxygen minimum zone (ENVO:01000065); material: "saline water (ENVO:00002010), including plankton...
TTCAACTTCGATTGCAAATACATCACCATTTCCTATTCCAATTCTTATCGGTTCGCCTAACCCAGCACTGGATCTTTTAACTTCTGTTTTTCCTGTTCCAATTGATGGAAATTTAGATGCAATATCTTTTTTCATTTGATCCAACATTGGTACAGTCCAACCATTTTCTGTATCAACTTTACTAGTATCAATGACGTATTCTTGCACATTGCCGTCTGCATCAATATACTTTACTGGTTCGATGAAAGACATATCTGGTGTTTGGTCAACAAAAGTTTCATCACCGTAAGTTTGTGTTAAAGTTCTCCTAGGTAAAGTTTCCGCTTGTTTGGAGATGTTATCATATATACTTCTTGCCGCGGCAAGTTGTTTCTGGTCATCTTCAGTTATACCAGACATGTCAACACCTTCACTTAGTACTGCTGGTTGAGAACCAGGCAATTCTACAAGATCCTGTGTTTGTTGTAATTGATAAATTTCGTTTGCTTGGTCTACCGGTAAATCATCTATAAACTGTTTAACTTTTAAACCGTTGTTACTTTCTAATACTTCTTTATATTCATCTTTCACATCGTCTGGTACATTTAGATTATCAATAGCAGTGTTGCCCGATGGTGTAACACTATATGTGTTTGGTGGGGGAGGAGGAACTGTAATAGTTCCGTCGTTATTATCTACATAAACGTCAGGTAACACATCTGGTTTAGGAACAATAATTGGACTATCTTCTGTTGTTTTAGGTAGATTATCAGTTTTAAAGTTACTACCTCCTTGATTACCGGTTAGTTCTTGAACTTCTGTCATAACAATCGGACTAGATTCTATTTGGTCAATAAGAATTTGTTCTCTAACTTCATTAAGTTTTTGTTCATCTTCTTGTCTGCCTTTATTCGTAAAATAAAAACCATCTAGTTCGTCTTCTAATTCTTGTTCTTCTAGTTTTAGTTGTGATATGTTTTCTCTTTTTTCTTTGTCAATAACTTCGTTTCTTACTTCACCTCTAACACCTGTTGTTGCATTTTCTGTAATTTTGTTTATTGCATTTTCATTTGCTTTTACTTGTGCATATTCTGTATCAGTTAAATCCCATAAACTTCTGCCATTTATAAGGTCTTGATTTTCATCATGTAATGATTGAACTTGATTAAATTCTTGTGCAGTTAAAGTTTTCTTTCCTGTGTCAAAAGAATACTCTCTAGTTTGTCCACCAGTAATTGTACTTGTTTGTTTGTGTTTCATTCCGCCGTCATAAAGTTGTACATCACCATTAAGCATTGCATCTGTGCCTGCTTTTCCAAACAATCCGCCTGGTTCTAATTCTGACATAACTTGATTTGGGTTATTCAATGCATCATTAGGACCTAAATAAGTTTTATCCATATCTTTATCGATTTGTTCAGACCAAGCATCTATTTCATCTTGGTCAACTCCTGTTATACCATCTGAAATTTTTTCTTGTCCTAATGATTCGTATGTATTATCTAACATCGCAATCGTGGCAGAGGACACAGTTGTTCCATCGTCTATTGATTCATTGATTATATTTCTAGCCTCATCTGCATCGCCAAAGTGATTTACTATTTGTTGTCTACCCATTGCTAAGTCTGAACATGCCGCTTGGTTTCCTAAGTTACATAAATCTTGAAGTTGACTAGTTACAAGTGCCAGTTGTTTTGCATCTGCTTCTTCTGGTATGCCGTCAACACCATCGTTATCAATAAAAAGACCAGTTGCATTTTTATAGGCCGCCGATGCCGCAAGATAGGCCGCGTCAGTATTTTCAACTACTACTGTATCACCTTCACCATCACCATCTGTATCTACTAAGGCGTTTCCAGCACCTTCCGGAGGAGCAATATTTCCTGCTTCGGCTGATTGTCCTGCTCCATCTTTTCCGCTACCATCACCTCCTGTACCTGTGCCATCATTTGTGCCAAGTTCTGCAGGAATATCAGTGTGTGCTACGGCTCTGTCTTCTGTCCATAATGTAGGACCATCTACAATACCAAAAGTAAGTGATGATTGTTGAAAAGTAGATGCCGCAGGATGTTTTACCATTTCTAATGTTTGTGTAAACTGACCTCCACTAAAACTATGTATAATATCATTTACTTGATACACCATAGTTTCTAGTCTTGTCTTTTTTATACCATCTGAATTCGCCGCATCTTGTCCTACGTTATTTGAATTTTCTAAATAATTTCCTTCTGCCTTATCTGCTATGACAAGACAGTAATTTGCTCCATTTAATGATGAACTATGCATCTTAAATTGTTCATTTGAATTTTTATTTGAGAAGTTTTTCTTTTCAATTTCAACTGGTATAAATGTCTCTAACCAATAAGGATCACCTTTAATAGTCATTGATGCATTTTGCATACTTAAATTTCCTGAACGACCTTCATAATATTTTGATAATGCAACTTCTACTTCTTCTTGGTCTGGATGTTTAATAACTTTTAATCTTGTTGGATTAGATAGTATTGGTTTAGTAATTCTATTAAAGTTCACAGGGTTCTCAATAAGAGTTTTCATCAAAGCATCAAATTGGTCTAGACTTAATTTTTGTATTATTTCTTTATCTAATTGTTCAATAAGTACTATCTCTTGACCAGGAAGATTAGTTGCTGTTATTCCTAATTCGTCCCAGGCTTCACCTGTTGCTGTTGTAGATTCTAAAAATTTCTTTGATAGTAAATGACCTAATGCTTCACGCATTACATCATCATTTTCTCTATAGTTTTCTTCAAGATTGTTTAACGCACTATTATCATCTAATTTTGCTTGTCTAACAAGATTGTTTAACTTATTAAAGTTTTCTCTTGTTTCTCCTTTGAAGATATCATTAAAAATTTCATAGGCTATCGTACCTTCTTTAGTCTGTCCATTTCCTCTTTTCAATGACTCTCTAAGGTAATTAATATCCGCCGCATTGATGGCAATCTCATCTCCGCCTAATTGATCCGGATCAACTCCATTTGCTCTCAAACGTCTTTCAAATTCACTGGCTAGTTCGTCTTGCATTTTATCAAACTCGCTTGTGAGTTGTTCTACATTTTGACTTGTCTTGTTTTTAATTTCTAATAATACTTTTGCTTCCGCTTCTAACTCAGTTAACTTTTGTTGAGCCTTTTTATCTATATTTTTTCTATAATCGCCAATAGCATCTAAGAACGTATTCGCCATATATTGGTCAGATGGTTTAGAATAAATCTTTTCAAGTTGTCTTCTTAGTTGAATTTGAAAATCAATTATCTGGTCATTTTTTCCTGTATACTGATAATAATATCTTTTATGACATCTTCCTTTTAAAAATACTTGTTTAAGAATATCTGCGGTTGCTTGTGAAAGCATAGCATTATGTATAGCATTTTGTGGTAGTAAAGACTCATGTAACGTTACATAAAACGTAACATCATATGCACTTTTGTTTGTCAATACATTAAATCCATTTTCTTTTGGAACAGCATGTGGTTTAATCACAAATATTTCTGTCATTTTCTTTTCAGATGCAGTAAGTTCTTCTCTAACTTGTTTTGCGTTTATGATTATATTATGCAAACATTCATAGATAGAATGTCCAGGTTGTACAACGCCTGTTGATTGAGATATTTTAACAGCCGCTTTCTTTTCTGTTTCATTATTAGCAGAAGCATAGTTTGGATAACCAATTCCTCTCATGTCTGCTTGTCCGTACCTTTGTTTGAATTCTTCTGACATAGAAATTTTATAAGTGTGAATAAACTGAGTACTGTCAAGTACGGAATTTTGTATTACGTTTTTGTTTAACTTATCCATAAATTCTTCTAGAGTTTCTTCAAGTGTGTCTTTTGTTGCAAATTCAAAATTACTTTCTACTTTAGAAACATCTGTAGAATTTACAACTTCATCAGTTAATATATTACCTGATAGTAATACACTTGTACCTCTAGCATCAGTTGTAGTATCTAAATCTGTAGTTTGTTTAATTTTAAATGGTAAAACTTTTGTAGCTGGGAAATCTCTTACAATCTGATTATCATCATCGTAACCCATAAACTTTATTTTCATAAAGTATATAGAATCAAATATGCTTGTGTATCCAGATAACAATGCCGCATTTTGTAACATGTCAGGTAATGAAGTTCCGCCTACTTGTGTTATTTGAAACTGTAATTCTGTTGCGGTCCCTGCCATTCTGCTTAGGCTAACTGCACCATATCCTGTACCTCTAATTTGTACATCTGTTATAACTAGTTCTGCACTTACACCTGTTTTTGCAATCGTAATTTTTTTCATGCCGGCTTTAGGCCAACCATCGTTGACTACATCTAATAACATGTCAGGTGTATTTTCTAATCTTAAATAGTTTCTTGCCTCACCTTGATTGACTTGAAATAGTTCAATATTGTATGTATAGTTTTGAAAATTATCTAGTTCATTATCCCAGAATATGTTTAGTCGTTCCATTCTATCAACGACTTCTTCTAAACTAGTAGCTGTATTTAAAATTTGTTTTCCTGCTTCTTCTTTTTGAGTTGGATCTAACGCATCTATGCCTTCTCCAGGTGGTTCATTTATATCCATAAACTCACTCGACTCTACATCTGATATTTCAGGAGTATCTATATTACCATATGCCATATCTAAACCACCTTTGATAGCTGGTTTAAAATAATTATATGCTTCAAGTCCGCCTTCCATTTTTATCATTGCTCCAACCATTTTTTGAGCAAGTTCTGGATTTGCACTTAAATCAATTTCTGCGTCTGGGCTGATACCCATTTCGGTTGCAACAAAGTTTGCGTAATTGGTTGTGTTGTTTTCATTGGGTGGAGCCCAACGTGCAATCATTTGATTCACTGATGTTAAGCCATGTTTATCTTGGTAAGTTTCAAGAGTTTTGCCCATTGCACGAACACCATGTTCAGGTGTTGCGTAGGTAACAAATCTTCCGTCATCGCCGGTTTTTCCAACCCAAGCAGTTGAGTTAGATTCGATGTTTCCTGGATTATTATTTCTTGCACTTCTTACCGTCATTGTACTACTTCATTTTTTCGATTGCATTTTTGCTAGGAAGTTTAATCTTTGTTCCTGATAGAAAATCTCTGATAGGATCTTCTATTATATCTGGGTTTCTCTTTGCAAAAATCCACCAATACTTTGAAGTGCCGTACATTTCATAACTACACAAGTCTGGTCTCATGTCGTAATGTTGTGGTATGGTATATGTTTCATCTAAAGGATCAAACTCTAGATAAACAGGATTCATAATATCTAAAACTTTTTCTTTGATTATCCCGGTTTTCTTCCAAGGAGATGTTGGATCATACATTAGATATACCCCTTACTTTTCAATTTCCCACTTAAGAAATCATTCATTGTGAAATTCTCTCTTACGTTCTTTGGAGAATATGTTGTTGTTAAAGATAAAACAAATGTTTGTTGTACCGGAACTCTTTCGCCTGATGAAAGAGTGATATAGTCAACATCTTGGTCTAAGTTCCAAGTAAAATCTCTTACAAGTATTGGTACGTTTGTATAAATGTTGTGTGCATAAAAACGCAATACCGGAGGGGGTAGACCTGCATCTGGATCTCTAGGACCAAAGTTCATTTTCAACGCTCCTCTGAAAAATTGACCCATTCTTAACACAGTTTGTGCTTCTTCTTCACTACGAATAATGATAGGAGCCGCCATGTTAAACTCTGTATTAGATGCCATTTCAAATGCACGTTGTTGAAAATTAGTATGTGATAAATCATATGATGTATAACCAGATTGTGTAATAACACTAATAGTGGGTGTGTAGGGAAACTGTACTGTATTCAGTCCAGATGCACCGAGTCTTCCACTTGGATCAGTTATATAAACTGGTTGTGACTCAATATATAAATTATCAGATGCCATTTGATTCTCCTTCTTTTGTGTATTTATCGTCATATAAAGTTCGTAGTTTAAAAAAGTTGATATTTCGCTTGACAAGTGCATTCAAAATAGTATATAATAAAGTATTAATTAGGAGCAAAACCATGGCACGTAGAGGTCAAAATTATTTAAACAACAAAGATATGCTCAAAGAGATTCATACCTCAAAGGGTAATTACACTTGGTTTGAAGACAGACAAGCATATCATCAGTATGATATTATAGTTGAGGACACAAGCGAAATTCGTGACGCTATTCCTCAAGCACAACAAAACCGGGCAGATAGAATGCAAAAAGAAGCCTGGGAAAAGAACGAAGACAAAAAGAAAAGACAATCTGATTTTTTAGTTGATCCAAATACAATCGATAAAAACAGTTTGATATTCAGAGTTATGACTTATGAGCATATTCCTGATGAACCTGGAAGAAAGAACAATCCAAAGACAATCGCTGACCATAAGGTCAAAGTAAACTTTCCTCCATACAAACATTATGTATTAGATGGTAGAAAATTCAGAGAAGTGGCTATTTCACATCACAACAAAAACAAAGAGTTTGATTTACAAGCTGGTAAAATCACTGCGAAACTTGCCAACATGTACATTAAATTAGTAGAGCGTTATTCTCAAAGAAGTAACTGGCGTGGTTACACATATATCGATGAAATGCGTGGACAAGCACTATTGCAACTTACACAAATTGGTTTACAATTTAACGAAGCAAAGTCAGACAATCCATTTGCATATTATACCGCGGCAGTGAACAATTCATTTACACGTGTTCTAAACACTGAAAAGAAAAATCAAGGTATTCGTGATGACCTATTAGAGAAATCAGGTCAGATGCCAAGTTGGACTAGACAGTTAGAACATGAAATGAAATCTCAAGAAAGATGGCAGAAAGTAATTAAAACAAGAATTACTGATGACCAAATTCCTACAGAGACAATCAAAGAGATATACGCGGACAATGACTAATCTTTTTAACAAAGCGGCTTGGTTCACTGATATTCATTATGGTATGCGTAACAACGCAAAGTGGCATAATGAAGATTGTGATGCATTCATAGACTGGTTCATCGAAGAAGCTAAAGCAAAAGGTTGTGAAACCTGTATCTTTGGTGGAGACTGGCATCATAATCGTGCTAGTTTGAATATTTCAACAATGAAGTATTCACTTGACGGTCTTAGAAAACTCAACAACGCTTTTGACAAAGTTTACTTTATTCTAGGTAATCATGATTTGTTTTATCGTGAAACACGTGATGTAAACTCAGTAGAGTTTGCAAAAGAATTACCTAACATTATTCTGATTGACAGTGTACTCAACGAAGGTGATGTTACCCTTGTCAGTTGGTTAGTTGGTGATGAGTGGAAAAAAATTCCGAAGATAAAATCAAAGTATATGTTTGGACACTTTGAACTCCCGACATTTAAACTTAATGCGATGGTTGAAATGCCGGATCATGGTGGTTTAAAAAGTGAAATGTTTGAACATCAAGATTATGTATTTTCAGGACACTTTCATCATCGACAAATAAAAGGCAACGTGATATATACAGGAAATGCTTTCCCACACAACTTTTCAGATTCATGGGACGATGAACGAGGTTGGATGTTTTTAGAGTGGGATAAAGAACCGGAATTCTTTGCATGGCCTGATGCTCCTAAATACCGAAATGTCACGTTGTCTTCTTTACTTGAAAATCCAAGTGAAATTTTATTGCCAAAAACAAATGCAAGAATTTCACTAGACATTGATATCTCATATGAAGAAGCAAACTTCATTAAAGATACATTCATTGAAACGTATGACTTACGAGATATTACGTTACAACCAATGAAGAATGCACAACACGAAGAAGACACTGGTGCTGAGATACATTTTGAAACGATTGATGAAATTGTTATATCTCAGTTAAATTCTATTGACGATAACGGTAGCTTCAATAAAAAGATACTTGTAGAATTATACCAGAACTTGTAACATGAAAAAGATTTTAATAACAGGAAACAGAGACTATGGGCTTTGCCAAGCGATATGCAATCTTTTTGATAATATGGATAATATTAGCTATAGCACTGTCAGTCGTAGCAATGGTTGGGCTTTAGAAAAAGCAGAAGAACAACAAAGACTCGCTGAATACTTTGTAGAAAACAAGTATGATATTTTTATCAACAATTCTGCATTGTGGAAGTTTCATCAAATTATGATTGCTGAACAAGTTTACAACAAATGCAAAGATGCTGGACATACTGCATATTTGATACACATGGGTTCTACTGCCGATACAGGTGTTAAAGGTAGAACATGGCGTTATCCAACAGAAAAGAAAGCACTAAGAGATTATAACAGAGATTTAACATACATGACTATGGGTGGTTCAAACATCAAAACTACATGTGTATCACCTGGAAGTTTAACAACCGCAAGTGTAATGAAGAAACATCCTGATAGAAAACTAATCGATGTTGAGTACATTGCAGAAGTTATTTTATGGTTGATTAATCAACCAGATTATGTTAATATCAATGAAATCAGTTTAGACCCTATTCAAACAGGGACTTTTGCAAGAGAGAGGTAAACGTTTGTTAAAGATTAAAAACATTACAATCCGAAACTTTATGAGTGTAGGAAACGTAACCCAAGCGGTTAACTTAGAACGAGATAATCTTACACTTGTTCTAGGTAATAACGTAGACTTGGGTGGTGACGGTTCCCGTAACGGTACTGGTAAGACTACTCTTATCAATGCTCTTTCATATGGTCTTTATGGAAATGCTCTTACAAACATCAGAAAAGATAATTTAATTAACAAGACAAATGCTAAAAACATGCTTGTTACGATTGACTTTGAATACAACGGAAGTCAATACAGAATTGAACGTGGTCGTAGACCAAATGTATTTCGTTTAATGCGTGATGGTATTGATTTAAATGAATCAGTAGACGAAGCACAAGGCGAAATGCGTCAAACACAAACAGAAGTAGATTCTATCATAGGTATCTCTCATGCAATGTTCAAACATGTTGTTGCACTAAACACATACACAGAACCGTTCTTGAGCATGAGAGCGAATGACCAACGTGAATTGATTGAAGAACTTTTGGGTATTACTGAATTGTCTCGTAAAGCAGAGGCTCTAAAAGAAGTAATCAAAGAAACAAAAGACGAAATCAAAGATGAAGAATACAACCTCAAAGCGAAAGAAGACGCTAACTCACGTATTCTAAAAAGTATCACAGACATTGAACGTAGACAACGTATCTGGAAAGAAAAGCATGATACTGAACTAGAAGAACTACAAAATGGTTTTGATAGTCTTTCACATGTTGATATCAAACAAGAAATTGCTAATCATCAGACACTAAAAGAATATAACGAAAAGAAATCTAAACTAGATGAAACTAATCGTTGGATCGATAGTATTAATGCAGATAACAAAAAACTAAGTGACTTAGAAACAAGAGTTAGAAGTGATATCGAAAAGATTAAAGACCACAAATGCTTTGCTTGTGGACAAGATATTCATGATAATAAACAAGAAGAAATTCTAAGAGAAAAAGAAGATTTGTTAGGCGAAACACTAACACATCTTTTAGAAAACCAAAACAAATTAGAAGAATACGAAAAAATAATTTCCGAAGTTGGAGAACTTAGTTCTCCGCCACAAGTATTCTATGAAAATTTAAATGATGCTTATGAGCATCAAAATTCTGTAACAGTACTTAAGGAACAAATTGAAACTAAAAAGAAACAAGAGGATCCTTATACTGACCAGATTAAAGAAATGCGTGAAAGTTCACTTGAAGAACTAGATTATTCTAAAATGAATGCTCTAAACTCTTATCGTGAACATCAGGACTTCTTAATGAAACTGTTAACAAATAAAGACAGTTTTATTCGTAAAAAGATTATTGACCAGAACTTATCTTTCTTAAACACACGTTTAGAAAAATATCTTGATAGATTAGGTTTACCTCATGAAGTTAAATTTATGAGTGACTTGTCTGTAGAAATTACAGAACTAGGTCGTGAACTTGACTTTGATAATTTATCTAGAGGTGAACGTAACAGACTTATTCTTGGTCTATCATGGGCATTCCGTGATATATTCGAATCTTTATACTCAACTATTAATGTTCTATTTGTTGATGAACTTATTGATAGTGGTATGGACTCAAATGGTGTAGAGGCTTCTCTTGCAGTATTAAAGAAAATGCAACGTGAAAGAGGTCGTTCTATATTCTTAGTTTCACACAGAGATGAATTATATGGTCGTGTTACCAACGTTCTTAATGTGATTAAAGAAAATGGGTTTACATCATTCTCACAAGAAGATGAACTAGAAACAGAAGAAACGAAAGGATAAACTATGTCTGAATTTAAAATGGTTCACAAACCACATAAAATGTTAGAATGGCTTGAAGGTGAATGCACTGAATGGGCAGATGGTATCATTAAAGAACATTTTCAAGTTGAAGATACTGACACATTAAGCAAAGAACAAATTGAAGAAGTTATCGCAGAATGGGAACTATTGACTGATAGTCCAAGTTATGATTTCTTAGGATTAGGTTTTAGAAATATTATCAGTTCCTGGGAAAACGAAAACGATGAATATTTAATTTAAGTTTTATTATGACTAAAGAAAAATTATTTACTGCGGGTGACTTTATAAGTCACGCAGGTTTACCATTAAAATGGAAACTAGAGTGTGATGCAATCACAGATGAAGAATGGGATTGTTTAGCAACAATGATTATGGAATATCAAACTGAGCCTTTCTATGAAGCCGTTGGTATACCACGTGGTGGAATAAAATTAGCAAATGCATTACAAAAATATGCTAGTGGAGATCCAACACATCAAACACTTGTTTGCGATGATGTATTCACAACAGGTACAAGTTTTAAAGAATTTATAGAAGAAAAATATCCAATGTGGTTAAAAGCAATGGGTTACAGATGGGTTGTTTTTGCACGTAGACCTTCTGATGTTTATCCTCACGGAGTTCGTGCTTTATTCACAATGCCTGAAAAAAACTAAAAAAATTAAAAAAAGGTGTTGACATGCCTCTGTGTTTTTGTTAATATGTATATATTAAAGATGTCAAGTGTCTCCTCTCAACCTCTCTCATCTAGCTAGGCATCTTTAGTTTCTCAACACAGAGAGCAACATAGCCCGACATTCTGTGTCGGGCTATTTTTTATAAGGAACTCCGATGGACAAACAAGAACAAAAACGATTAGAGAAAGAACTTCTAAATAAACAGATTGAACAATTTTTGAAAAAGGGTGGAAAGATTCAACAATGCCCTGAAGGCGCAATCACAGAGGAAGGTCAACTTAATTATAAGTTTAGACGAAACAGTAAGAGTCCATTAAAGAAAAATGAAAACAAGAAAACTTAAAAACGGTAATATCGCAAACGAATTAGAAAAAGCAATTACATTAAAAATTTATACTAAATGCCCAAACAAATATAAACTTATCGATATGGAAACGGGCGAAGAATATATCGGTAGCGTATCAGAAGATTCTCATTGGACTAAAGTAAAGAGTAGCAGTGATGAAAGCAAACAAAAAATTTGAATTATCAGTAAGAGATATAGAAGTTATTGAACAGGCGTTACGTGCTAAAGCAGGTAGACGCGGACTAGCAATCGCTCAGGGTGAAACGTCTCCAGAACTAAGAGAAGAAATGCTTGAGATACAAAATCTGCTAGGAAGAATTCATGAACAAAAAGTCTGGTTCAGACCTAAAAACAAGACTTATGTAGGGGGTTAACTTAACTCAGTTGTTAAGTTTTTGACACCATTCCATAAATACTTAGATGAAAGTGTTTATGGTTATTATTTTTATATTATCAAATGGTCAAGAAATGGTTCCCAATCAGGGACCGTTCGTACCTCGACCTTTTGACACCATAGAACAATGTGAACGTGTTAGATTAGCCGCTATAGAATATATAGAGTGGGCTATGAAAACAGAACAAATACCAAACTATTACGCAGGTTATAAAGTTACTTGCAAAGATAGTGAAGGAGAATAACATGTTACAGTGGCATAGAAAACAAACTGAAAAATGGCAAAAGAAATTTAATGTAGACGCATATGGTCTTGCCTGGATTGCTTATATAAAAGGTCTTATTATGGGTTTACTGATTATGTCGTTCTTTATTTAATACCACTTACACAGTGATATTCAAATCGTTCAGTGTTATACTCCCAGAATTCATCTGTACTTAAAAATATCCAAGTACCATATTTCTCTGAATTGTATTTTACATGAACTGGACATCTCCAACCTTTGTTGATTAGATGTTCTTGGAATGCTACGTAAGTTCCCTTACGATTAAATTTCATGAAAAGAATATTAACATCGCCCTCTTCCGCAATCTCCATGGTTTGATTTATCCAACCTTCTAAAAGCGGAATTTTCTTATTGTATAGAAAATGGTGAAAAGGGAAATCAGCATAACTCTTGCATTCACAGTTAAAGTATTTCCAGTTATCAGGAGGTATAATATCTCCTTTAAAACCTCGTACTTGTCCTTCGCTTAAGTTAGTTGCTCTATGGAAATTACTACCACCTATATATGCACCACTATTTGGTACACGTACAAAACTCCCATTATATTTCTCACTTAAGAATTTTGCTAGTTCCCTTTCATAAGAACTACCTTTTGCTTTACTTTTACTTGGCATATTATATCTTTCACTATAAAAGGTCTAAAGACCTAATCCCTCTTAATTCTCATTCGTTTCACTCATTCGAATTAATTCGGTATTTGTTTTTATATTATATATCAATTATAATCATATGTCAATAGTATGGGATCTCTGTCCCGTGAAGAAGCCATAATTGCCCTGTTCCCAGGACAATTAAAAAATGGCTGTACAGAAAATTCTTGTCTTATCTGTCCCTTGCTCATCGCCTCTATGTCTAAGTTAGTCGCTAGTTACGACGGAGTCGGTTGGCGATCCCTCCTTAACTTAGTATTGCGTCTTTCGACCCAACGGCACCTTTTATAATCCACATAGATAGAAACTATAAAAAGCAGATAGTGTTATAAAAACCTATCATCGGTAAATTTATACTAGTCAACCATGTCCTTCAGGGACCATGGCTGTTTTATGATTATGAATACTCTTTGTGGTTTACGAGAAGAATGTCAGAATTCATCCTGACTAGTCCGACGGCAAACACTACATTTGCAATCTCAATCCCGTGTCGGCAACCCGACAAACGATTCCACTATGTATGCTGAGATATTAGTCATTCTCTTTTCCCTTTTCGCCGAGTTAGATATTAGATTGTATTAGTCGTATTAGTTATAATATTGGCATTCCTGCCTTTTTACTCATTTCAAAGTTTTTCTCAACTATTTCGTTAAGATGCTTGATATGATTTACTGGCATATCGTGAAGTTCCCGAATCGAGACCCCACCTCTCATATACCAGCTTAATTGTAACAAATTTTTATGTACGTTGTCAAGTTCTTTTTCAAACTTTTTTTGTTTTTCTACAATTTCTTCATTGCTGGCGGTTGCTAACCAGCTTTGGAAAAATTTACAGGGTTCAACTCCAACTGTACATCTTCTTTGTGTCCACATTCCTTTTCAGGACAAACAAAATTGAATTTTGATAAATCATCTGGTCTTTTAGTAATACCTTCTACTGTTTTGTTGATTTTCTCAACAATATTACTTGGTATATTTGATAAAAACTCTTTGATTTGCATTCGGTCAGTTACATCACCGTTTGGTGTTTCTATTTTATTAATAGTTTCACCCAACAAGTCTACATTATGATTGGCAACACGTTTAAAACTTGAATAAAAACGTTTCGCAAGTTCTACCTCATCAGTTTCATCAACAGATTCAGTTTGAATATTTTTAATTATTCTCTGTTCTTCTATTCTGATAAGAGCAACCCGTGTTACACTTTCTAAACTTGGTGGTCTTAGATGTATGACTAAATCTTCATATAATATCGGTTCTACTTTATCGATTTCTGGAAACTTATTTAATAAAAAGTTGATATCTATATTAAAATCGCTTTGTGACCCACATTTTGAACATTTGTGAGAATGTGTGATATCTTTTCCGTAAGTAGCATATTGAATAGCAAGATAAAGGGCTTCAACATCTATATTACATAGATTTCTCACATTTGGTATTGAAGGTACACAACTTTTTATAAGAGAAATCATTGCCTCACCATTAAGTAATGCATCAGGACTTCTCATTCCTATTTCATCAATAGCAGTCATGGGTAATACGCCCACTTCATCAATCATTGTTTGGTCTATCTCAGGGTTAAAATGTCCCTTTGATGGTAAACTAATGTAAATCGCCGGTTTTCTAAAATATTTAGATAGCGGATTTTCTGTCATGTTAATTCCTTGAATTGATAAATACACTTATAATAAACTAAGTGTGGTTATATACGTATATTTAGACATATTATAAACTACGAAGTTTAACTTGTCAAGAGAGAAAATATAATGGCTGAAGAAAATGTTTTTATTGAAGGTTTAGGTCCTAATCTACCGCAATGGTCCACTGAGGCTACTCTTAGGGATATAAAAAATATATTAGCTGGAGAGAACAAACTTACCGCTGATGTATCTAGGAAATTAGATGCTGTAGCGAAAGGTGAAGCGGCAACTTTAAAAGTATTGCGTCAAACCATACAACAAACCTCAGACTCAGTTGAAAAAGCAGTCGATGATTTAAAAACAACAACAGTCAAAGCTACGGATATTGAAAAGAAGTCATTGGGTATGTTTGGAAGAATATCAACTGCCTTACAGGATATGGTTCGTAATGATAGAATACAACAAGAGTTAGACGCCAGAAGAAATAAACTACTAGAAGACAGTCTTACAAGAAAATATATGGGACCAGGACAGGTATATGCAGATGATGAGGCGAATGCAAGATTAGCCGCTAAACTAGAATTGGCCAAGAAAACTGATAATGCAGATTTATTAAGTTTTGAAGGTTTAGCTGACAAGGCTCTACCAGTACAGATGAAAGACCACATAGGCAAACTAGGAAAAGCAGGCGCGGCGATTTTAACAGCATCAGAAGGTATTAATGGTTTTTTACAGCAAGGATTTGAAGACAGATTTAATCTAGCAAATGAAATAAGACAATCAGGTTTAATGGCAGGATTTGATGCCACAACTGCTGGATTACAGAACATGTCAGAAATGATAACTGCAACAGGATTTACATTTGGAGATGCCGCGGCATTTGTTGATAAGTTTAGCTTTGCAGTTGGGCAAGTAGGTGTAGAAAAAGCATTAAAGTTTGCAAATGCAATGGCACTAGAACCATTCGATGATGGTGTTAACATGATGCAAAGATTTGGATTAAACTTTACTGAAACTGTTGGTATGGCAGGTACGTATTTGGATACGTTGCGTAATGCAAACTTATTAGGTAAAATGAATGAAGAACAAATGCGTAATGGCATGGAAGATTTTATGGAAGGTGTTCAATCAACATCCAATACATTAAAAGTTTCACTTACAGAAGCGGCTGAAATAATTAAAAATAGACTTGAAGATAAACAAGTTACTTCTTTATTGGCCATGATGGATCCTGAAAAAGCAGACAGAACAAGAACAGCATTAGCAAATATGGGTAACATAGGTGAAGACAGCATGTTTGGTCAGGCGTTGATTGCAAGATTGACAGCTGGTTCACGTGACAGATTTGAAGCACGTTCACCTGAAGCACAAGCACTAAGAGATTTACCAGGTGGTATTGGTCTTGAAATGTTACCAATGATTGAACAGTTTGCAAGTTTAGTTGAGAACACAGATGCCAATGCAGGCGATTTTCAAACTGTGGTTGCAGGATTAGGTGGTCAGTTTCAAGAGTTAATGGGCGGTTTGCGTAACAGAGAAGATATTATTGCACTATTACAAACATCTCCTGAACTACAAGCATTATTTGATAGTATGCTTAAACAAATGTCAACGGCGGAAGATGCAGATGCCGGTACTGTTGGTGGAAATCAAGGTCAATCAGAAATGGACAAATTAGTAATTCAATCAGAAGACCTAGCAAGAAAATCTACAGTTGCTATTGAAAATTTAGTTAATGCTCAAACTGAAACAAGTGCAAATAATCTTAGAAGACTTAATAGTACTAACGAAGATTTAATAGTCAGTACAATTCAGTTAGGTGAGAATACAGCGGCACTGACTTCTACAGTTGGTGAAGCGTCAGGTATAGTAGTTGATGCAGGTAGAAACATAGGAGTTGCACTTACTAAGGCTTTAGGTTTTATTACAAGTGCTAACGAATTAATACCAAATTTAACGGAAGCAGGTGATAACGCAGAAGAAGTAGCAAAAGGAGCCTCTGATATTGTTGATTCCAATACTGATTTAGCAGTCGGTAAAAGTAGATTAGAAGACAGAGGCGGATTCTTGTTTTTGGATAATCGTGCAGAAAACATGTTTGACGAAATTGAGGCGGCTTTAAAATCTAAAGATCCTGCGGCTATGAAAGGTATTGCGTTAGACCTAGCAGAAATGACAGGGTTTAACAGTGGGGATACGTTTGCGTCAAACAAAGCTGATTTACTTGCGGCAATAGAAGCAATAGCAACAACAGATGCGGCACGTTCTCCAGAAGGACAAGAACAATTAGAGAGACTAATTCAAGCAATTACCTCCCTAGACGGCGAATACAAAGCTAACTTGTTCAGAAGTCAAGAAAGGGCGGATGAACTAACAGGTGATAACAATAAAGACAGAAATGCTCTAATCGGAGAGATAAGGAATTTAATTAATGCATTGAGTAACCCTAGTGCGTATTAAGGGGTTGACAAACAATACTAGATATGCTAGTATTAAAGTTAAGGACTAAAAAATGAGTTGGAAAAAATATTTTAAAACATATGACGGGATGCCAGAAAGAATGCCTGCATCTACAGGCACTGGTGTATCGGCAGATGCAGACACAAAACGATATAGCAGTTGGCTACCAGAAGTCTATCAAGGTCAACCAAATCGTGTACAACGATATGGACAATATGACCAGATGGATCTTGATTCAGAAGTCAATACTGCATTAGATACTATTGCAGAATTTTCTACATTAAAGAATGAGTACACTAAGTTACCATTTCATGTAGAATATAACGAAGAAGCAAGTGACACAGAAAACGACATTATTCAAAAGTCATTAAAACAGTGGTGCAACATGAATGAAATGCACAAACGTATGTTTAGACTTTTTAGAAATTCTGTTAAGTACGGTGACCAAATCTTTGTTCGTGATCCAGAAACATTCAAATTGTTCTGGGTTGATCCTGCAAAAATTGAAAAAGTTATTGTTAACGAAGGTAAAGGCAAAAAGATTGAAGCATATTATATTAAAGATATGGATGTCAATCTACAAAGTCTTAACGTTACCGCAGACGAAAATAAACTCTTACACTCATCAGCTGGATTCCCATCTAGTCCTAACGTAAATGCAAATACAACTCAGGGATATGCGGCTGGTTCTGTAGGAGGAACAAGATATGTATCAGAACAAACGTCAACACCAGTTGATGCAAAACATGTTGTTCATATTTCATTAAGTGAAGGTATCGATGGCTTTTGGCCTTTTGGTAATTCAATTCTTGAACCAGTATTCAAAGTTTACAAACAAAAAGAATTACTTGAAGATGCAATCTTAATTTATCGTGTTCAAAGAGCACCAGAGCGTAGAGTATTCTACATTGATGTTGGTAACATGCCAACACATAAAGCACGTGCCCATTTAGAACGTATCAAAAATGATATTCATCAAAGACGTATCCCTTCAAAAACAGGTGGTGGACAAAACATCACAGATAGTGCATACAACCCACTATCTATTATGGAAGATTATTTCTTTGCACAAACGGCTGAAGGTCGTGGTTCTAAAGTTGAGACACTACCAGGTGGTGAAAACTTAGGACAGATTGATGACTTAAGATATTTCAATGATAAGTTAATGCGTGGTCTTAGAGTACCGCCAAGTTATCTAGGTAGTTTAGATAGCGATGGTAACGGTTACAATGATGGTCGTGTAGGAACTGCATTTATTCAAGAGTTTAGATTTACTAAATTCTGTGAAAGATTACAAGCACTAGTAGTTGAAGACTTAGATAGAGAATTTAAGATGTTCTTGAAACACAGAGGTGTTGTAATTGAAAGTTCTTTATTTGATTTGAAATTCAATACTCCACAAAACTTTGGTAAGTATCGTCAAGCAGAAGTTGACCAAGTAATGATGAACGTATTCACTGCAATCGAAGGTGCAGAGTACGTAAGTAAACGTTTTGCAATGAAACGTTTCTTGGGTCTATCTGATGAAGAAATCATGGAAAATGAAAAACTATGGGCAGAAGAAAAAGGCACTGGTGATCCTGAAGGTCAAGACGGTCTTAAATCAGTAGGTGCAAGTGTTCCTGGTGGCGAGTTTGAAGGCGGCGGCGCAGACTTTGATGAAACTGATGTAGATGATACAGAAGAAGGTTCACCAATTAGTGGTGCAGAAAACGCCGAAGACACTGATTCTGACGAACAAGTATAAATACATATAGTTAGAAATTGGAGTTCTAAGATGAAATATTCAGATATTAAGGAAAACTATTCTCCTGATAGAGAT
>CEPX01130136.1_pt1 | contig 18574 bp, 21 predicted proteins | sample 361361 | NCBI WGS metagenome assembly CEPX01 (sample SAMEA2619974, study PRJEB7988) | marine metagenome | biome: marine biome (ENVO:00000447); feature: mesopelagic zone (ENVO:00000213) & marine oxygen minimum zone (ENVO:01000065); material: "saline water (ENVO:00002010), including plankton...
ACTGCTTTCGCTTGAACTAGAACTTGAACTACTTTCAGATGAACTCGAAGAACTGCTGCTTTCTGAACTTGAACTACTGCTTTTAGAAGATGATGATGAACTTTCTGAGCTACTGCTTGAGGAGCTACTTTCGCTAGAACTAGAGCTTGAACTACTTTCAGAACTACTGCTTGACGAACTGCTTTCAGAACTTGACGAACTGCTTTCGCTACTTGAACTGCTTTCTGAACTTGAACTGCTTTCGCTTGAACTAGAACTTGAACTACTTTCAGATGAACTTGAAGAACTACTACTTTCTGAACTTGAAGAACTGCTTTCAGAAGAAGATGATGAACTCTCTGAGCTACTACTTGATGAGCTACTTTCGGAAGAACTAGAACTTGAACTGCTTTCAGAACTGCTACTTGAAGAACTACTTTCAGAAGATGATGAACTACTCTCAGAACTTGAACTGCTACTTTCGCTGGAACTACTACTCGAACTACTTTCTGAAGAACTGCTTGAACTACTGCTTTCAGAACTACTACTTGAGCTAGAACTTTCTGATGATGATGAACTGCTTTCAGATGAACTACTACTTTCCGAAGATGAACTGCTCTCTGAACTACTACTTGATGAACTGCTTTCACTTGAACTAGAACTTGAACTACTTTCCGAACTACTGCTTGATGAACTTTCTGAACTCGATGAGCTACTTTCACTACTTGAACTACTTTCAGAACTTGAACTACTAGAACTACTTTCAGAAGAACTACTGCTTTCAGAACTTGAAGAACTGCTTTCCGATGAACTACTTGAACTTGAACTTTCAGAACTTGAACTACTGCTCTCAGAACTAGAGCTGCTTTCAGAACTACTGCTAGAAGAAGAACTTTCTGAAGAACTTGATGATGAACTACTTTCAGAACTTGAACTACTTTCAGAAGAGCTTGAAGATGAACTGCTTTCTGAACTTGAACTACTGCTTTCAGAAGAGCTACTTGATGAGCTACTTTCAGAACTTGACGAACTGCTTTCTGATGAACTGCTGCTTTCTGAACTACTACTTGAACTACTGCTCTCAGATGAAGAACTGCTTTCAGATGATGAACTTGAACTACTGCTTTCCGAACTGCTTGAAGATGACGAACTTTCAGAACTTGATGAACTGCTTTCAGATGAACTGCTACTAGAAGAACTTTCAGAGCTTGAACTGCTGCTTTCTGATGATGAACTACTACTAGAACTCTCCGATGATGATGAGCTTTCTGATGACGAACTGCTCTCACTACTTGAACTACTTTCTGAACTGCTACTACTAGAACTACTTTCAGAACTTGAGCTACTACTTTCTGACGACGAAGAACTACTACTGCTTTCTGAAGATGACGAACTACTTTCAGAAGAACTCGAACTTGAGCTACTTTCTGAACTTGACGAGCTACTTTCTGAACTGCTACTACTTGAACTGCTTTCTGAGCTTGAAGAACTGCTCTCTGACGAACTGCTGCTTTCGCTGCTTGAACTACTTGAACTACTTTCGCTTGATGAACTACTCTCGCTACTAGAACTACTTTCTGAGCTACTGCTTGATGAACTGCTTTCAGAACTACTTGAACTGCTTTCTGATGAGCTTGAACTTGAACTACTTTCAGAACTTGAACTGCTGCTTTCGCTGCTTGAACTGCTTGAACTGCTTTCTGAGCTACTACTTGAACTGCTACTTTCTGATGAACTGCTGCTTTCAGATGACGAGCTTGAACTGCTACTTTCTGAAGAGCTTGAGCTTTCGCTACTTGAACTACTGCTCTCTGATGACGAAGAGCTACTACTACTTTCTGAACTTGAAGAACTGCTTTCACTTGAAGAACTGCTTTCAGATGAAGAGCTTGAACTGCTACTCTCTGATGAACTTGAACTTTCAGATGAACTACTTGAACTGCTGCTTTCTGAGCTACTACTTGAGCTACTGCTTTCTGAGCTTGATGAACTGCTTTCAGAACTGCTACTTGAACTGCTACTCTCCGAACTTGAACTGCTGCTTTCGCTACTTGAACTGCTTGAACTGCTTTCCGAACTGCTACTTGAACTGCTGCTTTCGCTGCTTGAACTACTTGAGCTACTTTCAGAACTTGAGCTACTTTCAGAACTTGAACTGCTTTCTGAAGAGCTTGAGCTTTCAGAACTAGATGAACTACTCTCTGAAGATGAAGAGCTTGATGAACTTTCAGAAGATGAAGAACTACTCTCTGAACTGCTACTACTCTCTGAACTTGAACTACTTGAACTACTCTCCGATGATGACGAACTTTCTGAACTACTGCTTGAACTACTGCTTTCAGAACTGCTACTAGAAGAAGAGCTTTCTGAAGAAGAAGAACTGCTTTCTGATGAAGAGCTACTTTCTGAACTTGAACTGCTTTCAGAGCTTGATGAACTACTTTCAGAGCTACTGCTACTTGAAGAACTTTCTGAAGAAGAAGAACTACTTTCGCTGGAAGAACTGCTCTCGCTTGATGACGAGCTTTCAGAACTAGATGAACTGCTTTCAGAACTTGAACTAGAACTAGAACTTTCTGAACTACTACTTGACGAACTGCTTTCAGAACTTGAAGAACTGCTTTCGCTACTTGAACTGCTACTTTCGCTTGAACTGCTACTTTCAGATGAACTTGAGCTTTCTGAACTGCTGCTTGAAGAACTACTTTCGGATGAACTAGAACTTTCTGAAGAAGAAGAACTACTTTCGCTGCTTGAACTGCTTGAACTACTTTCAGATGAACTGCTTGAACTACTGCTTTCAGACGAACTACTTGAGCTAGAACTTTCTGACGATGATGAACTGCTTTCTGAACTACTTGAACTCTCTGAGCTTGAGCTACTGCTCTGTAGAACACTTTCGCCAGCAAGAACAACAAGAGATATATTAGAAGCAGTAAGCGTTGATCCAGAAGTCTTAAATTCTGCTTTAACTGTATATGTGCCAGGAGAAAGTTCGCTATCTGTTCTGGCAAAACTAACTACAGGATATTCCTGATCTGCGTTTTGGTGAGAAGTTATTGACTCGGCATAATCAGTACCGTTTATATCAATTAAGAAAGTAGAAATTGTACTACCAGCAGATATGCTTGCCCCTAAACTTAAAGCAGCAAATATATGAGTTGTTCTATCTATCGTTATAGTAGTAGATACATTAGATATATTTTCAATAGTGGTATTGGTGGTAAATTGGCTTGCGTCAAATGCTCTGGCAGTAGGCAAAATATCAGTAGAACCGGTTTCGCCGCCAATACCAACTAATATAGATGGAGCGGTAGTTAATATTTCAGATAAATCGCCAGCGTGTTGCCCTTTAACCGTATGGCTTGCTATGCCAGGAGTTGTAGCCGTCCTGCCAACAACTGTAACAGCGGTTTTAAAAGTAGAAAACTCATTTGTATAATCGAGTTGCGTATTCTGTCCTGCTATATCTACAGCATAAGACGCATCTAAATCGGCTGTAGAAAAATACTCGCCAGAAGCTGCCAAAAATGCCAATATGTGACTTGTGTTATGTTCTAACGTTAGACTTTGAGTTAATCCATCTATATCATTTAAGCTTGCCCCGCCTTCTGTGTCGCTGGCAACTGTATCGTATATAGATGGTATTAAATCTCCTTCAGCATCCTGTAAAGCAATAGCAACTAAAGTTATTTCTTGACCTGATAAAGTTGCCGAACTATCAACAGCCCATTCGGCCTTAACCGTGTAATCGCCTGCTGATAACGCGGATGTAGTCCTATAAACAACGCCTACGCTGTGAGCATCATTAGCATGACCCATTTGTTCTGTTATTATTGGGCTATTGGTTCCGTTAATATCAATAACAAAACTACCAATAGCATTATTAGTATCTACGTCTGCGCTTAAAGATAAAAATGCTGCTATATTAGCCGTTGTGGTTAAATTGATAGTTAAAGAACAACCATCTATATCTTCAAGAGAAGCAGAAGCGGTTGTGTCATTTGCTACTTCGACTTTTTCAATATTAATAAAACCAGGCTGAGCAGAACTGCTTGAGCTACTTTCTGAAGAGGACGAACTTTCTGAAGAACTTGAGCTACTTTCTGACGAACTGGAACTTGAAGAACTTTCTGAACTACTACTTGAACTGCTGCTTTCAGAAGAAGAGCTTGATGAACTACTCTCAGAACTTGACGAACTACTTTCAGAACTTGAGCTACTTTCAGAACTTGATGAACTACTTTTTGATGAACTAGAGCTACTATTGGCATCGCCCCAAGCCATACCAAATTGGCGATGGGCGCTACCAGCCTGGCTTATATAAGTAAAAGTAAAGCCATTAGAATCAATAGCTACAGTTCCATCATGCCCTGGAACTGAGCCGTCAGTGCCATCGTCATCTGGTTTTCTTAAGAAGGAATCGGCAGACATGCATTGAGTATTAGTCGTAGCTTGTCCATCTTGGCTTGCCCAGTTGTTAGCAAATTGATTTGTGCCATCAGCAACAGAGATTGCCAGACTACCTGCTTGCCCACTAGTAACAGCAGTATCCCAATTCACTATACCGCTTAATACACCAACAGTAGCATCAGGCGTAAAGCCGATATTAGAAACTGTTACATCACCTGATGAACTTGGAGACTGCCAATCATAAAGAGCGTGGCGTTTATTGCCGTTGGATGACAACATTAAAAAGAATAGTTGAACTGCTATATTACCAATTCTACTTGTAGTAGTAAAGCCGCTACTTGCACCGTCATCTATAATATCCGTAACTTCTGCTGCCCAAACATCAGTTTGCACGGCAGCATATTGATTAGAAACTAAAGCAGCAAGGGTAGATGTTAGTTGAGCGCTTGCTGCTCCAAGTTGCATCGCATATTGTGTAATGTCTCCATTATTATTATCTACTAAGCCAATACCCATCCTGCTATTAACGGCTGTAGTAGGGGCGCCAAAGCCAGTATTTCTAATATGCCCAACAACCATTTGCTCAAAAACAAAAGAGCTACCAGTATAACTTGCTGTTTGGTTTTCTGTACCATTAGATTGCAAACTGCCGACATTTGCTGACCAATCAGAATTCCACAAATAAACAGTAGCTAAATAGGCTTCAGCAGGATCAGTATCCCAAGTAATACGCAAACCGTCTGCAATAAATGAAGCGTCACCGCTAGCAAGAACAGTAGTATCAGCATCAAGTAAATATACTATTTTACCGCTATGCGTTGTTCTCTGCGTATTGCTATCACCAGCGGCATCTTCATCAGCAATACTTAAACAATGCTCAGTTGTCCCGTCAAATACGCCATAGCCATAAATCAAATCATTTTTAATAGTATCATTAGCAGTTGCTCTTGTAAGAACCACCATCGCAGCAGCAGGAGTTCCAAAACCGCTAACAGTAAAATCAGTTGATGTCGCCGTACAAGCTGCCCTGACTGTGCCAAAATTATAATCTATATGCGCAGAGGATGAACTGCTGCTTTCTGAACTTGAACTGCTTTCACTTGAAGAACTGCTTTCTGAACTTGATGAACTGCTTTCAGAACTTGATGAGCTACTTTCTGATGAACTGCTACTTTCTGACGAACTGCTACTTTCCGAAGAGCTAGAACTTGAACTACTTTCAGAACTTGATGAACTACTTTCAGAAGATGAACTGCTCTCAGATGAGCTACTACTTTCCGAGCTTGAAGAGCTACTACTTTCCGAGCTTGAAGAGCTACTTTCGCTACTTGAACTGCTCTCTGAACTTGACGAAGACGAACTACTCTCTGAACTTGATGAAGACGAACTACTCTCTGAACTTGACGAACTACTTTCTGAGCTTGACGAGCTACTTTCGCTTGATGAACTGCTTTCTGAAGATGATGAACTGCTTTCAGAACTACTGCTGCTGCTCGCTTCCCCTAATCTCACTTCTATATCATTTACATCAATGCCAGTGGGGTTGGCATCATGAGTAGATATAGACCTACTGGTTTTTATTGTTGCTGAGAATTGTCCTGATTGCAAATATAATTTAGCTGTAACAATACCGCACCACGGGGAATCAGTGCCGTCCCAACCTATTCCGCTACCAACAGCGCTACCTACAAAAAGCTGACTATCTTTAATCGTAGAACTAAATTCACCAGACTGAAGATACATTTTAGTAGCTTCTTGGCCTGCCCAAGGCGTGTTAGTTCCATCCCAAGATATATCATGGACACTAGCATCAATGCCAACAATACTCAAACTGGCTTTAACGGTAGTTTCAAATTGACCTGATAATTTATAAAGTTTATCACTTTTTCTGCCAGTATACCAAGTATGAACAAAATCACAAGATACACCTCTGGGATTAGCATCCACAGCAGTCATGTTGTGGCTATCTTTTAATGCTGAATCAAATTGTCCTGACTGGACATATACTTTATTTGCATCATTGCCAGTCCATAAAGCATGACCATTAGCAAATGCGGCAATACCCTGCGGAGCGGCATCGATAGAATTAATAGACTGACTATCTTTGACAGTAGCAGAGAACTGTCCGCTCTGTAAAAATAGTTTGTCACTTGAATTGCCAGACCAGAGCGTATCAACCATTAATTTCTATCCTAAAATACGGCGCATTGATAACTTACATTATTTCAATTCGCCCTATTTACCTCTAAATGGCTGCTACTGTGCTTTGTAGTTTTTGTCTACAAATGCATGGATATGATTGACTAATTCATTTAAATCACATTCATTTTCGTGACTACATTGATAATCATAATGAGCGAATATTTCAAATCCTTGTTCCTTGGCTCTTTCGCAAAAAGAAATATCATTTCCCTTATCTACAGTGCCATCAGGATTTAGCTTTCGCAAAAAAGCTCCCTTTTGTAAAGCAGGGCATTTAAATACTCTTTGCGCAAATAATACACAACCAGTTCCAACCGCATCAACTTTCTGCAATCCTTCCATAGGACTATGCGGTTTATATGCATCTTGGTCTTCAATATAATCATAAGCATTTAAATAAAATGGAAAATCACCAAGATGTTTTCTATCAGCATGCAAAATAGGCGTAGGACATCCAATAATGTCCTTGTCTAACTCGACTAAATCTAATGGGTTACTTAATGGAGGATTGTCAGCATCTATTGTAAGCCAATAATCATAGTTGCCTTTAATAAAATCTACTATAATATGATGTAAATTATTCTCAAATGGTTTATGAGAAGGCATGATAATTTTTGTTTTATAGCGACCATCTGAATACAACAGTAGCATTTTATGCACTACAAGCTTATGTATCCAATGAAGATTGGGAATAGATATTAAAACAGATTTTGTCATCTAGAGCTATGAGGTTGCCTTATTTGTCCTGCTTTAAAATTTATACCTAATTTAGTTCTGGCATCTGACCAAGCTTTTAATTTATCTTTTAAAACGCCAGGCTCAGTATCATCATCAGCATCTATAGCTTTTTTAAATTTTGCTCTTAAGGTTTTTATTTTCGTATCAAGAGTATTATCTCCAGCAGCTTTTAAATCTAATATGGTACTTAATATTATACTTAATCCTTGCAAAGTATCATTATTGAATTTGCTATCAGACATATGAGCAGTTACTTCGTTATTATAAAAATTTCCCGCTTCCGCTTCTGACAATCTTGTAATAGGTCTGGTTAATGTTGTGTCTGTTCCATCATCATTAAAAGCATCTTCAGCAGCATCTGCAAATTGTTCCGAACACCAGAGCATGCCATACTGAACCCCTTGAGGGCTATTTACGTCATCATCATCGTGACCAGATTTTTTTGAATACATCCAACCTCTTTTATGAACATGCTGTTTAACATCTGCATCTGAGTTAATAAAAGGCAATTGAGTCCAATCTGGATGATCGGCATGTCCATTTGCTCTTAACCCTATTCTTACTCTAATTGGTACTAAATCTTGAGCCATTACATTCTCCTTTAATTTTGATTAATATAATAAACCAACGGCGTAGTTTTAGTATCGACATCCAAACTCATAAAAGTATAAGGATTTAATATAGTAATATGAACATTTGGCATCATATCCTTTATTTCTTGCGGCGTAAATTCTGCTACATGATAATCATTTTGCGGCCTATCTTGTCCCAAATCAGAATTATTACGATTTGGTGTAGAAAAATATATTTCTTTAGCGCTTTGCAATAAATGCAACAAAACCTTTTCTACAGCTTCTACATGCTCAATAACCTCAATCGCTATTGCTACATCAAATCCTTCTGGATACGCTGACCCTTTTAGATCCCAATCTTTAAACTTTATATCTTGATATAGACATTTAGCAAATTCAATACTTGTTTTATTATAATCTGTTGCTAATAAATCACAATGTTTATTTAATATATTTGAACCAACTCCCATTCCGCATCCATATTCTATTACTTTTTTGTCTTTTAATTTCCAAACAAGATTTTTATATATACACTCTTGTTCTAATAGCAATATGCGTTTCATACTTTCAAAATATTTAAAAGAATGAATTGGAACAAAAAAATCTCGTTCAGGATTACAAATGTATCCATCTGGCAATTTAGGTTTTAGGACAATCATTGCGTTGTTTTTTGCCTAACAACAGTTTTTGGTTCTGGTACAAACCACTGCTTTAATATATCGTCAAGTCCCATATCAAATATTTTAAACCCAAGCAGAAGCACAATAGATATAGATATTACTCTTATTTTTAATGTTGACCATCTTTGTTGTTCAATAAGTCCAGCATAATCTTTATCTCCTCTAAGAACTGTATCCATTCCATCTAATTTAGAATGAAGCGTAGCTTCCAAAGTTTCTATATGATTATGGGTCTCTTCAATTTCGGTAAAAACTTCTTCTTCAAGTTTTTCTATTGCTTTCTTAAGATCGCTTACGTCTTTATCATTGCTCTCTTTATAAAGACGCAATATCTCATCAGATGATTGATTGTTTCTATTGCTACTGCTCTTAGCCATTTGTATATAAACCTCATTTATAGAAAACAAAAAGGATAATATCTACAAATTAAAGTTAAAACATAGAGATATGGGATACAAAATAGTTGAATCAGAGCCATTATTGGCCAATATCAACGAAATGAATTCAGCCGCTATTGCTTTTCAAATAGCTCATATCTTAGGATGTGACCCTATTATCTTATTAGGAATAGATTGTTGTTATAGAAAAGGATTAACTAACTTTTTCGGCATTAACAAGCATCATATCCCTGGAACCTTGATAAATTGCAAAAAAGCAATAGAATTTATGAAAAGCTCAAATCACGAAATAATAAACTACTCTGATAATAAACATGTTTTAAATACTTTAACTAAACAACATGAAACATATTTAGACATTTTAACTGAAGTCAAGGGATGATACGCTGAAATAGTTAGTCCCATCAAAATAAAAACTAACAATATCAATGCTGTCACCAGCAGTTGTAAGGGTAGGGACAACTCCTCCTACCCATTGAACTTCGCTTGGCCATGTTATAGTTCTACTGCCAGTACTATCTTGTGTAATTTTAATCAACAAATTAGCAACATTTGATGGATTGTTAAATGTAAATGTTATATTTTCAGTTAAAGTAATAGCGGCCTTGTTACCACTAGTCCAATTAATGGTTGCCAATCCTCCTGAAGAAGTTATAACTTGTTGAGTAAAACCAATAGCGTTATCAAGAGCATCTAACTCGCCTCCCAATTCTGGTGAAGTATCTTCTATAATATTGATAGCATGCGTATGACCAACAGCAGAAATTCCAGCCTCAGCGAACGTGTTATTTGTCCATTTGGCAGAAGAACTTTTAAATATAAATATTTCGTTATCTGCTACGGATGTTAGCTCCACATCTAAAAGAGAGTCCAACATAGTTAATTCAGCAGTTAAAGTTGTTTCTATCCATAACGCCAAACCCACATCTGCTTTAAGACAAACAAATTCTTTATTGGCAACGATATTAAACCATCTAGATCCTATAGAATATCCTTGGCTAAAGTCATCATCTGGTGATGGGTCCAATTCGGCAGCAAGATTGGTTTTTAAATTTTCAACATTGTCTAAATTAATTTGCTCTTTAGTCACTGTATGTGGATTTTGGACATTAGCCGTATGGGTATTAAGGTTTGACTGAACAGTATCTGCACTTCCTAGCGAATCTGCCCCTGCTTGCTGGGCAGTTATACTATGCGGGTTATCTGTGTTACTAGCATGAGTATCTAAATTTGATTGAACGGATTGAGCCGAGCCAGAAGCATCTGCTGAAGCCTGAGTAGAGTCTCCCGCATGAGGATTGCTAGTATTGTCTATGTGATTTTGTAAATCATTTTCTATTTTTTCTATAGGTTCTAAATCGGGTTCTGGTTCTGGCTCTGGTTCTGGCTCAACAAGAGATATAAAAATCTTGTTATTTCTGACAGAATCAGACAGTTCATCAGAAGCACTAATCTCAGAAATTGTATGGAAAACTAACAGATCTACTGTTTCGGCGGGTTTAATCGCCGGTAGCTTATTTAAATCTGTTATGAGAATAACTTTATTTGTTTTATTAGTAGCTAGCCACTTTGTCATTATATCTCTTTAATTGTTAATAAATGCCTCTTTTACCTTTAATCGACATCAGGAGTTTTGCCGATATAACATTATTAAGGAGACTTATTTATGAAGCTAAAACTGTCCGAAATATTAAGCATGAGAGAAAGCCTTATCAAACTAGTAGATAAAGACTTGCCTGTAAAAACTGCTTTTTCTCTAAGCAAGTTTATACAAAAGTGTAATGAAGAATTTTCTGCTCTTGAAAAGATGAGAATAAAGTTAGTTAATCAATTTACCGACCCTACAGATACAACCGAAAAAAAAGTAGTTCCTGTAGAGAGTTTGCCAGACTTTCAAAAACAATTTACTGAGCTACTCGATGAAAAAGTAGAAATTGATTTTGATAAGTTACCTATTGAAGAACTTGGCAATATAGAATTATCAGCAAATGATCTGATCCGCTTAGACCCAATTATTCAATCTACTTAAAATCTGGCTTTTTAGATTGAAGAACTTTTTCAACCGTTGGGTCAGTTTCCCATCTGTCAATCATTCCCTGTATAGCTGATTGAGGAACGCCATGAGTATTCCTTTTTGCTAGCTCATCTGCATCAAATTTCCAAGGAGTGTCTGGCTCATGGAACTCTACTTCATAGCCATTTTCTTTTGCTGCTTGAACATAATTTTTCATCTCCCAAAATTGTGTATTCGTATTGTCTACGATAATAGGAGATATACCTTCTTTAGCGGCTTGTAATACTCTTTGAAAGTTCCATTCATGAGCTTCACCCAATTTAGATGGATCAAACCTATATTCTCCTTCGTGCATAAAAAATTCATCGCTACCAAAGACTTGACCGCCAAGCTGTTTAGCAACAGTACTTTTGCCGCTGCCTGAAATGCCTCTCAAGATATACATTACTTTTTGTTGTGCTTTTTTATACCAACTCATTATAAAACCTTTAAGATTGACCGCAGCCCAAACTACGCATCATCTTGAAAAATGCCTTCCAGTTTCGACTTCTAGCCAAAGCCTCAAGATAGCCTTTTCGAGAAACGTCTACACCAGTACAAGTATACTCTTTTCCATCTACATTTAATATCAGAGTCCCATCATCGTAATGAGCCAATATTGAGACATTAACTTCTTGCTTATAATGGTCTCCTTCAAGAGCTTTCCTTGCTTCTGCTAAAGATGAATAGATATCCATTTTTTGATCAATAGGAATCCAGCTAGGTATTTTAAAATCTTTTTCATCACAGGTTTTACATCCAGATCCTTGAGTTTGGACAGATATATATTCTCTTCTCCCGCTCTTTTTCTTATGGCCGCCAGTGAGTCCAATATAGTTATCATTAATAACTATCCATCTTCCAGGCACAAGAAGTTCATCTATATTAGCCGATTTGTACCAGTTCATTATTTCACATTTCCTATCGTTATATGAAATTCGCTTTTACCTTCTCTAATTGGAGACATCCCTAATTCTTGTCTTATTTCTTCAAGACGAGGAGAGTATGCTCTTAAAAAATAATATGTTCCATCGAATCCCACCTCATTCTCATATTCAAAGGGAACCTGTTCTCCATCATGTTTCGCCCAAGCTTCTTGATCAACAACTATTTCTTTGCCTATCCTTATAGCGGTTATATGGCATGGGAACATAGAAGATTTAGGATTTGGCTCATGTTTGGGAACCATGCTCCTGTAATATGAACATATATCTTGATCTATTTCCAAAATTGCTTTTCCTTCTTCAGGATACCTAAGCGTTCCTACAGATTGAAATCTCCCAGCATGCTTTGTTATTGTATACCAATTCATAAGTTTTCCCATCCGCAGCCAGGATGACCAACTTCATAGTCCCATTCAACATTTCTGCCGACTATATCTTCTAATTCATCCACCAGATCTCTTTCTGCCCAATCTCCAATAGACAAAAAGACGTTACTGCCTTTAACCCAAATCTGAGCAGCATCATCTTTATGTTGCTTAACCCATTTCTTAGCTTTTTCTTTTCTAGACCAGTTCATATAAATCGTTTGATTTTAACAACTCCAAATTGTTTATAAAGAGCGTCTAACAGCCTCCTGGGAGGTTCTCTTGGAACAGAACGTCTGCGAGGAATCATTGTTAAATTATCTGATTCTGGCTCGTATCTTCCTTGCCATGTATATCCAGGGAATCTAAGATTTTCCTCTCTGCCCATTGCATCTCCATGAGTTTTATAAGAATTTGCTCTATCCATTTCTTCTACATAAAGTTTACCTTGGTCCCACCACCATAAAAATACAGGAGCCCCGCTATGAGCAAAGTCAGTATAAGAATCTTGCGGCCTATAATCTAATTCAACTTGTGCTTTTTTATACCAGTTCATTATTGACTAAACATTTTATAGTTAACGGACCCAAATTGCGTATAAAGATCATCTAACAGCTTCTTAGGAGGCTCTACAAATTTTGGACGAATAGATAATATGGTTAAATCATCAGTTTTTGGATCATACCTACCCTGCCATTCCCAAGTAATACCTTCTGGAGCCAACTGCCTATGCGTATCTCCTAAAGAATCCCCACCAGCTTCTGTTACAAAAAGCTGTTGCCCATCCCACCACCAAAGGGATACGGGGCTATCGTCATGCCCAAAATCAAGATAAGTATTTCTTGGCCTATGCTCTAGTTCAACTAGTTGTGCCTTTTTATACCAATTACTATTTGCAAATTGTTGAAATTTGACATCGCCAAATTGTTTATAAAGAGCGTCTACCAATCTCTTAGGAGGATCCTGGATCTTACCAAGATACACTCTTGGAGCAATAGATAAATCATCAGTTTCAGGATCATATCTTCCTTGCCATGTAAATGATCCCTTCTCTTCGTCTGGGATAACTCCAAAATGAGCTTCCTCATTGCCCTTTTCTACTTCTTGCGAAGAAAGTTTTCTACCATCCCACCACCACAATATTTTTGGGCCGCTTGAATGTCCAACATTGGTATAAGCATTCTGAGGTCTATAATCTAATTCTACTAATGCTGCTTTTTTATACCAATTCATGCTCTATAATCCGAATAAAAACCAGATGAAGGCTTATCTTGCTGTTTAAAGGCCTCTTCGTATGCTTCTTGCCGTTCAGTATCTAGTGGGGCTTGTTGGGCTATTTCTCTTTTACTTATTTGTTCCCAAGTCATATTCAGCACTTTACCAGTAGAATGAACATGAATTGTATAAGTGACAGTCTCTGCCTCTTCTTGATAAGCATCATATAAACCATCAGCGATTTGGCTCAAGTCTTCATTAGTTAAAGTCCAAGTTTCTACATGAATGCCCTCAAGGCGTTTCCATCCCCATGCTTTCATGGCAAATAGTCTGGCATCGCCTGCTTCAATCACCTCAATTTCATCATCAGAAGCTCCTTTTATTTTCAATATATCTCCAATGGAAATTAAACTTACCACTTCTTCGTGATTTGTTACAGGATCTTCTAAATAAGCTTGAGCTTCTTCTGGAGATAAATTACCCTGCTGAAGTAAAAGATCAACACACTCTTCAAATTCATTTCTAACAAAATCTTCTATAAAAGACGGGTCTTCAATATCAACTAAATTGCTTTCATAATCCATGTCATATTTGCCAAGAATGCTATCTCTTACCATGCCCTCATGATTTACATCATTAACATCTCCGTCCGCACTCCAAGCCTGACCGCTATGGATCCAGAATTCGCCTCTGACTTGAGCAAGTTTAAAACGTTTATACCAGTTCATAAATATTATACTTCTTTTTGTAGTAATACTCTTTCAGAAATATCATCAGGAACATTTAAATACATAGTCATTTCTGATGTAATAACAATACCAACAGTATCAAATCTAAAATCGCTAGGATTACAATGCATACCTCCGTTTGTCACATCTACCTCTTTGCCTAAAGTTATACGCGAAAAATCTTTAGGAGTCATATACCTGCTAAGTTCTCCCCCTGACAAATCTTGTATTATTTCTTTTTGCATTTTTTCAATATTCTTGTCTAAATAAAGTTGAAAAGTTTCAGCTATTTGTTTATTTTGATAACACAAGGCATTACATATTTCTCCCAATACGAATTCATACAAGTCTTCATCTATAAAGTTAACTTTACATCCCGACCCTTGTATAACCTGCAATAAATTTGATTGCTGTAACAATCCTTGCCACTTAGATTGCATAGATTTAATATCAACGTATGGATATTCTGCATCAGTCCCAGTTGCCGTTCCATTAAAGCCAGCAAATCGTAAAGATACTGTTAGCGCTCGGTATGCCTGATCTTCAAAAAAATCTAAGTCTTCATGCCAAAGCATAGTTTCTGGGTAAATGCCTTTTTCAAACATACCTAAAGCTATTGTCTCAACTAATTGATTTTGAATAGATAAAATAGAATCGTTATTTAAATTATCTTTAACCCATTTCATAATTACTTTCAAACATGGAGCCCATTCATATTCTTCATCATCATCGTCTCCGTCATCAATATCAGGAGGCTCAGCGATACCAGTATCAACTTCATCTACTAATGACGATTGTGCTTTTTTATACCAATTCATTAATATCTCACCATATGGGCCGAACCATCTTCATGTTCGCCTTCAATATCAAACCCGAACCTTCTTTCGAGTATCGGTATCAGCCTTTGATTGACAACCCATACTTTTATCATTGTTTTATATCCCTGATCCTCCCATTCCCATTTTTCTTCTTCATATTGCTCAATGGCTTTTTGAATTAATCTCATTCCCATCATACCAGTCCCGCCAGAATTTGGCGTCCTATTTTCGCCGCCTTCGGCGGCAACATCGAAAGAAAATTGTTTTACATCTTCTCCCTCATAGTCATGATTATCTGACCAGCCGCTTGCAATACCTCCAACAGGGACATCATCATTAAGAGCTACAATAGAATATTCTTTTTGGCTACCAGGATTAATATTTCGCTCCTGAAAAATATCTGCCACACCCCGATGGGCATCCCACACATCAAAATCATGCTCATCTTCATCTACCCCATCTAAATCAGGTAATGTGCGATATTGAAGTTCAGCTTTTTTATACCAGTTCATCCAGATCCCTCATGATATAATATTATAGATTTAATAGGGATTCCCCCTTCTCCCCCAACTGCTTGATAGTCTTTAGCTTCTGGCGAATCCAAAGTCTGTATAAGCTTATTTTCATCTATTTGAATACGCCAAACATCTCTAGACCCTTGGCTACTTAAATCGCTTGCAATACCTAATGCTCTATTCGGATTATTTGTAAGAAAAATGTTTGAAGGTATCGACGTTGCATTCTCATATACTTGTCTATCTTTAACTGGCCTTGCTGTATATAGATTTAATGTTTTTCCTTCTCTTGAAGAAGATCCAGGATATTTTAGTTCTGTAACAAGATTAAAATAATCAGACTGAATATTTTGATCTTCAAAGAAATCAGTATCGCCAGCTTCTAAAATATCATCTATTTCTGTTTTTCCTTCCCAAACAAAATAAGTAAATGAAGCTATTCCTCCCCATGCTGACTGGGCTCCTACACTTATCTCTGCATCATCGCCTGCATCTATTGGATTATCGTTATCATGAGTTCTTGCTCTAACGACAACTGGACTATTATTCCAATTCGATGTACGACTAATAGCTTCTTGAACTTGATTGAGAATAATTTGCATATTTTGTTGAGTTTCAGCGCTCATGCGTTGTAGGTCTCTTTGAGCCATATCTTCTGTATATTTATCTTCTAAGTTAGAATCTTCTGATGCTGTAAAATCAATTAAGCTTTCTAATTTTTTCTGCATTGATTGCTGCCACCTTTCGATAGAGATACTAACAGACTGCGAAGATTTAAACAAACCATACCAATTCATTTCATATTGTTTAGGCCTACCATTATGACAAGTAGCAATAATAAAGCCCAAATCCCGACTCCTATAGATGCCCAAAAAGGTATTAAAACAAACCACCATGACCAAGATATAACACCAAAAACTTTTGCAACAGCTAAAACAGCTTGAATTGCCGCCAATCCTAACCATATTTTATAGGAAAAAACAAAATCGCTAATCTGTTCTAATATTGCCCCAATCCATTTTCCCCATCTCATAATTTCTCCTCCTTAAACTAGTCCTAAAGCTTTGTCCCATTTGTACATCCCAAATTCTTCTGCTTCATCGACATCGCTTCCAGAATGATAAAACTCTTTAGCCCTCTTCTCTACATGCTTTTTAAGAGCCTTCCATAGCCCTCTATCATTAATATCTTTATAACTGCCATCATCTGATCCTATTGGCATATATTTATCATCTGACTTCTTAAGATTTGCATTGCCCTGTCTTTTGCTTGGAATAAATATGAATTTTGGACCCCAACTATTATTATTTTTTAATTGGCAACGAAAATATCCCACAGGCGACTCCCAATCCCCTCCAGCATGATAAAGCTGAGCAAAAACTGCTAAAGTATCATCTTCATCTGCATCTTTTTGTTTAGTCTTTAATTTGATTCTTCTCACATCTCCAGCATCGCTATCATTTTCTAAATCAAAGGAGATTTTAGCAAAATCTTGTTCTTTTTTGATCATAGCTCGCCAGATAGCTCTTTCCTCTTCGCCAAAAGAAAAGTCTTGTTTGTTTGCTTTTGCTTTTTTATACCAATTCATACTATTATTTAGTCGAAAAAATGCATTTTGCCTTCTTAATTAAAAAGAGGAGTTTTTAACATTTTGTAGAAATAGGATGTAGCATCTTTTTAGGAGTAAATAATATGTTAGGAATTACAGGACAAGGCGACCCTTTTAACCCAGTTTTACTAGAACCAGGCGAAGATACTGAATTGACTCTTTTAGTTATTAATGGAAGAGATAAATCGCAGACTAATGGCGTAAAGGTAATCCTTTATAGTCCTTGGCCTCATTTGGGATTTGTTCCAGAAATTGTTTATGATGAAAGCATCACATTAGCTGCGAAAAAAAGAACAACCATTAAAATAACCATACCAGGCCCAAATGTACCTTTTGGCTCATTTGCGGTAATAGCAGAAACTACAAACAAGAAGGGAACCAGGACACGACAGCGCAATATCCAAGGCAGCTTCCTTGTTTGGGATCGCCCGTAAGTTAAACTCTTTGTAGTCTTTCTTTTTTATGAGGTCTAACATTAGACCAGATTTGCTGTTCTATCGCTCTTAACTTTATCTGTAAGTCAAATATTTTGTCATTAATCTCTTCCATGCTTACAGGCATACTAACGCCTTCTCCCTTTCCTACTTTACTTCTGAATTGGATAAGGCTTTTAAGACGACGTTGCATATCGTCCCTGTCTGATTCTAAATCATGAGCTAAAGATTTATCATACCAGTTCACGCCACCTGTTCCTCCTCTTGTAATTGCTCTTGAACTTCAGGAGATAAAATAAAATCTTCTTCTTTATATGGAGTTGGCATTTCTCCTGGCATATCTCCTGCTGGTTTGCCTTCGCCAAAAAGAGTATACTTGCTAAACATTTGGTCAAACCAGGCCTTATGTTCTTTAACTATAAACGTTTTAGATCCGCCCTCGCCTGATATATAACGGCTATTAACATAACTCATAAAATGTTTATATGCTATATCTAAAGGTTCTAAATTTTGTCTTTCGGCTTGAGCTTCTATTTTCATACGATAAGGCTTATACATAAATGGATTGGTCCAAATTTCATATATATTTCTTTGTACAAAATCTTTTATACTTCCTCCTGAATCATGTTTGTAAAGGTTATAAAGTCTAGGATCTTTTATAGTTCCATTTTCTCTGTCAATGCCATACTCTTTGATCCATTTTGCCATAGGTTCAGCCATCAACCCGTCATTAGCTATTGTGGCACTAATCATGGTTTGTACAACATGCTCATCTTCAAGCTCTCCTTCAGCCCAATCAAATATTGGAACGGCTGCTCCATCTATGCCTGCTCCATCTCCATAATTCCACTCTGAAGGATCTGCATATTCAATATATTCTCCTAACATTTGTAGCTTATCAAAATAGCTTG
>CEPX01198260.1_pt1 | contig 18565 bp, 20 predicted proteins | sample 361361 | NCBI WGS metagenome assembly CEPX01 (sample SAMEA2619974, study PRJEB7988) | marine metagenome | biome: marine biome (ENVO:00000447); feature: mesopelagic zone (ENVO:00000213) & marine oxygen minimum zone (ENVO:01000065); material: "saline water (ENVO:00002010), including plankton...
GCAGCCCCCCAGCTTGCGGAGCGAGTCAAACAATTCCAAACTATAGACTTAACACCCAACCAGCAAGCCAAGTTCGTAATGGCAGCCGGGGACATAAAGCACCAGAAGAAGCCCGGGGAGATCTATCGTAGCCAGTTTTTAAGGATGCTGGACAGGGCACGCAGGCCACAAGATAAGGGATTGAACTTATGGAAGGTATACAATCGCACGCAGGAAAACGTGATAAAAGGTGGAGTTTTCCGGTTTTTTGAAAGCCCGGACGGAAACTACAGGAAAGCAGGAAATGCTTTTGACCGCTTCGACAGGCACAAAACCCAAGCGATAAGGAGCCCGTTGGAGAATGTCAAGGTAAATGCTAAATTATGGCAACTAACCGCTAAATTAGCAGATCAACTTAGTTAACCCCCGGAAGCCCGGGAGAGATCAGCCAGCCCCGGGTTTTAAGAGCTTAACTAAAGCCAGAAAGAAGGTGAGTTAAATCTATGGAGAAAGTCACAATATCACCCGGAAACACCAAGTTAAAAAACATAGCCAGCTTCTCACTGCCAGCAGTAGATACCTGCCCGGGATCCACGCCAGACTGCAGGAAATATTGTAATATGAAAATGGATATGCTCTTAAAGCCAACCGTCCGGAAAAGCTATGAGAAGAACTTGAAAGCCACCAGTGACACGCATTTCAAATATATATTGACCTATCTTTTAGAACAGCAACCGGGAAGAGTAGCCCGGTTTCATGTTTCAGGAGATTTTTTCAGCCAGCGATATATAAACTCAGTTTTTTATGCTTGCCGCCAGAACCCCGGGAAAGTGTTTTTTGCTTTTAGCAAATCGCTGCATTTAAAGCAGTTTAATTTTAAACATAAACCCCAAAACCTCAGACTTATAAGCAGCCATAACAAGGGAAAGCATAGAGCTATAGTAGTTAAGCGCCCGGCAGACACCCCGGAAGGGTATAAGCTATGTGAAGGCCATTGTGGAGAGCACCCGGAGCCCGGGGAAAACTTGAAACTTTGCTCTTATTGCTGGACAGCAGAAACGGTACGGGTAGCCTTCTGGAGCGCCAAACATAAGTCAGCAGCGAAAGCATGGCAAACCAAAAGAGAAAGGAAAAGCAACAATGGAAGATAAAATTTTTTATATTATATTCGGGTTTTTTCTTTGTTGGCTATTTTTTAACATTCTATATTGAAAGGAGTTTATTCAAACTATGACACATAACATCCTCGACAGTATCGAAATGGAAAGGGAAGAAGCAGCCGAAGCATTGGAAGAAAGCCAGATATTCACCCTTTACCCTTGCGAATCTTGCGGAGCGATCAAAGAGGAAGTATCATCCGTACAGCCCCATTGTCTGAATTGCCGCATCAATTACGACCTGAACTAAACCCAGCCACCAGAACCGGAGCCCGGGAGAGATCCCGGAGCCCCGGATTCCGAATAATCCCAAACCTGAGGGACCTCATCCACCGGTCCAAACCCGCACGAAGAGCTCGTAGCTGTGCAGCGCAGAGAGCGGGATCGGTACTGTGACCTTACTACTCAGCAACCTATAAAGTTTAGTCGTTGAATTTTAAGACTTAAATTTTTCCAAAAAAATCCTTTAAAAATCTCCGGGAAAAACCGTGAAGTTGAGAGGTACGCAAAATTCCAAAAGGAAGAGATACGCAAAATATTTAAAATTATTCTTGACATGGTAATATGGATATGATATAATTTCCATATCATAGAGAAAGGAGAATTGATGGTGATTAAGGAAAGAGAAAAAGACCCGGCTTCTGCGGCTCTGGCTGAACGCAGAAGAAGGGCAATGAAGAATGAAATGAAGCAGATAGAAAATGATTTAGAGGGCAATCCTGAGACTCACATGGGAAACTGGGAGTATATGTATGTGAGAGTGCCAAAAGGGACAAAGGCTAATATTCTGACAAAAATCAAGAAGAAATATGGGATAGTAACTTTGTCCGGGGCTGTGGCATTTATAGGATCTGCAGATGATTTAACTATAACGCATTTTAACGAGGTAAAAGGAAAGGAGAGGGATGAACATAATAAAGGCGTTTAATGCTTTGTATGAGGCTGCTACGAATAAGGAACGTAATGAAATCAGGGTTTGGGTCGAGGAATGGAACCGTCATGGCAACCATTATGGGAGTGACAAACTGGAAGTGAAGATGGTAGATGCCAGATATAAGAAACATGAGTCTGCTTTATTCCTTCTACTAACAGAAGTGAATCAAAACACTATCCCCAACCAGAAGTTTAAGCCCGGGGATATTGTATCTATTATTAACCATTCAAAATAAGGAGACCTCAACTATGAAATTGTACGAAATCAGTGAAGAGATTTCAGAGTTAGAAAGCAGGTTTGAAAATCCAGATTTAACAGAAGCAGAAAGGGCATCAGCCGTAGAATTATATTTTGAGAAAGAGAAAGACCTCGAGAAGAAGTTAGAGGGTTGGGTGTGCGTTTTAGCCAACAAAAATTCCTTCCTGAAAGTCCTCACCGATAAGGAAAAAGAAATCAAGCGGAAGAAAGAGATCATCAAGAACAATATCGCTGCGTTCAAGCAGCAGCTCCTCTATTTCATGGAAAAGCATGGCAGATTAAAGGAGCAGTTTGGCGATCTGAAAGTCTCGGTAATTGACTCCCCACCTTCCACAATCATTGACGATGAAAAACTACTCCCGGGCAGATACGCCCAGTTTATCCCGGAGCAGATTACATGGGATAAAAACTCTATCAAAAGAGATATTAAAGCCGGGGAGAAAGTTCCCGGAGCCCATTTAGAAACTCATAAAATATTAAGAATAAAATAAGGAGAAATTATGGAAAAGAAACCACCCGCACCATTACAACCGCCACAAAAAGTCACACCAATTAATCAGCAGCAGAAAAATGCAGCAAGAGAGACCTTCTTGGAGCTGGCTAAGATTCAAAAGGCGCTTCATGTGCCTAAAGATCAGAAAAACGATTATGGGGGCTATAAATACAGGAGCTGTGAGGATATTCTGGTAGCGGTTAAGCCCTTATTGGGAGAAAACCAGACCCTCACTTTATCCGATGATCTGATACAGGCCAATGACAGGTTTTATATCAAGGCAACGGCATCTTTCAGCCATAACGGGGTTATGCTCTCCACAATAGGCTTTTCCCGGGAGCCAGACACCAAGAAAGGCATGGATACCTGTCAGTTAGCACTCACGTGTTCCTCATATGCACGAAAGCAAGCCTTAAATGGCCTGTTTTGTATAGATGATTCAAAAGACACCTTAGACCATGAGGATAAAGGGGAAAAACCCGCAAAGACCTCAAAAAAGCCGCCAGCAGCCAAAAGAGCGAACGGTAACGGGCTGATTACGAAAGCCGCAGCAGAAGAATTATTTAAAATGGGTGGAAAGCTGACCGTCCCGGAGCTTAAAGTTATCATTAAGAAATGGGGATATGAGTTCAGCAAGGACATAAAAGCAAAAGACTTTCAGGTTATTGCCGATGCGATTAAAGTTGCGGCTCTGGCTAAAGGAAAAACCGGGGGAGAGGTTATTGACGATATCCCGGTACAGGAAGATCCAGAAAAACTCAGACATTCCGTTGCAGACAGGTTAGAGGAAATGAAAGCAAAGGACTTAAAAGCCTTCCTGAAAGATAACGGAATTGAGGATTATACAAGTTTCATGAAAAACGCCAACCTTACCCAGTTGCAAGAGCTTGATGGTAAGTTAAAATGAGTATAAAGTTCAGATTAAAACCAAAGGGCATGTCAGCCAAGTCTCACCTTGAAGAAGATTTTGCTTTAGTATTAAGGGATGCTGATATGCCTCAACCTACGAGAGAGTATCGGTTTCACCCTACGAGAAAGTGGAGATTTGACTTTGCGTGGGTGGAAGAAAAAATAGCAGTGGAAGTGGAAGGTGGGATCTGGAATTCTGGCAGGCATAGCAGGGGTTATGGCATGGAAGCGGACATGGAGAAGTATAACGAGGCCACCTCTTTAGGATGGAAAGTTTTCCGTATTTCCGGGAAGCATATCGCAAGCAGAAAAGACATATTGCGATGGATAGCGGGTGCATTGGCCACATGAATATATGAAAATATTAATAGCTTGCGAAGAAAGTCAGGTAGTTTGCAAAGCCTTTAGGCTTAAAGGACATGAGGCATATAGCTGTGATACCCAGGAATGTTCAGGTGGTAAGCCAGAATGGCATATAATGGGTGATGTATTAGAACAACTTAATAAGGGCTGGGATATGATGTTAGCCTTTCCGCCTTGTACTCATTTAGCTGTATCGGGGGCTGCTTGGTTTGAACAGAAGCGTAAAGATGGCAGACAACAGCAGGGAATTGACTTCTTTATGGAGTTTGCTAATGCTGACTGTGATAAGGTAGCTATAGAGAACCCTATTGGCATTATGTCAAGTATGTGGCGTAAACCTGACCAATACATTCAACCCTATTACTTTGGTGATTCCTTTAGTAAAAAAACCTGCCTATGGTTAAAAGGACTATCTCCTCTAATATCAACCAATATTGTTGATAAAGGAGAGCAAACTAAATACAAGAGCGGTAGGTCGATGCCTAAATGGTATGCCGATGCTTATAAGCTCCCACCTGCCGAAAGGGCAAAGGTAAGGAGTAAAACATTTCAAGGTATAGCTGATGCTATGGCTGACCAATGGGGGTAAATGACGGAACAAGAGTTAATGCTTGCAACAGGAGTGACTGACGATCATTTAATCTGGATGGTTAATCAACTGTCAGGGCTGGACATAGGCCGGGAGAAAACAATTCATATCCTTGAGGCAATGGCAGTGGTGGCAAAGAACTCCGGGAGTCTGGATCAAATAGGATCCAATCAGGAAGTGAAAGCTAAGATCATAGCGGCTGTGGATGCTGCCAGAGTTATGGGAAGAAACTGGACTGAGGAAATAACCAGTTTCGTTAATGTCTCAAAAGGAGCTTTTTCCCTCAAGGATATCTACCATGAACTTCATGTGATTGAAAAGGCCGATAAGAAAATAGTGAGAACCACCATGTCAAGGCTGGTACTGAAAGATAAGATTGAAAATATAGGCAACCGGGATGGCATCTATCGTAAAGTAGAGGATGAACTGGAAAAGATAGACTATATGAACGCTCCAACAGACAATGTTGATCTCATGCTGCCACTTGGACTGAATAAACTGGTCAACCTTTACCCGGGGAATATTGTGGTGATAGCCGGGGAAAAGGAATCCGGGAAAACAGCGTTCATGTTAAATACTGTGATGCTGAATATGCACAATCACAAGATAAACTACTTTTCCTCTGAAATGGGAGATACGGAACTTAAAATCAGACTTCAGGAGTTTTACGAATACCATGAGGTTCCCATAGAAAGCTGGGCAAAAAATTGTAATTTCTATATGAGATCCAGAAACTTCTCTAACGTGACAAAACCAGACCAAATTAATATCTTTGACTTCATGGAACTGAATAGCTCTGAGGAGTACGTATCTGCCGGGCAGTACATCAGGGATATATGGGATAAGCTAAACGCAACCGGGCTGGCAATTATAGCTCTCCAGAAAGACAAGGGCAAGGACGTGGCAAGAGGGGGATCCCCAACAATGGAGAAAGCAAGACTGTATGTTTCTTTAAATCATGGAGAGGCCAAGATTATAGCCGGGAAGAATCACGCAGTGAGAGGAATAAACCCAAGAGGGATGACTAAGGAATACAAGGTTGTTTCAGGTTGTAAATTTATTTCTAATGGAGATTGGGCAAAATAAAAGGGGGTTAATTATGCTAAAAGAATCAAATGTTAAGATATATGTCACAGATGAACTTGATAGGTTTAAATTTATTCCCGAGAACAGAGATATAAAAGCTCCGATTCGTACAAAGTGGTTGGAGTATTGCTTGATGAAGCTAAACTTATTAAAAATTATGCCTATCGTGATCAACCAAGATTGGGAAGTTACTGATGGGCAAAGAAGGTTGACGGTAGCAAGGAAGCTCAAGCTCCCTATCTACTTTATCAAGTCCAACCTCATAACAGAAGAAAACCTGATGCTTGCAAATACTGGCAGCGAGAACTGGGATGTCCATGACTATATATCCTATTTTGCTAAAAGAGGAAATAACCATTACATCCTTTTACAGAAGTTTTGCAAAAACTACCATGTCCCACCCTCTACCGCAGTTATGTTTTCAGGTAAACTGTTTGGGGGGGCACATAAAACTGATACAATAAAGCAAGGGCATTTTAAATGGTATAATTATAGTGCTGCTACGAAGGGAATAGAGAAGATTCTTGAGTTCGGGAAGTATGTGGACTTTGCCAAGAAAAAGAGCTTCATCGAAGCCATGATCCAAATAATGAGGCACAAAAAGTTTAGTTATAGGAGAATGACAGACAAGTTCATAAAATATTCATACAAAATGAGGAACTGTGCCAGTAATAATGATTTTACTGCCATGCTTGAGGAGTTCTACAATAAAGGACTGTCCCCTGAAAACAAACTCAGATTCTATGGGAGTTAAGGTTTTATAGGTTGGGCAAAATGAACATAGAAATCACTCTAATGAAAGGAGAAAATCATGGGGATATTTAGTTTCTTAAAAGCTGATAACGATGTAGAAGTTACGGAGCTGAGGGAAAAAGTGGATGCGCTTAAAAGGCAAAGGAGAACTCTTAGAGAGAATGTTGAGGATTTAAAAATTGAAAAGAAGGTATCTGAAGAAGATATTAAGCACATGGTCAGGATGAAAGAGGAGAAGCTGGCACTCGAATATGATAAAAAAGAAATAGACTGGTTCAAAGCCAAAGAGAAAGAAATTGCTGCCATTAAAGACCAGTATCGTGATAAGATAGAAAAGAATCTTGAAAAGGAATCCGCCCGGACTCAGGAAATGTATAACGAAATATTAAAGCGGCTTCCAAATGTTAATGTTAAATTGCAGGGGACTACATAGTTGATAGGATCTAATCCATTTAGACAACCATCTGGATTGTACGGTATGGGGCTGGGACAGGAGTGGGGGCAGACTGCGCAACCCACCACCGCAACTGAGGATGCGTTAAGGCAACAAGAGCGAGCGAGGCAAATAACCAATATGGACGGAACGGCTAATAAAAACGTGACACCATTGCAGACCCCAAAACTAACCTTGCATTTTCAAAAGATGCCTTACAGGGCAGAGCTTCAAATGGAGACAGATGAATGGTTGGGAAAGTGGGACTAAAGATGCTAACAACCTCTACATGCCTTAGCGACTTTTTTAGAGTTATGTCAGAGCATCTAAAGCCCCGACCTTAAAATTTTCAATTAAATAATCCCTTCGTAATATTAATTCCTAAGCTAAATTTCTTGGGAAAGCCCTGCTTCTTCTTTTTTCTCCGAGTGTCCAACCTTCTGGATCTTTCGACTTTAGTCTCAATCGCAGACTTTTCCACCAACGCCCCTCTTGATTTCAAGAACCTGATTGCTGCATTAATTTCTTGCTCTTCAGCGTTCTTCCTCTTTAACGAAGCAGCTATACCAGACTGAGAAGTGATCCCAAACCTCTTCATCTTTCGGGCAATCTTTTCTAATCTCCCCAGCTTGCCAGATTCCATAGCTTCCCAAAATTCTTTATATAAGCCAGTGGTGATTTCAGCCTTAGCAGTCCTTAATACAGTATATGGGTCAAGGCCGTTTTCTTCAGCAGCCCTCAGCTCTCTAAGTAAAGCCTTAAATCTCTTGTCCTTCTTTTGCAGAGGGTTAGCAAACAACCCGGCCTCTTGCTTTAATACCTTAGCCACCCTCTTTGTGGCAGAAGTGAAACCCACTCCCTTACGAAGTGGAAGCGTACCCAGAACATTTGTCCCGGCAATGGAAAACGGTACGAATATGCTACCTGCTGATTTCAGACGTGGAATAATATTAAATTCAAGATTATATATTTCAGTGAACACATCCCTAAACTTCGTTGGGTAAGAGGTGCCTAAGTTCACCCCAGTCCACTGCCTCACAGTCTCCCTCACCAGAGGACTGGATTTATTGCCTAACTGAGAGAGTGGATCGAAAAACCAACGACCCACCTCAAGGAACTGCTTCCCGGCATGGGTATAGGTTTTTCTCTTCTTTCCACTGGGCAAAGTCTCCCACATTGACTCCGGGAGCAATATTTCATGTTGATGCCCGGGATCGTTTTCGAAAGAACTATGTCCGTTAATAGCGTAGTTTAAAGCGTTATGAGTCATCAAAAATAAAGCTGTCATTCTCGCCATATACCTGCGGTGCAATTTACCTGTGATCTCATCACCACCCGGCAATGCCTTGCCTGCCACCCTGATCTGAGAGAGCGTCCAGTCAAAGGAGAACAACCCAGCTCTCATAACTTGCTGGATCCGAGGAGAGAACTGATACATGGTTTCCCACTTCTGACCACCAAAGGCATCATTAATGAAATTCCCCACTCTCTTAGCCACCACGTCAGGATGTTCTTTTGGGAACTCCCTGAGCATCTTATTGTAAGTGCGGTAGAACATTTCAGACTTCATTCCCCGGTGCATTGTATCCCATAATAATTTATCCTGTAGCAGCTTCACCTTTTTCACTGCCCAAGCGGTTTCTTTTAGCCCCGGGATATGAGATAGATCAGACAACAAAGCCTCCAGTAATTTATCTATCTGAGCCTTGTTTAAATCCTTGCTGGCTGATTTAGCCACATCCACGCCTGCCTTAGCCATTAATAGCCTGTGATTAGGGTCTTTATCGAGCTTATCAAGCCCTCTGATGATCGTCCTGATAGGATTCCATGCCCCCACAGTTCCTTTTCCACCAAATCCCACTGCTAAAGAGGACTCAACTAAGGCAAATCCATGAAAGGCAGACAGGGACACTTCCAGATTCTTCGCCACCGAGTTCACTATCTCAATTGCCTTTGGTATATTGTAGAAATCCTGAAAGGATTGACGCATTGCTCGTGCCACATGAGGATGAATAGCCACCCCGTGCCTCACGCCATACATCTTATTAAGAAACGGATTGTTAATAAAAGACCAAACCTTGTCTCCAGAGAGAAAAGGGATCCAGTTATCCACTGATCCAGTCTCAATTCCCATAGTCCGAGCTTTTTCTATATCCATCACCACAGGAACTTTCTTGAGCTTGACCTGCCCTTTCTCAAATACTGAGGCCTCAGCCGTTAAAAGTTCCAAATCCTGCAAAAAGAAAGTGTTATACTTAGCTTTATTGGTTGTGTTCTCGTAAATCTCAAGGATATCCGCAATATTACCACGAGGCTTCACTCCTGTTACAGTGTAGGCTTCATAGAACGTGGGAAATCCTTCTCGTTTCTTAAAGAAAGCAGCAGTTCTGGCAGTGCCATGAGGCCTTCTACCAGTCAATAACGCTTTAAGCTGAGATCCCTCTGGCTTTGCCACCTCAAAAACATGAGTGATGTAGCTGTCAAGATAAGCCGCTTCATCTACCAACCCAATGGAAGAGGCATCCTTAAAGAACTTCTCGCTTCGCCTTCTGATCTCCTTCACAACGATCTTAGCTTCTTTAGACATCCGGGCTTCCATCGTCTTAAAGCTCTCCTTCGGGTCAAATAGAGGGTTTCCTCGCCCTTGAGTGAGAACTGACCTCTTATTATCAACAAAGAAAACGATATCCATTAAGTCCTGCTCACTGAGCTTTTTTCGGAGAGAGTCTGTGAATATCTGTGTTTTCACTCTTGCCTGCCACAGCTCTTCCATCTGCTTCTGATGAGATGCCTGAGACTCTGCCTCCACCTTATTTCTTGGCTTCCCAAAGAAGAACCTCTTAAATATTTCTTTAAATATTGGCGGAATAGGCAGTCCCGCATGGAACTCCGTAGGCTCATTCACGTCTTTCACTCCGGGAATATTGTCCGGCTCTTTAGGAAAACCCTTTTTGGTGGCTGAAGTGGAGTCAGGAATTTTATTATCCTTAGAAGTCTGTTCCTGCTTTTCAGGATCCTCAAGGATCTTTTTATCCTTTTCGCTGGTTAAGATCTTTCCCTTCTTCTTAGCCTTCGTTGCCTTAGACTCTTTATCCCTACCGATAGACTCCTGCTTATTCCCAAACAGCCCGGTGTCAGACAGATCATTCTTGCCGGGCTTCTTGCTTGCCATCTCAGCTTCTTGGAGCTTCTTTATATCCTCCCCTTTAGTTTTCTGAGGCACCTGCTTTTCATCCTTAATTAAATCCTTCTGCTTGCTTTCCTTTGGCTTCGGCTTTCCTTTAGGAGATTTCAGCTTAAAGTCAGTGGCATCTTTATCCGCCTGAGCTTTCCTGCCAGCCTTAGCCTTCTTCTGCCCCTTGTTTAGACTTTTAATGAACTGGGTGCCTTTCTCCCTCAAAGACTCCCTGAAGGTGACGATAGATACTGCCTTTGCTGTCTTAGAGCCACCAGTCCTCTTCTCCTTGCCTATTTTGCCAAGATCGAACAGGATCCTATCCAGTTCCTTCCCGGGCATTTTCTGAAATTCCTCAACAGTGGTATTCTTGTACTTATCAAAGAAGGCCTTTCTCTTGAGGATTCTCACAGCCTGAGCGTTCTTCCCTCCTGAAGTGGACTGCCCTAAAGCAGCACTCACTATTTTCAGCTCCGACTCAGAAAGAGCTTTTAAGCTCTCGGGAGTGAGCTTCTTCGGGTCAGCCAAAAGATCCTGTACTTTCTTGGGCACTCCCGGCACCTTTTCTGTTTTCCTTGTTTCCTGTCTTTTCTTTACAGCCTTGTCAGTTGACTTTATCTTTTCCCTGTCAAACGCTATTTTTTCAGCTCTGGTGAACTCCTTCGGAGCTGGAAGGTCAGCCTTCACGTCAGCGAAAGCTCCCCCCACTTCTAATCCTTCAGCAGCAAGCTCCTTTTCCACCCTAATCTTAGTTTTATTTATTTCAGCAACAGCCTCCGGATTGAGGTCGATTAGATACTTCAGGCCTTGCAAAAACTTAAAGTTCTTTTTTCCTTGACGGGATAGCTTCTCCGCTTTTTTCTCTAATAACCCTAATTGGAACGCACCCTCTTTTTCCACTAACTTATCAAATGCCGCAGCATCCGCTATGGACTTTCCCTTCTTGAAGATCCTAATATCATTCTCTGCCAGAACTTTCACGAAATCAGCCACAGTCTCACCCACGTCAAAGCCTGCATCTTTAGCATCACGCCTCATTTGATCCACTGACAATGCCTTTTTATTACCTTTAGCTGCTACCAGCCCGCTTAACCCTGACTCCTTCTTAGAGACATACATTTCTATATCTGAGAAGTTCGGATCTTCCCGGGAAAACAACCTCTTTCTAATGAAAGTATAAAGACTCTCGTTTGCCATTCTCTTGTCTTTGGCTTTCTGCTGAGCTTTCTTTTTTGTTTGCTGTGCCTTAATCTCCTTCTTTTCCTGAGCCTGCGCCTCAAGAAGTGCCTTCTCCGCTGTGGCGGCCTTAACATCAAAGTTTTTTTGATTCACCTGAGCTTTAATTCTTTGCTCCCGAGTGAGAGCAGCCCTTTCTCCCTCTGTGAAATCGTTAGTCTTAGAGGTTTCTGTGAACTCAGGTGGGTTCTCTTCTTCCACTGGCACCTTGTTTTTTTCCTTTAACCTTATAGCTTCTTTCGCCACAGCTTCAGGAGTGACTTCCCCACCCTTAGCCTTCACGTTCCGTTCTGCCATTATTACCACCTCAAGGTTATTGATCTTTTCCGACAGAACTCCTTCCTGCACTGCATCATCAGCAGTGAAAAGCCCGTCCTTTCTCTTCTGCTCTAACGTCTTAACTTCTTCTTCCAGCAACTCAAGTTCCTCTACTTTAGTTTCAGCTTTCCTCTTAGCCGCCTCTTTCTTCTCGGCCTTCGCTTCAGGTAGCTTCTCTTCTTCTGCAAGAATGTCCTTCAGCTCTTGTATTTTCTTTTGTTTACCACCAAGAACCTTCTTCCCCACAGTCTTTCCAGCCCCAATACCACCTTTAAATACCCCAAGAAGCAATAACGCCTCTTTAAAGCCATCAGAAGTGGGAAGCTCGCCTTCTAACGCAGCAGGCACGGTTGCCAGAGTACCAGCTTCAGCCACAAACCCAGCAGCACCCACAGCCTTCTTTAGTCCGGACATGCCTGCTTCCTGAGCCACTTTCTGTGCCGCTTTGGTGCCAATATTGGTAAGCCCTAAAGCAATTCCAGAGATTTCCCCTTTTATTGTCTCAAGGCTGGCACCAAAAGCTCTCTCAAGCCATTCTCCCACAGTGGTGATATCGCCCTTTTCAATTCTATCGTCTAATAGTTTTCTCATGCCGTTAGGAAGAGCAAACGCCCCTCCAGCAGAACTCACAGCAGTGGATAATAGTTTTCCCGCCCCGCCTGTTAATAGGCCAATAAGGCCACCTATAACCATGTCAGGAGCGTCCCCGGTGATGCTTGCCACAGCAAGTGCCGTCTTTTCTAAATCTCCTTCTGGCTCAAAAGCAATATCATCTTCAGAAGGTTCAGGTCTTGGTGGTAGAGAAGATCCCGCCAGTCGAGCTATATCACCAAACAAACTTCTCTTTTGTCCGGCTATCCTTTTACCAGTGTTAGACCTCTGATAAAACCCCACCCTTAATGCCTGCAATAACCTGCTTCTTTGCTCCTTATTATCTATATCCACTTCAGGGATCATGCTGTCCCTTTTTCTCGCATCCAAGAATATCTTCTTAGGAGCTTCCTCTTCTTCCGGAGAAGGCACTTCTTGAGGCGCAGGCTCAGGAGCAGCATCTAACTCTATCCCTTTAGCTTCCCTGTAAGCTGCCGCAGACTTCTTTGCCCATATATCGTAATTGTCGCTTTCAATAGGTGGTGGAGCTGCCACTGGATCATCAAAACTCTCTGTGGCAAACTGAGTGCCGTCAGGAGCCACGTTAGGAGCTTGTGCCTGAAGAGGCTCTCCAAATCCTTCATCAACGGACTCTGCCGGAGCAAGAGTGTCGGGTTCTGGCTCTGGTTCTGATATCACATGAGGGTTAGATTGGTCAAGGTTAGCCAGTGTTTCAGCTATGGATTTAACGGTATGGCCTGCACTTAAAGCACCCTGAAGGTCAAACTTCACCTTACTAAGAAGTAGCTCTAATATATCTTCGTCTTTATGCCCTGCATTGCGGGCACCTTCAATATCGAATAGTCTCGCCATTATTTACCAATAAAATCTGTTATAGGTTTGTCTGGCTGCTGCCCGGCAACGATAGTTTCAACTTCTTCTTCCTCTCCTTTTGCGGCTTTGATTTTCTCAATTTCCAAAAGAAGGCCTGCTGCCTTTGCGTTTAAGTCAACTTGGGCTGTCTCATACTCCTCTGGCTTCATATCTTTTTTCTTTTTTACCAAATCATGTTGCCTTACTGCAATATCCGCCAACTCTTTTCGTATGCCATCTAACCGTGATTTTTGTTTTTTATCAAAAGTGCTCTCTTTCTCACCCTTTGCCAGCTTTTTCTCTGCAATCTGCTTATTAACACTTGCAATCTCTTTTTGTAACTTTCTGGTCTCAAACGCAAGCTGCCTTCCTTTTTTCCTTTGCTTTGTTGCTGCATCCTCTAAAAACTCAATTCTCTTTTGCTTCTTTACGGCTGCCACATCCTTAGCTGCTGCGGCCTCATCTTTTTCCTTCCCAGCCCTCTCAGCTTTTTTCTCAGTAGTGGCAAGCCTTTTTTTCTCCTCCAAGTCTATCAGCTTTGATTCCACATCAGCTTTCTGCCACGCTAACCCTAACCCGGAAGAAACCGTTTTGTCTTTATCTCTCTGCTCTGCCCTGCCTGACGCTTCAAAGGCTCTTGTATCAGCTAACCTCTCAAGGCCAGCTCCCCTTATAAGGTTCTTCTGCTCTGCCTCTGATATGTTCGCCTTAGTCATACTCTCTTTAGCCTTGTTAATTAACGAAACAATCGGTGCCCTTAATCTCCCGCTTTTATCTCTAAAAGAGCCAGCACTCTCCTGAATGATCTTTGCATTAGTTCTTAAATTATTAATAATAGTTTTAGCTTCATCATTTTTGAGCTTTAAGAACCTGTCTGTGTCTGCTCGCTGGTATTTCGCTAACATAGCGTCCACCTCTGGATCCCTAAGCTCCCTTGCGTATTTATCAACTATCTCTCTCACTTCTGGATCTCTTCCTCTTAATATCTGCCATGAACTCATGAACTTCTCAATGTCCCCCTTCTTCGTGTTCCCGGAGAATATCCTGCTTGACACATCATTGAAGGTTTTCCATTCGGTTTTACCTTCAGCAGCCATTCCTTTGGCCTTTTTAAGCCGATCAGCTCTCCTGACATCACCAGACCTCTCGGCAATATCTATTTGCTGGTTATAAGACTGAATCTTGTGCCGGAAGTCCTTTGTTTTCTCAATTTCACCAATAACCACCCCGGTGGCTTTGTCCTCGTTAAACCTCCGTTGCCTGTTTTTGTTAATACGGTTAATAGCGTCCTGCCCACCGCTTCTCTTGAAATCTTCAAAGAATCCCATGTTCTCCTCCTATATCTCTGGCTCCCAAAACAACAGCTCTATCGAAAAACGGCTTAACTAACATCCGTACAAATTTATTCTTCTCAACCACCTTTGCAAACCTCTGCCCGTACCTAAGATATAAATACCTAAATCCATCAGCAATCCTGCCCTGCCATCCAAGAGTGATCCAATGCCTTGCTTTCAAGAACTCCATTGTGCCCCTTCCGTAAATAGCCGCAGCCACCCAGCATGTGAACAGAGAACCAATGCTCGCTATACCACCAAGCGTGGAACCGATAGTATCCCCACTGCCCTCCGGTTGCTGAAATGGTGTGAAAGCTGAAGTGGCAGCCTGTAACCCGCCAGAAGCCGCCTGTGCCCCTGAAGCCGCCAAACTCCCGGACTGAGTGAACCCTGAAAGCTGAGCATTTAACAGCCCTAAGTTCTGTGCCAGTGGATTATTAAACTGCTGGTTAATCGTGGGTAAGCCAAACTGCTGAAATCCTCCCTGAGTATATGACTGAGCTTGCTGCTGAGGACTCTGAAAGAACTGAGGACTCGAAAGCCCCTGCACATTAGCAGCGTTAAACTGCCCCGGCTGTATTCCCTGAGATATCCCAAAAGATCCCGGAGCCTGTATCCCTATTCCTGCCACATTCTGAGCTATCTGAAAAGGACTTCCCACGTTCGCCCCGGTAAGTCCAAGTCTCTGTCCTGATTGCCCCTGTAAGGCCTGTGTGGCTGGCGTGATTTGCGATAAACCAATCCTTGTTGACCGTTCCTGTCCTAATGCCGATAATGACTGCTGTAAGGCTGTCTGGGACTGTCCTGCGGCCTGCAACCTTCTTTCTTGGGCACCACGCTTAAACGCCTCAATCTGCTGGATTCCCACAGTATCCCCGGTGGTGAGTTCTTCTAATTTATCACCACTCACCTCAATCCCTCGATTAGCGAGTTCTTGCTTTAATATGTCAATTTCTTCTTTTTCTTTGTTTCGTATATTAGCAGGCACTTCGCCAGTTATACCAGCAGCAGCCCCTTCTATCTGAGCTGACACTAAACCCTGCAAAGCTGCCTCTATAGGACTCTTTCCTGCCGCTATGTCTGCACGAATTGCCTCTGATTGTTCTAACCCTAACGATTCAAGAGATGACTCCAGCAACCCCTTCCCACTGGCTATCTCCTGAGCAAGTGATAAAGCCTGCACGTCAAATAAACCGCTACTAAGGGCAAGCTGCCTTTCCTCCACCGTGAGCCTTGCAGCCTCAAGGCCAAGTTTATTAGCCGCAAAGTCTATCTGTCCATCTGACAATCCCTGTTCTTTAGCTGCCAACCTGAACTGTTCTTCGTTGAACACCTCCTGCAAGCCAAGCCTTGACTTCTCCGCAGCAATCTGATCCTCAGTAAGACCCTGCTGCTGTGCTGCCAGTTCAAATTGCCGCACCTGAAAGGTCTCATTTTTAGGAAGAAGTTCATTAAAGATCGTCTGCTGTCTTTCATCACCAGTCTGAGAAAGCTGAATATTGGCAAACTGAGTTTCATCAATCGACTGCTGTGCCGAGAGGTTCTGTTTCGTAAACTCAAACACTTCGTTCGCATTAAACCCGGTGAGCTTAGACTGCAAATCTAACTGCTGGGAAGTCACCCCCACGTTCTGAATCTGAGTGCCTATTTGCCCAGCCAACAACACTTGTCTCGCTGGCTCTGTAGTAAGAGCAGCCTGCGTTTGCATCCCCACAAGATCTAAATTAGCCTGATATAAGTCAAGTTGCGTACCCATCACCTGAATCTGCTGAGGCAGTAAATCAGACTGGGCACTAATGATCCGCCTTTCATTAGCAAGCACTGCCTGCCCATTGGCAATCATCCTTGAATTAATAGCCCTCAGTTCCTCTAATTCAGCATCGCTCGGAGAAAGCCTTAATATCGCATCCCTAACCTGCTGAGTGGCAGAAAGCTGTTGTTGTAACACATCTCCACTGATTTCAATAAACCCGGACTGTTGCTCAAGTAAAGCCAACTCCTGATCGGTTAGCTCTCTTTCCGACACTTCCGTGCTTCCACCTTTTGACATAACTTATCCCTCTCTATCTTAACGGAACATAATAATAGGAATCTTCCATGCCCACCCTAAACGGCTCCACATTGTACCTTCTCCGATAAAGCCTGTTCATGGCAGCCCCATTCCCTGCGGTTGTAATAGTATGCTTGAAGCCTTTCATTCTCAATGTGGCCACCAGTAATTTCCAAAGTTTTCTTGAATAGTCTTTCCTGAATTTCTTAAACACATATAAATGGTTTATCAGGGGATAACCCTGCTTAATGATCTCCCAAGAGAAAAAACCTTGAATCCCATCTTCATTTTCATGGATAAGCGTATTGCTATCTGCGATCTTTGACCTCGACACACTCACGATGTCGCTTTTATCCGCCCACAATAAAGCGTTTAACCTGTCCTCATCAAAAGCGGAATACTTTCTTATCATTTTATTCCATTCCTTAATGCACCGATTCCTAAGCCTTCTAACAACATATGAAAGTCCGGGGACATCAATAAACCAGTCACCCCAATATCACCAGTAACCATGCCAACAACTGACTTAGCCACCATCAATCCTGCAATAATATAAGTTTTCTTTCCTTTAATAAATCCCATCAAGTTTCTCCTTTCTTTTTTACTGCATCAAATTTATATTTATGTATTGTCTCAAGTTCAACAATACGCTTATCCAAATCCTTAATCATGTCCTTATTGTTTGTTAAGAATTTCCACTGGCTTCCGTCCACACTCTCTTTATCTGCCACATAAAATCCCACTATCCCTATAATTAAAACCCCTATAATTGTAATGAGTATCTGGACAATCCATTCTGAGAATTTCATCATCAGTGGGTATGATTTTTTATCAGCTCCAAGAGCTCATTCTTATCCCTTTGAGCATCAGAAGCATGATATCGCTCCCGAGTTTTTTCTTCCAGTAGTTCAGTAAAAATCTTAAAATCACTTTGAGCATCATCCTCGTCATATCTTTTCTCTGTGGCTTTTTCCACTGATGCCTCTAACTTAACAAAACTTGCTTTCATATTTCTAAAAGATTCTGACATGACTGCCAGCTTCTCACTTGTATTTATAGTGTTAATAAGAGTCCAACTAATCCCAGCCAACACCGCCAACATAAAAAACTCTTTTAGATATTTCACTTCTAAAATCCCCCCGCTTGAATTCATATCGCTCATCCCTGCCCCTCAAAACACATTATATAGTCAAGTAAACTGCCTATCTTCTCCATTAACAACTCTAAGTTTTCTTGATCTATATATAAAATTGCAGCACTTCCGTCTATCCTCACCGGATGCCATTCAACATTGTTATTGTGCATAGCGACTATGGCAATATCCCTTAATGTCTCACAAGGGCGCTCCTTTGCCATCTTAATCTTCCCCGGATTTCCCGAGGCACAACCCACCATTAAAATAAGGATAAAAACTATTAGTATATTTTTCATTAGTCATAATTTCCCTAAATAATTATTTAAGTTATTTTCAATTTCTCCCAACGAAACCTTTCTCCCGGATCCTTCTTCCTTCCTTTTGGAATGGCTATTTCTTCATGGCCTACAATATTCTGTATGGGGTAACTATCTTTTAGCTCTTTGATTAATTCGTTTAAGGAATTATACTGCTCCGTTTCAAAATCTATAAATTGCCCGCCAACAACCTCTATGCCAATAGAAAAATCATTGCAGTCGCTCTTGCCTTTATACTTTGACTTTCCTGCGTGCCAAGCCCTATGCACCGGGTTAATTGTCTCTATAACCCTACCATCCCTTTCTATCAAATAATGAGCACTCAACGAATACTGCCCGAAGATGCCAAGAATTAAGCCCAAATCACTCCAGCTTTCCTTGTTAAGATTGATTGCGGAGATATAGTGGATTACAACCAGATCTATAACAGCCTTGACAGGCCGCATATTATAATGTTTTAAAGGTATTATTAATTTATCCATTTTATATATTCGGCTATGACCATCTTACCGAACCTTCAATATCAAACTCGTCAACAAAATGATTATTAAGATTTTTTTTAACATTCCAGTTCTCCTTGTT
>CEPX01024509.1_pt1 | contig 18549 bp, 18 predicted proteins | sample 361361 | NCBI WGS metagenome assembly CEPX01 (sample SAMEA2619974, study PRJEB7988) | marine metagenome | biome: marine biome (ENVO:00000447); feature: mesopelagic zone (ENVO:00000213) & marine oxygen minimum zone (ENVO:01000065); material: "saline water (ENVO:00002010), including plankton...
ACGATAGACATCTATCTTTTCACGCATCATCACTGACTGCGAAGGGAATACAAGATTACCAAAATAATCCTGAGCCATTACAGATCCAGTAACAGTATCACATTCTCTAAATAGCCCTACTGTTATATCAAATACAGGATTTGCCGACTGTATAGAGAAATTATTATCATACACTGTATGAAATAACGAAGATGTGATTCCTGGACCCAGGCCACCAGTAATAAATTGAGAATACTTTTTTCTCGTATCAGACCCAGAGATATTCTTTTGAGCTATATCAATGAGCTGATGAAGAAATGATTGCCCGGTTTTAATATCCGAAGCGTTTATCTCTTTAAACGTTGCCAACTTTAATCTCCGACTAGAACTGCTTCACACTTATGATAATCATATCACAATATTAAGTATCAGAAATATCAATTAATTTTTTTTACTGTGATGCCTTCTTCATTAAGCAATTTTAGTCCGGAAATATCCCTATAACCCTCTAAATAAATTAGCTCATCTATTCCTGAATTTATTATTGCCTTTGAGCACATTCTACACGGAGACAATGTAAGGTATAGCTTTTTTCTTTTAGGGTTATTGTAGTCCAGCTTTAATAGTGCATTTATTTCTGCATGTAGCATTCCAGACTCACCTGGTGTTTCTGATTCCACTTCATTTGGGCCGCCTGCATAGTTTCCGTTATAGCCGACAGCAAGAACTTGTGTATTATCACCTGTCACAATAACAGCTCCGACTTGGTGACGAGGATCATATGACCTTCTTGCTATGCCTAAAGCCACATCCATCCAGATCTTATCCCAGCTCGGCCTATGACTCATTAAATTGTACCCAAAGTATTATCAAATATTTTACAGATAGAATAGTCAGTGTTCAATCATGTGAGCTATTGAGATTCTGTATCTTTCTTTATTTCCTGCTCGATTTGAACATCATCGATTATTTCATCTTCATCATCAAGAAATTCAAGATCAGGATCATCGTCGAAAATTTCATCAACTCTCATGTCGCCAGGCAATTGAAATCCTGCAGCTTTTTTGTGTCCGCCGCCGCCAAATCTCTTTGCAATTTCAGAAACATCTACATGCTCATGGAATGCCCTTAGGCTAACCTTAATGTTTAGATCCTCATGATCGTAGTACCAGATTATTGCAAAGTCACAGTCTGGAGAAAGTCGTGCACCTATTTCTGACATCCAGTGTGATGAATTCACAACTAGCACATCCAAATCATTGTACTTTCTAGATGAAGCCTTTTCACATACCTTCTTAATGACTGTTTTAGAGTATGCTAGAATATACGAGCCTCTCTTTGCAGCATCGTCAAAAACAGAGTCATCCTCAAATTTTTCAAATTCCTCAAAATCAAATGGTACCATATCAAAGGCAGCACTAAACTCTTTAGAATATTCTAATTCCCATTTCCACAAATCACGATCTTGAATATAGCGTATAAACTTGGGCGGTTCTTTCCCTGGGTGGAAAAATTCCCAAGAAAGCATAGCACCGCTCTTCGTCATATCAAAATGAGTATTGGAAATGTCGTGAAGCTCAACTATTGCTGATTTATGATGGTCAATTACAATGAGCCCTTCGCTGTCCTCAATCATTTTCTTAGTAGTCGTATTATCAAACGAAAAATCAAGAATTGCTACAACCTTGCCAGATACATCTGGAGGTGGTGAGCCATGCTTGCATGCATAATACTCTGCTCTATTGCCTAATAACTTCCACGCTGCGTAGGCTGCCCCGAATCCGTCAGAACAGTCTGCGTGATAAATAATTACATCAATGCTGGTTGGTTCAATCATCTTACTCAAGCTTATTCATATGGCTGTGATACTCCCAACAGCGAGGCTCATAGAGCTCTGCACCCCCAACAGCTATTTCACTAATATTATCATGCTTTCTATGTGTGTAATATGCATTTTGACCCGTTATAGGGCACACGGCTGGGCATACTTCTATCTTGGTGGCAAAGGGCATCATGTCCCTTACTTCCTCAAATACATTACAGCTTGCTGATAACTGTAATGATGAGACAACTATAGTCTTGCCCATTTGAAACAATTTTATAAGAGAGCTTGCAATGTCATCTATCATAAAGGCCTCGTCTACTGCAACTACATTAACATTCTCGTCTGCACCTAACACGTGTTTTTCAACTTCTAAACCCGTATTTACAGTAACTGCTTTTAAACGTCCGCCATTATGCGTAGAAATCTCTCCGCTAGAATATCTATCATCTAATTTTGGCTTAAATGCTAGCACTGCTTTTTTTTGATAAATGTATCTATCAACAACTGCAAGGAGTTTTGTTGTCTTAGAGCTGAACATTGGACCTGTAAAAATAATAAATTCAGGTGAAATCATGTCTTTCTTCCATAGTCATCGTCTAATCTTACAACTGAGTTAGATGAATTGTCGCCTATCTCTATTATCTCACACTCTTCTATCGCTGTGATCCTATATGGACTACCATTCTGAATACAGAGAACATCTCCTACTACGAACTCCTGTTCTCTATACGGTGCAGATATCTCATCTATTAGTGTTTTTTGATCACCGTATTTTATATGTGCCTTTCCTCTTAGTATGTGCAATACCTCATTCTTTCTTTCATTGTACTTGAAGCTTGTTCTTTTGCCCTTTTCTATTACAAGAATTTTGCCATGAACTGCTTGCAGTGCTCCCCAGACAATTTCATAGCCCCACGGCTTGTCATTCTTTTTACTTTGTCCACGCCAAGCACAATTATTCATCTTTGTCTCCTATCTCCCACCACTCCAGTGTCCGCTCCAGACCTTCCCAGAATCTAATTTTTGGTTCGAATCCAAGATCATTTGAAATACTTGTAATGTCAGCACGGGTATGCATTACATCACCAGGACGCCATGGCGCATCTCTAACAACTGCATGACTAAATCTGTTAGTGAAAAAATTAAGAATAGCTCTATTTGTCGTCTGATCTCCACAAGAAACATTATAAGCCTTTCCGTAAAATTTCATATCTGCGGTTGCAGCGAGAATGTTGGCATCAACAGTATTGTCAATGTAGCACATGTCTCTTGATTGACTACCATCACCGTCACTTCTAAGTGTTAGACCGTTTTTAGTTGCATGACACCACGCAGACACAGCAGTTGAATATGGAGAATCACCATACTGGCCAGGTCCAAATACGTTAAAGTATCTCAAACAGACTATATCAAGACCATATAATTCTCCAAAGAGACTTGCAACATCTTCAATTGCACTTTTTTGCCACGCATAGGGAGATCTTGGATTTTTTTCAATATTCTCTGGTGTGGGCATTACATCAGATCCTCCATAAACAGATGATGATGATGCCCATACAACTCTGTCAACGACGTCTCGACATGCTTCAAATAGTCGAACTGTTGACCCTATGTTTACATCAGTTGTAATTCCAGGATTTTCAACAGAAAAAAGAACTCTTGGTATTGCTGCCTGGTGAAAAACAACATCGTACATTGAAGATCTAATATTTGATAAGATAGCAAGATGTGAAAAATCACCCTGAATTACATGAACATCAGATTGACTTCTTGGAACTTCTGACTCGTAAAAATTTTGCAATAGATCTATTGGGATCACACGCATTTTTAAACCGTCTAGCAGTTCTAAATGACCATTTGACATGTCGTCAACGATGTCAACTTGCCAACCTTCTTCTACTAATCGATGAGTCAAATTTGAACCTATAAATCCACATCCCCCAGTCACCAAAGCTTTTCTCATTTTTTTCTCCATGTTCATTAACATTACTCAATAATATGAGCTGAGTTTAAATTTAATCTTATCCTGGCTGAATTACAATTTTTACCCACTTTATTCCAGCATACAGATGCTAAGTGATATAAAAATCTTAAATCATGTTCAAATAGTGAGATAACATTGCATGATCTTATAACACAGTGAAAATCCATGACTTCATTTCTCTGGCTCACCTGAATGAATGATATACATGAGTCTCCTGTGAATACAAACCTTCTTGAAAATAAATCTTCCTTTCTATTATACTCATTATTTCCTGCAAATTCATTTTCTATTTTTTTCAAAAGACTGTCATGTATTGACTTATAATAATCAGATTCTGGCTCATGGTCTAATATTGCTTCATCTGCTTCCTCAAAGTCACCATCATCATATAGTGTCACTGCGAGCGGAAAAACTTCTTGTGTATTTGACAGTCTTACACTATCAATTACCTCATTTGAAACTTCCTTTAAAAGCGCTCTTTCTTTTAGTTTCAATGATGCTATGATACTATCTGACAACTTATCAATGGATGCTGGATTTGTTACATTGATTACATTGGGCAAGCTTTTAAATTTTTCAAATGCACACTTGAATGAATCATGTACGAGCTTGAGTGAGTCATGATCGTGAATTTCATCTCCTCTTTTTTTGAATCTTTCTTCTATTACTTCAAATGGAAAATTTAAGATGACATACCTGTTATTAAGATTATAAATCTCATTGTGTAAATCATCATTAATATGATCAAGATTTCTATTATACATTTCTGCAAATAAGCTTCTAGATAATTGCGATCTATCCATTAGATGCCAAGAGTATGATGTCTTATCATGAATCTCCCTAATAAGAGATGTCTTGCCCGAACAGTCAGGACCCTCTATAAAAAGCGTGTTTGTTGGAAATACTAACATGAATTTTTTGCAACTTCCATATGATATTATACATTAATTTTTTTCATTTTGTAAGATGATGTAGAGCAGCCCCAGGCCTCACTGGATGCCACCTCTGCAAGCCATATTGTATACAGGTCAGGTAACTGATTAAACTTGGTCCAGACACGGAGCCAGCAGCTTTCAGAGTTATTATCGCAAACCTTCATTCGATAAAAAACCTTTCCGTTCTTGGTGGTTCTTTCCTCAATTGACTGAATACAAAACCACGCAATTCCCTTCTCATTGCTGTTAAATTTTATAATTGATTTCACATCAGAATTTTCTATTTTCTCCATGATAGCAGGTGGGAATACAAGATCCTCATCTGCACCTGACATCAGCTCGACACTAAACGCTATCTTTGTTGACCTTACCCACTCCTCTAGATCATAATTCTCCTTAATTTTTTCTGAAATGAAATCTGGAACGAAACCCTGTGTGTTCATCAGCTTCTTTGCTGCAGTTTTTGACATTCCGTGTCTTCCCTTTTTAAGCAAATCATAGTTTCCAACAATTATCTCGTGTAGCTGTCGATGATTAAGAATCTCATTATTCTGCATCTCATTTAAAGTGCCAAATGCTTCAACCTTGCATAGTGAATCAAAACATGTCTTATTCATCTTTGATGGTCGCCATTTACCTTCTGTTGTGAATAGCATCTGATCAATATTACTAAAAGGTCTTCGATCAATAATTTCTTTAACTGCAGCGCTACCCACGCCTTTTATAGCAGTTAACGGTGGCACAAAACCACATCTGTCTTCGCTATAGACCCATACGTCAGAAGATGTATTTATATCAGGAGGAAGAATCTTATAACCAAGTGACTTTATCTCTGAGATAATCTTTCCAAACTTAGGTGATCCGTTCCATGTTTGTAGACATGTCGCAAGCCATTCTTTTTCGTAATGTGTATGAAGCCACGCAGAGTAATAGGAGTCAACTGCGTATGCAACAGCGTGAGACTTATTAAATCCGTATGATGAAAATGCTTCGATAGTTTCATAAAGTTTTGTTGCTTTATTTTCATCCATTCCAGAAATTTCTACTGCACCTGTAATAAATTTCTTTCTTAATTCAGATCTTTCCTTTGCCTTTTTCTCATTCATGTCAAGTGATTTTTTGACAAGTGTTTTTCTCATCTGATCAGAAGCACCCTTGTCAAAGCCACACAGCTTTTGTGCAATAAGCATAAATTGCTCCTGAAATACGACAAATCCTCGACTTTCGCTTAAGATTTCCTCAAGGGCAGAATGATCATATGTGATTGATTCAATATGCTTGCCTGCTCTGACATACTTCTTGTGGACATTTGCTGCAAGCGGACCAGGACGATAAATCGCTGTAATTGTTGCTAGATCCTCGATCGATCTCGGCTTGGCAGCAACACAGAACTTTCTAGCTCCTGTATTTGTAAATTGAAAAATCTGTACGAACCTTCCGCTGTGATAGACATACTCCCAGACTTTTTGATCATCCATGTCGTGGAATCTACTATTGATATGTTCATCAAAAAATTCACTGATCTGATCAAATGTGGGATTTTCAATTCCTTGTTGTCTCAGAATCAAATGAATAGTATCTTCCACCATCTTTAATGTTGCAAGTCCCAAAAAATCAAACTTTAAGAATCCGTTCTCTTCTAGATGCCTAAAGTTCATACCCTCAGACCAAGGAGTCTGTAATTCGCCTCTTACCTTTATAACAGGCATATGACTCTCAAGATCCGGACATACAAGAACACCACCTGCATGACGTCCTATAGATCTGGGTTCCATGAATAGTGTCTGTACATGCTCTCCAATTTTTGGATATTTCTCTATGAACTGACGATATGGTTCACTATATTTTATACAATCTTCATGAGTCAATACGTACGTCGATTTCTCCTCATGATCTCCCATCGCCCGGGGCATTACCTCTCTTTCAAGTGGGCCTGTAAGAGTATTTACCTCATCAAAGGGAATTCCGTAGAATTTTGACACATCCTTGATCAATGACTTAAGCTTTAGTGTATTGAAATTTGACACAGGAATAACAGCATCCTCACCAAACAGCTCTCTTGACACATCAATTAAAACATCACGATCACCCACATCTGAATCTATGTCGGGCCACGCAACCTTGTGAAGCCCTAGAAATCTCTCAAACAGTAATCCATATTTGATTGGATCGATGTGTGTTATGCCAAGAGCATAATTAACAAGACTTCCTCCACCGGATCCGCGGCCGGGTCCCAATAGAGTTCTATGCTTAGACTTCTCAAAGACCTTTGTAAGTGTTAGAAAATAATTTTCAAATCCTAGCTCCTTAATAATTGATAGCTCTTCTTTTACTCTTTCAACATACTCAGGTTTGTCATGTAACTCCGATGTGATCATTCCAACTCTGACCTGCTCGACAAGCTGTTTAAAGGCAGATTTTTCAACTGTTCTGAAGCTGGGAAGCTTCGCCTCACCATCGAACCAGATCTCCTTACATTCCTGCCATGCTATATCATGCGTTCTCTCAATTGCATCCTTTACTATTTGCTCCTTTCCATTGTAGAAGTCATAGCGATCATGGCTCTTTCTAAATTCATCCCACATTTGCTGGGCATTTTTTGGATACAATTCACACTTTAGATCTTCTTTTTCTGGCAGCTTTGGCATCTCATTGCCTCGTGATCCCATTCTTCCAAGAAGCCTATACATCTCACGGGCTTCCCACATTTCAGGTCTACAATAGTGTGAGTCTGCAGTTGCAACAAGAGGAATTCCAGTTTTATCAGAAAGCTCTATTAGGCAACGATTTGTGAGATTTTGTGCAACAAGCTCGTTAAACTGAAGCTCTAGAAAAAAATTATCTTTTCCTACAGCATTGACAAACTTATCTGTCATATTCTCAAGCTCTCTCATGATTGAAGAAAGAACATAAGGATCGTCGACAAGATCAGGCGTAAATTCATCAAACTTTTTATCAGGAAAATTTTGAAAAATATGTCCAGAGGGCCGTCCGCCAACACATGCAGTTGAAACAATAAGACCTTCGGAGTGCTCTTTAAGCATCTTATAATCGATGCGAGGAAATCTGTAGAATCCTTCTTTGTATGAACGCTTAACAAGCCTAAAAAGATTTTGTAAGCCGATGAAGTTTTTTGCCAATACTACGAGATGATAGCGCCTTTTCCACTCAGGATAAGATCCACGATCAGCTTTAGTCTCCTCCTCATTCTCAATTACAAGACCTTCATTTTCATCATCATTAGAAACAACTATTGCTTTCTTTTTTTCCTCTCTTTCTGCTCGAACCCTCTCTCTATGATCATTGTAATCATTTTGCCACTCATCAAGGCTATCAACAAAATAGCACTCACATCCATAGATGTGTCGATATTCTTGACCTTTTTTCTTTAGCTTTTTAGCATAGCTGTGAGCATGTGCTGCAGAGTTCATGTGGCCATGATTAGTTAACGCAAATGCATTCATTCCATTTTCTAACACAAAGTCGATATGTTCATTAGGGTATCCTAACCCATCATAAACGCTGGACCCATCATGAGCGTGCAACCCTACAAAGTATTTTGGTGGAATGATATTATCAATTGATGACATGCTGATTTTCTCGTTGTATGAATATTATCTTACATCATGCAGATAAAATTTACACGACACTATCTAGCTTCTTCATATTCTGCGCTAGCTGCATCCTCGCCGCTATTATCTTGCTGTTGATTTTGAGATGCTGCCTTATATATTTCTTCTCCAGCCTTTTGAATAGCAGAATTAAGACTCTCTAGAGCAGCAGTGATCTTGTCATTATCTCCACTCTCTAGTGCACTTCTTGCATCTTTTATCGTTTCCCGAACTGCTTCTTTTGTTTCATCAGGCATAGAATCATTATCATTCAATACTTTTTCAGCCATATAGATTGCATTATCACAGTTATTTCTATTTTCAATTTCAGCTTTTCTAAGATTGTCCTCTTCAGCATGGAGCTTGGCGTCATCAACCATTTGCTTTATTTCTTCATCCGATAGAGATCCATCTCCTTCTATTCGAATTGACTGCTCTTTTCCTGTGGCAGTATCCTTTGCAGACACATTCACAATACCGTTAGCATCAATGTCAAATGTTACCTCTATCTGTGGTATACCTCTCGGAGCTGGTGGAAGGCCGTCGAGACGAAAATTACCCAATGGCCGGTTGTCCTTTGAAAACTGTCTCTCTCCTTGTAGGACGTGAATATCGACAGAAGATTGTCCATCTGCTGCTGTGCTAAATGTCTCACTCTTTGAACAAGGAATTGTTGAATTTCTATCAATCAATCGAGTCATAACTCCTCCTAGCGTTTCGATACCCAGAGAAAGAGGAGTGACATCTAGCAATAAGACATCTGTTACATCTCCGCTAAATACACCGCCTTGTACTGCAGCGCCTAAGGCAACGACCTCGTCTGGATTGACAGAGCTGTTTAGCTTTTTGCCAAAGAATTTTTCTACTGTTTCTCTCACAGCAGGAATTCTAGTTGATCCACCCACCAAAATAATCTCATCAACATCTGAAGCCTTTAGACCTGCATCCTTCAGAGCATTTTTAACAGGAGTTAAAGTTTTCTTGACGACAGGTTCTATCATCTGCTCAAACTTAGATCTCAATAGTTCTATCTGCATGTGTCTTGGACCTGATGAGTCTGCTGTCAAAAACGGTAGATTTATATCTGTTTGTTGTGTTGTGGATAATTCTATCTTGGCTTTTTCAGCAGATTCTCTAAGCCTCTGAAGCACCATCTTATCTCCGCTTACATCGACACCGGTATCATTCTTGAACTCCTTTATCAGCCAGCCAATTAAAATCTGATCGACATCATCTCCTCCAAGATGAGTATCACCATTAGTGCTGAGAACCTCTACGACGCCGTCAGCAATATCAAGGATTGATATATCAAATGTTCCTCCGCCTAAATCAAATACAGCTATTTTTTGCTCTTCTTTCTTGTCAAGCCCATATGCAAGTGCTGCTGCTGTCGGTTCATTAATAATCCGCTTTACATCAAGCCCAGCTATCTGGCCCGCATCCTTTGTTGCCTGTCTCTGTGAATCATTAAAATAAGCCGGAACGGTAATCACAGCTTCCTTTACTTCGAAACCTAGATATTTCTCAGCTGCATTCTTCAACTTCAGAAGAACTTGTGCACTAATCTCTTGCGGTGTGTATTTCTTATTATTGACTTTGATTTGACATGTTCCATTTTTTCCACTAACAACATCGTATGGCACATTTTTAATGTCTTCATTGACATCACTAAGCTTCATACCCATAAATCGCTTAACAGAAAAAATTGTATTTTCAGGATTTGTCACAGCCTGTCGCCTAGCAGCATTTCCTACTAGTCTCTCATTTTTCTTTCCAAAAGCAACAACCGACGGTGTCGTTCGTCCTCCCTCTTCATTTGTGATGATCGCGGGAGTATCTCCCTCTATTATAGAAACCACAGAATTTGTAGTTCCAAGATCAATACCGATAACTTTACCCATTTTATTTCTCCTAGCTTATGGTAAATTTGTAAATTTGTTACACTATAAATGTAGACACAAATTTTATAGTGAAAACCCTTTTTTTATTTTTTTTCTCTTGTAATTGATTCAAGTTCTTCAATGAGCCTTTGCTCCTGCTCACTTATTTCTTTTGGAATTTTAATTTCAATGTGTGCATAATGATCACCTATTCCAATATCAGAGCGAAACATTCCCCTTTGGTCAAGCTTGAAAACTGATCCTACCTGAGTTCCTGGCGGTACTGTCATTTGCACTTTTCCGTGTAATGTCTCGACATCGATATCTGATCCCAAGACAGCTTGACCGTATGAAATTCTAACATGACTGTGTATATTGTTCATTTCTCTCTCAAACGCTGAATGCGGAATAACGTCAACTCTAAGAAAGAGATCACCTGGATCATTAGTCATATGATGACAATTTCCTAGATTGTCAAGCCTTAATTTTTCTCCTGATAATATTCCCTTGGGCACAGTGACCTTTACCTTTTTAGTCTCAGGAACTCTTCTTTCTCCTCTGCACTGTGAACAATGTTTATTAACAATTTTTCCTGCTCCACCGCACGTGCCGCATGTCATTGTGATATTTAAAAATGCTGCTTTTTGATGAATCTTTCCCGTTCCTTCACAAGATGTACATTCACCTATATCACTGTCATTTTCAACACCTTCACCTAGACACTTTATACATTGAGTGAGTCTGGTAAATATTAGCTCCTTTTCTACACCTGTGAAGGAATCCTCAAGTGGGATGTCTATCTTAAATGAAATATCCTCACCCTTGTGATTCTGCTGGGTATTTACATTACTAGAAAAGAAGCTCTCGAATCCAGAAAAGCTTCCAAAGAAACTTTCAAATATATCATGAGGATTTCCTGAAAATGAAAATTCCTGGTGGCCAGGGCTGTCATACATCTCCCTCTTATTTGAGTCTGAGAGAATCTCATATGCTTCTGTTATTTCTTTAAACTTTTGCTCTGCATCACTATCTCCTGAATTTTTATCGGGATGATACTTTAGTGCTAGTTTTCTATACGCCTTTTTTATTTCATCGCTACTTGCGTCACTCTTGACGCCTAACACATTGTAATAGTCCTTTTTCAAGTGATCTCCGACTACACACTACTCAATTGCGCCGTAGTATGGTTCGAATAGTATTTCATTGGCCTGATTGCATCTTGAGAGATAATCATCTAGATCTTCAAATGACGTACACACCTTAACTCCAGATTGTGCTAGCATCAAATTAAATGTCGCACCATCGGGTAATCCTGCACAAAAATAAACTATCGGTGTATCTGATTGAAATGCAACTCCTGCCTCAAAAATACTACCCATATCTTTATCACGAGTATTGCATATCACAAAATCATTTCCTAAGATATGTTCGACATTGCCCTCGAATGTATCTCTCTGTGTCTCTAGATTAGCAGTCGGCGGACAGACAAAGAAATCCTTAGGTGAAAAATACTCAAATTTATTTTTTGTCAAAAGAGACTTGATTGTCTCAACCTCTTCAAATGCCGACGGTGTGAACCAAGAACTAGCAATATAAGCTTTCATTATTTATTCTCCAAATTAGATTGATATGTCTTTTCAAAATGCTCGATCTCAGATATAATCTCATTCCACATCTGTCTAAACTTTGTGTTTCCGTCTTCTTCATCATCAGGGGGGTTTGTTCCATTAAGATCATATCTGCATGATTGATAAATTGTATCATCCGGGTGGTATTCGAGATGAATATCACTATCATCATCTGGCCAATAAAGATTTGTCCCAGTACCGGAGCGCATATTTTTTATGTAATGCCATGCTGGGCTAGTTAAAGTTTTTGTTCCAATTACAGCACTCGCTTCAGGTAGAACCTTTATAATCTCAAGAGCCATCTTAGCTGCAATAAGATTATCAACAGAAGGTTGAATTTGTTTATCAGATCTCTGTTTCACAAATCCTATGATATCCTTAAGATTAAAGCGACCATAGTAGAAAGTAGATAAACACTTTGGAAGAATTGTTCGAGCATCCATCATGGAAATTTGTTTTGTATCAACCATGTCAGCATAGAGCTGTTTTGCATCCTCGACATGTCTTTTCCATCTGCGATAAAGTTCAGGGCTATTCTCAACTGATGATGGTACGAGGCACGGCTCATGATGAAGAAATCTATCACCTGTGCACTGTGCTGCAAATGATCCTGCACGATGTCTAATCAGATGTGTAACTGTCTGTAAGTCAATTCCAGCAAACTTGAAAGTAAAGCTAAAGATTTCCATTGGTGTAGGTAATGCCCTGAAACAAAGCACATCTTCCAAATTTTCGATTAACTCGTATTGTGATGCGCCTTCAGGGTCTGTATACTCTGGTGTATCTGCCCAGGTTGCCTTGACATATCTCCATGCAGTATTTCTCATTTGCTCTGATGTTGGATGATCTACTAGCTCAATCTGTAGTGCATCAAGATCATTCAAGAACTCTGTTGTGGGTGGCTCATTAAACCGAAGAGCCATTGGTAAGACTACCGGAGTTAGATTATTATTCTGTGGCATCTTCTACGCCTTCCTTTTTGTTAGGTTATGCACTAGATTATAAACATTATTGACATCATTATACATCGTAACTTTCAAAGTATTTTCTAATTCTTTATTGTAGCTTTTTACTGGAGAAAGAACATCAATTCCGTGCTTTGCATATTCTGATGAATGTTTTGGAGAATCATCAATTGCGCATACAACAGCATCTGCATCGTAGAAATCCTTCTGGACAAGCCATCTAAATTTTTCAGGTGAAAAATCAAGATTATGAAAATTTAATCCTGAATGATGTAGCCAGTGATAAGTGTCATACAGACATAAAAGATTATCACTGGGTCTTGCTGTTATTATCTGGATCCAGTATCCTTCGTCATGTAGCTTGTTTATCACATCAATCATTTTTTCATTTCTAGAAATATATCGGAGTTGTCTTTCTTCTATGAACTCTTGAAATACTCCCTCAGGGAGAAATCCTGCTTCCTTAACCTCCTTGGTGGAATAGTATTCTGTTGAATCTGGAGATACAAAGATCCCTCTTTCCTCATTAAGCCAGTCTGTAAAGCATTCTCTAAATTCGTTAAGTACATCATCGAGATCAACAAGAATGACAGGCTGGCCATTCCATTTGTTCTTTTCCATTTTATGTCGCATATGAAGATAGAGATCTTTGTCCCAAAATGCACCAACGAAGTCAGATGTATTAAATTCCCATAAATTTAAAGTTGCAAGAAGATACCTAAAAGCATCAACAGACTTATACAGTATTTTATTCTTATCAATGTCATGCTTAACAAGCCTGTGATCTTTAAAGTTAACAGATGTAGCAAGACCAGTTGCTTCAGCATGAAGAGCAAGCGCAAATGACTTTGTCATCTCCTCCTTTTGATGCTCTGTCATTTCAGACTTATCAAAAAACAATGATGAGAATTCATCTTGCCTCTCAAACATTGTTTTTAAGAGCTGAATATTCTTATTGTCGCTCAAGATTAACTCCAGAGATATTTAATAGTCGTCACTAATTCGGCTATGAATAATTCTATCTTTCTTGACATAAGCTTTATAAAGATCATCATCATCGAACCCTGCAAGAATTATCAATGAGAAAAAATAATTAAACGCATCAACAATTTCCTCAAGAAATTCTTCTTTATTAAATTCTTTAATTTCAGTAACCCTGTGTGGCTTCCAGTTCTTAAGATGTTGTACAGCTTCAAACATTTCTTCAACACCGCGTAGTGCCATATCTCTGCATAGCTGTTGATTCTCTTTTTCACTAAGGTCTATCGGCAAGCTAGGATATGACTCAGGAAATTTCTCTGTAAGAGATTCCATAAAGTCTATTCTCATTTTGAATATATCAGAGAGTCTGTCCATCTTTCTCCGCTGCCTTTACCAGCTCTTCGACATCTGACATCAGGCTTTTCACCTGGTTGTCACAGATTTCCCTATACTCAGGTGTTAAAACAAGTGTGGCTTCATCATTTTCAGACGATGTAACCCTCACCATTCTAAGATTATCTACGACATCAGTTCCTGTTAAAATTGCTAGTTGCACAAGTTTTGCGACATGTGCAACAACCTCATCTGATAATTTGAATTCAGACATTCTATCTCCTACACCTATTATTAATTCTGGCTACCGCATCTTATAACGACGCACATCTTAGTAGTTATAATATCATTAAATAATAGTTTGTTCACATGAAAAGAATCATCATTTCAGACACACACATCGGTAGTAAATTCTACAAGTCAGAGGAATTACTCTCCTTTTTGAAATCTGAAGAGTATGATCAGCTGATTCTTGCAGGTGACATTATTGATTTTATCAAGATTCCCGTATTTACTGAAAGATGCATGGAGATCTTTGACGTGATTAACTGCGAGAGAGATGTCATCTACATTGTTGGAAATCATGATGAGAGTCTTGTCAGCTTAGTTGGGAAAAATTTTTTCGGAATTAATTTCGTAAAACGATACGAATTTTTTGAGTCAGGAAGAAAATTTAGAATCGAACATGGTGATGAGTATGACAGAGGTGTCATCCACAATAGAATTCTAATAAAGCTTCTCTCTGTTATTCAAAATATTCTAGAGATAGCCTTTAGTTTCGATATCACATCGTGGTGGACAAAGAGACAGATAAAAAAGCATAGGTTAAGAAGTGTGATTCACATTCTTAGGCATAATAAGGATGTTGACGTCTTTATCATGGGACACACTCATAATCCTGAAGCGTTAGTTTGGATTGACGAAGATCAGCACATCAAGACCTACATCAATGCCGGTGACTGGGTGACGCATCAGACCTATGTAATTGTGGATGATGGTGTTGCACGATTGCAAAAATTTAATAGATAGATATCAAAAAATTATGATAATTGACTAATGCGCCGTCCTTTGGTGACACGTCCTTCCATTCACCAAGACAGAATATCCGATATGCATCAGAAGCATACTTTCCGATCCCGTAGAGGATCTCTGGCCTATCCCTCCATTCCTTCCATAGGTAATCATTAGACATTTTGACGAGGGCCTTAGATCGTCTCTGCGACAATCCTAGTGGTTGTATCATTTCTGCAATCCTATCAGGATCAGCAGTAGAAGCAGCACCTGGTGTCGGAAATAATTTAAAGAACTTCCACATGTACGGCTCTGCATCAACCCGTTTTGTCAGGTTACAAAAAATACAAGCGACAAATATCTTCCAGGGATCTTGCCAGAGCTGCTCTTGAATTAGATTATAAGGTGATTTTGGCGGTATCCATTTCATGTTGTCTCCATGAGTAAATTTTACCATTACCTGGAGTCATTTACATGCCACTAGCTTGTCCAACCTCTCACACCTGCAAACATTTCTATGATTTCAGATCTTCTTTTATCATCAGCATGTTCCCACTCCCAAATTGCTGTTTCTCTTATCTCAACAATCTGGCATTCGAGTGTATCGATTTCCTGATAAAGAAAATGAACTATGTCATCATCATCTATCTCAGCATCAATTCCAAGCTCATCAGCTGCCTCAATTAATTTTGAGAAATTTCCACTCTCGTATGAAGACAGTGCATGTTTATACGTTTCTATTAGCTTATTCCTTAGTTTATCACTGATGGACTCGGGAATTTTGTCAGGGTGGGTTATCGTAGCCACCTCTCTGAATAGCTTCTTTGCCCATGCTGGTTTGCTTTTGATCTCTATATCATCAATATGATCATCATGGTCTGCATCTTTGCTGGATATGCCATCACTTACGACAGGCTTCTGTTCAACATGATCATCTTCATGCAGTGTGTTATCGCTTACCTCATCATCCTCAGCTCCGAGCTCATTCTTTTTCTCAATTGCCCGCTTAAAGAACTTCATCTTTGCTGATTCATAGACTCTCTGACACTCTAGCAGCTCAATTCTAAGGTATCTCGCCTTAAAAACTAACCTCTTAATTGTGGGCTTATCAGCCATTGTGTGTGAACCTATAGTTTTTGCTTCTTAAACATACATCAACTGTAACACACTTCTAAACATTTCACCTATTTTAAATTATTCTATCTGATTAGAGAAATTTCTCACATCTCTGAGTCTGTCAGGCCTTTCACCTACACGTCTCCTCTTTAGATCGGTTCCCTCTTCTACCTTTTTTTGAATTCTTTCAGATGTCACTTTCATCGTCTTTTTTTCATTGATGTGTTCATCAATTGTCTGACTATACACCTGATATCCCTCGATCATGCCCATCTTTTTAGAGAGCTTGTGCTTCTCATTTGAAAGGTATTCATTTGTAAATTTATTGATCTGTATCAGCGCAGATATCGCCTGATTGCATCTGTCTTCTACTGTTTCAGTCGTATTTAAATTTTCTATTATATTATTTACAAATGTTGAAATTTGGTTACATGGGGGCTGTGCACCCTCCATTCGCTTTGTATCTTCAATCACCTGTATAGAGATCTTTTCAATATTGTTTTCTAAGCTACCCTTCACATCAGATAGAACATTTATTTCTAAATCAAGACTGTTTGACATTTATATATCCTCAAATTACATATCATAATCATAAATAAATCGTCCCCGGAGTTAAACCCCGAGGACGATAATAGTCATCAGCTATATTATCTTTATCTGTTGACCTCAAATGTTCCGATCACATCTCCCTGCTCAAGATTGAAGAAGAACTTAATTGATCCTGTCGTTGTACAACCAATGCCGACTGAATAGTCACCATTTGCAGCGCTTGTTCCAGATTGCATGTACTGACCGTTTAGGTAGACATCCAGCGCTCCGTATGGATCATGTCTAGCTTTAGTGTTGTTGAAACCTGTCTGCGATGTAGCTCCATCACCGTGGATAATGATCTCAGATCCATTTGCATAAGTTCCTGTGACATCGTAAAAGTTTCTAGCCTTGCTTCCTGTTGGAGATGCGTCGATCCCCGTCACAGCTATAGTAATCCCAGTGTTTGAACCTGAGGTTATTGCGATATTTGATCCTGCCTCGATGAATGACTTGCCTGATGACAGACGTGTTATCGATCCACTAATTCCCTCTGGGAATCGAACACCTGTTGCTGCTGGAGATCTAATTGCTCCTGTTACAGTGAATGAGGATACATTACCTGATACGTAGAGGCCTGATGTTCCTATCCCTAGCACCTGTGTACCATTTACCTGTAGGTTAACTCCTGTCTTTCCATCTAGGGTCAGTAATCCTGCATCAGTCTCAATTTCAGTAGCAACTGATGATTCAATGACCTTGGCTACATTACTCCGAATTGTTCCAGTTAATTCGAATCCTGAGACTGATCCTGAGAGATAGACACCTGCTGGTCCAACCGAAAGCTGTGTCGCTGTATCTACGACTAAGTTAACTCCTGTTGTACCGACGAGGCCTAATGAACCGGCCTTTGCCATGATCTCTGTTGCAGCTGATGACTGTATTGCTCTAGCAGCATTTGTCTTAATTGTCCCTGTGACACTAAAGTCTGAGACTGATCCAGAGAGATAGACACCTGCAGGTCCAACTGAGAGCATTTGAGTGCCGTTGGCTTGTAGTGCCACGCCTGTCTTACCGTCAATAGTTAGTGCACCAGCAGTTGTTTCTATCTCTGTCGCAACTGAGGACTCTATAACCTTGGCTGTACTGTTCTTAATCGTTCCAGTTAGATTGAAATCTGAGACTGATCCTGATAAGTGTGCACTGAATTCCGTGGTAAGCCGGGTTATTGAGAGCAAACCAGCTGTCTTGTTAAACGAGAAACCTGGATCTCCACCAAAATCACCACCGTCATTAAACTGAACCGAAGTGTTTTCTCCTCCGGGATCTGCTGTACCAGTTACTGCTGAAATTGTTAGAGCACCTGAGGAGCCTGTGTTGATCGTGATGTTTGTCCCGGCGATCATGTACTCAGATCCATTGGCCAGCGTCGTCAAAGATCCACTTAGTTTATCAACGAAGACTGATCCAGAGAGATGAAGCGGACTGACAATTGCGCCTGAGACATATATGTTCGGCGGGGCCTGGCCTCTTGTGAGTGATGAACCACTCAGGTCTCCTAGAACAATTGATCCTGATCTTAGTCTAATGTATGAGCTTCCGCTGTATTGCAGCTGAACACCGCCGGCGCCGTCTACATCAAATGATCCTGCGAGTGTTTTTATTGTAGTTCCAGCGCCGGCCTGTAGTGCAACGGCTGCATCACTCTTTATTGTTCCTGTGACAAGGAAGTCTGAGACTGATCCAGAGAGGTAGACACCTGCAGGTCCAACA
>CEPX01415143.1_pt1 | contig 18545 bp, 24 predicted proteins | sample 361361 | NCBI WGS metagenome assembly CEPX01 (sample SAMEA2619974, study PRJEB7988) | marine metagenome | biome: marine biome (ENVO:00000447); feature: mesopelagic zone (ENVO:00000213) & marine oxygen minimum zone (ENVO:01000065); material: "saline water (ENVO:00002010), including plankton...
GTGCCCACTAGACCAGCAAGACTCATTATGGAACATAACATGCATATCAAGAGCTGCTCCAAAGTTTAGAGGATTTGTACTGGATACGTATCATTTAACCCAGCTTAACTTATCTGACCCTGATGAATTTGGAACAAACTTGTTTTACGGCAATACATATGCGAATGACCCGAACAATGATGCAAGCTGCCGATGCAAGATGGCTTCAGTCTGCACTGAGCCAGATGCGCCATATGCTTGCCCTGCTCCTTTAGCTTGTCCTTAAATGGAAAAACATTATAAACTAGCTTCGTAGTAAAAAGCTGTTCTATTATTATATAGGCATGGAAAATGAATGTTGAAGAAATACAAAAAATAAACGAGCTTTCTAAACAGCTTCTTTCTCATGGGGTTGTTGAAACACCTTCTGAAGCTGTGATTAGAGCTGAAGAGATGATGAAGCAGCCTTCTGAAAAAGCAAAAGAAGCTTCGCAAAAAGAAGATGAAATTAGCTATCTTAAAGAAACTATCAGAAGTCTTACCTCTGACGTCAGGCAAATGTCTGAAGCAATAATCAATTTGAATGACATTCATATTAAGCTTAAGGAGCAAGTTGACGAACTGGCTAAAAAGCAAGCAGAAGATAAACCTGTTGCTCCCCTTGAAACTACTGCAGCTTCTGATACTAGCGGTTCTGATACTCCTAGTGAAACAAATGCTGAAACATCAGAGACTAATGAAAACCAAGATAATCCCTTTTCTGAAAAAGATATTGCTTTAGACAAAATATTTTATTTTGGGCAAAAATGAAAACAGAAGAACAACTCAGCAAACTGGCAAGAACACTGCTAAAAAGCGGCCTTGTATCAAATTATGCAGAAGCCATGAAAAAAGCCAAGGAGCTGCTTAAAGTAAAAACCAGAGAAGAGTCGGTTGATGTTAAAACCCTCCCAAAAATAGAGGATATAGAAGAAATTAATATAGCTTCCGTAGACCTGAATAAAGACAAAAGTTTGAAAGAAATGGTTGAAGAAGACGCCAAGAAAATATACGGCAAACAGCAGAATTCTGATAAGCAATAACAAAAGATTTGTGAAGAAAAAACGTACAAATCGAAACATTTATATACTACTTTATAGAAACAAATTCAAATAGTAACTGAATAATAATAAAATGAATGTTTTTAAAATGGGGATCGGTATGATGAAAAGATTCAAATTCGCAACAGTTTTCTTATTGATGTTAGTAGGTTTAGCTGTAGCTGCTTTTGCACAGCCTACCTTACCAGATATTGGTGTGCAATCAGTTAATGAAGGCGACCTTTTGAAATTTAATTTTATATTAACAGCAGGCTCTGATTCGCCAGCTGCTGATCCTCTTACTATCTTTACTATATGTTCAACTACATCTGGCGGAACCTGTACAGGAACTGCTAACGCAGATGGAGAAAGTATTATATCAAGCCTCGGAGGCACTCAAGCTAATTTAACTAATATTAGTAACACTGAAGCACAATTTAACTGGACTCCAAGCTTTACAGCTGCTGGAACTTATTATGTTCAATTTGAAGCTAAAGATCTTGGCGTAGATGCTTCATCTGATACTGAATTAGTTACACTAACTGTAGTTGACGTTGCTCCTACTCTTGAAGTAGGCGATCTTAGCATTGGCAGTAAAAGCCAAAGAAGAAGCAATCCAAGAGACGACGATGAAAATGATAGAGAAAGAAATGAAACCGGAACAATAACTGTAACAAATACAGGAAATGAACAATTAACAGACCTTACTGCAACAGTAACACTTGGAAGTGAAGCTGGCAAAGCTGGTTCATTATCACTTGCTGATCTTGCATACAAAGACATAACAATCCCTGCTGAAGGACTTATCCTTGATGCAGGAGAATCCACAACAGTATCTGTTGAGGAATTAAGAATACCTGAAAATCTTAATGCTGTAGATGAAAAAGGAGTGGCTAAATCATTCCATGTTTTGGATATATCATTTGCTGCAACAAGAGGCGCTAATCAGCCTTCTACAACAGTAACTGGAACATCAAAGGTTACTATGCAAGCAGAAAATAACCTAGAAATAGAAGACTTAGTAATAAAATTCAATGGTGATGAAGAAAATGTTGATGACGGGGATGACGTTGAAGACGTAAGACCTGGCGTTGATGTTTTAATGGATTTCACTCTTGAAAACCTTTTCAAAGATGATGAAGACGTTCAAATTGAACGTATAACTGTAGAAGTTGAAAACAACGGCGATCTTGAAGTTCGTAAAGAAGTAGACGGCAATAATCTTGCTACAGAAGAAACAGATGTTGTTGATGTCGAGTTTGATATAGATGAAAAAACCAACAGAGGAAGTGAAGACTTAAAAATCATAGTTTTAGGAGAAGATGAAAACGGAGCAAGACACGGTGAAAACTGGGTTGTTACATTAAAAATTGAAAGAGAAGCTCATGAAATCGATATAAAATCACTAAGCTTACAACCACAAACAATTTCATGTGAATCTGATGCTCAACTAGCTGTTGAAATAAGAAACACTGGAACACGCAAAGAAAAAGACACATATGTAAGAATAGAAAGCCTTGAACTTCAACATTCTGAAGTTAGTGACCAAATAGAGATTAAAGAAAACAAGGAAAAAACAGTAAACTTTATTGTTCCTATACCTGAAAACTTAGAACCTAAAAACTACAGAATTACTGTTGAAACATACTATGATACCAGCGATAAAAGCGTGGTAGACGGCATTCTTTTAAAGAAAGTTGCTTGTGGAGACGAAGAAGTTGTTGAACCAGAACAACCAGAAGATGTTAAGAAAGACGACATAGTTGTTGTCACACCTCCAACAGTAACACCACCTGCTGAAGTAACCACTGGTGATGTTGTAGCACCACTACCAACTGTTGATGAGGAAAAAACAAGCTTCCTTGAAGGCAACTCATTTATGATAATGCTAGTGCTTGCCTACATAGTAGTTTTGGGTGGCGGCGCTTTAGTTGCAATAAAGCTGCTTAGAAAATAAGCAGTTTTCTTTAATTTATTTTTTTTAACTCATTCTACTGCTATAATTTTATGGCAGTAACCATTATTTTTTATTAATAAACTCGTCTATTCTCGTTACAAAAGCCTGGGCTTCTTTAAGATAGCCGTCATAGCTTTTGCCTGGAATATCGCGTATTTGCCTGTATAGAATCTGCTTTTGGAGGTTGTAGAACTTCCTCATTATGTCAGAATACTTCTTTTCCAAGTGCTTTGTTTTAACAAGCTTCTCGTCAAGAATATCAGCAACGTTTTCAGGGCTTGGAGGAACCTCTCCTATCTTCATTAAAGCAGCATGCGCTGCATCCACCACAGCCCAGTAAAGGTCTATAACAGCCTGCATAACATGCCATCTTGAGTTGTGGATAGTTCTGGGTGCCCTGGCAAAATACGTCCATACAGATTCAGGACTAGGCCTTATTCTGCCTCTAACAAGAAGAGCATGCAAAGGGTCAAAAAAGCCTGTATCAAGCAGTGCAGTGCCATCCCTTAATATGTTCATACCAATAGGATCGCCTGCCCGTATGTACTCCCAGAACGTGCTTAGCTTGATTGTAGTTACATGCAATCTTGTTGATGTTTGGGCTATTATCTTCTCCACTATTATCCTGTAAGTGCTTACAATCTCCTGAGTAAGCGTAATAGTAACATCATCGAAAACTATCAATAAATCAATATCGCTTTGTTTAGTGGTTTTCTTCCTTGCACTGCTTCCAAACAGAATAAGCGCCTTAACCATATCGCCAAATTCGCCATGAACTTTCTTGGCAAAATCATACGCAAGAGAAAGCTCATCATTACTATAACTTTTAACATTAGGATTATCCCTCTTTTCAATATCAAATTCCATTTGCCCACTAGTATTGTTATACTTAGTATTTAAAAAAGTATCGCCTATTAGGGACAAATTTAAACTATAATAATTTAAATGGTTAAACCTTACTGATTTCACTATGTATTCAACAATTACAAATTACAGCAGTAACAGCAATGGTTATGGTAGTTCTAACCTTGAAAACATAGTAGCAGAATACTCTGTTGAAACATCTCATCCAAGCTTTCCAGTATATCACATACAGCAGGATAGCAAGCCTGCTTACAATAAGTATAAAACAATTGCAGAAGAACAACCTGCAGCTTTTCTCAATCCTAAAAGACCTGATACACCGTTTATAGGGCAAGCAGCTGAAATAGCAGAGCCAATAAAACAAGCATTCTTTTCAACAACAGGAAATGAATTGCCTGAACACATTTCAATTACAATAGCAACGCGCGATGAACTCATACAGAAAAACCTTGCATTTTTGAATGACTCTGTTGTTGGAATATCAATCAGCCAAACAAAAGAAGTATTTGCAGTAGCTGGAAAAATGGACGAAGTAATGCTTACTGTTGGCCATGAACTCGGCCACATAATTAAAGAACCAGCCAGAACTCCTCAGGAAGAAGAAGCCAAAGCATTTGCATTTGAAACAGCATGGGCGAAAACAATATTTGAGCACGACATAGCAGGACTAAGAAATTCAATCAACGCAGCAATGCTTAACCCTGCAAAGAACGGATTGCATGATGTGGCATTTAACTTTGTAAAAAATAATTCTGAAATAGAGCCACTGAACTTGTTTAACAGCATTAGCCAAGGAAATGTAACAGCTGAGCAAGTGTTTGAAGGAACACAACTTAATCCAATAACTACTATAAAAGGCCCTCTTTACTCTTTGCCTCAAAAAAACAAAACTAAATTGTACGGCGGCTACCTTAACAAAAGCAGAGTTCAAAACTTACCGCCTCCTCACAATTTCTTCTGGGCAGACCTTGGGAAAGGAATCTATGGAATGTACGTTCCAATGACTACTGTTGAAACTCTTAATTCAGAACTTCTTCGAAAAGACATCGAGCAAATGCACAAAACAATGGGGCATGAATATAGTTTGCATCATGTAATGGGTTTGCCTGACGGCTATGTTGTTGAAGCACTTGAAGAAGCCATGTTCTGGACAGCAGAAGACGATGATAACTATTATCCTAAGAAAAGCTAGATTCTATAGCCAAACATTTATAAAATCAGCAGGAACTGCATTAGCATGATAAAAGCAGTTCTTTTTGACTTAGACAACACATTGATAGATTTCATGCGCATTAAGAAAACTTCTGTGGATGCTGCGTTGAATGCAATGCTGAATGCAGGACTTGAAATGAGCAAAGAAGAAGCATCTGAAAAGCTATATGGGTTATACAGGAAAATTGGCTTAGAACACCAAAAAATATTTCAGAAATTTCTGAAAAAAGTTATGGGAAGAATAGACTATAAAATTCTCGCAACAGGAATAGTTGCTTACAGAAAAGCTCAGGTGGAAGTCCTTAAACCGTACTCAAAAGTTTTGCCAACACTGAAAAAACTCAAGAAAAAAGAATTGAAACTAGCTATAATCTCTGACGCGCCAAGATTAAAAGCCTGGATACGGCTCGTTGAGATGGAACTGCAAAACTTTTTTGATGTCATAATAACTTATGATGATACAAAGAAATATAAACCCCACAAAGCACCGTTCATAGCTGTCTTAAAACAGCTTAACGTTGCTCCTGAAAACTGCCTCATGGTTGGAGACAGGCCAGAGCGCGACATACATGGCGCAAAATCATTGGGAATGACAACTGCTTTTGCAAAATACGGCGCTACAAAAGACGTTGTTTCAGATGCAGATTACGAATTAAAAAGTATAGGAGAACTGGTAGAAATAATTGAAAAAGAAAAATGAAACAAATATTATTCATTCTAGTATTTCTTTTATCAGCAAGCATAGCAACAGCGCATTTGTCAGACTACCCTTCCCCTTTTTTAACAAATGGTGATTTTAACGCGCAAATCATAGTGGGGAATGAAGGCACTTCAATAGATTCTTTAGCTGCTTCTGAAATCGCAATTGCACTTCAACAAAGCTCTTCATCTGTGATAACAGCAAATATGGATGATGAATTTGACCCAAACAAAAACGCAATACTAATCGGATTGCCATGCCAGAACACTGCAATCGCAACAATCCTTGAAACAAATGCCTGTGATATTGGATTAAACGAAGGAGAAGGCTACCTTAAACTTGTAGACTTAAGCGGAATATCTTATCTCATAGTAACAGGAAAAACAGCATCAGACACAAGAAAAACAGCACGTTTCCTGGCTGAAGAAGACTTGTCAAATTATGTTGCCCATGAGCTAAGAATAGGCGCAACTTTGGAAAGTCCTGCTGCAAAAAGCGAACAACAGCCTTTAGAAATTAAAAAAATACAAGTAGAATGCACAGAAGATGACGACTGCACAGAAGAGCAAAGCTGCATAGGAAAAAAATGCCTTGACTTAGGCTGCTGGGAAGGAACAATAGCAAAGAACCACGATTGCATTGCAGTAGAAGTAGAGCAGGAACCTGAACCTGTTGCAGAATTTGACCCAAACCAAGAACCTATTGACTTGCCGAATAATGAGGAAGGCACTGCAGAAATCGACGCTGAAATAGTAGAAGACGTTCCTCCAAAACAAGGATTTTTTGGGAAGATAATAAGTTTTATAATGTCTATCTTCACTTAATGATTGCTGCTTCTTTTAATCACTCACTAACTTCCTGCATTTGAGTTCTAACATATGTATCAATAACACTTTCTCTTAAAGGTCTAACTATCTGGTTACTTCCTGACATTTTTAGATGAGTGTTATTTGCGCGGTATTCTGGCGTTCCATGTTCAGGTCTTAACATAACAACAACGTTATTGCCTTTTGCAACTCTTTTTCCAATCACAAATTCCAAGCTTGTTTGATCCTGCATAACTTGTCTCAATAGTTTTTGTATTTCCAAGTAAGGTTTTTTAGCCTCGTTAAATCCAACATAAGTTATGGTTGAAGTTTTTGGTTCGTACCCGTCGCTCACAAGAGTTATGGTTAGAGTGACTGTTTGCCCATTCGCCCACTTGTTAATAAGATCATCGCCTTCAGGGTCATTTTCAACGTCGTATTTATAATTATAATCAACTACTCGTCCAGTCAATTTAATCATTCTATTTGTATTAGCATTTTGGCCATTAGTAACAGGTATTTTATCACATTCAAGAATTCTATCCACAACATCATCAACATAGCCCATCCTGCTTAAAAACACTATTTAATATATAAAGTTTTTATACTTTTTCAATAACAATAAGTTTAAATAATCAAGAACAAGCCTAGATAAAAATGAACAAAAAAGCACAGCATGCTAAGCCTGGCGTAATAATCATGGCAGTTATTCTTGTAACCATATTAGTAATCGGGATGTTATTCGCAATGCCCTTATACAGAGTCTGGCAAAAAGGGCAACAGGGAAAAAGCGAGCTAAAACAGGCTGAATGGAACAGACAGATAGCAATCGAAGAAGCCAAAGCAGAGCTGGAATCAGCTAAGCTAAAAAAACAAGCAGACATCATAAGAGCAGAAGGAGTTGCAGAAGCTAACAAAATCATAGCAGAAAGCCTAAGCGCACAGTACATACAATGGCGTTGGGTTGAAGGGCTGCACGACGGAAGCAGCGAAGTAATCTACGTCCCAACAGAAGCAAATCTTCCAATACTAGAAGCAACAAGAAATCTTGGAGACTAATTCTTTCAGTGAAAAACTTTATAAAATAAAACGATTTCTTTAATTATATGAATGCGAAAACAACATTTTCTCCTAGATTATTTATACCAGACGCATCTGATCTTGAAACTGAACTCAGAGAGATATATCCTGACCATGAAATTGGCTTAATTCACGTTAATGAAGAAGTTACACATACAACACTGAATGCAAAAACAATAATCGATGCCCTTGCTTATGTCCAAGAACATGTTATGCCAGACTATAACCGCAGGATAACAGCAAGTCCTTTTGGCTCGCCAGTGCCTGAAGAAATGACTTATCCTGTGTCTGTTATGCATACAGATTCTGTTGGTGGACGTTCAGACCTTAATTTGAGCTTTACTTTTAGATATTTTTTTGGCCTTATGCAAACATCAGGAGTTCTTTTTCAGGAAGCTAATGATGAACGCTATAACTTAGTGAATCTACACGCTATGAATGTAAATAGTCCTTTTGATACTGAAGAATAATTCTTTTTTTTGCAAACATTTATTCGCGAAGAATTCTGGATAAAGGATTAGTCTTCCACGTCATAACTCAAAGAACGTGCAGTTTCAATGTGGCTGGAGAATATTTCCTTCTTTATTTTGTTTACTAAATCTTCTTTGTCCCAGTTAGAGCCTTCAAGATTTATTTGAACATTCACAGGCAATGGAATTTCGTCAACAATATTCTGTTGGTTTTCTATAGCAATCATACCAACAGTCATTGTACCTCTAGGAAATACGTAGTGGTCTGATGAAACGTTTAGATGTGATGATTCATCAAGCCATTCATTTCGCTCAGAACGTTTGGATTGTGCTTTTAATCTATATTTGTCTTTCATGAATATAGCAAACTCGTCGCGCAGTTCCTGATGCACAACTTCGCCTTCTTCAACTGTGTAGTTTACCGACAAATCTACCAATATTACTCCACCAAGCACTCTTACCATTTTGTAAAAAGAAATTCACACTTTTATAAATTTATTTGCTGTTTGTTATTTTTTTAGTTATGACATGTGTTTCGCCTTCGGCGCCTTGTAATTCTTATCTCTGGTGAACCACAAAACTAATTTAAATAGTCACATGATTGTTTCGCACAAGGTTAATATTTCTTATGATACTAGGAAATAAAAAGTTTCAGAATCTTACCCATCCCTTTTTCTTAAATATTCACTTATCCTTTTTTCTCTCTCTCTTCCTTACTAATCTCCTCTTTGGTTTGATAATCAATATCATAACTACTACCATCTCTACAGCCACACTCAAAGAAATTATGATTCACATTGTTAGCGTATTTCTGAAGACCAGAGGGCCTACATATATCTGAACAAAACTCCTCAACTTGTTCGTCGTTCGGTTGTGTCCAAGCGTATTCCGCTTTTGCTATTTTATATGGCTCTTCAATTTTCAGGTTATCAATATTGACCCATTTACAAGATTTAAGGTTATAATCTACAATGGGGTTAGCACCACGCTTATTAGTTGTTTTACTCGTATCCACAATAAATTGAACTGTAAATTCATTATATCCTAAAATTATTCCTTCCTCATTAGTAACCTGTTTTGAATACTTGAAGTGACCAGGTGCTTCAAACACAGGTTCAGTATGACAGTAGTTGCGGTTCTCACCCTTACCAGTGTATAATAAACACCCGTAGACAGTGGCTGAAAACGCGCTTGATCTATAGCCTACAGTACCGTCAGCCCATTCAAAACTATTAACATGGTCAAATCCCCGTATGTCATCATAATAAAGAACAATATCCTTTGGAAATAATTTCTTAGCCTGTGCTTCACACTCTTCACTTACACCTAAAAAACCTACTTGTTCACAAGCACTAATGAACAGTACACTAACAAGAATCAGTCCGAGTAATGTTTTTTTCAATTAAATCACTTTGAAATCAGACGTTTTCTAGGTATTAAAATCTTTTCAAATAACCTACCCTCTTAAAAAAATCAAAGATTTCTAGTGTAAAATATTCCCATTATACAATCAGGTGATTATCCAAAGAAGACTTTATAGCCAAAACCCTACTTAATAGCCAAAGCCTTAAAACCATTACCTTTAAATAGAACCAGTTACTTGCTTTTTCTGGAGTTTTAGGGATTTTTATAGTGATTTTCCCGACGTTGCCTTGCATTACCTTGCTTTGGCAACTGAGCAAAATAAACGTAAAAAAAAGTAAAAAACCAGAGGTGCATTTACAATGACAGAACCAATACCTACAGATGTTAGTCCTGGACAGGATTTTTTTGCTGAGCAGGTTAGTGTTTCGCATAGTCCTGTTAGGTTTGTGGTGGACTTTTTAAGAAGTACGCCTCGTATAGACGGCTCTACTCAAAGCACTAGATTGTTCATGAGCCATAGCATTGTAATGCTTGACCCGTACCTTGCTAAAGAATTTTTGTCTGTTCTTGCAGACAACATTGGAAAATACGAGAAAAAGTTTGGCAAGATAGAAAAACCAACTGCTTTAAAGAAATTTGAAAAAGAAGCCCACAAAGAGGGCAAGAAAACTAAAAAACAAGACTATTTTGGGTGATAAAAAATGACACAACAAGTACAGCCAATATTCATTATGCCAGAAGGTTCTACAAGAACCAGCGGCAAAACTGCACAGAAAGGCAACATCGCAGCTGCAAAAGCAGTTGCAGACACTGTAAGAACAACTTTAGGTCCAAAAGGAATGGACAAAATGCTTGTTGACAACATGAGCGATTTTGTTGTTACAAACGACGGAGTAACTATTCTTGAAGAAATGAACATAGAGCATCCAACTGCCAAAATGATGGTTGAGATAGCTAAAACACAGGAAAATGAGGTTGGAGACGGCACTACAACTGCAGTTGTTATTGCAGGAGAATTGCTTGCAAAAGCAGAAGACCTTATTGACCAGGAAATTCACCCAACTGTTGTTGCTAAAGGATACAGATTAGCGGCTGAAAAAGCCATTCAGGTTTTAAACGAAATTTCAGAAAACGTAGATGAAACCAATGAAGACACTCTTAAAAAAGTTGCAAATACTGCAATGACAGGAAAAGGCGCTGAAAGCTCCAAAGAACACTTGTCAGAGCTTGCTGTAAAAGCAGTAAAAGCTGTAATGGAAAAAACAGACGGCAAGATAGTTATTGACAAAGAAGATATAAAGATAGAGAAGAAAGTTGGCGGAAGTGTTGAAGATTCTGAACTTGTAGAAGGCATAATCCTTGACAAAGAAAAAGTACACCCAGAAATGCCTGACACTGTTAAAGACGCCAAAGTAGTTCTGATAGACGCTGCTGTTGAAATAAAAAGCACAGAAACAGATGCTAAAATCCAGATAACAGACCCTGCTCAGATGCAGGGCTTCATAGAAATGGAAGAAAAGATTATAAGAGAGAAAGTAGACAAGATAATTGCTTCTGGCGCAAATGTTGTTTTTTGCCAGAAAGGCATTGATGACTTAGCACAGCACTTCTTAGCAAAAAAAGGAATTTTTGCAGTGAGAAGAGTAAGCCAATCTGACATGGAAAAGCTTTCCAGAGCAACAGGCGGAAAAATAGTCACAAACCTTGATGACTTATCCCAGGAGGACTTGGGAACTTCAGGATTAGTTGAAGCAAAGCGTGTTGGAGACGAAGACATGACCTTTGTAAGAGAATGCAAGAACGCAAAATCAGTCACTCTATTGATAAGAGGCGGCACAGAGCATGTTGCTGACGAAATAAAAAGAGCTGTTGAAGACAGTATTGGAGACTTAACAGTTTCACTTCTAACAGGAAAAGTAGTTGCAGGAGCAGGCGCTACAGAAACAGAACTTGCACTGCAAATAAAAAAATACGCGCAGTCATTAAGCGGAAGAGAACAGCTGGCTGTCAACGCATTTGCAGACGCTGTTGAAGTAATCCCGCGCACACTAGCAGAAAACTCAGGACTTGACCCAATAGATGTCATGACAGAGCTGAAAGCAGAGCATGACAAAGGCAACAAGTCAGCTGGAATAGATGTTTTCACAGGCAAAACAAGAAACGCTTTGGAAGACGGTGTTGTAGAGCCATTAAAAGTAAAGCTGCAAGCTATCAGCTCTGCAAGCGAAGTAGCAACAATGGTATTGAGAATAGACGACGTAATCGGCTCTGGCAAATCAGGAGGCCCTGAAATGCCTCCAGGAATGCCACCAGGCGGAATGGGCGGCATGGGCGGAATGCCTGAGATGTAAAATTATTTTCTTAACATTGGTTTTTTAGAATAGCCATGTTTTGCATAGAACTGTTGAGCTGCTGTATTTCCTGAAAATCTTAAGTTACTGTCTTTTGGTGGACTCTCAATTTGTTGATTTGAGCGAGTCTTCTGTTCCTCGTCTTTTAATATATCATTTTTTATACTTCTCCATTCAAGCCATGTTTCTGGTCCTACTGCAACCTATATATTGAAACCGATAGGTTTAAATAGAGGGGAAAAGCTCTAAATTGCAATATGGAAATTTCACCTAATTCAGGAATGTGGGAATCTTATCAGCTTTCTCTTATTTTAGCTGGACAGATTTCTTTTGCTGTAAGCTGTTATAACATTGTTGAAGAAAATAAACCAGAAGAAGAACAAGGAGAAGCCTTAAAACCTTGTGTTACTGATGCTCTTAGTAGAGTCAATTTTGGCGGTTTAGATGCATTAGAAGACTTACTGCCTAACCACTTTGAATCTGATGATGAAAAAAAGGATAAAAGAATAGTATTTGAAGGTGTAGCAGGTAGTGTATTTTTAAACCTTGCAGATGCTTATCATAATTTGCCTGAAATTGCAAAAGCGCGTATTCCAAACAGAAAATCTTTTGATGGATTAGTAAAACGCAAGAGCTTTTATGAAGATATGATTAATACAGCTATTGCAAACCAACATTGCATATTAGCATAATTTCTGATTACCTTATCCCTTCTGTGATAGAAAACTATTTAAGCATATAAATAGGAAAGTAGCTAAAAGAGGTAAAATGGGTGTAGATGACGAACTTCTGAAAAGATTTGGCAAAGGAAAGCCAGAGCCAGCTCCTGCTTTTGATGAACGAGCATTCAAACCGTTGTTTAATAGACCTTCTGCTCCTAAAGCTCCTGCAAAAAGCAGACCTGAACATGTCAACTTCAAAGAATTAAGATCAGAAATAAGAAGGCTTACTTCCTCAATAAATGAACTGCTTCAAGTGTTCAGCAAAGCTCACGAAGACATAAAGACAGAACCGGCAACAGATTTTAACAAGAAAATGGACAAATTAGTCGAACAAAACGAAGAAATAGGCAGAGCATTGCTTCTGTTGCTTGAGTTGCACCGCGAGAACCTCCCGCAGATAGCAAAGCATACAAGAATGTCATCTGAATTAAGATTAAGAAAACCTCCTGCCCAACTTTACTCTGAACGAGTTAAAAAATGAGTGCTTCACACTTTCTCAGACACCTTGCAATTGCTTACAACCATTTCCATCCTATTGATGAACACCAGCAATTTGCTAAACGATTATTAATTTATGAAAAGAAACGCCTAAAAGCAGAAATTATCACTCAACTTTTATCTATGGAAGCCAGATGTAAAATTGCTGCACACCATAATAATTCTGAAGAACTTTCAAAACTCAAATCTAAGATACATGCTCTCAAGAGCAGGATAGAAGGAAGCTAAATATCCTTTCCCATCAAAGTCTTTCTTTGGTTTAAACTGGCGCGCTCAACAGACTCTTCAACAAGCTTGAGAACTTTTTGGTTTAGAGCAGGAATAAAACTGCCATCAACGTTCTTAACTCTATACCCTTTTTTCTTATTGGTTTCCTTAACCAAAGCTGTAACTTGCGTCTTAACAACCAAATGCATATTGACCACCTCAATCATGACAATAAATAAACTTTAACTTTTTTCCTTTTTCTTCTAGCTTGCAAAATCCAAACCTGGTGAACTGGACTATTTCACCAACTTTAATGTTAGAAGCAAAGCTTTCAGCCAAACCATCAACAATAGTTGCATCAGGCATTAAAACTTCAGCTTCTACGTTTCCTTTTGAAGGAAGCCAGTGAATTATTTTACTGCCGGATTTGCGATAACTATCAACATCCAATGAATCAAGCACAAACTTTTCAGCTTCCACGCTGAAGTTTAAGCAGTCCATTAATCTTACCAAGCCTTTCTTAAGTTTCTTTATGCTGTAAAAATCTTTTTCTGATATCAAAAACTCGTCGTTGATAGAGAAATTACGGGATGCTTTTTTGTCAGACGGATGAAGCTTTAGCGAAACTTTCCCTACATGCGCGTTTTCTATTTTGATTTCTTGCGGGTTTTCAACAAAAAAGTAGCGTTTGGATGAAGCATCCAAATACTTGCGGTTAAATGAAGATATAACTGCCCAGTCAATGTTTGTAGGAGTGGTTGATAACCCTACTTCAACTGCCAAGTCAGCAAATGTTTCAGGCTGAATACCGCGCCTTTCCAAAGCTTTGATAGTTACAAGCCTTGGATCATCCCATCCAGAAACTTCTTTTTTTTCAATTAACTCGCGGATTTCTCGGCCTTGTGTTAAAGCATCAGTTACATTAAAGCGGCCGTATTGAGTAATTGTTTGCTTTGGCAATTTCAACAATTGCTTGATTGTGTCCTGCAACTCAACTCTCATTCCTCCAAACTCAATGCTTCTGAGAATGTGAGTTATTCCCTGCAATCCATCCTCAACAGCGTTTTCAAAATCATACAATGGCCATACAACATACTTATTGCCATGAAGGTAATGTTTTTCATAAGAAATCCTGAAAAGCACAGGGTCGCGCATAACACTGTTCTTTGATTTCATATTTCCTTTAAGCCTTAAAACAGCTTCTCCTGCTTTGAATTCTTTAGCCAGCATTTTTTCCCAGTTTTTTTTGTTTTCACTAGCTGAAGATTTCCTGCAACTGCAGCTTTTTCCTTCTCTTCTTGATTCACGCATTTTTTCCATGTTGCAGAAACAAATGTAAGCGTGCCTTTCTGAACTTAATTTTTCAGCAAAAGAATAAAGTTTGTCCATATCATCGCTTACATGAAGTATCTTATCTGCTTTTATTCCAAGATACTTGATATCCTCAAGAATTGCATCCACGTATTCCTGCTTTGAGAGATCAGGATTAGTGTCTTCAAACCTGACAATGCATTTGCCGTCATACTTCTTTGCGTAGAGATAGTTAATCATAAAGCTGATTGCATGGCCGATATGAGCATATTTAGAAGGTTCAGGAGGGATTCTGGTTAATACTTTTCCTTTAACTGCGTTTGGAAGCTCAGCCAAGCTTCGCTTCTCGGATTTTTTCTTTTCCAATAATTCAGGAGCAAGCTCTTCTAGTTTTTTTAGCTGCTGTTTTAAACTTAGATTGTTAACTTCCTTTACAACAGCATTGGAAGTGCTGGCAATTTCTTTTATTTTGCTTTTCAGTTTAGGATCTTCAGAAATAATCTTGCCTATAACAGCGCCTGGATTAGCTCTTCCATCAAACTGGACAGCGTTCTGCAGCGCATACTTCAAAGCAGCTTTTTTTACGTCCATAAAGCCTGAAAGCTTGATTTTTGTATATAAAGTTTGTTAATAAAGTATATACGTAACCTTTATTAATGCCTTTCCGTGTAGCAATTTTGATTAAAAATTAAAGCTTTATTTGAGTTGCGTAACAGAATTAATTCTATAGTGAGCGGTGCGAGGTGATTTTGTAATGGTTGTTGACGATATTATTGAGAACGATGATCCGTTTGCTGAAAGCAGAGGTGTTGTTGTATACGGAAATGACTGTGATGATTATCCTTTTGAACTTAATTCCCTTGTTGGAAGTAAAGATTCTGAAACTGAAACGCGTAAAGATCCACTAAAAGGCGTGGGTGCGTATGATGCGTCTCCTCCGTTACCTATTGGCTCTTCTTATGAAGATGCAACCGGATATCCAGGTTAAAGTTAAAATCCATAACTTTAAAAGAAGAAGTTTATTTGCTTTCTTGTATGGCACGTATGCTAACTTATGATTTGGAATTGGCAGATGTTCCAGACGAAGACCTTAGCAAAGATATTTTGGATTCTCATACTCTTGTCACTCTTTTAAACCCTAGCCTGGAAATGGTAGCTTGGATGTTAAATAATCCTGATTTTGATTATATTATGCTGGCTGTAGAAAATAGGACTTTTTATATAGCACCAAAGAAAAACTCTTTTTTCAGTTTTGAAGCTGCTGAAGATTATCCTGCTTCTCCAACTTCAGCTGCTGAATATGTTGCTGTTGGAACTAATGGACTTGATGGTTTGCTTTTTCAATTTCTTCCTCCCAATTCTCAAACTTCAAAACATTTGCATAGAGAAAATGGTGAACGCTTTGTTAATTTCTACGGCCCACTAACTGTTGAAATTGATGGCAAATACACTATCTTAGAAGGTGACTCTCTTTTGGCAGAAGTGAATCAAACTCATCAACTTAGTACAGGAAATCAAGGAGCTCTTACGTTATGCCAGTCTTTTGGCAACCCTTCTCTTGATAAAACAGATCATGTTTATTCATGATCTGGCTATCTCAGATAGTTTTATAAATAAAGTAAAACCTCTTAAAGCTCAGATTGGAATGGGCTGGTGGCGAAATCTGGCATCGTGTCCCCTTGGCTATCCAACCAGAATGGGGAAGACTCCGGGACTTTGGCTGCATAGCAGTTGAAGCGGAAATTCAAATCCCGGCCAGTCCATTTATTTTAAAATGAATCGCGGATATTTGTATGCGCTGTTGTCAGCACTGTTTTTGTCAACAGGAATTTTAACAAACAAGTACTTAATGCAGTTTGTAAACCCAAAAATGCTAGCTTTCTTGTGGTTTGGAACAATTTTCATAGGTTCTAGTATAGCAATTCTGTTACATAGACGGACTGAATTTATTTCTAATGTGAAAAAACACTGGAAAGACGGGCTGATTGTAGGAGGAATAAACGGAGTAGGAGTTACTTTTTTCTTTTTCGCACTTAGCTTGCTTGAAGCATCAACAATGGCATTTCTCGTCAGGTTTAGTACTATCTTTACAGTTATATTAGGAGTGCTTTTGCTTAAAGAACGATTAACAAGATACGAACTAATAGGAATTCTGGTGGCAGTTGGAGGTGCTTTACTTATTAATTATAACAATGGAACATACACAACAATAGCTTTGATTGCTGCGCTTGCAGCAGCCCTTGCAATTGCCTCACATCAAATAGTGGCAAAAATCTTTGTTAAACGAATACATCCGTTGCATTTAGTTAACATAAGAGTACTATTTACAACAGTTATTCTCTTTGCTATAACATTTTTCACATCAAACATGCAGCCTGTTCCACTCAATATTATCCCTATTTTGCTTATTGTAGCAGGAGTGCTTGGTGTGCTTGGTTTTGTTTTCTTCTACAAATCATTGGAGCTTATTGACGTTTCAAAAGCAGCAGTTATAAGAACACTCGACCCTTTTTTCGTGGTTATTTACAGCTTTATCCTATTCAGAACATTTCCAAATGTGCAGGAACTGCTTGGAGGAATCCTGATTGTTGCAGGAGTAATCATAATAGTGCTTAAACACAGAATCGCTGAATTCGCATCCTCAATAAGTGCTTTTAAACTATGATAAAATTTATAAAAAAACCAACTTACCTTTTAGCATGGCTGAAGACTGCATATTCTGCAAAATAATTGAAGGAGAAGTTCCTGCTTACAAGCTTTACGAAGACGAACTTGTTGTTTCATTTCTTGATATTTTCCCAATACACCCAGGGCATGCCTTAGTTGTTCCTAAAAAACATACTGTGGATATTTTTGACACAGATGAAGAAACAATAAAGCAAATGATGGCTGTTGCAAAAAAGCTAGCTCTTCCTGTAATGAACGGAACAAAAGCGCAAGGCATAAACATAGGCATGAACAACAAGCCAGCAGCAGGACAGGAAGTGTTTCACGCGCACATGCACATTATTCCTCGTTACTCAGACGACGGGTTAAAGACGTGGAGCAAAAACCTGTTTAAAGACGACAAACACAAACAAGAACTTTACGAAGTTATAAAGAAAGCTTTATAAAACTTATTCTGTTGTCAGAAAGATATGGCGGTGTAGCTCAGCCTGGTTAGAGCGCTACAATAATCGTGGCGAGGCTCATATGTTTGAGCGATGACCGAAAGGGATGATTGACTCAAAATCTAACTGGGTTACGTAGGCGTCGCGTGTTCAAATCACGCCACCGCCATATATTTCTTAAAGTATTGATATCTGATTTCTTGTTTAGGATTTACAAATCCTACTTTGTCTCTAAATATTTCAAGATTTGTCTTGCCATTGCATTGTATTCGGTATAGTGTATGCAAATTAGGGTTGTCATATTTTCTAGATACGTATATGTTTCCATGCATTCCCATACTTTTCAAATATTCTAATACCTGCTTCAGTAATTTTTTAGATATGCTAGAGAATTCTATTCTGGGATAAAGTAATCCATTATTATCGGTTAAAACTAAACTTCCATCTGTTGCAAAATACCCTCTAACAAGATGCCTATATGATTTGTAATCAAATAAAGAAGAAATCTTTAAGTTTATTCCTTTCTTTCCGACTGGGAATTCCAGAGATTTAAGTAAAGTAAACAAAGATTTATTGCTAAAACTAATTTCTATTGTGTTTCCTCGTCTTTTCTTTATTCGATATTGCCTTCCAGAAATTTCTTTTAGTAGAACTATTGTATTTTCGAAAAACGCTCTATCATCAATTGCATGTCCTGTAATCAAAATAAAGTAATACTTTTTTCCAACTTTGGATAAGCATCCATCACCTAATAAAATACCATATAATTTAGTTAATTCTTTTGATATTTTCATTTTATTTTCCTCCGAAACCTCAATCTAACGTTGAGATTTC
>CEPX01415140.1_pt1 | contig 18517 bp, 25 predicted proteins | sample 361361 | NCBI WGS metagenome assembly CEPX01 (sample SAMEA2619974, study PRJEB7988) | marine metagenome | biome: marine biome (ENVO:00000447); feature: mesopelagic zone (ENVO:00000213) & marine oxygen minimum zone (ENVO:01000065); material: "saline water (ENVO:00002010), including plankton...
ATCTCTTTAGTGCCGTCAGTAGAACCGTCATCAGCCACTATTGCTTTTATTCCTCCATAGCTGCTGCTTATTATCTTAATTAAATCAGAAATGTTTTTCCCTTCATTCAATGTTGGTATTATTACAGTTACATTAGAATAGTTCATTATGAAAAGAAGATATTAGCAGTATAATAAATTAATTGCCTTTTCTTTTTTTAATTTTAATCATGTCTCCAAGCGTCATTTCTGCGCTGCTCTTTTGCTGAGTTACTGGTTCGTCTTTTAACTCCTCAACAAGCTTTAATCCAAGCATTTTTTCCAGTTTTCTTGCTCTTTCTAGTGTTGGAACAATTGCTCCTGTTTCAAGCTTATGCAAAATTGATTCTTTTTCCGCAATCTTACTTGCAAAATCTTTTTGATTTAATCCAAGCTCTTCACGTTTTCTCTTCAAAAGCTCTCCAAAGTTGCTAACAACGTCTTCCATTGCTTCTGTTGTCTGCATTACTGGCTTGTTTTTCTTCTTTTCCTCGACGGCAATTTGTACTTTGCCAATTACTTTTCCATATCCACCACATCCATGGCAAACAGTCATTTCGCTGCCTTCAACTATTGCTTTAAACAATTCAGCTTCCTTTCCGCATAAGTCGCAGTTCATAGAAACACCATTATTAGCTTTTCAGGTTCTCCAAGCACGACAAATAATCTTCTGTTTGCGCCCAACTGCACTGTCCTTCAACGCAGCCGCAGTTAGTTTGCTCCAGACAACTATATTCCTCTCTGTATTCGCACGTTGTTATTATCATAGGAGCTTCCTCTGCAGTCGTGCAAACCTGCCCTGAGCACCCTGCAGCAGCACAGTCTGCATCAGTACTGCATTCAGCCTCTAGATTTACTTTATCTTCAGTTTGACATCCTGCAAAAACTAATGCTAAGCTCAATACAACCAACAAAAAGAAAGCTTTCATAGAAAAAACACATACAGCTTAATTATTTATATTTAATCCTCTTACCACCTTTAAAATGCATGAATTTAGCTTTTTCACGACGAGAAATGAAGAGATGGTAGACTTAACAAAACAAGTGCAAAAAATTGTAAACATTATAAAACAATCAAAATTAGATGTTTTAACCTCACTTTCCAACATGGTGCCTAAAAAGGTTAATTACAAGCATGATGCGGTTGATGGCAATGCATCAGCCCAAATCAAATTAGCCATCTTAGAACCTTCCGAAACTCTCACTTTCAAAAAATGACTCTAAAATTACTTGCAGTAACAGGAACACCAGGGACTGGCAAGTCTACAATAGCTAAAAAGCTCTCACTTTTGCTAGATTATGCGTACTTAGATGGCAATTTACTAGTGAAATCAGCTAAAATAGCCAAAAGTTACGATAAAAAGCGTAAAACCGCTATTGTAGACTCCTCACTTTTCACTCATGAAGTACTGAAAGTGAGAGATATTCATTCTAAGAAGGGCTTTAAAGGCCTTATAGTGGACTCTCACTTAGCTCATTTTCTGCCTTCTAAGGCTGTTTCTGCCTGCATTGTGCTCACTTGTGATTTGAAGATGCTGGAAAAAAGGATGGCTAAAAAGGGCTTTTCCAAATCCAAAATTCGCGAAAATTTGGATGCTGAAATTTTTGATACAATCTTGGTTGAAGCAACCGAAAAAAAGCATAAAATTTTCAAATTTGATACAACAAAAATAACCGAAAAAGACATCAAAAATCTCGCAAAACAGCTAAAAAAGCTTTAGTCCGGAGTTAGTCCGGATTAGGTCCGGAAACTAGTCCGCGTTTTGGTCCGTTTCCGGACTAAAAATTAAGCAGAAATTAGCACTTTTCTGCCATTTTTCTGTTGATTTTTAATCAAACCTTGATACTTCAATTCTTTCATGTAATCATAGAACGCAGTTCTTCCGCAAAGTTGCTTTTCTTTGACAATTACCGTCTCAACTTGCTTAGTTGTATAACCGCCTCTTTCAACTAAATCAAGAATTTTTTGCATGATATATTCCTTTCTTTGAGGCCTAATCATGCTTGCAATCTTGCTTACAAACGATTTCTCGGAAGCGGACCTATTTTTCGGTTCGGAAACTAGTCCGGATTCCGGTCCGGACTTGGTCCGGACTTGGGCTGAAATTGCAGTATTTTGGGCTGTTTTTACGTTTTCTTTTAGCTCTTTTATTTCATCTTTTAATGCTTCAATTTTTGCATCGTGTTTTCCAAGCTCATGCTGAATTTGCTGATGCGTTTTTTCATTTTCTTGCTCTTTTTTTCTGAAATAATTTAGCCAAGAAAAAGTAAGCCTTTTTTCAGATTTAATTTTTTCAAACGCTTCGGTTAAAGCGTGGTCCAGCTCTTGCCAGTGGTGGTCGTGTTCTGAGAATATTCTAAAAGGATTCCACATATCCTCTTTTTGTGAGCAAACTTATTTAAATACTTTGCCTTCGCAGAGTAAAAGTGAGGTTTTATGAAGCATTTATCTGCTCTTGAAGTGCAATATATGGCTGCTGAGCTGCAGCAGCTTGTGAAGGCCAAGCTTCAGCAGATGTATCAGCCAGCTAAAAATAAGCTTATTTTGCAGTTTCATGTTAGAAACAAAGGTCGTGCAATACTAAAAGTGAGTGTTCCTACAGCTGTTTATATCGCTTCTGAGAAGGAATCTAATGCAAAAGTGAGCGGATTTTGTTCTTTGTTGCGAAAAAAGCTCAATAACAGCATTTTGACAGCTATCTCACAGCCTGGTTTTGAGAGGATAATTATACTTGAATTTTCGTCCAAAAACAGCCCATTTAGCCTTATTTTCGAGCTTTTCAGTAAAGGAAACATTATTCTTACCAATGACTCTAAAATCATTGCAATTCAGGAGAAACAGCACTGGAGCAGTAGGGAACTTAAGCTAGGCACAGAATACAAGCTTCCCCCAACTGTGAATGATCCGCATAGTCTCGACGACAAACAACTAATAAAGCTGCTAAAAAACACGAATAAAACAGACATTGTCAGATTCTTGGCAATAGAACTCAGCCTCGGCGGTGTGTATGCTGAAGAACTTTGCATTATTTCGAATATCGACAAGAAAACAAAGCCCGCAACAGTAACCTCTACAGCTGCCAAAAAGCTATTTCAGTCACTCAAAAAGTTACTCAATTCAGAACCTTTTCCGTCGGTAATCTATGAAAACAGCAAGCCAATTACTGCAGTTCCAATTGCTCTCAACCACTACAAAAATAATGAGAAAAAACAATTCAAAACATTTAGTGAAGCGCTTGAAGAAATCTCCACAGCTACTGCTGAGAAGCCTTCCAGATACGATTCTGAAATTTCCCGTCTGAAAGCTATCATAGCGCAGCAGCAGGAAACAATCTTAACTGGCATGAATTCAGCAGAGAAAAACAAGCGTGCTGGAGAGCTAATTTACGAGCATTACCAGGAAGTAAAAGAACTTCTGGAAGCTGTCAACACAGCACGAAAACAAGGCGGCTGGCAAGCAGTAAAACAACTCCAAAAAACCAATAAAAAACTTAAAAGTATCGACGAGAAAAGTGGTAAAATTGTGGTTGATGTTTAAGCTGGATTAACATCTGTATCGTATCTTCTCTGATCATCTGATTGTGCACCTGCTTGATATTCCGGTGATTGTCCTAATGCTTCTATACTGTCAGAAAGCTCGTCTTTTCTGTGATGTGCCATAGCACCCCTTATTGCCGAGTACATGCCAAAAACTGAAAGCGCACCACCGACACCTGCTGCGATTGTACCCCCAATAATCATAGCAACCTCGTTTGATATAAACGTGTGTGCGTATAAGGTTTCACCCACATTAGCAATTCCAGTTATACCAACACCTAAAAAAGTCAATCCCACACCTCCAAAAATCACTGCATTCCGTACGCTTTCATCACCACGGGCAACCCAGTTACCCCTCTCTTCCTCTAGCCTCTCAACTTCCGCTACTCTGTCGTCGACGGATTGTGGTTGTTCCATTTTTATTCACTTTCAGACAAACACACACTCTTATATAAATCTTTCTATTTGTTACTACTCTCAAGATACAATCAATAATAAAACTCAAACTTTCTTGCAGCTGCTGCCTCGTGTTTTGCCCTGAATTTGCCGTAAAGCTCGACGAAAACGTCTTGCTCTGGAACTATTCCTGCAGCAGTTATTAAGTCTGCCAGCAAGTATCCAGAATAATCCTGCTCTGGCTTGTACTCGAGGAGATTCTTGAGTGTGTGGCTGCAGAGAAAGCCATTGTTAATCGCAATTACAATGTTCTTACCATTGCTTTTCTTAACACTCAAATCATCAAAATTAACTGCAAAATCATCTGTTTTCACGTCGTGGTTACGCATTTCAAGCTTTATCAAATCAGCTGCTATTCTTTTGAAATCATTGTCTCTGATATGTTTTCCTATGTTTGTAATTCCCAAGAAATTAGCTAAACTCTCACTTTTCACTTTTTCAGGCTTATGAACCTTGCCAAGATACTTTGCTACTTTTTGGCGCCCTCCTCGCTGAGTCCAGCTGTTTTCAACCAAATAAGCGTATTCGCTGCCAGAAATCTTCTTAACCCGTACAAAAGCCATTAAACTTTTTTAGGCACCAGGTGATATATAATACTTGCGATATGGATGAATATTTAGCTTTGTCGACGAGAAACTAACGCTTATTTAAAACTGCATACAACTGCTTCAGGTATTTTTGTTCTACAAACACGTACTTCTTTAATTCCTTGATCGTTTTCTCAGCGTCTAACAACACCAAGTTGTCGCCGTGCTGGTGTTGCCAAATAACTTCGTCAATTAAGTATTGCCAGTCGAAACGCTTATCTTTTTTTGCAATGGTAAGGATGTCTTCAAAGTCTTTGTCTCGCTCAGTTACAGACTTAAGCAGAACAATGAATTCTTTCCTCAGTACCTTAATACGGAGATTACGTTTTCCTTTAAAGTCATGGACCGCATAAACATCTTCCCTCATCTTTGGACTGATTGCAGTCTTAAAGACTTTCTTAACGAACAAGTCAAATCTTATGTCATACCTCGTGTACATCAGGGGTTTGTACTTATCCTTTAGCTTTTCAGGAACGTAGATGTTACTCAGTCCTGTTTCCCAGAAGCCTAGCTTTTCAAGTGCTTTGATGAACTCGGCTCTGTCCTCCTCATGGTCAAACAGTAAATCTACATCTTTTGTTTCATCTTTGTAGCCGTAGAACATCATTGCATTGCCTCCAAACGCCCAGCATTCCATGTCTTTTGCTATGCTGTCGCTTATTAGCTTGAACAGTTCAAGCTGGTCTTCATGGGTTATCATCTCATTTCCTCCAAATCTTTTTGGTTAAATGGTATGTAAACATGCCACTTTTCTGAAATTTGCGGAAAGTTTTTCTTTTTGAGTTGTGATAGCTTGCGCCAGCGGCCGTGACCGTTATGGTAGTAACGCCTAGGCATGCGTTTAATTTTGAAGCTGAGTCTCGCAACATCATATAGTGCTCCTACTTTCTGCCAGCAATCCTTCTCCTTTGCCAGCCTGTAAAGCTTTGACCAGTCGGTAATGTGGCTGAATAGCCGCATGCTTGCAAGTATTACTCTGAAGCTGTTTGTTTGCAGCGCATCCACTAACGCTTCCTCAGGGCCGTAGGTTCCGTGCACTTGGTGATCATACCATTCTGCTATTTTCATTGGTGAATACTTGTTTATGATGTCAAACATTCCTTTTTCCCTCGGCCGTTGCTTTCTCATTGTTATTTTGTACAGTCTTTTCCTTCTGCCTCCGCCACTTACAGTTACATAACCTTCTTTCTTTAGCTTGCTGAGCATGTTGAGTGCAGACTGCCTGCTAATGCCAAGCCGCTCAGTTGCTGTTTCCGCTGTATGCAGTCCTTCCAGTTTACGTAACGAGTTATCACTCTTCATAATATTAAGTAAATAGAAGTATTATTTAAAGTTTTTGGTTTTTATGTTATGTTAGAAAAAACTAAATACAAAGGTTATTTTTAATGTTTTTGTATGATGAAAATAAATAAAATTAAAACCGATCCCACGGTTTAAAAAAAGTGATGAACAGCGACCTCAATTTCCCACACAACGTGCAGTACACATGAGAACGTGCGTCCGCTTAACTCTCTCGTAAGCCAGTATTACTGAGCTTAATCCGAGTTCGAAATGGGATCGGGTGTACCCAGACGGCTATGACCGTTCATCAAGAAATAGGATTTTTACTTGATTTATAAACTTTACGTCAGAACTAATTTTTATTGACTGCAAAATTATTTAGTGTCATAACTAAATTCTTAAAAACAATTCTTTGACGTCTGGTTAAACCAATTGCTTCCCACGTATGAGGACTTTCAATTATTCTGAAATCAGCATCTTCGTCCACTATTCGCATAGTGTACTCGTGCATTAACTCTGGAGGTAAGCATACATTTGAAGGCATTTTAAAGTAACCAAGTTGCCCAATTCGCATAGCAATATAACGAGTATCTTCATTCTCTGCTGAGCTTATTTGATGTGGTTTGATAACTAAGCCATTGCTAAAAGGAAAACGATCTATTGTAATTTTACCACCCTCTACATCTGGCGTACTAGTGATGCCATTTCTTGAGTCTTCTAATCTGCGTAAAGTATGCTCAATATCAGGAATTTTTGTTAAACCTTCAAAGTCTGTCAGAGTTTGTTCCAATACTTGGCGTCTTAGTTTGGGGTTTATCATTTTAAGATTTATGCCGTTGCCCATAGACGGATGATAAGGTGGAATTTCAACCTGATCTATAATAGGGTGTCCTGCTCCATTAGACGTATAAGTTACTCCAACAGGAAATTGTTCATTTGTTAACATCAAGTTAGGGTTATTTGCCATTGTTATCATTGGCGAATCGAGAACCAGTTATAAAACTAACTATAAATGAATCTGACTTTGTTCAGTATAACCTTTCTCAGCGCACAAATCACGTACTCGCCCGACTATAGAACTAAGTTCGTCACTATATCAGGACCCCAGACAATAAAAGTATTTTTATTAACGATTAATTTGCCTTCTTTTTCTACGCCACGCATATGCGTTATTCCAAATTCTTCACGTTGATATGTCTGAACTGTTCCTACGCCTACAACTGTCGTTGCTGGGTATAAAGACCTTGAATTAGTTTCTGGTTTTTCTAACAAGTTTGCTATGTCATTTTGATTTAAATCAGGAGCTGCCAGTGGCATACCGTCTGTTTGAATAGTATTGGGTCCTACAGGTCTAGAATTTACTACTGTTCTAGTTTCAATCCTTTCATCAGAAACTTTAGGTGGTTGCATCATTCTTGATCTTATTTAAGATAATGCTTTTGTTATTATAAACTTAATTATTTAACTCTCTTCACATCCCCAGCGTTGTGTATGTGTTGTTCTTTTTCTGCTGAGATGTGGCCTGATAATAACCGTAGTTTTGCAAGCTTTGGAAACACGTCGTACTCAAGACTTTGCTCTGTGTAATTAAAAATATCAGGTGTTGCTACAAATATCGGCGAGAAAACAAGATAGACATCTGTTTTCTTTGGCTTCTGTACGAATTCAAGTATTTTATCTCCTTCCATCATTACTGTTCCTTTCTCCTGCGGGTTTGCTGCTGTTGTAAGCATTAAAGTTGCAACTGTATTCTGCTTTATGTGCCTATTCCATAATTCTTCGAGGTTAATTTTCTCAAACAGAACATGCCCGTAAATTACAAGAAAATTTGTTTTCAATTTTCCTTTAACAAGGTTTAATGTATCTCCGCTTCCTTTGCTTTCTTTCTCTTCCACATAATTTATTTTAACACTGTAGCTGCTTCCGTCTTTTACTATGTCAAAAACTTTGGTAAGGACTTTCTGCCTAGCAACAACATATATTTCTTTGAACCCGTTTTCCCGAAGCTTCTTTATTGCGAGCTCTATCACTGTAGAATCTTTTATTTGAGCTGTTATTCTGTAGCCTTCATTTATTTTGAGTTTTGATTCATCCCCTCCACTTAAAATAACAGCAATTTTATTCTCTCCCAACGCGTTTTTTGCAAGAAACTCAACAGCTTGCGATCTGTTTCTGATTACTATGTTGTCAATAATAGCGTCTATATCTTTCAAAATATTCTCATCCAAGGTAATGCTTATCTTTTGCTTCATGTTCCTTCCCCTTTAACGCTGACTATGGTCTTTGACTTGTTATTTTCTCTCCCCCATAACTTTGTAAGGGGAAGATAAAATAACTTTAGCTTAAGCTAAGATGCATCAGCTTATGCGGTGTAAAGCTTTGAAGTATATAAACCTATCGGATAAAGTAGGATAACGGTAAGATATTTATATCTGGGTTTTGTCTTTATCTTTTAATATGAAAATTGCTATTGTTGGAACTGGATACGTTGGATTGGTTACAGGCGCTTGCCTTGCTAACTTTGGTAATGATGTTATTTGTGTTGACATTGATGATGAACGCATTTCTAATTTGCGTCGCGGCATTCTGCCTTTTTTTGAGCCTGGTCTTCGTGAGATTGTTGAGCAAAATATTGCTCAGAAAAGGTTAATGTTTACTACAGATAGCCAGCTTGCTATTGAAAACTCTGAAATTATTTTTATTGCTGTTGGAACTCCGTCTGATAAGGATGGAAAAGCTGATTTAAGTTCTGTTTTCCAGGTTGCAGATACTGTTGCAAAGTTCATTAACGGCTATAAGATTATTGTTATGAAGAGCACTGTTCCTGTTGGAACTTCTCATAAGCTTAAAGAGCATTTAACAGAAAAAATGAAAGGTGAGCATGAGTTTGATGTTGTTTCAAACCCTGAATTTTTGAGGGAAGGTGAGGCTATCCAAGATTTTACTGTTCCTGACCGTATTGTTATTGGGACTGATAATGGAAAAGCCAAGGAAATAATGACTTCTCTTTACAAGGCTATTGAAAGGACTGGAAGGCCAATTGTCTTTACAGATGTTAAGACATCTGAACTTATTAAATACGCTAGCAACGGTATGCTTGCTTCCCGTATCTCTTTTATGAATGAGCTTTCTCATTTGTGCGAGAAAGTTGGTGCAGATGCTAAGATGGTTGCAAGAGGCATTGGCCTTGACAACAGAATTGGCTCTAGGTTTTTGCAAGCTGGTGTTGGTTATGGCGGCAGTTGTTTTCCAAAAGATGTTCGTGCTTTAGCTCAGACTTTGAAAGAACATGGCTGCAGTACTGACATGCTTACTGCAATTGAATCTGTTAATGAGAGACAAAAACTTTCTCTTATTCCAAAGATTAAAAATCTTGTTCCTGATTTGAATGGGAAAAAAATTGCAATTTGGGGTTTGTCTTTCAAGCCAAAGACAGATGACATGAGGGAAGCGCCTTCAATTGTTATTATTAATGAGCTTCAGAAACTTGGCGCTGTTATAACTGCTTTCGACCCTGTCGCAGAGCAAGCTGCTAATAAAATTCTGAAGGATGTTACTTTTTCAGATACACCTTTAAGTGCTTTGGAAGAAGCGCATGCGTTGGTTGTTGTTACTGAATGGGATTTATTCAGAGAGCTTGACAAGGAAAAAATGAAGAGCTTGATGGCTGCTCCTAATGTTATTGATGGAAGAAACATGTACGATCCTGAGGATTTAAAATCTCTTGGATTTAATTACATTGGAGTTGGGCGATGAAAGCGGTCATTACCTGCGCAGGTTATGCATCGCGTTTGTGGCCTTTGACTAAGGATACTCCTAAGCCTTTGCTTGAAGTGAAAGGCAGGCCTATTATTGAGCATATCATAGATAAGATTACTGAAATTTCTGAGGTTGATGGAATTTATGTTGTTACTAACGAAAAGTTTTCCAACAATTTTGAGAATTGGCTTCAAGGAAAGTCATTTAAGGTTCCAATTAAGATTTTGAATGACAGCACTACAAGTAATGATGATCGTCTTGGCCAAGTTGGAGATATTCAGTTTGTTATAGAGAAAGAAAACGTCAATGACGATTTTTTAATAGTTGCTGGTGATAATTTGTTTAACTTTTCTTTGATGCCTTCTTTTGAAGCTTTCAAAAATAATACTAATATTGTTAATCCTTTGTGGGAATCTAAAAGCTTCAAGGCAGCTCGTGAGTCTGGAAGTGTTGTTTTAAATGAAGATGACAATTCTTTTTCAGAGTTTATGGAAAAAGCGCCTAATCCTAAGTCAACTTTGCTTTCTCTTGGAATATATTTTTTTCCCAAGCAGAAGTTAGAGTTGATTAAGCGTTACATTGACGAAAAAAACAATGCTGACAAGATGGGTTACTTTCTTACCTGGCTTATGCAGCAGGAAAAAGTTTTCGGCCATGTTTATCTTGAGAAATGGTTTGACATTGGCTGGATTGAAGCTTTGGAGGAAGCAAGACAGAAGTTTGGAACATGAAAACAGTTTTAATTACAGGCGGGACAGGATTTATTGGAAGCCATTTTGCTAAATTTTTGCTTGAGAAAGGCTACCGTGTTATTGCTGTTGATAATTTTTTGACAAGTAATGAATCAAACATCAAGGATATTAAAGAAAATCCTAACTTTAAATTAATCAATCATGATATTTCTCTTCCTTTAGAGATTGATGAAGATGTTCATTACCTTTTGCATTTTGCAAGTCCTGCAAGCCCTGTTGATTATTCTCAACTTCCAATCCAGACACTTAAGGTTGGTGCGTTGGGAACTCACAATGCTCTTGGAATAGCTCGCGCTAAAAATGCTGTTTTCATGCTTGCTTCAACTTCAGAAGTTTACGGCGATCCGTTAGTTCATCCTCAGCCTGAGTCTTACTGGGGTAATGTTAACCCAACTGGGCCACGTGGCGTTTACGATGAAGCCAAACGTTTTGCTGAAGCAATGACCATAGCTTACCATAAAATTCATAAGATTGATATCAAAATTGCCCGTATCTTTAACACGTTCGGACCAAAAATGAGGAAGAAAGACGGCAGAGCAGTTCCGAATTTCATTACACAGGCTTTAGCCAACCAGCCAGTAACAGTTTATGGCGATGGCTCACAAACAAGGAGCTTTTGTTATATTTCTGATTTGATAGAAGGGCTTTACAAGCTGATGCTTTCAGATGTTAATGAACCTGTAAATATTGGAAATCCTAACGAGTATACAATTCTTGATTTAGCGAAGAAGATAATTCAGCTTTCAGGAAGCACTAGTGAAATAGTTTTCAAAGACCTCCCTGTTGACGACCCAAAAACAAGATGCCCTAATATTACCAAAGCTAAAACAATTCTCGAATGGCAGCCAACAATCGGAGTAGACGAAGGATTAACGAAGACTATTGAATGGTTTAGAACAAGTTAATCTAAAAGTTCTGTTAAACCTTCATTCTTTCTTTCAGCTCTATATTCTTTTGCTTCAGGATTAAGTCCATGTGGATATACATCAACTTCTACTCCTGCTCGCCTAAGAACTCCTGCAACCCATCTACCTTCACGACCTGTAGCGTAGCCAAATGTAGAAATTCTGCCGCTTCCGCTATTCGAAAAATAAGGTGGTAGCTCCCCTCGATTCACAATTTCCCAGATAGTCTTATAGCCTTCACTATCTGAATGTGTTGTTTCAACTGTAGTTGTTCCGTTCCACAAGGGGCTTGCCATTTTTTTTGAAAACTTCACTATTTTTTAAATTTTTTGGCTAGTGTTCTCCAAATACCCATTTCTTGCTTGCTATGAAATTAATTATTGATAACAATAGCGCGACTAAAACTATTGTAGTTAAGTAATGTGCTGCTTTGACTTCTTGCTGTGAAATGTTAGCCAGTGTTTCTGTGCTTGCATAAACCAAAAGCCAGTTAACTATGACCATGACAACAAAAACAGAGAAAAACCTTGCAAGCCTGAGTTTCCATTTGCTCAGCTTGTTAAAAGTTATTTTGCGGTGATACAAAAACTTGAAAGTCAATCCTATGCCAAGTCCGAATGCGTAAGAAAATCCATACCAAAGCTTGAAAACTTCTGTTAGCAAAGTTGTTGTAAGCATTGTTAAAAAAACTCCTATCCCTCCGCCTATTATAAAAATCAGGTATTTTTTCATTTAAGCCCCTTTTTTCCAAATGATTACAAAAGCTGGAGTTAAGAAATTAAGATTTTTTCTAATGGTTTTTTTGTACATCATGTAAGGAAAATATCCAAGCATTGCAGCATTCTGAAAAATATTTCTCATGTTTTTTTCACCAAAAAAATGTTTGTGGTCTGGATTTTGTATTTTTTGTGGAGACAAGCCTATCAAGGATAAAGCGCGGTATACCCAACATTTGCTGTTTGGAGTTGTTAATACCAATAAACCTTCTGGTTTTAGAACACGCATCATTTCTTTGGCAGATGCTTCTGGATTGTCCAAATGTTCGATTACTTCGCTGCACCAAACAAAATCAAAACTGTTTGTTTTGAATGGTAATTTTTTATTGCAGTCAACTACCCTGCATTTTTCATATGCTTTTTCTATGTCAATGCTCGTTACTTTATACCCTTTTTTCTCAAGCCTTCTTGACTGGGTTCCTTCTCTGCAGCCAACATCTAAAGCTGTTTGTCCTGGCTTAGGTTCTGGAACTGCTTTGTATGCTATAAGTTTTCCTTTTGTTTTTAAGCGCATGCCTTCCTGTCCTAAATCAATAGGAAGTTTTCTCATTAATTTGAATAAGCCCATTTAAATCAGAGTGTTCTTTTAATCGAGTAGGAAGTTTGCCCTTTGTAATGTGTTTTTACTAGTATGTCTGCCATAAAACCAAACAAAACAAATTGTGTTCCTAAAACCACTAAAAGCACAGCAAGCAACAGCAAAGGTCTGTTGGCTAATGATGCTCCTGTGAGAACTTTTAGTGCTACTAAGTAGATTCCCATGGCAACTCCTAGAAAGCTGAAAAACAATCCAAGCCCTCCGAAAAGGTGTATTGGTCTGGTTGAGTACTTTGTCCAAAATTTAATTACAAGTATGTCTAAGAATCCTTTTAGCAATCGCTTGAAATTGTACTTTGTTTTTCCTGAATGTCTTGGTCTGTGTCTTACAATGACTTCTCCTACATCAAATCCTTTCCACATAAGAAGTGAAGGAATAAAGCGGTGCATTTCTCCGTACAAGTCAAGGCCGTTTAGTGCTTCTTTGCGAATCACTCTTAGAGTGCATCCTGAATCATGGATTTTTTCTCCTGTCAGTCTTTTTCTGAAAAAGTTTGCGATTTTTGAAAAGAATTTTTTGAAGAATCCGTCTGCTCTGTTTTTTCTCCATCCGACGACAGCATCGTGATTTTGAAGTTCAGAGAGCATTCTTGGAATATCTGCAGGGTCATTTTGCATATCTGCATCCATCGGAATGACTATTTTTCCTTTTGCATGCTTAAAGCCAGCGTCCATTGCTGCTGTTTGCCCAAAATTTTTCCTGAATTGTATAAGATGGATGTTTTTGTTCTTTTTATTAAGCGCAATAACTCTCTCAGTAGTTGAATCTGTGCTGCCGTCATCTATGAAAATGATTTCATACTGCTTTCCCTGAAGAACTTTAACTATTTCATCAGCCAGCGGCTCTATGTTTTCTTCCTCGTTGTACGCAGGAATCACTACAGAAAGTTCTGTTGACATATCAGAGGGGTGTCGTGGGAGACTATTTAAATTTTTGGAAAGAAAACCTATTTATATTGTCATTAATTCTCAAAGTTTATGGCAATTCTTGTAACTGGTGGGGCTGGGTTTGTTGGTTCTCATGTTTGCGAGGAGTTAATTAAGACAACTCAAGTAGTTTGTGCTGATGTATTTGATTCTAATTATCCTGAAAGCGTAAAGCGAAATAACATTGCTTCAATGATTGGCAATGATAATTTTAAGTTAGTTGAGATTAATATAACTAATAAAACTGCTCTTGAAACGTTATTCCAAGATCATGAGATAGAGTCTGTTATTCATTTGGCTGCTAAAACTGGTGTAAGACCTTCAATTGAGAATCCTAAGATTTATTTTGACGTGAATGTAAACGGCACTTTGAATATTCTTGATGCGTGCCGTAAGTATGATGTTAAAAAAATAGTTTTTGCTTCTTCCTCAAGTGTTTACGGTTCTGTTGAAACGCCTTTTTTAGAAAGTGGATTGACTATTCCTGATTCTCCTTATGGTGTTAGCAAGCTTGCAGCAGAAAACTTATGCAGAATTTATAACAAGTTACACGGCATTAATGTAGTTTGCCTGCGTTTCTTTACTGTTTACGGTCCTCGAGGCAGGCCTGACATGGCTCCTTATATTTTTACTGAAAAGATAAGCAAAGACGAACCTATCAAAGTGTTTGGTGATGGCTCTAGTATTAGAGATTACACTTATGTTAAAGATGTTGTAGATGGTGTGTTAAAAGCACTGAATGCTGACCTTGGTTTTGAAGTTATTAACATCGGAAATTCCAATCCTGTAAAACTGCTTGATTTTATTGCGATCATCGAAAAACTTGTTGGAAAGAAAGCTAACATTCAGCATGAAGCTGAGCAGCCTGGTGATATGGGAGCAACTTTTGCTGATATGACCAAAGCAGAAAAGCTTCTTAATTTTAAGCCAACAACTTCTATTGAGCAGGGAATGGCTGAGTTTGTAAAGTGGTATAATGAAACTATGAAGTAATATTGTAGACAAAAATAGTGTGCCCGATTATTTCTATTGGTTCGTAGCTGCCTAGCCAGTCATAGCATGACTTGTTTTGCATGAACACGCTTTCTCTGTTTGTTATGCTTATTGCTATTATTCCTGTTGTTTTACCGCAGCTTTCAGTGTAATTTTCTTCTAAATCTTTTTCTGAGTGTGCAAAACCTGGAACCCACGAAAGGAAAAATGGGGAAGCAAGGTATTCGTAATCAAGGTAAGCTGCTGGGTCTGTTGTTCCCAGATAGCTTAACTTTATGTCTAAATTATTTTGTTTTGCATAATCTGAAAGGCCTTTTAAGTCTTGGCCTAGGTCAAGATTTGCTCCTAGAAAATATTCGTATCCTTTGTCATCATCAACAGCTTCATTAAAGTATGATATATAATGAGGAAATGCCAACAAACTAGCAATAATATACCATGCAATAAGTGCATACACTAAGTATTGTAATGGTTGTTTTGACAGCGCTAGTCTTCCCATGAATACAGGTAAGAAAAGGAAAACAGGCAGAACATGCTGTATGCCTGAGCCTATGTTTACAATCACAACAAATGCAATGTAGTATATGAGTACAGGCAGAAGAAGGAATAGTTTGTCATTCTTATAGTTCTTTTTGTTGATGAAAATCATGGCAATGCTGATTGCAAGCAGGATAAGGAAAGCTATTGGAACTTTTACTAAGAATTCAATAATGTGGAAATACCATACACTTCCTTCGTGAGTCTCTCCTAAAAAAAAGCTTGGCTTTGAGCCTGTTGCTGAGATAAACATTTGCGCAGAAGTTCCTACAAAATAAGATGGGGCAGGCAATGGCATTTTTTCAATTAAAAAAGAAGCAGTATTCTGAAAATTGTCAGGAACATTTTCATATACCAAGTCAGTATAGCGTTGAGGAGCTCCGCTTGAATAGCTTCCAACATCAAAGCCGTAAGCACTCCAGACAACAAAGAATGCAATGATTAATATTATTATCATGCTGATTATAAATGATATTTCGCTTAATCTCAGTTTTTTTGGTAAATATTTTTTTAATCGTGGAAAGTCATAGGATTTTCTTGATAAAAACCAGAATATGGCAATAGATAGATAGATTGGCAAAAATAGTATTGCTGTAAATTTTGATGACATGGCAAGGCCAAAGAAAAGTCCTGTAAGCAACAGGTTTGCGATTCCTGACTTTCGCATCAACTTCCAAAGAAAATAAACACTTATGAATGCAAATGCTGAAACAGAAAAGTCTGTCATTATGAGTGCAGACCAGCCAAGTATTACTGGCATGAAAGAATAGAGCAGCAATGATATTATGCCTGCTTTTGCTCCATAAAGTTCTTTTGACCACATATAAATTACAAGTCCTGTCAGCATAGCTATTATTATGAATGGCAGCCTTCCTAGAAATATGAACAGTTTGCTGTCAATGCCTGAATTGTAGAGAAACTCTTGGGCGCAACCATAGTAAAGAAAATCTTTGCAATACTGGTTTTCAAAAGGAAATTCTTTTCCTGCGATTAGCAAAGGTATTGCAGATAATTCATAAGTTAATGGTGGATGACTTGTTCCAAGGCGGTAATCGTTTGTAAGCAAAAAATAATATCCTGTAGAAAGATGGTTGTTTTCTTCAAAAACTGCTGAGTTTTGCGTTGAAACTCCTACAAGAATCCCTGCAAAAGCCAGCAAAACAATGAAAGCTGCAACATCAAACTTATTAACCATGAACAACAAGCTAATCTAAGCTCATTATAAAAGTTTTTTATAGCTGAATATAGCTGAAAATAGTTAAGCTTAAAAGTCAACCTAGCTTCACTTTGTCACATGTCAGATACAAATATTAGTGGTTTAGCCAGCACTTTGTTCACTCAGTTAGAAATAACTCCAGAAGGCGAAGAACCCATTACAGGAGTTTATGCTGGTGGTGTAAGAATTACTTATTCTCCTGTTAAGGACAGAATGTATGTTCATATCGATGATGGTGAAGATGATGAAGAAGCTTCGAGAGAAGAAGTTGAATTCTGGGAAGAAACACCGATGGGGTGGGTTAGTTATTTTAATCCGGAGCCTGAGCATCTTCCTGTTATTATAGATGAGCAAGCGATAAGAACTAGCAATTCAGCAGCTTTTCTTGCATCATTCATCGACAGAGTAAATAAAATGGTTGATAACGGTCATCCTGCAGTTTATCACACTCAAAAAATACCATTAGAATACCTGCCTGCATTTACAGAGCATTTCGTTACCCATTTTACGCAGCAAATGCAAACTGTTTCAGAGGCTTAATAACTCTGATTTTTCCGTGATAGTCAGGAAGTTTCTTTCCTTGTTTGAAAGCTCTTATATAATCATCGTGGGTGAATATATCATAAATTAAATATCCTCCTTTAGTCTCTCTATATATTATTCTTATTCTTTCTCTACCTTGGGGAAAAGCAAAGAAATCAAATCTATGTAGTTTCTCCGAGTTTCCCATAAACCAGTCAGGATCCCTACCAATTCGGCTAAGCCAGCTTTCTATTTTTTTTAATTTGGAACTGAATTCCTTTCTCTTTAGATGCTTCCTGAATTCACTCGTACAATAAACATTCGGTATTGGCTCAAGTTCTTGTAAGCCTGTGCTTACTTGTACAGCATCTTTTATGTCTTTCTCAAGACCTGTTAAACGAGCCGAAAGCGTTCTTTTAGCAGAAATTATTTCTCTTTGATCAGAGTCTTTTAAGGCTTCTTGCAATTCAGTTAAGTCATAAAAAACATGTTCTACTTTTTCTCTTATTCCTGTTATGAGAGCTTCAAGACGCATAGTTAAAGCCGGGCTTTTCTTCATTAATTCAGGTTTTTTTCTAATAAATTCTGCAACTAAGTGGTGTTCAACATTTCTTTCTACGTTCTCCTCTCCAAGCACTCTCTGGAGCTGTTCATGGTGGCCGTCAGCATCATCCAGCTGACTAGCTCTTTTGATTTCATCTTCAGTATAGCTCTTCAAAACATCCAGCCAAGCAAGAAATTCAGTTTTTTTACTGCCGGTTAATCATTCAAGCATAGCTCTTTACGTATTTTTATTCTTATAAATCTTTTTATCGTCTTCTCCTTCGTCTTCTAGTGTGTCTTTTTAGTCTATGAAAGACTTCTTCTCCTGAAAGCCTTGCATGCTCTCTTCTGATTGCGTCAACTGTTCTGCCATGAGCGTGCCGTGGCCTTGCTATTGGCTTGTAGACTGGTGCTGGCCTGTATTTTCTTTCAGGCGGTTTAGGACTTTTAGGAGTTTGTTGAATTGGCTGCTGTATAAGTGGCGGTTCGCTTGCTGCGTCCTGCTGTTTTCTTCTTTCAAGCTCTTTTTTTGTTGTCCTTATTGGCTCCGTGAGCCTTCTGTAGTAAAGGTAGCCTACTCCTGCTGCTACTAAAAGAGATACAATCAGCCAGATGGCAAGAGAAATTGCTTTTATTGTTATTGCAAAAACAATCATTAACAAAATCAGAATTGCAAAGAGAATTATAACTAACCCCTTTTTCATACTTCTAAATCTCATTTAGAACTATTTAAATGTTGTTGTGTAAGCACGCTAAAGACAGTTTTACCTTTACAAAAACTATTTATAATCAGTGCTTTCCTGTTTTTTTGATGATGAAGCTTTCTTATGAGCAGGCTGTGGCAAAGATAAAAGAGCATTCTAGTCTCGGTGAGGAAGAAATAAAGTCTAACATTGATGCTAAGCTTAATCAGTTTGCTGGCTTGGTCAGCAAGGAAGGAGCTGCTCATATTTTTGCCAATGAGCTTGGAATCAAGCTTATAGATCCTACTGCTGTAAGCAAGCTTAAGATTAACAACATTATGGCAGGCATGCAAAATGTTGAAGTCTTAACAAAAGTTCTTGCTGTTTTTCCTGTAAGACAATTTAATTCCAAAGGAAGGGAAGGCCAGG